>Ga0209291_1001913_pt1 | contig 17709 bp, 18 predicted proteins | sample GOMGulsemesocosm_FD_184633 | JGI IMG/M metagenome (GOLD analysis project Ga0209291, IMG submission 184633) | Methane-oxidizing microbial communities from mesocosms in the Gulf of Mexico - GOM9B Gulf of Mexico (SPAdes) (version 2) | ecosystem: Environmental > Aquatic > Marine > Cold seeps...
AGATAGTCTACTGTTGCTCCAACAAGCACCTAGCGGCCGGTGGACAACAGATATTTGGTCAAGAAATGATGGCTTTACTGTTAATGCAGGTTTACGTGTGCAATTTGGCGGTTAATACTTCGAAACATCAATAAGAGAAAATTTATTGGTTGGGTTATAAGGTATCAGTTTTCCTGCATAAGCTTATAACCTAACCTTTAATGTTCCATCAATTATCAGAAGAAAGTAATCAAAATACTATGCTCAGATACAGCCATGAGCTGTAAATACACTATTAAATTTTCTAATCCTGTGACCCGTTTATCATTATTTGTGAGACAATCATTAACCAAACAGATTAGCTATTTTACCTTTATTGATCCACTTTGCTTTTGTAACGACCATATAAGTAAATCCATTATCACTAGGGGTACGATAAGAGCCGATCGCTTTTAGGTGTTTAGCTAGAACAGCAGTCATTTCCCAGCCATCAACCTCAGTTGCAGCCCAACGGCCAGTCACAAGCTCCTTAAGTCCAAGCTCCTCTCCCATTTCTTTTACGTCTCTAGATGAAGCTTTTACCTTCTCATCGATGCTTTTATTTGCCCATGCCCACATCCATGTATCTGATTTGGTAGAAAAGGTACCAGAAAAATGAATATCAGCTTCAACTTGTGGTTTTCCATCATGGGTAAATATCAATTTACCTGTTTCTTGATACCAGTCCCACCTGTCATGTTCTCCGGCTTTGTATTTTTTAAGAAAGCCCTCTTGCTTGGATTCCAAGTACCTGAAGCTTGAACAAATCAGATCGTGAAAGACTTCATCATCTTGTACCCAATTACGTTCACGAATATTTTCATAGCAATGAGAGCAAACAATTTTTATATCGGCAAATTCTTCTGACTTATCATTCCATTCACCTTCAGAGTCCAGTATTTTTTCACATTCATCACACCATGCATCAGGGTGTAACTCATCAGGGGTTTCAGGGTCATAGCCAAGATTAAATCCAAGGTTCTCACCTCCAATTAAATGCTGACATATAAATGTCGCATTTGCCGAACCATGTGTCTTACACTCAACTTTATTATCAGATTCACTCATAGATGAAGGTTACCTAACGCCCCATTAAGGGGCTTTTAATTGTTGGTTAAAATGTGAAGCGAAGCGGAACTTAACCAACTGTCAAAGTCCTGCTTGAATGGCTTATAGTTCAAAGCCACCGAGGGTAAGGCCAACTAATGCACTGAATTTCTGGGTTAGCTTTTACTGCTAACTCTTGGCTACCACGACTAAATTGCCCATTTGGAACAGTAAACAAATACCAGAGTTTTCCCTTACCTAAAAAGTTATCCATATGACCATCTCCATATGTCATACCTTCTCTAGATTTTTGAGCTACCATAAATTTACTTTTAGGGCTGACACCAAAACTGTCTTTCACTTTTTCATTACAAGTGATTACTTCATCTAACTTCACAATAGATTTTTCGTAATCTTCGGGCTTATTGATGTACGAAATGAATTCAACCAATTCTTCCCCTTCCCAATTCGATACAGTAAAAGAATGAAAGTCTGGGGAGTCTCCATGTCCAATTCGTTGAGTCACTTTGTAATAGGGAAACTTTTGGCTTATTTTATAAAGTGAAATTTCCATATTTTCTTTGATTTTCATCGGGCCAAAAGAAGACTCCGTAAAGATCACGTTTTCTTCTTTTGCATAAATTGAAATTGATATAATCAAAAGTAACACTAAAAGACGATGCATATATTTCCTGAGCACTAACGCTTATTATGGAGACTTCTCAGTAATGTCAGTCCCATAAAGTTCATTTAATTCACATTAATAACACATAATTTCAAAGCACTAGAAACCAAAAACTCATAGTTTTTGCCAAACCTAAGATATTAATGATAAGTCTAAGTAATATCAGATTCTAAAAATAATTATAATTCTCAAATTTTAATTAGTTTAACGAGTTTCATTAACTACCGTTCGCTATTAAGCCAAATTAGCTTACATTGAGAAGATTATTTAGATACTTAATCCTAGAGCGGTATCGCCGCTTCATACACTTAGTTAGTTCGGACTGACTTTCCATTGAGCATTCACGGCGGAGTGATTTTAGCCAAGTACGTTGAAGACTTTTAATTTCAGGGTACTTTTTAGTTGCTCTAACGTTTTTATACAATGCCCCTAGTTGAGCGTCGTAAACAGAAAGGCCTTTACTACTACATATAGCCTTTTCTTGTTTACTGCGTGCTAATTTACAATCAAAACTGGCTTTTACATCCGCCGTTGAATCAGCGACGATACTTTCTATATTGGCAGTTAATAAATTATTTTTACTCAAGTAATGTTGTAGTCCATTTCCATCTGAATCTTTTATGTTTTTGTCGGCACCCGCCCTTAATAAAGACTGAATTACAGGTAACGTGGCATTCTCTACGGCGTATGTTAGTGCAGAGCGCTTAAGGTATTTTACGGATGCATAATTATCGCTAGAAGCAGTTACATCAAATACAGAGGAGTCTTTTTTTAGCAGTCGTTGAGTCGCGTCATAATCGTTAAAATGAGCAGCCCACATTAATTCTGTTTTATTAAACCAATTGGAGGCTAAAGAGCCATTTATGTCATCTAAAGTATAAGGGTCACTAGTTTTCTCACTTTTGCCATTACCGTATTGGATGAACGGATGTAGAGAAACTGTTTTCTCTATGAAGTTATAAATCGCTTGGGTAGCCATACCATCAGCAATAGCCTCATCGACTTTTAACTCGTTAGTATAATAACGACTGAGAACATGTTTTGCACCGTTCATGTGCTCTCTAATGGCTTGTACCTCTCTATAACTCCAAGGGTCGAGTGATGCAAATTGTTCTAATACAGCCTCTACGTTTTTGTTCTTAGAACAATTATCAATATGTTTGTTTTTAAAACACTCTCCGTCTTTATCAACTTTGATTAACCAAGGTTTCTTGATGGCGTTATCGAATCCACCAATAACTTTCCTATGTTGATTTCCCATGCTCCCATAATACTGAGAAATATGTGTCACCCCTTTGGTCATCAAACTCGCATTTGCAGCTTCTTCAAGAGCCGCTATTTGTTGTGATTTGAATGATACTTTAAGGCCAACTTTGCAAACTAGTTCGGATTTGGCTTCGCTTAGCCTGTGCACCTCATCATTGGTCACAGTATAAAAGTTATCATTAAACTGAAAAACATTAGTGACATGAGATTGAAACACACGCTCTTCGTCTGGGTATATAAGTTGTGCGCCACTCCCTTCTATCGGAACAACTTTTTGTTTATCACCCATGCCAGAAATAAGCGAGTCTAGCTTTACATCTTCTATCAACCATATCCTATGAAATGGGCCTCTCCAACCAATAGTATTACTTTGGAATACAAAGCTTTTGCTTGCTAAAGGCTTTATTGAACCTACGGATGTAACATCAGTCGATGTTCCTCCCCATTTGAAGCTGTGTTCCACACCAACGATTGGGTGCCAAGACATCCACTTAACCTCTTCATTAGTGAAAGGTGTTGTAAACTTAATTGGGGTACTTGGTATTTGTTGTGGAAGGTACACGCTACCAACGGCGTGAGAAGGTAACTCTTCAGTTATGAATGACGGAGCTTTATCTTGATGAAGTTGTTCCAAATATGACTGTTTGAAAACAGCACAAACAGCATCTTCATTAACGGCGAATGAAGGTATTATTTGCGACTGACTAATGCCAGAAAATAAACTTAATGTGACTAATAAGGCTTTGAGTTTCACTTAATTCCCTTTAAAAATTTCATTTTAATCAATGCTAATTCCGAGAGCATCTATGTGCTCTACTAATTCTGGAACACCTACTAAGGTATCACTCACTCTTATCGTCGTTCCATTTTCAAAACGCAGTGCGTAGTAAGCATTTAATACACGGTGATTTACTTTGGTCAAGTTGCTCCATTTCTCTTTTTTGAGACCAGACCAAGGTGTATATAACTCGATGTATTGGTCGTTATACTTACCTTTAACCAAATACCCCTCACCGAAAAGACCAATAGATCCTCCGACTAAGCAGATTTCTAATATGACTAGCCAAGCAACACTTTCATCACCATCAAAGCGTTCTGTAAAATAACCATATAGAATGAGGAGAGCAAAGCCAGCAGTCAGAACTCCAAATAAAGCTAAGAGCTTTCTAGCCTTTAGTTTTCCAACTTCTATCTTCCCTTTAAAGATCGTTGGATAAAGCGAGATTAATATCACAGCCAACATTATTATCCAATTTTCAATAGGCATGAACTCTAACAAACCTCCCTCCTTTTGATTTACTCATTTTGCCATTAACATCCGTTCGACAACTAATTATTATTCACTTAAAGATCATTTAAAGGATTGTTGTGTTGTTTGCAATCGAATAACAAGCAACCACAATACTCGCTCATAGTTTCTAATTTGCTATCAGGTTGTATTTTTTCAAAACTAGACTTTAAGTTTCGCCTAATCGCTATCTCTGAACGAAATTCTTCAATTCTTTCTAGTTTCTCAGCTGAAGAATAATCCTCCCAATCCTCATGTTCCGATTCTAGCTCTACGATCCACTCTTCTCTTTCAGAAATTAATTCAGAAATTGTTTTATCAAATAGTGTCTGGTGAGGTCTAAACAGTGAATATGCTAACTCAGGCCAATCAGCTAAATCCAAACTATTTGAATAAATACTCTACTTTTAACTTTACATTTATAGAGTTGTTGCTCTATAATGCTTTTGTTCTCTTTTAGCGAACACCTGTTGTAATAATTTTATATTTTAGCTTCCCCAAATGCTATCCGGCCGATGAACTTATTTTCATCGGTTTTTTTATGCCTGAAATTCGTGAATTAGTAACGCTTGCATCTAGTTACAGAAGCTGAGATTTAAATGCGTCTTTGTATCGTCTTGATAAATTCAATGTTTTTCCGTTATTCAGCTTTACTTCGCTATCTCCACTGCTCAGTGGTGTAATTGAATCAATGTTGTTTAAGTTAACGGCATAAGAGCGATGGATTCGACAAAATCCTTGCTCTTCTATTTGGGCAATTAATTTTGTTAACGTTGCTCTGGTTGGATAAATTCGACCTTTACTATGTAAGTTCACATAATTTCCAGATGACTCAAGCCATTCTATCTCTTCAACTTTAACGATAAATTCTTTACCTAATTTTTTTACTAACAGACGGTCAAAACGTTGAGTTATGTTTTCTTCTTCGCCGACGGCTATCGGGTTTGCTTCACCTTGAAGGTGGCTGACAATATAGCTATACCCTTTGATGAACATTAAAATAAAAATAAAGCTCCATACGTCTTTACGTAATTCATAAAAGAACTCTATAAATATATTGCCAAAATCGTAGTCAAGCGACTGCGACCAATAAACAAGTTCTCGTATAGCCACCATAATCCCAACATGGGCGACAGAAAATATAAAAGCACTGCACAGATAAATCGCGAAAAACGCTTTTTTATTAGACCAATGAAAAGTGTGTTTTTTCAATAACCACACACATCCCGGCAGTAAGATCATTGTTGCTATTGCACTACTGTATTCCCAAACAAAAGGCTCCCAAAATTGAAAGCTTGGCTTCCCTGAGCGATTTGCTTCCATGATCACTGACGTTGCCAAAATAAGACTATTCACTAGAAAATAGCAAAATATGATGAGTACTTCGTAACGAAATTTATATTTCTGAAAATGCTGTAATTTATTCATCTTAGTAAACTAACATAATAGGAATTAAAGCAAAACATTTCATCCCCATCAGCCACCGCTTATCCCTATGCATTGTTTATTAAACCTTTTTGACTTGGTATGAATAAAGTATCTGTCATTATCCTGATAACTTATTTATCTACAAATGGTGAGCAAATGGCTGTTCAGTCTGCTAATTTTATAACAAAATATTTTATTCCCTCCCAGCAAGGTATGCCTGAGCGTCGATACGATCTCGACTGGTTACGCATTCTTGTTTTTGGCTTACTCATTTTTTATCACATTGGTATGTTATATGTGGCTGATTGGGGCTTTCATTTCAAAAGTGCATATCAATCTGAACTGCTCCAAAATTTTATGCTTGTTGTATCGCCTTGGCGTATGGCTGTATTGTGGATTATATCGGGTATTGCCATTCGGTTCATTTTAGTAAAAGTGTCTTTGCTACGTTATGCCTTTGTTAGAAGTTTACGATTACTTTTGCCTTTATTGTTTGGCGTTTTAGTCATTGTTCCACCACAACTCTATGTAGAAATGACAGCAAATGGCGCGTTAGATATGTCGTACTGGCAATTCTATTTAGCCATGTTTACTGATAGTGGTTCACTCTTTGAAAAGTACCAAGCGGGCATTTGGCCACATTGGGATGTTAATCATTTATGGTATTTGCGCTCATTATGGCAATACTCGTTAGCATTAATATTTTTATTACCCTTGCTAAATGCTAGATTGGTTACTTGTGCTTGCCAATGGCTTTTCAAGCAGCATATTGCATTCTTAATTATATTACTTAGCCTGCCAATATTCGTTATTCAAATAACCTGGCCACAAGATTCTGTTCGCTACCCGTTAGGGTTTGCCTTTTTACTTTATGGCTATTTAATTGGCTGGCATGAAAGCTTTTGGCAAAAACTGAAAGTAAATACCAAAACATTACTGACCGTATTTATCGTTTCAGTGACGCTATTCATTACTTTTTATAATATCGTTTGGCTAACGCTTAACGACTCGACTCCACCTTGGTTAATGATAATAGGTATGGTTATTTATAGTACCGTACGTGTTGTCGGCGTGTTAATGGTGCTGGCTTGTGCTTATAAATATTTAAATAAAAATTCACCTTTATTGAACTACTTTAGTGATGCCGTTTACCCTTTTTATATCCTGCATCAAACGATTATTATTGTGCTCGCCTATAACTTAGCACCAATGTCATTAGGCCCGATTATTGAACCATTTCTGGTGATCGTACTTACTATTATCTTGTGCTTTGCCTGTTTTGAGGTAATTCGTCGTTTCGATTTATTAAAACCATTGTTTGGCGTAAAGATTAAAAAAAATTACGGTAACAACTTGAAAAAAATAACATATGGCGTTGGTAGCTTGCTGATAATTCCGATAGGGCTAGAGCTTATATTTTGATTAATTTTCACAAAATAAAAAAATAATTAAATTTATTTGTAACCTTTCGCAAAGTCGTGCGTAATTATAACTATGAAAGGAAATAAATTTAATAAAATACTCGAAGAACATCAGCAACGAATATATTCGTTAGCCTTGTATATTTTGCGCGACAAAGCAGACGCGGAAGATATTACTCAAGATGTTTTTACGCGCTTATGGAATAGCTTAGAACAAGTAGACATTGAAAAAATGTCTGCTTGGCTCTCTGCGGTAACCCGCAATGCTTGTATTGATAAATTACGTAAACGTAAAGAATTCACACAAGTAGAAGACGAGCATCAAGTCACTACAAATAATGAAGAACCCGCAGGAAACTTGCAACATCAACAATTAAGTAGTTGGTTAAGTAACGCAATTTCTTGTTTAAAAGAACCTTATGGCTCGTTGATCATGTTATGTGATGTTCAACAAAACAGCCAAAGTATCGCGGCTCATTCTCTCAATTTAACCACCAGCCAAGTAAAAGTCTATTTGCATCGAGCACGACGTGAATTGAGAAGTTACTTAAAGGAGTACACCCATGAATAATAAAGAGTCATGGCAGAAACCATTAGATAACTTTTTAGCTAACAATGACATTTCAGCAGACACACGAGTGCTAGCCCGAGCATTATCTGAGAATAGTAAATTAGATAATGAAAACCTCAATAGCCAACACATTACTGATATGGAGCAAGCATTACATATTGAACAGCACCTCAACGAAATAGGCTTACAACCTTTATCAACTGAGCTTACCAATAGACTACAGAACATTGGCAAAGTTAACGAAGATAGCAATGTAGTTTTTGGTCGTTTTATACCTAGCTGGAAAAAATTAGCGGCATTAGCGGCAACTGTTACCGCTGTCGCCTTGCTTAATAGCAATATGCTGGGTAAACCAATGAATCAACAACCATCACTGGCTGAAATACAGCATGCTCAACAAGAGTTAGCCATAGCATTGCAATATATATCATTTGCTAAAAATAAATCAGCACAGCAAATCAAACAAACATTTAACGAAAATATACAACAACCATTGAATCAAGGTTTATTGAAACCACTTAACCATTTTAAGGAAACATCATGAGAAAATTATTATCTGCACTTATCTTCATCAGTTCTTCATTGTTCATTGGTAGTTCAGCTATTGCGGATGACATTACCCAAGAACGTGGCTATGTAAATTTTGCAAATCTCGACTCTGATTATGGCGAACCCAAGGTGATGATTAATTTAAATAAAACCATGCTAGGTTTTATCAGCAAAATCAACATGTCTGACCCAGAAGCATCCGAGTTAATCAGTAAATTAAAGGCTGTACGCGTACAAATTTATAGTATGACCGATAACGATCAACCTGCATTAGACTTAATCGCCAAAGTGAGCGAAGACATTAAAACCAAAAACTGGTTACCTATCGTATCGGTGAATGATGATGAAGAAAAAGTGCGTATATACACTAAGATCACTGATGACATTATGGACGGCTTAATGGTTATGGTTATTAATAGCAATGAAGGCAGAGAAGAACGAGAAGCGGTATTCATTAATATTGTTGGCGAAATAGATCCTGCACAAATTAATAAAGTCACTGAGTCACTAAATATCGATGTTAACTTATAGTAGCGAGTAACCCATGAAAATAATGAATCAATTGTTAAAGAAAGCGACTTTATTGCTAGCCATTGCAGCAAGTTTTCTCTTCACTGGCTGTGGCATTACCGCAGGAGGACTTCACAATCATGCGGGTTATGCCGATATCGAGTCTCCTTATTGGTGGCAAGCTGACAGCGAATTAAACTTGTCATTAGGCCCATTAACGATAGGCACAGCGCGTTGGGTTATTGATACAGATGAAGACCCTGAGCTTGACGCTTTGCTAGATGACGTTGACGGTGTACGTATAAGTATTTATAACGTTGAAGATAACAGCGAAGTATTTAAAGACAACTTCGCTGAAACCCAAGCAAATTTACGTGCCGATGGCTGGCAGCATATTGTGAGGGTAAAAGATGAAGAGTCCACTGATTATTCATTAATGTTTATCAAGTCAAACGGAGACGTTATTGATGGCTTAGTGGTGCTGTCGCTTTCAGATAATGAAGCAGTATTTGTAAATATAATTGGTGATATTCATCCTGATTCTTTTGACCCGATCATGGACCAAGTTTATAAAAAGCATGACGCTAAAAAATAGTAAAAAAGCAATAAAAACAAGCCTGTTAAGTTAATCATTGAGAAACTTAATAGGCTTGGCTAATAAACTATCTTAGTAAACGAAATTGACTCAAGATGAAAAATTAACTTCGTTTATTTTGACTTTACAGCATTATACTTAGCGGCTTGTTTTTTGTTTGGTAAAGACGCTTTAATAAATTGACGGATATCGTCATTCGCTGCTTTTAAATCTTCATGGCGAAGATACATCATATGGCCACTTCGGTAGCCTTTGAAAGACAATCGGTCTTGCATTTTTCCACTTTGGTCTAATTGCCACATCGTATACTTAGCATCAAAATAATTAGTTGCGCCATCGTAATACCCGGCTTGGAACATGACATTTAGATACGGGTTTTGAGCCATTGCTAAACGTAAGTTTTTGCCCGTTTTATTATTGCTTCGATCCCATGGGTGAACATTTCCGAACATATTATATTTAATGTCGGTTTTGTAGTTGAGTTCTTCACGTAAATAATAATTAATCGCTGGGGTAAAACTGTGTAGCCAAGAGGTTAATTCTGCATTGTAATCAGGGCGTGAACCCGTTGCTTTTTCGTCAATACCTAAGTAACGTGAATCTAAACGACCAATGGTTTGCTCGCGGTCGCGTAACAATTCCTTCCAAAAATATGAAGCGCTAATATCTAAATTACTGCGTAATACTTCAGTAACAGAAATCCCTGAGTAATAAGAAACTTTTTCTGCAATAGCCTGTTTTTCTTGTTGGCTAATAAAACCACCTTTAGCAAGTGCTGGCATATATTGCTCGATAGTGAACTTTTCAACTTCCGGTAAAATATCCATTAAGTCTTTTTGTTGTAAATCACCCTGCAATGCATTGTGATACCAAGCAGCGGCGGCAAAATATGGTAAGCGGTTAGCTGATTTAACCGGTCCGTCACGCTTAATACCAATGTCGGTTGGCGAAACTAAAATCACCCCATTTAAGTACATCCACTGACGTGATTGTAGCTCTAATGCTAAACCAGAAACTCGTGTAGTACCGTAGCTCTCGCCGATTAAATATTTTGGTGAACGCCAAAGATTATTACGCGTAACAAAAGTATTTACCCAGTCGGCTAAATATTTTACGTCGGCATTAACACCAAAAAACATCGATTTTTGCTTATCTTTCGAAGGCATTTTGCCATTTTTGTCAGGCAGTACGCGTGAATAACCAGTATTTACCGGATTAACAAAAACAATATCTGCAACATCTAAAATAGAGTAATCGTTAGTTTTTACGCCGTATGGTTGTAAAGGGTATCCTTCATCATCAACGTTTAAAACACGTGGACCAGTGTAAGCAACGTGCATCCAAACAGAGGCTGAGCCTGGGCCACCATTAAAAGAAATAAGTAAAGGACGAGTGCTTTTGTTCTTTACGTCACTACGTTTGTAATAGGTGTAGAATAAACTAGCAGTAGGGTTACCTTCACTGTCCCACACCGGTTGCGTACCTGTTGTGGCTGTATAGTTGAATTTCTTACCATTAACTTTAGTGCTATGTTTTGTCGTTGAGCTTTCGTCGATAGGTAATTTACGTGAGTTATCGGCTGTACTATTAGCATTACTTTCAGCATTAGCTAACGGTGAGAGTATCAGTAATAATGCGAATACTTTGACTACATGGAGTGCTTTCATTTTAACGTCCTGTGCGTTGGGCTTTAATAGTACCAAGTTAATTGATATAGCCGTTTCGCTTCAATAATTTTGTTCAGAACTACACTGTAGAACAGAATAAATATTATCGCTGAAATAATAGTTCAAATGACTATTTTCAGCGACAAACTCCTGTTGTAAGTTGTTTTTGTTAAATTTTCTAAGCAGTTAACGTACTTTGATTCGCTAACGTAAAGTAAACCACAATCAACTTTTGACCCGTAATAGTGATTTCGCCCGCTTTTAAAGCATTTAATTTTAAGAGATGACCAGCTTTTATAATTTGCTGATTTTGATATGAAGTTAACTGAAATGCACCTGACAAACTGTAAACAAAACATAAGTCGGCCGCGTTAAGTTCAAGGGTTTGCTGCTCTTTAAATGTTTCAACAACTGCTGAACATTTGTCTTTATGGCTAATAACATTAAAGTCTGTGATAGCGCCCGCATGTAAATTTCCTACGGTACTGCAGCCACCATCAAAATTAGCAACATCGAGTATATTGTTGAGCTTGTCTATTTTACTGTGATCGTGCTGCAAGTTAATGCCATTACCTTCAATAAGAATAAGGTTTCGCTGATAACCTGAAAAGTCTGAAAACACACCATCTTCCACGACACTTGCCATGCTCAAGCGCCATATAAAGTCATCTAAGTTGCCACCTTGATTAATGGCTAACTCAATGGTTTCACCTTTGCCATTTTTCCATGGAATAGTTTTAAAAAGTGTAGATGGAATAACAGAAATCATGAAGGCTTTCCTAAATGTTTAGCATGAAAATACAAATGGCTTTCGATAAAACTCGCGATAAAAAAGTAGCTGTGGTCGAATCCATCATGTTGATTAAGTATCAGCGGGTAGTCATTTTCTACTGCGGCTGAAATAAGTGATTCTGGCTGAAGTTGCTCTTGCAAAAAGTCATCAGCTAAGCCTTGGTCCACCAACGCAGGTATATGTTGGTTGCTGGCTTTCATTAATACGCTTGCATCATGTTGCTGCCATAAACGTTCATCACTGCCAAGATAAGCATTAAACGCTTTTTGTCCCCATGGGCAATTTATTGGGTTGGCGATTGGGCTAAACGCTGATACAGAATGATATTTGTCAGGGTTTTTAAGGGCAATGGTTAATGCGCCATGCCCGCCCATAGAATGCCCACTGATTGATTTTTTATTTGATACTGGGAAGTTTTCTTCAATTAATGTTGGTAATTCATTAACAATGTAATCATACATTTGATAATGCTCAGACCAAGGAGCTTCTGTTGCATTTATATAAAACCCCGCGCCTAAACCTAAATCGTAAGCTTGATTGTCATCATCGGCAATATCAGCCCCGCGCGGGCTAGTATCAGGACAAACAATCGCGATACCTAACTCTGCAGCAATACGCTGTGCCCCTGCTTTTTGTACAAAATTTTCATCAGTGCACGTTAACCCTGACAACCAATATAACACCGGCACAGGCGAATTTTCGCTAGCACACTCAGGTAGGTAAATAGCAAAGCGCATCTTACATTTTAACGTGTCTGCACTATGCTGAAAGTGTTGCTGTACGCCAGCAAATATTTTATTACTGCTTATTTTTTCTAACATAATATTTCTACTATTGTATAGGGTAGAGGTTAAGAGTGGTCAAAATGAATTACGCTACGAATACTTTTGCCTTCGTGCATAAGTTCAAATGCCTCATTAATCTTTTCTAACGACATGGTATGTGTAATAAAATCATTTAACGCAAATTCACCTGCAAGATAACGATCAACATATTCGGGTAATTCACTACGACCTTTTACACCACCAAATGCTGTGCCGCGCCATACTCGACCGGTAACTAACTGAAATGGACGTGTAGATATTTCTTGCCCTGCGCCAGCAACACCAATAATAATTGATTCACCCCAGCCCTTATGACAACACTCTAAAGCTGACCGCATAACATTCACATTGCCAATACATTCAAAAGAATAATCAACGCCGCCATCCGTTAATTCAACAATAATATCTTGAATAGGCTTATCAAATTTTTGGGGATTAATGCAATCTGTCGCCCCTAATTTTTTTGCTAATTCAAATTTACTTTCGTTAATGTCAATAGCAATAATACGGCTCGCTTTGGCCATAGCCGCACCAATTACTGCTGACAAACCGATGCCACCTAAACCAAAAATAGCAACAGTGTCACCTTCTTCAACTTTAGCGGTATTCATGACTGCGCCCATTCCTGTTGTTACCCCACAGCCGAGTAAACACACTTCTTTAAGTGGTGCTTTTGGATTTACTTTCGCTAAAGATATTTCAGGTAAAACCGTAAATTCAGAAAAAGTAGAGCACCCCATATAATGGAAAATGGGTTCGCCATTCAATGAAAACCTTGATGTGCCATCAGGCATTAACCCTTTACCTTGAGTTTCGCGAATTTTTTGACAGAGATTTGTTTTACCCGATGTACAGAACTTACATTCACCACATTCTGGCGTGTACAAAGGAATAACATGGTCGCCAACGGCAACACTGGTTACACCCTCACCTATTTGTTCAACAATACCACCACCTTCATGCCCTAAAATAACCGGGAAAATTCCTTCAGGGTCTTCACCTGAAAGGGTAAAAGCATCGGTATGACAAACCCCTGAAGCAATAATTTTAACGAGCACTTCACCTTTTTTGGGCAACTCAACATCAACGTCTTCAATCGTTAATGGTTTATTGGGTCCCCAAGCAATGGCGGCTTTTGATTTTATAGTATTGGGCTTTAGAGATGATGCTGACATAAACGTTGTCCTGATAATTTTTATGCTGACAATGATAGTTGATCAATCTTTGTAATAACAGCATATTAAAGAGGTTTCAGGATAGCTGAAGGCACTTTTTGATTTACCGACTAAAACTTAAGGGTTATTTAAAATTACTTTTTAAAACGTTATATAATGTTAAGTAATCATCGACTAACAGCTTTTCATCAACCAACGACATAACCTCTTTGGCTTTGGCTTTTTTTCCATTAATGATGTTAACTTCTGCAAGAAATAGTCTGGCATGACACGCCTTTACGGCATCAAGTGCTAATTCAGCGTGTTCAATTGCAATTAAGTAGTTTTTTTCAGCGGCTGTATATTGTTTTAAGTGTTGCTGTATCTGCGCTAGATTAAACACAACTGTCGCTATTTGTTGTTCATTGCCATATTTATAGCTCCAAGGTACAGCTATTTTCCAATGATCTAAAGATTCATCGTATTGCTCAAGTTGCCTGGCAATATGCCCTAAATGACCAAAAAGCTCCATCATGAAATGTGGATTCTTACTGTTTTTATATTTGTCTTTTAAAGCATTTAACGATGCATAGGCTTGAGGTAACTCACCAATAAACATTTGTAAATTAGCGATTTCAATTAGTTTGATAGGAGACGGGTATGCTTCATTCATTAAAGCTAGCTGTTGTTTTGCCTTATAGATATAACGCTTCCCTTCTTCTCTATCACCATAAGCTAGCTGTGACTTCGCATAATACATAAACAGAGTGACTTGAAAAGCGATGGGTAAGTCGTCCTCATTTATCCAACGTTTAGTTTCGCGATAGAGCTCATCACTATGTTGCAAAATAAACAGAGCACCAAGCTTTTGCTGCATTAAGCTATACCAAATTCGGCTTTTCTTTTTTACATTTTTTAATTCAACATTAACCTTTTTAAGACATTCAGCAGGAGATGCTTGGCAAGTTTTTCTGATGTCACTACTTTTAAGTGCATAACTTTTAGTTACACTCAAGCAAAGTGCCAACAATATAATGGCAACACTTTTTATTAAATAACGCTTAGAGATACCAGAAAAGTGTATTATCATTTTCAAATATTGGCACGGAAATAATTGATTTCCAAGTTTGTTTATCATTTATTGCCTGATATTAACTCAACAGTAACTCAGTGTTGACTTCCCTCGAAACTATTAACCCCAATTCAACTCAAGATTAACCTATTATAAAAATAAAGGATTTATTATGTTTAAAAAAACAGCTTTCGCATTCACTCTATTCTCCCTTTCCCTAACTGCCGCAGCTTCTGAATGGCAAGTAGGGGGTGGTTTCGGTAGTTTATCTGACAGCTCAGACGGTACAGATGTGTCACTGAATATTATCTATGGCTCTGTGGCTTATAAAATACAAAAAGACAACAGTAACTTTTTCTTTGTTCCTGAGCTTCGCCTTGGTACTGGTATTGGTGATGACTCAATGAATGTACTTGGTCGCAATGTTAAAATCGAAGTAGACGGTTTTCTTGCTTTATCTGTGCGTGGTCAATTAGATTACAATAATGGCGCCTATATTTATATCATGCCTTCGTATGCAAACTTAGACATGAAAGCTAGCTACAATGGCGAATCAACGTCTGATGATGAATGGGAATTTGGTCTTGGCGGTGGTGTTGGATATCGTTTAAATAAAAATACCAGTGTCGAAGCGGGATATGAAACTTACGACGGTACTAAATTACTTTCTATTGGTTTTAAATATACTTATTAATTTACTTTTTATTGAGCACAATTGTTAGGGCAAGAACTATTAATATTTTAAGAGATAAGGTGTCTGAAAACAGACACCTTTTTATGATTAGTATTTAAATGACTAACTAATTTCCCAAAACATTTTGTGTAGAAATATAAAAGTTAGCATCTACTTTGACACTTGGATTTTCTGTTTCAATTTCAACAGGTGTCCAGCTTGTTGTTGGCGTTAACCATTGCTCTTTACCCGCAATAGTTACACGAATAGGCATATCAAAATCTTTAATAACATTACCCCAACGAATGAACATTTTTTTACCTTTGACAAAGTATTCAAAACTTGGAATGCGTATATCTCGTAAATATTGATCAAATATTTTACTTAAATCAATACCCGAATGTTTGCTGATATAATTTTCAATATCTTGAGTAGTAACCGTCTGGTGATAAAAAGTTTTACCTAAACCGCGTAATATTTTTCGCCACTTTTTATCGTCATTAATAACTTGGCGAATAGTGTGCAACATGTTGCCACCTTTATCATACATATCGCCAGAGCCACCACGATTAGCATTATATTCACCAATAATTGGCGACTGATTCTGAATATTCATTCGCTGACCACGAATGTACTCAAAAGCTTGTGCTTTTGTAAAATGATATTCTAAAAATAAGCTTTCAGAGTAATTGGTAAAACTCTCATGTATCCACATATCAGCAACATCTTTATTGGTAATGTTGTTGGCAAACCATTCGTGCCCTGACTCATGCACAATGATGAAGTCAAATAATAACCCTGGGCCTGCACTAGAGCGATCACGCCCTAAATAACCATTTTGATAACCATTACCATAAGTAACAGAACTTTGGTGCTCCATGCCTAAATAAGGGGCTTCTACAAGCTTGTAGCTATCTTCATAGAAAGGATAAGGGCCGAACCAATGTTCAAACGCTTCAACCGTACGCTTCGCTTCTTTAAATTGTTTTTTTGCCTTCGCTAAATTTTCGCGCAACACGTAATAGTCCATATCAAGCTGACCTTTTTCACCTTGGTGTTTTTCACCAAAGTGCACGTAGTCGCCAATATTAAGATTTACGCCGTAGTTGTTAATAGGGTTAACAACTTGCCAATGATACGTTTTAGTTTTATCTGCTTTGTTATGCTCAGTTTTCACTAAACGACCATTTGAAACGTCAACTAAATGCTCTGGAACTTCAACACTGATCAGCACACCATTATTAGGTTCATCGCTTGGGTGATCTTTATTGGGCCACCATATACTAGAACCAATCCCTTGATTAGAAGTCGCGATAAAGTCGAGGCCATTACTGTCTTTTTTCCACGTAATACCGCCATCCCAAGGCGCACGTTTCGCCGTAACGGGTTGTCCTGAGAAGTGCATGATAACTTGCTGCTCAGAACCTATTTCTTGTTCGTCAAGCAGAGTAATAAAGTGTGAATAGCCATCCTTTTCGATAGCAAGCGTTTTACCGTTTTGCATAACTTTTTCAAGCTTCATTGGCGCTTGCAGTTCTATTTGCAAACGTTTTGCTTGCTTTAATACCTTATACTTCATGGTATTAGTGCCGGAAAAAAACTTAGTAGCAGGATCTACTTTAATATCTAGATGATAGTGGCTTAAATCCCACCAAGCTCTATCAGGTGTTATGGTTCCCCGAAGCTTTTCTTGATGAGTTATATTGCCTGCTGCTTGCTTCCAGTTACTCGCTGAAGCTGTCGCACTTACCGCGACAGTGCAAACTAAACCAATGAGCAGGCCATGAATTTTTTTTCTTATCATTATTATTACCCTAATAATTACATGTATACAATATACTAACATTACACGATGGCTATTGTGAAGCTGTGACTTTACACGTTATTTTATACGTTTACTCTACATTCCTAATAAATTAGTTATAACGAAACATTTAATTATTATTGCGTATTTTTAAACTATTGCGATAGAATTAAGTACTTACTTGTCGGAGTGCTGTGATTATTTCTTGTTGAAATAGTTAAAGCTGAGATCGCGAAAGCGGGATCCGTAGAACCTGATCAGATTAATATCTGCGTATGGGAACAAGGTAAAATAAAGTAGCTAATACATTAATCTACCTAAACTTTATTTTTTCCTCAATCTAC
>Ga0209291_1001920_pt1 | contig 17670 bp, 13 predicted proteins | sample GOMGulsemesocosm_FD_184633 | JGI IMG/M metagenome (GOLD analysis project Ga0209291, IMG submission 184633) | Methane-oxidizing microbial communities from mesocosms in the Gulf of Mexico - GOM9B Gulf of Mexico (SPAdes) (version 2) | ecosystem: Environmental > Aquatic > Marine > Cold seeps...
TGCACTGTTCCTGCACCAGATATTGTTGTTCCAGCAGCTGGCGATTGTGTTACCGTTGGAGCTGCATCGCAGTTATCAGCAGCAGTTGCTGAAGCAGTATAATCAGGTAAACTAACATTACAATTAGTATCAGCAGTTTCATTGGTATTTCCTGGACAAGTAATAGTTGGATTTGTAGTATCGGCAACTGTTACTGTAATAGATTCTTCTAGCGTATTACAATTTCCAGTTACATACATGTAATATGTCGTTGTTGTAGTTGGTGAAACATTCATTGGAATAGAAGTACCAAGGTTTGTCCCCGTTCCTCCACTTCCAGTATACCAACTATATGTTGCACCAGTACCTAAGGTAAATCCAGTTGTTGAAATGCTTACTGCAGTACCTGGACACACATTGTTGGTACTTGCAGTTGCTGAAGTTAGAGTGGATAAAGTTTTATCTACGGTTACTGTAATTGACTCTTCTAATGTATTACAATCCCCAGTCATATAGAAATAATATGTAGTAGTGGAAGTTGGAGAAACACTTATTGGAACGGATGATCCTAGACTTGTTCCTGTTCCACCAGAACCTGTATACCAACCATAAACACCACCTGAACCTACTGCAGCTCCAGTAACTGATAAAGATACTGCTGTCCCTGGACACACATTATTTGTACTTGCTGTTGCAGAAGTTAAAGTTGATGCTGTTTTATCTACTGTTACTGTAACTTGTCCACAAGAACCAGTAGATTCATCTACACAACCCGCGCCATCTTCTCCTCTAATAAAATACGTTGTAGTTGTAGTTGGGTTCACTACCAATGAAGTTCCTGTTTGTGAAGCAACTTGACCTGACCCACAATTAGTAGTGTATACATGCCAGTTGTTAGCATCGTTTAATGCGGCTCCAGCCCAATCTAATGTTACATTAGCCCCTGCACAAATATTGTTAGTTGAACGTGTAACTGTTGGCACATCTGGATTTGTACATCCACCCCCAGTAGAAACGACAGTGAGTACTAAAGTCCATGTAGTATTGGAAGCTATTCCACTAATAATTTGGATTACTCCAGGTGAAGAGTTTATAGGTAATGTACCAACTCCTGACCAACCTGTAATAGCTGTAGCTCCTTGACCTCCTGATGCCCATGTGTCAGAGGGGCTACAAGTTGAAAAAGGATTCCAACACATAGTCCCTGAAGATATACTTAAAGGATCATTAACCGCAAAAGATACATTTGTTATTTGCATATTAGCTGGAAGTGTTATATCAAACCAATTTTGAACAGCTGGTGGTGTTGTTATGTTATTAGAAATTGTATTGGTACCTACACCTAATGTTAGAGCAGTTGGAGTTGCTGAACTAGTAGAAAAGGGGCCATTATATGTTATTTGACCTTGTGCACTGTACATAAATAATAAGTACAGTGTTAATTGTAATATTTTTTTCATAGTTTGGTTTGTTAGTATTAAAAATATTGATAATTGGAGGGATACATATTATACTCACAAAATATTTACCCCAATTAATATTCGATGAATTTGCAAATATAATGTCTTTCTATAATAAAACAATTCTGTATATTTTTTTTCGCTAAGCGACAAAGATAAACCGTTAAAAATGACGTTTTAACTATTTTTATTAGGAAGCATTTTTAATTTTTTCCTAAATTATTAATTTCAGAAAAAAGATTTTGTACTTGACTATGAAGATTTGTTGGTCAAGTAAACGGAATAAAGTGTAAAGTATTAACTTACTGGTAATTAAGTAAATATTGATAAATATAAAAGGCAAGAAATATTAATTATTTCTTGCCTTTTAATTACATACCTATTTTAGATATAGGTATTTATGTGATTAATTGACTTGTTCTACAGTAACTTTAATAAAATTATAACCACCTCTATTGTCATTAAGTTGAGTAACTCCAGCACCAGAACTAATTAATCCTTTTCCAAATTGAACATCATCTATTTCCGTAACACGTCTTACTGAAGTATCAGTATCATCTGCAACAGTATTATTTCCATTCATTGGTTGTCCGTTACCTAATCCTACATTTTGATCAGATTCTGTACCAGAATCATATAAGTAGTTTTTATTAATTACAAACTCTGATTTTACAGTTCCGTTTTCGTCAAATAATTCAATACCTTGTTGGTTATTAGATATAAACCAGTCGTTTGAAGAAACTAACATCGTAGCAAAATTTAATCTATCTCCAGGTTTTGCTTGAATTTCAAGAACTATTTCTGATCCTGGTCCAGCTCCAGTTGCACTTTTAACAGCTGTTACGTTATCTAAGCTATTTAAATAATCATATGATACATCTGCATTTCCATCCTCAGCAAGTTCTTCTAAACCTGAATTAGTAATTGCAGTATTTCCACTTATAAATAAAGGAGATTGAGTTCCTTGATGCACATAGGCAACTGCCGGTGACAATACTGAATAAGAAGTAGAAATTCTTAATGGAGCTCCAGTAGATCCTTGAGCATTATACCAATCGTAAATAGCTTGTGGGGAACCATCTTCCGCTAAACTTTCTAGTCCATTTGCTTTAATTGACATTCCTTCTTCAAATAAAGCATTTGGTTGTGTATGTACAACTAAAATACCAGGAGTAACAAATCCAGGATTGTGAGCAGTTTCTCTATTCGCTTTAACTATAGTTAAAGTAAATTCCTTAGAAACCATATTATATGTTAAAGAGGCTGTTAAGTAATTTGTAATATTTCTTCCTGTATCTCTTACTGTAGTATCACTGTCAGTTGGGCCAGAATTTACGTTTGCTTGATTTGGAGCGGTGTACATCGTTGCAGGAAAATCTACTAAGAAATTTTCGTCTTCTTCAGTACCAGCATCCCATACTTTAATATAACTAGAAATATCTCCTGTCTTAGGAGTATCTCCATTCCATAATTCTATTCCTTGATTTCCTGTTGCAAAAAACCAATCATTACTTTGTGCAAACATGTTAGCAAAACTTAATGATGTTCCTTTAGTAGCTTTAAATGTAACTTGATGTGTTTGGCCAGTAGTAGTTAGAGGACCAGTTCCTATTTTTTTTACATTTAAATAATTGATGGCGTTTTTTAACGTTAGCTTAAATGTTTTTGTTTCGTTATTGCTAACGATAATAGCATCGTCGTCGTCACTACAAGATGTGAAAGCTAATAAAGAAATTAATGCAAGAGATAAAATTTTAGTTTTCATAAGATATATTTTTTGTGAGGTGTTGGACGCTCGAAAAAAAATAAGCTTACGATAATTACAATTGTTTTATTCTATGAAGTATAAATAAAAGTTATAATTTGCTGTAAGAACAATGTGTTTTATGTGGTAAATTGCTGTAATACATTGGTTTGTGTGAGATGAGAAGTAAGCAAGAAACGAATGCATTTATTAAAATAGTAACCCTTATTAAATTTTTTAAAATTTAATAAGGGTTACTAAATACCAAAATTCGGATTATTTCCCTGGGAAATTTGCTTTTCTTTTTTCTAAGAAAGCAGTTGTACCTTCTTTAAAGTCTTCCGTTCCGAAACAGATTCCAAATTGTGTGATTTCAGTTTCAAAACCGTTTGTGCCATCAGTATAGTTGTCGTTAATTGCTTTTATAGCATGTCCGATAGCAACAGATGAGTTACGTATAATTTTACCTGCTATTTTTTGAGCTAATGGTAATAATTCCTCTTGAGTAGTTACATGGTTAACTAAGCCACATAATTTTGCTTCTTCAGCACCAATCATTCCTGCAGTCATTACTAATTCCATCGCTTTTCCTTTACCTATTAATTGTGGTAAACGTTGTGTACCTCCGTACCCAGGAATAACTCCTAAAGAAACTTCTGGTAATCCCATTTTTGCATTGTCACTAGCAACTCTGAAATGTGCAGCCATAGCCAATTCTAATCCACCGCCTAATGCAAAACCATTTACAGCAGCTATAACCGGAGTTAATAAATTAGCCACAAAGTCAAATAATACTTTTTGTCCGTTTCTTGCTAATTCTGCACCTTGTTTCACAGAGAAATCTGCAAACTCAGAAATGTCAGCACCAGCAACAAATGCTTTTTCTCCACTACCTGTAACAATAATTACTTTTGTATTAACGTTTTTGTCCAAGGTGTCAAATGCTAAATGTAATTCAGCAATTGTAGCTTTATTTAAAGCATTTAATTTTTTAGGACGGTTGATAGTGATTGTTCCTAGTCCGTTTTCTTGCTGTACTAAAATATTCTCGTAGTTCATAGTTACTTATGCTGATCTGTTAAATTGTAAAATAATTTTATTTATTTCTAGAAGGGTTTTTAGGAAGGGTAATTGTAAATGTAGTTCCTTTTAGTTCTTCAGATGTAAAAGTAATACTTCCGTTATAAGTTTCCACAATATTTTTCACCATCCCTAAACCAAGTCCCATTCCACTGGTTTTAGTAGTGAATTTAGGTTCAAATATTTTTGCTTTATTCTCGGATTTAATCCCTATTCCATTATCGGAAACAATAATTTTTACAGAGTTGTCATTATCATTTACAGATACCTTTATATTGGGTTTTTCATTTGAGTTACTTGCTTGAATTGCGTTTTTAACTAGGTTGGTCACAACTCGTATCAATTGAGTTCTATCAAAATTTGCAATGATATCTTCTTTTTCAGTAGTAAAATCAATATATCCTTCATTAAATATATCCAATGCTAATCTGATAACTTCAACGATATTTAAAGTTTCGTTTTTCTGAGCAGGCATTTTTGCAAAGTTTGAAAAAGCTTCAGCAATAGCACTCATGGTATCAATTTGTTGAATTAAAGTTTTAGAATATTCATCAATTTTTTGATGAATATCGTTGTCTTCAGGGTTAAATTTTCGTTGAAAACTCTGAATAGTTAAACGCATTGGTGTAAGTGGGTTTTTAATTTCATGAGCCACTTGCTTTGCCATTTCCCTCCATGCTTGCTCACGTTCACTTGTAGCTAGTTTTACGGCACTTTCTTGTAGCTCATCAATCATACTGTTATATGATTTTACTAAGGTACTTATCTCATGACTTACATCTTCAATTTCAATTTTCGTATTCTGTTTATCTAGTCTAGTCTGGTAAATTTTTTCACTAATATATTTTAATGACTTAGTAATGTATTTAGATAGAAAATAAGCTAGAATAACAGCAATTAATAACACAACAGAGTAAACTGCTGCTAAGCGTATTAAGAATTCTTCTAGTTCTCTGGTAATAAACTGGTTGTCTTGGATATATGGTAATCCTAATATTGCTAAGGGTTTGAACTGATTATCGGTGATATAACTGTATGAAGATTGAATTACTTTTCCATTCTCCGTGGTTTTAGTGATATGCCTTTTGTCTATTGAGTTTTTTAGTGCTTCAAGAATTTCAGTAGACAATCTTTCAGGAGCAATATCTGTTTGTTCGCCTATAGAAGAGGCGCTTGAGGCTATTAAAAACTCTCCTTCAAAGTTGTATAATTTAACCTCTAAATTATGTACATCAGCCAATTCGTATATGAAATCTTTCTCTTTAAATATATTCGGTATTTTACTAGTAATTATAGGGAAAGTAGTTTTCGATTTTAATTGATATTCAATTTGTTCTTTTACCGTATTCTCTTTTCTTTGTAATCGGTCATTATGATATTCCTCAGCTTCTTCGTTATATTGGTATATTGCCATAGAAGCCATTAACACAGAGGCTAATAGCACCAAAAATATCATGGAAAAGAATATGCGAAGTCGTAAGGAGAGGGTTTTAAAATTCATTTTAGAAGTATAGCAATTATCACACCAATGTTATTGTTGTTCTCTGTAGCGCTTATATATTTTCACTAAAATCATTAAAATAACGGAGAATGATATGATTCCAAGAACACCAAAAATCCAATTTAATTGATGACGGACAATGACTAAGAATATTATTGAAAATAGAATTATAGTTGCTCCTTCATTAAACAAACGCATAAAATTAGAACTGTATTTTATCTCATTGCGTTGTAATTGTTTGAATATTTGATGGCATTTTAAATGATAAATATATAAGAGCACTACAAAACCTAATTTAACATGCATCCACGGTAATTGAAATAAATGTGGACGCAAATAAAGTAATGTAGGTGCTAAAATAAGTGTTAAAATAGCTGATGGCCATGTAATAATATTCCAAAGCCTTTTTGCCATTATTGCCAATTGTTCTCCTAAAATTTCTTTATCGGGAGATGGCTTTTGCGATGCTTCTATCTGGTAAATGAATAGTCGCACGATATAGAATAAACCTGCAAACCATGTAATTATAAAAATTAGATGTAATGCTTTTATGTAATCATAATATTCACTCATAAGTTGTTTTTTATAATCGGTTTTAAATGTAATCTAATTTCTTTGTTTAAGAAAAACCCTGTAATTATAGTGGACAATAAATCAGCTATTGGAAAGGCAATCCAGACTCCTAATAATCCAAAATAATTTGGTAAAATGATAATCAATGGAATGAGAAAGAATCCTTGTTTTGTAAGTGTTAATAATAGTGCTGGAATTGATTTTCCAATAGCCTGAAAATACCCAGAACCTATAATTTGCACAGCTATTAAAGGGGTTATACAAAATACCCATCGCAATGCATTTGGGGTTTCCTTTAGTAATTGAACATCATCTGTAAAAACACGAACAATAGCTTCTGGAAAAAGCATAATCCCTATAAAAATGAATAATGCTAACCCTGAAGCATACATAATAGAGGTATTGATGCTTTCCCTTACCCTTATTAATTTGTTAGCTCCGTAATTGTATCCTGCAATAGGTAAAAAACCTTGTGCGATTCCTAAAACAGGAAATAATGCAAACATTAGCATTCTACTTATGATACCATAAACAGCAATAGATATTTCTCCCCCATATTGAAATAAAATATGATTAAGTACTATGGCCAAAACACTCACAGCTGCTTGTCTTGCTAGAGTGACACTTCCTAAAGAGGTGATTTCTTTTAAAATTTCCCATTCTAATACGAAACACTTAAGTTTAATTTTTAACTCGCTATGTTTTGAAAGAAAGAAGTATAGAATAGTTATAAAGCAGGCAATATATGAAATTGCGGTTGCCCATGCTGCACCTGCCATTCCGTAGTTAAATACATCAATGAACAAATAGTCCAATATGATGTTTGCAATAGCTGGAGAAATTAAAGCCATCATTGCAAATTTTGGCTTTCCTTCAGCTCTTACAACTGGGTTGCCAGTCATACATACTGCTAAAAAAGGCGCTCCAAACATCACTATTGTGTAATAGTTAAGTGCAGGAGGAATGATAGCTCCTTTTGCTCCAAATAAAGTTAATGCTTCTTCTTTAAAAATCAATCCTGTAACTACAAGTACAATAGCAAACCCTAAAGATAGTGCTATTTGATTCCCAAAAATCCGTTGTGCTTTATCATGATCATTGGCGCCTAAAGCTCTAGAAATAATTGAAGCTCCTCCAACACCGATAGCCATCCCTATAGAGGAAATAAAATATACTATTGGCATTACAATAGTAATTGCGGCAATTGCCATAGGTCCAATCCATCTACCTACAAAAATAGTATCTATAATCATATTAAGTGAAAGCACTAATATCCCTATAGCTGCAGGTACAGCTTGTGAAACCAATAGTTTACCTATGGATTCTGTGCCTAGTATGGATGAATTGTTTTTTGGCATGTATTGTTTGGGTTTATTTGTATCTGATATTTTATGCTTGTTTTAATTCTTTTCCGCCCATTCGTTAACCCAATTACCTATGGTATTTGCCCATGCATCATCATCATTTAAACAGGTAAGTGTAGTTAATTCTTCTCCGCCAACTTCTTTAAAAAGTTCTTTGCCTTCCATAGCGATTTCTTCTAAAGTTTCTAAACAATCAGAAACGAATGCAGGGGTAACTACGGCCATTTTTTTCATCCCGTTTAATCCGAAATTTTCAATAGTTCTGTCCGTGTATGGTAATAACCATTGATCCATTCCTAAGCGTGACTGAAAAGAAGTACTGTAAGTACCTGCTGCTAAGTTCAATTTTTTAGCAACTGATTTCGTTGCCTCAAAACATTGATGTCGGTAACAGAATTGATGTGCTTCCGAAGGAGTATCACAACAACTTCCGTCTATTTTACAATGTGATTTTGTAATATCTTGTTTCCTGATATGACGTTCTGGAATACCATGATATGAAAACAGTAAATGCTCATAATCCAAGTCTTTTATTTGCTTTTGAATTGAATTTGAAAGCACTTCAATATAATCTTCTTTATTATAAAAAGCAGGTACAGAACTTAACTTTATATCTGGGAAGTGTTCTTTTTGTAATTTATCAGCTAATACTGTAATTGTTTCGGTAGTGGCCATTGCAAATTGAGGGTAGAGTGGTAGTAATAATATATCATCAACACCTTTGTGAACCAATTCTTGCATTCCTTTTTTGATACTCATAGCACCATATCGCATGGCTAATCCTACAGGAATTTCAGTGGTATTTTGTACTTTTCCTTGTAACCGTTCAGATAAAACAATTAAAGGAGAGCCTTCTTTCCACCATATTTTCGCGTACGCAGCAGCAGACTTTTTAGGACGTGTATTTAATACAATTCCTCTTACAATAAAAGCACGTAATAAAAAGGGAACATCGATAACACGAGGGTCCATTAAAAATTCATCTAAATATTTTTTTACATCTTTCGGATCTGTACTATCTGGAGAGCCAAGGTTTACTAATAAAACACCTTTCATATGCTTGTTCTTATTTTTTTTCAATTGTCATATGTAACCTTTACGGTTTCATATTAAGATTCTTGATTTAAAGATTGAATATATTTTTTTGGAGTAATTCCGAATTTCTTTTTAAAAGCGGCTATAAAATGACTGGAAGTACTATATCCTACAATTAAACCAACTTCGTTTACATTTAAAGTATTAGTTTCTAACATGCGTCTTGCTTCTTCCATTTTGTAGTTAAACAGAAAATTAAAAACAGTATCGCCATAAATCTGCTTGAAGCCTTCTTTTAATTTTTTTAAAGGTAACCCGATTTCCGTTGCTAATTCTTGTAAAGTAGGTGGCTCTGACATACGCTCAATGATGATGTCTTTAGCGCTTCTTATTTTTAGCACGTAGCTATCATCAATTAAAAATGGACATTTTTCATTTTCTGCATCCTCATTTGTATTAAAATACAGACTCAGTAATTCGTAAACTTTCCCTTTTACATATAGATTTTTAAGGGAGCTATGAACATTAAAGTTTAATATTTGATTTAACACCAAAGCCATTTGCGGACTTGTGTCACCATCATCATAATATTTTTTAGTTTTGTTTTGATCGCTTAAAAAGGGTATGTATCCTGATTCCTTTGAAAATAATGAATGAAATTTCTCTATAGAAATGAAAAAAGAAATCATCCATGATTTTGACCTAAGTTCTAAATTAATGGGTAGTTTTAATTGTGTATTATATAGTAACATATTGTGAGAGTCCAATACATCAAATGAATAACTATTGTTGTTAAAGTTAAAACGAGAACTACCTTTTAAGCAAAAATGAAATTGAATAAATTGACTATCAATATCCCTCTCAAAAATTTGGGTGATATCTGAGTCGTTTTGAAAAAGTAACAGAAAAAAACCTTTTTCCAATTGAATTTCTCTAAACGGACTATGAGCGATGTTTTTATCTTCCATTTTTATTAGAATGAGTTAAGGTTTATTTAGAATCACTCTAAACAAATAGTAATGAAACACCTTATTTTACTACAAATTTAAACTTTTATCTTATTTAAGAGTCATATAACAAGCTAAAACCTAAAAAACGACATTTATCGAACCTCTAGCGTTACTTTTTTTAAAAGAAGCGTTCTATTTTTGCCTTGTAATGAAATTGATATATGCAAAATAACCCTTCAAATAAGACTACTACTTTTTATGCTATTGGTTTAAGCTACAAAAAAGCTGATGCTGATATACGCGGGAAATTTAGTTTAAACGCAGCAAAAAAAGAACAACTGTTATTACAAGCTAAGGCAGAGGGGGTATCTAATTTAATTGTTACTTCTACATGTAATAGAACTGAATTGTACGGTTTTGCACAGCATCCTTTTCAGTTAATAAAGCATTTATGTGAAAACACATCAGGAACTGTTGAAGAGTTTCAAAAAGTGGCTTATGTGTATAAAAGTAATGAGGCTATTGCACATATGTTTAAAATGGGGACTGGTTTAGACAGTCAAATTTTAGGAGATTTTGAAATTATTAGTCAGCTAAAAACAAGTTTTAACTTATCTAAGAAGTTAGGTTTAGTAGATGCTTTTAGCGAACGATTGGTAAATGCAGTAATACAAGCAAGCAAGAAAATAAAAAATGAAACTGAAATTAGCTCTGGAGCTACATCTGTTTCTTTTGCGTCGGTACAATACATTTTGAAAAATGTTTCTAATGTATCTGATAAAGATATTTTACTATTTGGAACAGGTAAAATAGGAAGAAATACTTGTGATAATTTAGTAAAACATATTGATAATAAACATATTTCTTTAATCAACAGAACTAAAGATAAAGCTGAAAAAATAGCCGGTAAGTTTGATGTTACGGTTAAGGATTATGCTAATTTACAAACCGAAATTCAACAATCGGATATTGTTATTGTGGCTACAGGAGCACAACAACCTACTATTGACAAAGAAATATTAGCATCTACAGATAAAGAAATATTGTTGTTGGATTTATCAATTCCTAAAAATGTATCTGATGATGTATTGGAATTACCAAATGTAACTTTAGTGCATTTAGATGATTTGTCAAAAATTACGGATGCTACTTTAGAGAGGCGTAAAGAGTTTATTCCTAAAGCAGAATTAATTATTGACGAAATTAAAGGGGAGTTTCTATCTTGGTTGGAAACAAGGAAATTTGCTCCAACAATAAAAGCATTAAAGTCTAAATTACAAGAAATTAAATCTGAGGAAATCGATTTTCAACGTCGTAAAAACAATCAGTTTAATCAAGAACAAGCTGAGGTATTATCGGATAGAATTATACAAAAAATCACAAAACATTTTGCAAATCACTTAAAAGCAGATGATACAGCTACAAGTGATAGTATTGCAATGATTTCAAAAGTATTTCAATTGTAATATTTAAAAAATCAGAATTTCTCTCTTTGTTTTTTAGAGGTTAGACTGGAAAATATTAAAAACCGCTAGCGGTGGATTTCATGGAAAAAATTATTAAAATAGGAACTCGCGATAGTCAATTAGCATTATGGCAAGCAAAAACTGTACAACAAAAACTAGTTGATTTAGGGTATAAAACCGAATTAGTTTCTGTAAAATCTACGGGAGATATTGTGCTGGACAAACCTCTATATGAATTAGGGATCACGGGGATTTTTACCAAAACATTAGATGTAGCCATGTTGAATGGAACAGTAGATATCGCAGTACATTCTATGAAAGATGTCCCTACAGCTTTGCCAATAGGAATTCGTCAAACAGCAGTTTTAAAACGTGCAGTAACATTAGATATTTTAGTGCACAAAGGCTTAGATTTTTTAAATAGTGAGGGAATTATTGCTACAGGTAGCTTACGTCGTAAGGCACAATGGTTACATAAATATCCTGCGCATGAAGTTGTTGACTTACGTGGAAATGTAAATTTACGATTGCAGAAATTAGAAGATAGTAATTGGGGGGGAGCTATTTTTGCAAAAGCAGGATTACAACGTATTGAGGTGTTGCCAAAAAACCATATCGATTTAAGTTGGATGGTTCCAGCACCCGCTCAAGGAGCAGTAGTTGTTCATACAATGATAGAAGATGTTTTTACTACTGAGGCTATAGCAAAACTGAATGATACTACTACAGAAATTTGTACGGCTATTGAACGCCAGTTTTTAAGAGAACTTGAAGGTGGTTGCACTGCACCAATTGGAGCATTAGCAACTATTAAAAATAATTTAATTTCTTTTGAAGGAGTTTTGTTTTCGTTAGATGGGGAGCAAAAAATAGAAGTAAGTGTTACTGATATTTCTCTTTCTGAATTAGATGATTTAGGTAAACGTTGTGCTCAGGAAATTTTATCTACTGGAGGGGTGGAATTAATGAAGCAAATAAAAACGGAACTTAAATAATTGTGATGAGTGAGATTAAAGTTTTATCTACTAAGAAACTTTCCGCTACACAACAGGAATTATTTCATAACGTTAACATCTCACTAAAAGAATACAATGCAATATTAACTGAGGAGTTGCCTTTTAAAAGTGTGGGTGAAATTGAAAATGCAATTGTAACCAGTCAGACTACAGCACGAATATTAATTCGGTCTAAAGCGTCTATTAAGAAGGTGTTTTGTGTGGGGGAAAAGACAGCTTCCATGATGACAAAAAGTGGTTATAAAGTTGTTGAAATATCCAAAAAAGCGTCAGTTTTAGCTGAGTTTATAGTAAAAAAACATAAAAATGATTCTTTTTTGTTTTTTTGTGGGAAAAGAAGAAGAGATGAATTGCCGAAGGTTCTATTAGAAAACAAAATTAATTTTACTGAAGAAATCCTTTATCAAACAAACCTGAATTCCCAGGAGTTTAAAGAAAATTTTGATGGGGTTTTGTTTTTTAGCCCAAGTGGTGTAGAGAGTTATATGCAAGAAAATTCACTTGAGAATTCTATTGCTTTTTGTATTGGAGAAACTACTGCCGCTGTAATAAAGGAGGAAGCTATTAGAATTATAATATCCGATAAATCTTCCATAGAGAGTGTTTTTTCTAAGTTAAAAGAATATTACTCACTTTAAAACAGAAATGTTTTTAGAAGTAATAATTTTATTTTTAAAATTATTTAGGTTGGGTAAATTTTATCTTTTAAATGGAAGAGAGGCTTACAGTTTATATATATTGCAGTTGCTTTAAATTTTTCAAATTAAACTGAACCACAAGATGAAACTAACCTTTATCGCTTTTTTTCTATTTATTTCTACGCTTTCTTTTTCTCAATTAAAAACAGAAGCTATTGACCATGTAATTGATTCGAATATTTATGAGGGAAAAAGAACAATTTCTGTCTTCTTGCCAAGTTCATATAATTCAGAAAACTCAATAGAAAACTTCGCTGTTGCATATTTATTTGACGCTCAGTTTGAACCATATTTTTCTATGGTTAGTTCAATCATGAGTTATTATGAACAAACTAATGAAGGAGTTCCTATGATTATTGTTGGTATTCATACAAGTAATCGTTGGGGAGAATTTGGACCTGTTTATAAGGAAGATAAGAATGAACAAAATAAGGGAGCAGATAAATTAACCGAGTTTTTGGCTAAAGAAGTAATACCGTTTGTTGAAGAAAAATATAGAACAAAATCCTTTAAGGTTGGTGTTGGTCATTCTTTAGGAGGGACTTATGTGATAAATGAGGTAACGAAAGAGAATTCTATTTTTAATGCAGTAATTGCTGCAAGTCCTAATCTTACAGTTTATAACGAACAAATTGTTGCGCAAGCAGTAGATTATTATACAAATTCACCAAGTAACAGTAGGTTTTTGTACACTTCAGTTGGTACAGAAGGAGAAATGGAGCAAAACTTTAAAAAGAGTTTATTGCATTTAGATTCAATTACAGCTGAAAAATCGCTTAAAAATATGACTTGGAAATGTGATATTCTTAAAGGGGAAAACCATATGACAACATTTGTTCCTACGTTTAATAAAGGTTATTTGTCATTATCATCTAAGCTAAGGTTAATGGATAAAGAGTTGGTTAAATTAGCTGATAATCCAGAATACAAAATGGAGGATGATTTAGTGCGTTTTTATAAAGAGTTATCGTTATTTAATGGAGAAAAGAATGAGTTAACAATCGATAGAGTAATGGCTCATGCTTTTAAATTGTCACAATATAAAAAGTATACTGCAAGTATTGAATTATTTCATTTTTCGGACAGGATGCTCGAGGAGTCAGAAAAATCTTTAGAGGAAAAAAATAAATTTAAAGAAAAAATAAAAAAGCAATTGTTAAGAGGGGAATTTAACCTTTTAGTACAAAAAGCGAAACAATTTTCTGAGATAAATAATTATAAAAAGGCAAGTGAAATTTATATACAAGCTTTTAAAATGGATGTTGTTCGAGCAACTCATGTGGAAAGAATGACGGCAGTATCTGTATTTGCTCAAGCGGGAAAAGTAGAAGAAGCATTTGTGCAATTAGACTTGTTGGCTAATTATTTTAAATTACAAGGGAACTCTATGTTTGTAAATGATCCGCTTTGTAAGCCTTTACATAGTAATTCTAAATGGGAAGATTTAATGAAAGTGTTAGTGAAAAATTCAGAGCTATAGCATAAGTGTTATAGAGTATAAGTTCCTATAATGTTTTTTTTAATTAATATTATCATATCAAGAGAAGTAAATATATCTCTAATGTTATTGTTTTTAAGGTATTAATTCAAGCTAAAAAACATTTCTCGTAAATAAATTTAGTTAAGAGTGTTACTTTGTTAACTATTAATAAATTAATTATCTTTAAGATTATTCTACCCTCCCTTTTGAAACTACTTTTTTAAAATGTTATTTTTGCAAAAAAAAGTAAAGTGTATGTATAGAAAAATACTTTTAGTTTTATTGGTTTTCAGTTTTATTGGTTGTCATTCTGTAAAGTGGAATGAAATTAATACAACAGGAGATACAAGTGTTGCTCCAGAAGTAGTAACCTCTATTTTTGAAAAGTACCCAAATAAAAAAATGACACTGAAGGCGATAAATCCAGGGTATAAATACCTCTATGATGTAGGTGAAAAGGATAGTGTATATGGTAAAAATGCAAAATCTTTTAGGTTTACAGAAATAGTAATAACATTACTTGATAAAATGCCTAAAGGTAAAATTTTAGTGGATTTTAAATTTCTTGATGCAAAGAGTAATTCTGTTCATGTTAATAATGTTGATTTACTACGCTTAATTCCTAAGTTTGATACAGCTGGTCAAATGAATTATCCAGAAATGATTACTGAAGAATATAATAGGTTTGGGTATGTGTTTCGAAAAGAACATAATGAGTTTTCAATAACACTAAATGAAGATTCAAAGAAGGAGTTACAGGAAGCGACAGATAGAACTTACCGATGTAAAATAACGAACAATTGCTTAGCGCCAACGAAGTGGGAATTTGATTTAACTTCGGAGGATTATACCGACTTTAATACTAGGTTAAAAGATGCCAGTAACCTTAATCAGAATAGAATTTTATCGCATAGTTGGTTTTATATTGATACGGATTTATATGCAACTTTAATGAAAATTAAAAACCCGAATATGGATATTCCAGTATCTATAGAGTATGATACACTTTCAAAAATAGCAGAAGAAGTTGTAGTAGACTTTAATAAACTACGCAGTCCAATAATTAAAAGAGAATATTCAAAAGTGATAGAGTTTGGGTATAAGAGTGGTAGAAAAATTGAACCCTTAGATGTAGAGCAGCATTATAAAAAGAAGTTTGAATTGCTTTTAAAAGGTGATGTGAGTACATATACAAGTGTGTTAGAAGAGCCAATTCATACCACTCAATTTAAAGATGAAGGGTTTTATAAGTCAGAAACGCCTAAAATATTTGATTTAAAATGGATGAAGTATCTAGATTCGGTGTACCTGAATACAATTGATGTAAAGGATGCACAGACTTATGTAGAAATTGAAATTACAGGGAAATGGGCTCCTTATAAAATTACTATTGGAAATGTAGATTTAGCTCAGTTGAATGAGCAAAAGCTACATGGAATGTTATTCGGCTTTAATACTTACCCCAAAACAAGGCGTTATAACACTATACAAAGCACTATTAATTATGATGCTGATTTGTTACCAGAACATTTAAAGCCTTATGTTGTGTTGTCACAGAAAGAGAATAATAAATGGGTAAATAATCAATATAAAGGGGTAGAAAAAATATACCTGTCTTATGATTCTATAGAACAAGATATTCTAGAGGTATATGTACTTTCTTACGAGCGAATTACGCCAGTTTGGATGGCAAAAATAAAGCTTCCAAAATCATTACGAGAAAAGATTCGAATTAGGAAACAACTGTATCAGTATTAAATGTTTTATTAAAAATGATGTTAATACTATTGCGGTTAAAAAAAATACTTATGAATAAATTTAAGTGCTATATTCTCTTGTTATTGCTTTGTAGTCTTGGAAGTTGTTTTTCTCAAAGCTCCATAAAAAAAGAGAAGCAACAAACGCAATTTTTTTACACACAGCTTAATTTACATGGGGGTTATATTCATGATATAAACGGAAATAGGTGGGATTTAGCTAATAGATCACCACATAATCAACTTGCGTTTCAGTACTTCGGAAAGCGAAAAAAATTATTGCAAAAAGGATATGTAAAACAGTTGAGTTTAAGTGCTTATAAGATGCGTTTTTCAATACCCTTTATCAAAGAAGTTAATGATATTGGTGATAAAGAAGCTGAGTTTAGGGTACAGTTGTTAGATACCTGGTTGAAGTTTGATACGAAATGGGACAGAACATATTTTTGGATAGGGAATAAAGGAATACCTTATGGTCATAATCCAAAATTGGATCCGGTTTCAGACTTTATGACTAATCTAACCAAAATGGATTATGGTTTTGGTCAGGATTTTGGTGTATTTTTCAGAACTCCAATTTCCGAGAAGTTGGATGTAGAGTTTTCACTTACTGCTGGAGGTTGGTTGAGTAAATCAATGTTGGTTTGTGATAATTTACTGAGTTCGAGTAGTCAAAATGAAAAAGCAACAATCTCATTTGCAAATTATGATTATAATAGTACTTGGTTAGTAAGTGGAAGAATGGGGGCTCCTACATTTAAAAAAAATGAATTTGGATTGATTTTTTCGTCAGGTAAAATAAGTAATACGCTTGTAAAGAATGACTTATTACAAATTAATAGGCTGGGTGCAGATTGGGTGTATAAGCATAAGGAAACAATAAAATTAAGTAATCAGTTAGTATTAGGATATAACACTTCAAATATAGAGGGGGACTTAGCGTCATTTCATAGTCAAACTGCTGTGGACGTATTTTTGAACGGACGTATTTTTGTAAGTTCATCTTTTGCATACAATTACTATGATGTTTCAAAATTAGATAGTTATCATGCTAACTATATTAACGCTAATAGTATTACCTATTCTTTTTCGCCACATACACGTTTGCGATTAAATCATTATTACTCAGCTGCTAAGGAGGTAAATGAAAAGCAGTGGGGGGTGTTTTTGCAATTTGTAACGGGGTTTGGGAAAAGACCGTAATATTTCTGTTTTTAATGTCACTTGGAGCGGAGTCGAGAAGTTATCATAAACAGAAAAAACATAAATCGATCAATTTCAGTTATTAGAAATCAGGCGTTAAAAGATGCATCAAGAACTTGGTAATGTGAGTCAGATTATCATTTAATTCATAATTTGAAGCTAAAATCAAACAGCAAACACCTAAAACGCTCAATAATCTCCTATAATTTGCTTATTTTCGCGTACTTATAAAACAAATAACAAAATGAGTACGAAGTTTACAGAATACAAGGGGCTTAACTTGCCAAATGTTGCTGATGAAATATTAAAATTCTGGGAAGAAAATAATATTTTTGATAAAAGTATAACTACTCGTGATGATAAC
>Ga0209291_1001921_pt1 | contig 17666 bp, 13 predicted proteins | sample GOMGulsemesocosm_FD_184633 | JGI IMG/M metagenome (GOLD analysis project Ga0209291, IMG submission 184633) | Methane-oxidizing microbial communities from mesocosms in the Gulf of Mexico - GOM9B Gulf of Mexico (SPAdes) (version 2) | ecosystem: Environmental > Aquatic > Marine > Cold seeps...
AAATGTAAAAGATGGTGAGGGGTTATTAAAGTAGTCTGTAAAAAATATATCGGATTTTAACATTAAGGATAAATTAACGAACCTTAACGTATTAAAATTATATTGTTTATTTAACTCTACCAAGGACACTAGGATAGTATTTTAGTGGATAATTTATACGCTATTTAGGAAGTTATCTTTGAAATAGAGGAGAAGTGCATCTCCTCTATTTTGTTTAATCAAATACTACTGTGGATTTTTTCCCAGAAGTCGCTCGAAACTTTATTGATCAAATTAGCTTCAGCATTCATTAGTACCGCAAAACCAATACCGAGTTCAGGTGAATAGCCAATATCAGCTCTGTAACCTGACACCCAACCTGAATGATAAATTACTGATTTACCGTTAATTTTATATATTCTCCAACCGTAACCATAATGAGCGTCAGTGAGATGATTGCGCCAATAACTACGACGTAAATCCTTCTTTGTTTTGATACGTGGAGTGGTTAATTCTTTCAATAATTTCGGTGAAAGAATATCTGGCTGATGACCCAAGTTAGCGATTAACCATTTACCCATGTCAGCAATACTCGCGTTGACTCCTGCGGCTGTAGGCACTTTGTAATAGTCAGGCGTTACCTTAACTTTGCTCCAAACATACTTTTTAATACGTTTGCCTTTGCTGTCTTTCTGTTTAGTTTTAATGGTTTTTCTGAGTACATGAGGTTTTGCAGTATTGGTGTTAGCTTTAAATTCATCAATACCAAGTGATGCATTTTTCATTTTCAATGGAGTGAACACACGTTGCTGTAATAACTCTTCGTAGCTTTTACTTTGGCTTGCCTCAATTGCAGGTTGTAACATCCCATAAGCGATATTTTGATATCCATAACATTTAGCCGGCTTACAAATTGGCGTAAGACGATCGAAACGACCAACAATTTTGTTCATGCTCCAATTTTCATGTAGTAAATTGTCGTATGTATTTGGCATTAAACCACTTGAATGACTCAATATATGTTTTAACTGTATCTTGTCAGCAGCACCTTTTTGAGCAAGCTCAAAGTTAGGAACATATTTAGTGATAGGATCGGATAGCTTTAACTGGTTCTCTTGCGCAAGCATCGCGGTAATAGTTGCAGCGAAAGGTTTTGATACTGAAGCTAAACGGAATACTGTTTGGCTATTAATTTTTTGTTTTCTGTTTTTGTCGAGGTAACCAAAAGTTTTCTGTGCGAATACTTTATTGTCTTTAACAATGACGTATGCAGCCCCTGGAATATTGAATTTTTTAAGGTCGCGTGCAAATTCAAACGTGAGATCTTTGTCAAGTTTCTTTAGGTTGGTAGCATGTGAAGGTAGGGTAAAACACAATACCAAAACAAGCGTGACTATAGTTCTATACAACATTCATTAGGACCTAGTGCGAAAAAGTGGACAATTCTATACATTTGGCCTCTAAATAAAAAGGAAAAACTTAACTTTATATTTAGTCTAGCAACCTTTATTGTTTTTAATTAAAATTGCTTTGTTTTTTTTCTAGATTTTTACTTAAATTATAGATGTGGATAATATTATCTGAAGTAAATTGCTTATAGCTATTAACTGGTTGGAATATAAAGGATTAGCTTTAAATTAATACCGGTTGAAATATGTTGCGAGAAGTCAGGTTAAATATAAAGAAACAAGCCAAGGATGACTTCGCTTTGTATCTATTAAAATGAAAAAAGACCTATCAGCAATAGGTCTTTTACGTTTATCGTATAAGCTTGTAGTTAAATTTAATGGTATCTAAGTTCTTGAACTTTCCCCCAGAATACACGATATGAAAATGCGGTATAACTAAAAATCACTGGAACAACCACGATAGCTCCCCATAAAATAAAGCTTAATGATTCTGGTGCCGCAGCAGACTCCCATATAGTTAAAGTATTAGGAACTATATAAGGAAAGAAGCTAAAGCCAAGTCCGACAAAGCATAAGGTGAAGATTACTACGGCAGCAAAAAATGGTTTCCAGCAGCCGTTATCATTTTGTGCAGGTAATCGCTTTAATTGTATATAGCTATAAATAAAGAGCGAAAAACATATAAAGGGTAGTGGTAACATGTAAATAGCGTTAGACCAATCAAACCATTTTGCATAAACATCAGGGTTAATTACAGGGTTTACTAATGAAACACTGATAATACCCAGAAAACATACTAGGCTGGTTTTCTTTGCCCACATCACTGCCTGTACTTGTAACTCGCCTTCTGTTTTCATGATTAACCAACAGGCACCTATATAGCTGTATGCTGCGGCTACGCCAAACGCACTCAAAATACTAAAACTATAAGCGGCAAACGTACTTTCAAATCCCATAATGTACATACCTAACATGTAACCTTGGCTCATAGCTGCGAGTAAAGAACCTCCCTTAAATACCCGGTTCCACGTAGGTTTGTGACTAAAGGCAGCTTTCGCTCTAAAATCAAAAGCAACCCCACGCAACACCAAACTAATCAGTAATACCGCTGTAGGAAGGTAAAGCTCTTTAAAAATATAGCTGTGTGCAGATGGAAACGCGATTAACAATAAACCTACAGCAAGTACTAACCAAGTTTCATTAGCATCCCAAAACGGGCCGATAGAGGCTATCATCGTATCGCTGTTATCCGCTTGATCTAAAGGCAGCAGAATACCAACACCAAGATCGTACCCATCGAGAATTGCGTAGAACAAAATTGATAGCCCCATTAAACCAACAAAAACCACTGCTAATGTTTCAGCTTCAAACATATTGACTCTCCTTTGTTGTGTGATTAATTACAGGTTTAACCATTTCTTCATCACTTATTTCTTCAATTTCTATGGCTCTACCTGCCATGGTGAAAATGGTGTGTAGGTAGGCAACCATAAGAACGACATACAAAATCAAATACATTATTAAAGTAAAACCTACATTCTCTGGCGCAATGTCAGTTGCCGCATCTTTAATTTTTAAAATACCGGTGACTAGCCATGGCTGTCTTCCTATTTCGGTAACGTACCAACCAGCCAATGTGGCAAGCCAGCCAGAGAAACTCATAGCCACTAATAATTTTAATAACCAAATGGGTAATTCTTGATTACGCCATAACTTAATGCGACTGAACCATGAAACGGCGATCATCAGCAAACCGATGCCGACCATTATTCTAAAAGCAAAAAATACTGGGGCAACAGGCGGGTGATTGTTTTCAAACTCGTTAAGTCCTTTTAGTTCACCGTTAAAATCATGAGTTAAAACAAAACTGGCCATACCCGGAAGCGCAATTTCAAACTTGTTTGTTTTTGTTTCTTCGTCAGGTATTGCGAACAACACAAATGGAACGTTCTTCTCTGTGTGCCATATGCTTTCCATTGCTGCTATTTTTTGTGGCTGATGCTCAAGTGTATTCAAACCATGTAAGTCACCAACAAACATTTGTAATGGTGTTAAAACCATAGCAACGGTTAAAGCAATCTTAAGTGTTAATTTAGGCGCTTTTTTATCGTCACCTTTAAGTAGTCGGTATGCACTTATTCCAGCGACTAAAAATGCAGCGGTTAGCCCTGAAGCAACAAGCATATGTGTTAAGCGATATGGAAAAGATGGATTGAATATGATCTCTATCCAACTAACCGGAAACGCAACACCGTCACGCATTACATGTCCTTGAGGGGTGTGCATCCAAGAATTCAAGGCGATTATCCAAAAAGCAGATAAACTTGTACCAACAGCTACTATGAAAGTAGACAAAGTATGAACTCGGGCACTTACTCGGTTAATACCAAATAACATGATGCCTAGGAAACCCGCTTCGAGGAAAAAAGCGGTAAGTACTTCGTACCCTAATAAAGGGCCTGCAACATTACCTACTGTTTCCATAAACTTTGGCCAGTTAGTGCCAAACTGAAACGACATAGTAATACCTGATACAACACCAATGGCAAAGGTAATAGCAAAGATTTTTACCCAAAATCGATAGGCACGCATCCATACGGGATCTTGTGTTTTGTCATATCGTAATTTGAAATAAAATAAGAACCAGCTTAACGCTATAGTGATCGTTGGAAATAAAATGTGAAAACTAATATTCGCGGCAAACTGAATGCGAGATAGCATTAATGTTTCAAGCATGACTTACTCCGTCAGCCCAACACAGGATGTGTTTATTAGGCCTAAAATTAATTATGTTAGAGGGTAATGACATCATTACCCGTTAGGGAGGTTTCCGGACAGTTAATCTCGACAGATTAACTGCTCCTAGAATTAGGAACTTTTTAAAAGTCGGTCTTTCATATCGATAACCTTACTTACACTGGCTCCAAGTTTCATCAGGGTGTTAAGTTTGTCTGGGCTCATAGATTGTAATTCACTCGCCCAATGAGTGATTGTTTCTAATAGATCGTGAATTTCGTGCATTTTTTCTTGTGCGAATTGTTCTTGTGGGTTTGCAGGTTCATCAAGCAAATTATCGCGTAACAATGAAAGCGTTGGATCAACTTCTCGTTTTCGTCGTTCTTCAAAAACACGCGTGGCCATTTCCCATATTGTCCCAGCAGGAGAGTAATATTCCTTACGATCTTTTGGTTTGTGCTGAACTTGTACTAATCGCCAAGACTGTAGTTCTTTTATTCCCATACTGACATTACCACGTGAAATATTAAGCGCTTCAGATATAACAACTGCGCTTAGTGGTTCGTTATGGATTATCAGTAAACCATACATTTGTCCTACGGTACGATTAAAGCCCCAACGACTGCCCATTTCGCCACAGTGCATTACAAACGATTCTATTTTTGGTGTGAGTATCATATTTATGTTCTGAAGTTTCAGTATTTTCTGAAAGTTTAAACCTTTCATGATTTAAATCAAGTTTTATTCGACTTTTTACGTAAGAAAAAGAGTAGTGTATGAGGGTTAAAAAGTAGAAAGGATTAGGTCCTGTTCATCTTTGTTAATAATTCTGCTGAGAGATTAAATTACTTTAACTTAAGCAAGATACTAAGGCGAAATACCAAGTCGAAAATAGTGCCATTTACTCATCTAAATCAACTCTTTTAGACGCAAAGTAAAGCAATTTAAGCCTCAGCCCTTCGGTCAATGTCTCTTTTATCGCTAGCGGCATTAGAATACAACTCGTTTGGAATAACCAAGCGTCGTTTATTCTGCTTTCTCGCATTAAAAAGAGTCTGTTGCAGAAAATATGAACAAAGATAAACAGCCCTAGAGCTTATGTTTTACTTAGTGAATAAGAATACATTCTAAGGACAGGTACTGTTATTTACGTAATGTAAAGTATTCTGAGCTAAGTGTTATTGGTTAAATTGCCAATGTTTACTATATGTGAAATAAATATTTGAGCGTTTATTATGAACTAGTTACCGCTTTTGAGTGATTAGTGAACGATTAAATAAAAAGTTAGCATTTATGCTATTAACGTGACTATTATTTTGCACAAAGAAATAAAATTTATGCGAAATATTTTTTAAATAACAATATACTAGTTAGCAGTTATAATATATTTAAATAAGTTGGTTGATTTATAAACATCATCAGATAACCAACTTATACCACTTTCATTAAAGTTGTGATCTTGTTGTGCTTAGGAAAGATATTTCAGGGCAAGGCGCTCGATTAAGCAATAGCTAGCTATTGGGATTGGGAGTAACGTAGACATGAGGTATTTTAACCAGCACAAGTGGGTAATAATTTAATGAAGTTGGTATTAACTCAATATAAGCAATGATTGGAGAAATCATGGATAAAAAAGTTAGTTCTCGTTCCACCAACGATAAAGCCTTACGCATAAATCTTGATGAAAAAAAATACGGCACTATTGTTGAAATCGGTGCAGGGCAAGAAGTAGCTCGCCAGTTCTTCATCGCAGGTGCGGCAGCAGGAACCATCGCCAAAACGATGTCTGCGTACGATATGAAGTTTTCTGACGCTATTTATGGTGTACAAGAAGACCGTCGTTACGTAAGTAAAGCACGTGTAAAAGCCATGATGGAACAAGAATTTGATTTAGTTGTTGATCGTGTAGGCGATTTACGACCTAAGTCTTCTCGATACTTTGCTTATGCCGCAACAGTAGCAGCTAAAAGCTTTAATCGCGATAACGAATGTCACGCTTGGTGTGGTGTTCGTGTTCAAATGTATCCTGGAGCTGAGCCTTCTAATATTACTATTCACGTACGTATGCATGATGATAACGCCGAAGCCCAACAACAAGCGTTAGGTGATTTAGGTGTTAACCTTATTTATGCTGCCCATTATTACTTTGAAAACCCAAGAGATATTATTGATTCTTTAAGTGACAATATCGGTAAAGATCGTATTGAAATAGATGCGATTGAATTTGAAGGCCCGTACTTTGAAGACATCGACAACCGTGCAATTAATTTATATCTAATTCGTGCATGGAAAACACGTGCTGTTATATTTAAACCTGATGGTTCTGTAACTGTTCCTGCCGACATGTTGTATAAAAAGAACGTATTAACTATACGTGGTTCTTTCAAGCCGGTTACCAAGCTTAATGTTGATATGATTGAGCAAGGTCAAGAATCATTTAAATCGCTTGAAGGTGTAACAGATACTAACACTGTTGCGATTGCTGAAATATCATTAAATGACATGTACGGTCACGACGCTAAAGTACCAGAAGCAGATATTATTGAGAGAGTACAGTTATTAAATTCCCTTGGTTATAACGTTATGATCTCGGATTACACGCGTTACTTCTCATTACGTGCTTATTTCCGCCAATACACAAGCTTACAAATTGGTATTGTTGTTGGAATGGCAAATATGCGTCAGATATTCGATGAAGATTTTTATCGTGGTGTTGAAGGTGGTATTTTAGAAGCCTTTGGTAAGTTATTTCCTGATCATACTCGCGTTTTTGTTTACCCAGAACTTGATGATGCTGGCGAATTGTCTGATTTCTCACAAGTTAGAGTGCCAAATCATTTACGTTACCTTTATAAGCATTTATTAGAGAATGGCTTTATTTCTGGCATTGAATGTAGTGACCGTGAGTTATTTAAACTTTATTCAAGAGAAGTTTTAAAACAAATATCCTCAAATACCGAAGGATGGGAAGAAGGCGTACCTGCAGCAGCAGTAGCAGAAATTAAATCTAAACGATTATTTGGCTGTAAAGGTTAATTTAATCGTTGAATGTAAAACGCCCTAAGTGAAAACTTTGGGCGTTTTTGTTTACATAGGTACTATTACAAGCATTAAAATAAATCAATATCGCCACAGTCATCTATAATCCCCTCTTTTGTCACAAGCGGGCTATTACCCAACGCCTGATGTAATTCAATATTCCAAGTTGAAAAAATATAGCTAGAAATGGCAAATAATAAACAGTCAAATTCATGATCGTGATATTTATATTCTAAGTTTGCTAGTTGCCGTTTGATGGAAGGAGCAATATGCAGCAATGAAATATTTAATGTAGCGTTGGTCAGGTTAAATTCTTGAGACACATAGCTTAATAATGAAGTTTTTGTTGTTATAGAAAAATTTTCATTGATATATTCAATATCTTCAAGGGTAAATTCCTTGATATGCTTTTCAACAGTTTGCCAGAATAAATAAGACGACATGCTAAAATTTCACTCATTTTATTAGGTTCTCTTTAGTATAGTAAACGTCACGGGTTATATACCAATTCAAATAAGTTTCTTTGTACTCCGCGAGAGTTAAAAGGCTTAAAGATAAAGGTTTAATGTTCCAGACTAAACCCAATGCCTACATTCATGTAATGACGAATCTTTCCAATCAAACGCTGCTTACCAACAATACCTATAGCCAATTTATACTTTTTTCATATCTTTAATTAAAACTGAAGTGTCACACCGATTATAACCTTGTTCTTGTAAACGTTCGTATGATGTATCAACCATTTTCGCAACAGGAAGATCTAAACCCAGTTGTTTGGCTTGATCTAAACAGATACCTAAATCTTTTCGCATCCAATCGATAGCAAAACCAAATTCAAATTCATCTTTTGCCATTGTATGAGTACGTTGTTCTAGTTGCCATGATTGAGCCGCTCCATGTTTTAATACATCTCGCACTGTAACTAGATCTAATCCTGACTTCTCAGCTAAACTTAAACCTTCTGATAGCCCTTGAAGAATACCGGCAATGCATAATTGATTAACCATTTTACAGGTTTGACCAGCTCCAACGTCACCAAGGCGGGTAACTTGTTTTGCATAAACATTAAGGGTCGAAACTATGTCATTGAAATGCTGTTCTGAACCACCAACCATTATAGTTAATGCACCATTTTGAGCACCTATTTCACCACCAGATACTGGTGCATCAAAAAATTGATTACCTTGTTTAACACATGCTTGTGAGACTTCTTTTGCAACATCAGCAGAAGTTGTTGTGTGGTCAATAAAAATTGCAGAGGGTTTAAGCCCTGCGAGTATTCCTTCCTTGCCATAACTAACGCTTCGTAAGTCGTCGTCGTTACCTACGCAGCACATTACTAAGTCAGCATTTTCTACTGCGGCTTTTGGCGTTGTTGCATACTCGCCATTGTAGGTTTCTTTCCACGCTTCGGCTTTTGCTTGAGTGCGATTGTAAACCGTAACGTTAAGCCCACTGTTTTGTAAATGGCCAGCCATTGAATAGCCCATTGTACCTAAGCCTATAAATGCAACATTCATAATGTATCCTTTTAGAAATGAAAATAATAATGTCTATCTTGTGTTGTTATTTAATCAACTAATACAGCTAAAAACGATATTACTCATCTTTATTTTGCTAATAATTCGATAAAAGTATTTAATTTGTTGTAGTTTATTTTATTCGAGTAGTACAATTTGATTAATTGTACTACTCGTACTTGGCAACATACTTAACCGGATGAATAATCAAATCATACAACAGATAACAGCATCACCAAAGAAGCATACATGGATAATGGGTTTTCATGAAAAGCGAAAAACGGCAGGCATTCATTTAGCTTTGTACACTTTACTTGAAACTGCAATTGAAGAAGGGAAGTTAAGGGCAGGTGATAAACTACCACCTCACCGAAAACTTGCACAAGAGCTTGCTATAGCGGTTGCCACAGTAACTAAAGTATATAAAGCGGCTGAATGTAATGGTTTAATATATGCAAAAACAGGCAAAGGTAGCTTTGTTTCAACGGTTCCTGTAACTCAACAGTCAATATTGGCGAGAGACGCTAAGTTTATTAACCTATCTATTATAAAACCAGTGACCAAGCTAGCTGAACCTTATTTACAGCGCCATATGAAATCGTTAAGTGAACAACAACAGCTTTCAGAATTAATGGAATATAATCCTGAAGGCGGTAGTGATATTGACCGAAAAACAGCAGCACTTTGGCTTACCAAACAAGGCGTTTCACTTGAAGGTAGAGAGCTTAGTATTTGCAGCGGTGCCCAACATGGTTTAATGATACTAATTAATACCTTAACAGAGGTTGGGGATAATATAGCTGTGGAAGCCTATTGTTACCCCGGAATTATTGCTTTGGCTAACCAACTAGGTCGACATCTTATCCCTATAGAACTTGACAAAGAAGGCATGATACCTAAGGTATTAGAAGAACAATGCGCACGTTATGATGTTAAGTTGGTTATTGCAGTAGCGTCACACCAAAACCCTACAACAACAATTATGAGTAGTTCACGTAGAAAGGCGATTGCAAAAATAATTACTCAACAGTCGTTATGGTTAATAGACGATGACGTTTATGGCTTTCTATGCCCAGAAATACCTGTTTTATCTTCTTTCGTCCCAGAGAGAAGTTTTTATTTAACGAGTTTATCTAAAGCACTATTACCAGGATTAAGAATTGGCTATTTAAGTTACCCTAAGGCATTTAAACAACGTATTGATGCCGCGATCAGAAATACAATTTGGATGCCCGTACCTATAGCACTAGCTCTGGCAGCGAAGTTTATTTATTCAGGGGATGCAGACACCATTATCGAACAGCAGAAAGCCACAGCAATGGCACGTCAAAAAATTGCACGTCAGATTTTTAAGGATTTTTCATTTTCAGCGGAAAAAAATGGATACCATATTTGGTTGTCTTTACCTTATGGTTGGAGTTCAGAATCTTTTTGCAAAGCGGCAAAACGTCAAGGTGTTCTAGTATCAAATGCAGAATCTTTTTACACGAGTAATGGAGCTGTACAAGCTGCGGTCAGATTATCTTTAATGTCCGCTAAGTCTGACGATGAATTACGGTTTGGGTTAAATCTAATTAAACAATTATTGATTAAAAACGAATGATATTTGTACATCACCTATGCCTAGATTCTCTATATTGTTTAGGCGACATTCCTATCATTTTTTTGAATAAACGTGAGAAGTAATAAGGGTCACTGTAGCCTAGTGATTCACCAATTATTTTTACGGTATTCTCAGTGTTATCTAGCTTAAAACAAGCCCGCTGAATTTTCATATTAATGAAATGTTGGATGGGGGAGGTGTCGGTTAACTCTTTAAACTTTTTACAAAAGTGAAACTTAGAGAGCTGACAGTGATGGGCTAATGCGTCTAAGCTCAATTCTTGATGTAAGTTACTTTGCATCATATTTTCAATGGCGTTTAAATCGAATGTTGAACTTTTATTAAACGCAGCTAATCGAAGTTCTAATGCCAAAGAGCTCAAAGATTGTTGAAATAAGTGCACGGCGTGTATAACGTTTGTAGCCGTATAGCCTCTGCTACCTAAAGCTAATAATTCGTCAAAATCATTTACAATACTAGTTAATGCTCCCGCATTAGCTAATCCATCATCCATCTTCATCAATAAACGTTCGGCGAAGTTTTCAGATAAGTCACCGGTAAAATTTATCCAGTAAAGGCTCTGGTTTTCTTTTCTTCTTTGTTTGTTGTTGATCTTTAGTTTGAAACTGAATGCCTCGTCTGGAGATATAATCGCAATATCTCCACGTTTTATTTCTCTCTCCTTGTTCTTATAGTGTAAAACACCTTCGTTTGTTAACGAATAAATTAACCAATGGCTAGACGTTTTGTTTTTATTAATTTGAAATGTTTCACTTTGCGACTTCCCCAGTGCTATAGGATATGTGCCTTTTGTTAACGGGTGTACTTTTAGTTTATTTAATAAAAATAATGGAATAATAAGACGAATGTCGTTTAACGACTCTTGTAATATTTTTTTTGTAGTGGTCATGTTAATAGTGAATTTATATTTACCTATAGCAATATAGTCCATTAAAATAGCAATAAAATCAATTTTTGCCGATGTTTTAGTGTGCTTAAATAGTTTCAATACAGCACTAATAGCAATAACGCACTAATATTAAATGAGAGTTGGTTGTGATTTAACCGCGTTATGTTGTTATCGATTAAGTAAAAGCGAGAATTTCATATGAACACTGAACGTTACCAATTAAAAAATAAAATAAGAATAGTAACCGCGGCTTCTTTATTTGATGGTCACGATGCTGCCATTAATATTATGCGTCGTATTTTACAGTCAAGTGGCGCTGAAGTTATTCACTTAGGTCATGACCGTAGTGTAGAAGAGGTAGTGAATACGGCTATTCAAGAAGATGCTAATGCGATTGCAATGACATCATATCAAGGTGGTCATAACGAATATTTCAAATATATGTACGATCTTCTCAAAGAGCGTGGTTGCGAACACATTCGCATTGTTGGCGGCGGTGGTGGTGTTATTCTACCCGACGAAATAAAAATGCTTCAAGAATACGGTATTACTCGTATATATTCGCCTGATGATGGCCGTGAACTTGGCTTACTTGGCATGATTGACGATATGCTTGAGCGTTGTGATTTTAAAACGGGCTTAAATGTTAAAAAAGATGATGTTGCAAACTTAAAGAAAAACGTGCCATTACATATAAAAAAGCAAGCCATTGCACGTTTAATATCAGCGGCTGAAAATGCTCCTGAAGAAAATAAAGCAGCGTTAAATAAAATTAAAAAAATATCCACCGTTAGCAAAACGCCTGTACTAGGCATAACAGGTACTGGTGGGGCAGGTAAATCATCATTGGTTGATGAACTTATTCGACGATTTTTAATGGCAACCGAAGACAGTAAAATAGCCATAGTGTCAGTTGACCCTTCTAAGCGTAAAACCGGTGGAGCTTTGTTAGGTGATCGTATTCGAATGAATGCTGTAAATAACGATCGTGTTTATATGCGTTCATTAGCTACTCGTCAATCAAACTTAGCGTTATCTGTTTATGTAAACGATACATTAGATATACTTAAAGCAACCGATTTTGATTTAATTATTCTTGAAACCTCGGGCATTGGTCAATCAGACACTGAAATTGAAGAACATTCAGATGTTTCTTTATATGTAATGACGCCTGAATATGGTGCAGCAACCCAATTAGAAAAAATTGATATGTTGGATTTTGCTGACATTATCGCGTTAAATAAGTTTGATAAACGTGGCGCTCTTGATGCATTACGCGACGTTAAAAAACAATACAAGCGTAACCGCGGAATGTTTGAAGCAGGCGATGACGAAGTTCCAGTATATGGCACCATTGCATCTCAATTTAATGATCGCGGTATGACCGAATTATACAATGCCGTTATTACTGAATTAAATGCACTGCCGTCAGTTGGTACTGAGCAGCGTAAAGTAGGCGATATTTTATCTATTGAAGGGACATTAGCAAATAAGAGTAGTGTAATTCCTGGTAGTCGTATTCGATATTTATCAGAAATATCAGAAAATAATCGTGGCTATGATGCTTGGGTTGAAAAACAGTCACAAGTCGCGCAAAAGCTTTACGGCATTCATAAATCTATTGATACGGCAAAAGAGCTTGAAACAGAAAGTTCAGCTGAATTGATCACATCGCTTGAAAAGTTATACACGCAAATCGAACTTGATTTAGATCCAAAGAATAAAGTTTTACTTGAAGGTTGGAAAACAAAAGTCCAACGCTATAAAGATCCTGAGTTTAAATTTAAAGTACGTAATAAAGAGCTGTCTATTGAAACGCATTCTAAATCGTTATCAGATACAGATATTCCTAAAATCAGTATGCCCAAATACCAAGGTTGGGGAGATATATTAAAATGGAATTTACAAGAAAACGTACCGGGTGAATTTCCTTACACAGCCGGTTTATTCCCATTTAAGCGTGAGGGTGAAGACCCTACAAGAATGTTTGCAGGTGAAGGCGGCCCAGAACGAACTAATCGACGTTTTCATTATGTATCTAAAGGAATGCCTGCAAAGCGCTTATCTACAGCGTTTGACTCTGTAACACTATACGGAAATGATCCTGCAATAAGACCCGATATTTACGGTAAAATTGGTAACGCCGGAGTATCTATTTGTTGTTTAGATGATGCTAAGAAATTGTACTCAGGCTTTGATTTAGCTCATGCAATGACATCAGTTTCCATGACCATAAATGGTCCTGCACCTATGTTGCTTGGCTTCTTCCTTAATGCTGCTATTGATCAGCAATGTGAACGATATATTACTGAGCAAGGTTTAGAAAAAGAAACTAAGGCGTTAATTGCAAAAATATATAAAGATAAAGGATGTAAACGACCAACCTATCAAGGTGACTTACCAGAAGGAAATGATGGTTTAGGGCTTATGTTATTAGGTGTTACTGGTGACCAAGTGCTACCCGCTGCTATTTATCAAGAAATTAAAGCGAAAACGTTAACCCTTGTTCGTGGTACTGTTCAAGCTGATATTCTAAAAGAAGATCAAGCGCAAAATACTTGTATATTCTCAACTGAATTTGCGCTTCGCTTAATGGGCGACGTGCAAGAGTACTTTATAGAGAAAGGCGTACGTAACTTTTATTCGGTATCTATTTCGGGATATCACATTGCTGAAGCTGGAGCTAATCCTATTACGCAATTAGCGTTAACGCTTGCGAATGGCTTTACTTTTGTCGAGTACTATTTAAGCCGTGGTATGGACATCAATGAATTCGGTCCTAACTTATCGTTTTTCTTCTCAAATGGTATTGATCCGGAATATGCTGTTATTGGCCGCGTTGCACGTCGAATTTGGTCTAAAGCAATGAAGAACAAATACGGCGCAAATCCACGTGCACAAATGCTTAAATATCATATTCAAACATCTGGTCGTTCTTTGCATGCGCAAGAAATTGATTTCAACGATATTCGTACTACATTACAAGCGTTATATGCAATAAACGATAACTGTAATTCTTTACACACTAATGCTTACGATGAAGCTATTACTACACCAACGGAAGATAGTGTACGTAGAGCAATGGCCATTCAACTTATTATAAACCGAGAACTAGGTTTATCTAAAAATGAAAACCCTATTCAAGGCGCTTTTATTATTGAAGAGTTAACCGACTTAGTGGAAGAAGCTGTATTAACAGAATTTGATCGAATTAATGAACGTGGTGGTGTGCTAGGTGCAATGGAAACTATGTACCAACGTGGTAAAATACAAGAAGAAAGCTTGCACTACGAGCATTTAAAACATTCAGGTGAATATCCAATTATCGGTGTTAATACCTTCTTAAGCTCAAAAGGATCACCAACGGTAGTTCCAGATGAAGTTATCAGAGCGACAGAAGAAGAAAAAGATTATCAAATAACAATGTTAGCGAGTTTGAATAAAGCCAACGAAGCTGAAGTGAAAGTATTGTTAAAACAATTACAAACAGCAGCAATTAATCATGAAAATATTTTTGAGTTAATGATGGATGCTTGTAAAGTATGCTCATTAGGGCAAATAGTGAATAGTTTATTTGAAGCGGGCGGCCAATACCGTCGAAATATGTAACTGGTTTAGGTAATCCTTTTAGATATAGGTGTTTGCCATTACATTAAAAACCAAGAGAACAATTATAAATGACTAGCGTGATCTTTAAAGAACTTGAAAGTAAAAACAAGAAAATAGGTATTGCGGAGTTAAACAATCCTAAGGCGCTAAATGCTTTAAACCTACCTATGATTGAATTGCTTCATTCACAACTTAGGTTGTGGGAGAAAGATGAATCAATCGCAGCAGTTGTATTACAAGGAGCTGGTAGTAAGGCGTTTTGTGCTGGTGGAGATGTTGTCGGTCTTTATCATGTAATAAAGAGCTACGAAACGGAAGGTCAGGAGAAACAGTCAACTGATAATGAAATAACTAATAGTTTATGTGGTGAGTTTTTTAAAAAAGAATATGACTTAGATTTATATATACACGAATATTCCAAACCTATTGTGGTATGGGGAGATGGCTACGTATTTGGCGGTGGCATGGGGTTATTTGCTGGCGCGAGTCATAGAATAACTACTGAAAACACTATTATGGCAATGCCCGAAACGGCGATAGGTCTTTATCCAGAAGTGGGAGCTAGTTGGTTCTTAAATAAAATGCCTAATAACATAGGTGTTTTTTTAGGGATCACCGGAGCTTTTTTTAATGCGAGCGACGCTAAATATGTAGGATTATCTAATTTTAATATTACGAGTGAACTGAAGTTACCTCTTATCGAGCAGCTTTGTAATATTGAGTGGAGATCAAAAAAAGCATCATATAAACAGATTGATGATGTACTTGCTGCATTTGAAGTAAATTCATTAGGTAAAATGCCTGATGGGAATATAACAAGGTGTGAAGACTCCATTGTTTCATTAATGACACAAAACAACATTGGAACTATCTATTCTGAATTTACGAGCAATACTTATGAGCAAAAGTGGCTTATAGATGCTCAACAAAAAGTTGAAACAGCAAGTTTGCTTAGCATTGTACTTACCTACGAACAGCTCAGCCGAACTCAAAAACAATCTAAAGCAGATTGTTTTGCAGCAGAGCTGAATTTATCTATTCGATGTTGCCAGTTTTCAGAATTTGCTGAAGGTGTACGAGCACAACTCGTTGACAAAGACAGAAAGCCAAATTGGGCGTTTAATCAAATAAATGACATAGAACCCGAACTTATAGATTGGTTCTTCTCACCTATAAAAATATAGAAAAATTAGGAATACTTATGGATTTACAAAATAAAGTAGTTGTTATTACCGGTGGTGGGCAAGGTTTAGGTCGTTCAATGGCCATATATTTAGCGTCTTGTGGTGCCAAGTTAGCATTAATAGATTTAAATGAAGAAATGCTTACACAAACATGTGAGTTAGTTGAGGAAGCTGGTTCTAGTGCCAAATATTATCTTGCCAACGTCACTGACGAAGCAGATGTTGAAAGAACCTTTAGTCAAATAAACCAAGACTTTGACGGTTTCGATGGTTTAGTGAATAATGCTGGAATTCTACGAGACGGCATGTTTGTTAAAGCTAAAGATGGTGTAGTATCTAAGAAAATGTCTTTACAGCAATTCCAATCAGTAATAGATGTAAACCTTACTGGCGTATTTCTATGTGGACGAGAAGCTACTGTACATATGATAGAAAACAAACGTAAAGGTGTGATCATAAATATGTCTTCTATTGCCCGTGGCGGTAATATGGGCCAAACAAACTACGCGGCTTCGAAAGCCGGCGTAGTGGCAATGACAGTTACCTGGGCTAGGGAGCTTGGACGACACGGTATTCGTGTTGGGGCAATTGCTCCTGGTGTTATTCGTACAGCAATGACTGAAGCAATGAAGCCTGAAATGCGAGATCGATTAGAAAAGATGAAACCAGTAGGGCGATTAGGTGAAGCTGAAGAAATTGCTCATACAGTAAAATACATATTTGAAAATGAATTCTTTACTGGCCGTGTAGTTGAAATAGATGGCGGACTATCTATGTAATTTCCATAGTAAGTAATAAAAAAGACGAGTTTTACTCGTCTTTTTCACAATTAGTCTGTTAAATACACCTAACTAATCATTAATAACAATAAACTATGAATAAAGCGTTGTTTTTAGATAGAGACGGCATCATTAATGTGGACCATGGTTATGTCTATAGAATAGATGAATTCGAATTTATGCCTGGTATCTTTACATTATGTAAAGAAGCACAAGATAAAGGTTATCTTATTGTTGTTATTACCAACCAATCGGGTATTGCTCGTGGTAAGTACACAGAGCAGGACTTCCATACGTTAACATCATGGATGAAAGAGCAGTTTTTGACTCATCAGGTCAAAATTTCCGATGTGTTTTATTGTCCTCACCATCCTCAAAAAGGAACAGGGATATATCTGAAGTCATGTCGATGTCGAAAGCCTGAACCGGGAATGATCAATACCGCAGTAACTAAATATAATATAAAAGTAGAGGAAAGTTTTTTTATTGGCGATAAAATATCCGATATGCAAGCAGCAATAGCAGCAGGGGTGAAAAATAAGTTTCTTTTAACTGATTCTAACCCAGAAAATAATGAACTTGATATTAATGTTATTTCAAATATCAGCCAATTTAGCTCATTTATTGGTTGATTTGTTTGTTATATGTACTACTTTTAAGTTAATTAAATAAATTTACATAAAGTAGTTGACGCCGTCTCAAAAATCCCTAAAATGCGCTCCACTTCTTCAGGGAAACCCAGAGAAGTTAAGTATAGGAAATACTTGTTTCACTTCATTAAGGAAGCCAAGTGAACGTTTTGATAGGTTTAGTTCAGCGTAAAGCTCAATTAAACGAAAGATAACTTCGAAAAGCTTTTAAAAAGAATTTCAAAAAGTTGTTGACATCAAAACAGAGA
>Ga0209291_1001922_pt1 | contig 17661 bp, 12 predicted proteins | sample GOMGulsemesocosm_FD_184633 | JGI IMG/M metagenome (GOLD analysis project Ga0209291, IMG submission 184633) | Methane-oxidizing microbial communities from mesocosms in the Gulf of Mexico - GOM9B Gulf of Mexico (SPAdes) (version 2) | ecosystem: Environmental > Aquatic > Marine > Cold seeps...
AATTGTATACCATGAATGTAGTTGAAGAAAAAATTGATGATTTAAATTCAATAGTTAGAATTACTGTTGAATCTAAAGATTATTCAGAAAAAATCGAAAAAACTTTAAAAAAGTATAGAAAAGATGCTTCTATGCCAGGTTTCAGACCAGGTAAAACACCAATGAGTTTAATTAAGAAGAAATATGCTAAAGGACTTTTGGCGGACGAATTAAATACATTAGTAAATCAAAAATTACAAGATCACATCAGAGAGAATAAAATTAACATTTTAGGTCAACCATTACCAAAAGTTGATGAGCAGGTAAAAGGTGATTTTAGTAATCCAACTGATTTTACGTTTTCTTATGAGCTAGGTATAGCACCTGAATTTGATGTGAAATTATCTAAAAAAAATAAATACGACTATTTAAAAGTTGACGTGTCTAAAGAAATGTTAGATAAAGAAGTTGATAATTTAGCTAGACGTTATGGTAAATTAGTTTCTGCTGATAAGGTTGGAGAAAAGGACATGGTTATTGGTGAATTCACTCAAAAGGATGGAGAAATCAAAAATAATTCTACAATTTCTTTAGAATTTATTGAAGATGCTAAAGTAAAGAAATCATTTACGGCAAAAAAAGTTGGTGATGTTTTAGAAGTTAATCCTAAAGATGTTTCAAAGGATTCTAAAGATATGGCAGCAATGCTTGCAATAACTGAAGAAGAAGCTGAAGTATTAGATTCAAAATTTGATTTTAAAATTACTGATATTAAAAACATGGTACCATGTGCAGTAGATCAAGAGTTATTTGATAAATTATTTGGAGAAGGGAATATTAAATCTGAAGATGAGCTAAGAAATAAAATCAAAACTGATCTAGATAATATGTTTGGAAATGATTCAGATAAATTATTTTCGAATAACATTACAAATGATTTAATTGCTAAAGCAAAATTTGATTTACCAGAGGCTTTCTTAAAAAGATGGATTCAAACATCTAATAAAGAAGAAATTTCGATGGAACAAGTTGAAGCAGATTTCGATAATTATAGAGATAGTTTAAAATGGCAATTGATTCAAAATAAAATCATTAAAGATAATGATATTAAAGTTGAAACTGCAGAAGTTATTGGATATACAAAAAACTTATTGATTAGCCAATATGCTCAATACGGAATGCCAGCTCCAGAAGAAAAGGAATTAGAAGAGCAAGCTAAGAATGTATTGTCTAACCAGGATGAAGCAAATAAAATTTATGACAACTTATATAGTCAAAAAATGATGTTATTTTTTAAGGACACTGTGTCGATTAAAGAAAAAGAGATGTCATATGAAAAATTCATGGAGGCTGCTACGAAAAAGTAATCACTAAAACACATATTTAAATTGATAAATAATGCCTACATTAAGGCATTATTTTTTTATATAAAAACAAAACATTATGTTCGGAAAAGACGAATTTAGAAAATACGCAACAAAGCATCACGGAATTAACAGTATGCATTTGGATACATTTATTGAATCTTCAATGACACCATATATTATTGAAGAACGTTCGCTAAATGTTGCTCAAATGGATGTTTTTTCTAGATTAATGATGGATAGAATCATTTTTTTAGGAACTGGTATTAATGATCATGTAGCAAATATCATTACAGCGCAATTATTATTTTTAGAGTCAGTAGATTCTAAAAAAGATATTCAAATTTATTTGAATTCGCCTGGAGGTGGAGTTTATGCTGGTTTAGGTATTTATGATACAATGCAATACATTCAACCAGATGTAGCAACAATTTGTACAGGAATGGCGGCATCAATGGGTGCTGTGTTGTTATGTGCAGGTGCTGAAGGTAAACGTTCAGCATTGCCTCATTCAAGAGTTATGATTCATCAACCATTAGGTGGAGCGCAAGGGCAAGCTTCTGATATTGAAATTACAGCTCGTGAAATTCAAAAGTTGAAGAAAGAACTTTATGATATTATTTCAAACCATTCAGGCCAAGAATTTGACAAAGTTCATGCAGATTCTGATAGAGATTATTGGATGATTGCTGAAGAAGCAAAGGCTTACGGAATGATTGATGAAGTATTGATTAGAAAAGCAAAATAATTCTAATATTTAGAGAGAGATTTTTTAGAGATGGCAAAAAAAGAAGAAATGAATTGTTCATTTTGTGGACGTTCAAAAAGTGATGTAGATGTATTAATTGCAGGAGTTACTGGTCACATTTGTGAAAATTGTATTGAACAAGCTCACCAAATTGTTGGTGAACAAATAAATCATGCAAATTCAGAAAGTTTGGATCAAAATTTTGAATTGTTAAAACCAATTGAAATTAGAAATAAATTAGATGAATACATTATTGGTCAAGATGATGCTAAAAAAATACTATCTGTAGCGGTTTATAATCATTACAAACGTATTTCAGCAAAATCTAAAACGGATGATGTTGAAATTGAAAAGTCTAACGTTATTTTAGTTGGACGAACAGGTACGGGGAAAACATTATTAGCAAAAACAATTGCCAAGATGTTAGATGTTCCTTTTTGTATTGCTGATGCTACAGTACTGACTGAAGCAGGTTATGTTGGAGAGGATGTTGAATCAATTTTATCAAGATTACTTCAAGCAGCAGATTTTGATGTTGCAAAAGCAGAAAGAGGAATCGTTTTTATTGATGAAATCGATAAGATTGCTCGTAAATCTGATAATGCATCTATAACAAGAGATGTTTCAGGTGAGGGTGTACAACAAGCTATGCTTAAATTATTAGAGGGAACTATTGTTAATGTACCACCGCAAGGAGGACGTAAGCACCCTGACCAAAAAATGATTAAAGTAAATACAACAAATATTTTATTTATTGCTGGTGGCGCTTTTGATGGTGTTGAAAGAATTATAGGAAGAAGAATGAATACATCATCAATCGGGTTCTCAAATGATACAAAAGAGACTAAAATTGATGAAGAGAATTTATTACAATACATAATTCCTACGGATATCAAAGAGTTTGGATTAATTCCAGAATTAATTGGAAGAATGCCTGTGTTAACCTACTTGAATCCTTTGGACGCATCAGCGTTAAGAAGAATTTTAACTGAGCCCAACAACTCACTTATTAAACAGTACAATCATTTATTTGATTTAGATGATGTGAAATTGTCATTTGAATCTGAAGTATTAGATTTTATTGTAGAAAAAGCGTTACAATTTAAACTTGGGGCTAGAGGGTTAAGGTCAATATGTGAAGCAATCTTAACAGATGCCATGTTTGATATTCCTTCTGATAAAACAATTAAAGAATATAAGGTCACGTTAGAGTATGCAAAATCAAAATTCAGTAACTCTCAAATTGCTAAATTAAAAATTGCTTAAATTATGAACAAAAATGTAATCGCAGTAGTAGATTATGGTGATTACACATCAGGAAACTCTGGACAAAGAGAACAGTTTATCCAAGATTTTGGAGATTCATTTTCTAATATGGGGTTTGCAATTGTTCGTAATCATGGCGTGACTGCTGAATTAAAAGAGAAGTTGATGACAACGTCAAAAGCTTTTTTTGAATTGGATATAGACGCTAAGCTGAACTATGAAAATTTGGCTTTAGCTGGTCAAAGAGGGTATGTATCAAAATTAAGAGAGTCAGCAAAAGGTGTTAGTGTTCCTGATATTAAGGAGTTTTATCACATTGGTCAAACTGTTTCGGATGGCGACTTTATTAAAAATGAGTATCCAGATAACATTTGGGCAAATGAAGTGACGAATTTTGAAGCGGTTTGCCAGAAGGTTTATGAAACGTTTGAACAAACAGGAATAAACTTATTGAAAGCTACTGCCTTATATTTAGGGTTAGAGGAAAATTATTTTTCAACTAAAATTCATAATGGCAATTCAATTTTAAGATTATTACATTATTATCCAGTGACTGATTTAACAGAGATACCTGATGGTGCAGTGAGAGCTGCAGCTCATGGAGATATTAATTTGATTACGCTATTAATGGGTGGCTCAGCTGAAGGTTTACAAGCTCAAACGTTAGATGGGAATTGGATTTCGGTTAGTCCAAAAGAGGATGAAATTGTTGTTAACATTGGTGATATGTTAGCAAGATTAACAAATAATAAGTTTAGATCAACTCAGCATAGGGTAATTTCACCAAAAGAAGAATCGTGGTTGACACCTAGGTATTCAACGCCTTTCTTTTTACATCCAAGGGCTGATATGGATTTGACATGTTTAGAAAGCTGTATTAATGAAAACAATCCTAAAGTATATGAAGATATGACTGCAGGTGAGTTCTTAACAGAACGATTAATAGAGCTAGGTTTTAAAAAATAAAATCCGTTAAATCAATAAAAAATACAGTTGACTATATTTGACTGTGTTTTTTTGTTTTATTATTTGCAAAATAAGAACTTTATGTTTATATTTGATGAGTAAGTATGAAAAAATTAATTAACATATCGCTATTATTCGTATTTTCATTGGTATTTTTAGCCTGTGAAAAAGAAATGATTAAACCTGTTAGTGAAGAAAATAATCAGATTAATTCTTTTGAATTATCTGATGAAAATGATTCTTTTACTAGAAGTGAGAGTAGGGATGGTATCTTAATTGATGATGACAATGTAACCGATCCAGATGAGGAAGAAGATTTTGATGAGGATGATAAGGTAACTGATCCAGATGAAGAAGAAGATTTTGATGAGGATGATAAGGTAACTGATCCAGATGAAGAAGAAGATTTTGATGAAGAGGATTCTTCAATATAAAACTTAAGCTAATTCAATTGAATTAGCTTTTTTTGTCATTATACTTTTATTCAATTCACAGTATTTCAAACAAAGAAACGATTAATAGTTTCAGTTCAGCTTTCAATTTATTTGAAGAAATTAACTTTTAACGCTATTTACTTTCTTACCCATCAAGTAGACTCCTACAAAAATGAGTACCATCCAAAGAATGTTAATGAGTTTAAATTTTTCACCATCAATTATTCCAAAAAATAAAGCAACAATAGGAATGATATAAGTCACTGATGAGGCGAATAGTGGAGTTGAGATAACGATTAAGTAATTAAAAACAACTACTGCTAATGCTGTTCCAATAATAGAAAGTATTGCTAAATAAGGTAATCCTTTGATAACTTCAGGTTGTGTTATTACATCAAAGGAGTCTGTTAGGTAGCACCCTATTATTGCAGGCCCTAACATACTGAAAAATGCTAAAGAAGTTACAACTAATGGTTTCTCATGTTGTAATTTAAACTTAATAACGCTAAGACTTATTGCATAAAACAAGGCCGCAAATAAGGCGACTCCGGAATGAAATAAACTGTTTTCACCCAAATCAATCTGATTTGATACAATTAGAAAGAGCCCAACACTTCCCGTTAAGAAGCCGGTTAGTTGAATCGTTGAAATTTTTGATTTGAAAAAAAAGATGGAGATAATGACTACAAACAAAGAGGTTCCCATAGTTAGCAGTCCTGCCAAGGATGATTGTATACCAGTTTCAGCAATTGGGTACAAGAAAGAAGGGATAAAATTACCTGCTAAACCAACAGTGATAAGCAAAGGTATATTCTTTCCTTTAAATTTAGATAGGTTTTTTAAAGCAATAGGAAGTAAAACTAGTGATGCTATTAAGATTCTTAAAGAGCCAACTTGATATGGAGTAAATGCGTTTGTTTCTTTTGTTGGATGCATAGATTTTTCCATAAGAATAAATGAACTACCCCAAACGATTGAGAGTCCAATTAACATTAACCAAGCTTTTGTTTCATTTTTCATTAGTGCAAAGCTAATATTTTAAATTGTTAATAAAAGAACTGTTCAAAAATGAAATGATTATGGAATTATTTTATACTTTTAGAGTTCATAAATTTTTTGAATTATGCATATAGCGATAGCAGGTAATATTGGAGCGGGGAAAACTACATTAACAAGACTTTTATCTAAACATTATGGTTGGGATACTCATTTTGAGGATGTTGAACAAAACCCATACCTGAACGATTTCTATGAAGATATGCAGCGTTGGTCATTTAATTTACAAGTGTATTATTTAAATAGTAGGTTTACACAGATTCAAGACATTAAGTCTGCTACTAATAGCGTAATTCAAGATAGAACTATTTATGAAGATGCTTATATTTTTGCGCCAAACCTACATTCAATGGGTTTAATGACAACTCGTGATTTTGAAAATTATTTTTCGTTATTTAATTTATTAGAATCATTTATAGCTGCACCTGATGTTTTAATTTATTTAAAAGCAAGTGTGCCTAAGTTGGTTAACCAAATTCAAAAAAGAGGAAGAGGTTATGAAGAAAGTATTCGTCTAGATTATTTAAAAAGATTAAACGAACGCTATGAATCATGGATTTCTACTTATGATAAAGGGAAGTTAATTGTTATTGATGTGGATAACAATAACTTTTTAGAAGATGCGGATGATTTAGGTAAAATTATTAATGCAATTGATGCTGAAATTAATGGTTTATTTTAATCCGCTTATTTCTTGAATTCTCCTAACGCCATGAATTTTTATTTTAGTTGGTTCTCTTTTTTAACTAAATTTTGTTATAAATCCTAATTTTTTATTTGGGTTAAGAATCATTTTTAGTTACATAATTAACTGAAATTCCATTAAAACATATTCAGTATTTTGTGATTATTTTCACGACCTATTATTTACCGCTTATCATAGTTTTTAGTCTTAATAATTGATAACTTCAACACTGTCAAGGCATAACAAAAATGCAAGTGTTTTTCAAGTTATTTTTTTTGTTATTTTTTTTATTAATAGTTGAAATCATAGCTTAACAAGCACGATTATAGGGTTTTGTCGTATAATTCAACGATTAAATATTTGATAAGTTTATTTTTTGTTAACAACTCTGATTGTTTTTTGGTTGTTTTATTTCAATAATTTATTTTCTTTGTTAAAGTTGATTTGCAACATCAAAAAATGATGTGATTTCTGCGAATTATATTTAATAAAATTACAAAAAACGCCAAATGTCAATTATCAATATTAGAAAACGAGACAATGTGACCACTACATTTAGTTTGGATAAAATAACGTATGCTATAGAAAAAGCAATGTTGTCTGTAAAGCATGGTGAAAGAGAAGATGCTGAAGCTATTTCGAATAAAGTTTATCAAGAGCTGTTAGTTAGAAAATCAAATGATACTGATTATATACCTACAGTTGAAGAAGTGCAAGATATTGTAGAGGATAAGTTAATGGATAGTTTTCATGATGTAGCTAAGGCGTATATTATTTATAGGCTTGAACAAGCAAGAAATCGTAATACAAATATTTTTGAAAAAAGAATTTCATTAAAGCCTTATGAATATCCAGAATTAAACGATTATGTGGATGCAATTAGACATTCATATTGGATTCATACAGAATTTAATTTTACAAGTGATATTCAAGATTATAAAACAGCATTAAACGATTCTGAAAGAAATGCCATTAAAAATGCTATGCTTGCAATTTCTCAAATTGAAGTTGCTGTTAAAACATTTTGGGGAGATATCTTTCAAAGAATGCCTAAGCCAGAGATTGGTTCTGTAGGAGCAACATTTTCTGAAAGCGAAGTGCGTCACCAAGATGCGTATTCACATTTGTTAGAAATTTTAGGATTTAATGAAGAATTTAAAAATTTAAAGAAAAAACCAGTAATAATGAAACGTGTTCATTATTTGGAAACAGCTTTAAAAAATGCTAAAAGTGAAGATAATCAAGAATATGCTGAGTCAATCTTGCTATTTTCATTATTTATTGAGCATGTTTCTTTATTTTCTCAGTTTTTAATAATCATGGCTTTTAATAAGCATAAAAATTTATTTAAAGGAATTTCTAATGTAGTTGAAGCGACTTCAAAAGAAGAGCAAATACATGGTGATTTTGGAATTGATGTAATTAATATAATCAAAAAAGAGAACCCAACTTGGTTTGATGATGATTATAATGCAATGATTCAAGATACTTGTAAAGAAGCTTATGAAGCAGAAAGTAAAATTATTGATTGGATTTTTGAAGAAGGAGAATTAGATTTCTTACCAATTGATGTGATTAAAGAATTTATAAAAAACAGATTCAATAATTCATTAGAAAGTATTGGAATTGAAAAAATATATGATATTGATGAAGAATTATTAAAGGAAACTGAGTGGTTTGATGACGAAATAATCGGAACAAAGCATGGAGATTTCTTTGTGAAAAGATCAATTAATTATAGTAAAAGAACTAGAAGTATAACAGGAGACGATTTATTTTAAGCATATGGATACCCAAACATTAGAACAACAAACCACAGCAACTAATTACGATACATTAGTTAAAGCAAGAGAAGAAGCAAGAGCTGAGGCTAAAGAAATTTTAACAGAAACACCGGATATTAAATGGTTAACGCCAAATAGTAAAAAGTTTTTAGAAGCTGGTTATTTAACTGAAGGAACAAGTCCTGAAGAAAGAATAATGGAAATAGCTAAACATGCTGAAAGTATACTTAAAATTGACGGTTTTGCTGATAAATTTTATGGTTATATGGCGGAAGGCTACTATTCTTTATCGTCACCAGTATGGTCAAACTTTGGAAAAGAACGTGGTTTACCAATCAGTTGTTTTGGTTCAAGCGTTGCTGATGATATGGGCGATATCTTATATACTCAATCTGAAGTAGGAATGATGTCTAAATTAGGTGGTGGTACATCTGGGTATTTTGGGAATTTAAGACATAGAGGTGCTGAGATTAGTAATAACGGAAGTTCTTCAGGTTCTGTTCATATTATGCAATTGTTTGAAAAAATGGTTGATATCGTCAGTCAAGGTTCTGTTAGACGTGGTCGTTTTGCTCCGTATTTACCAATAGAGCATCCAGATATTAAAGAGTTTTTAGAAATTGGAACTGAAGGAAATGCAATTCAAGAGTTAACACATGGTGTTACTGTAACTGATGCATGGATGCAAGCCATGATTGATGGTGATAAAGATAAAAGAAATATTTGGGCTAAAGTTTTACAACGTAGAAGTGAAATAGGTTATCCTTATATATTCTTTTCTGACACAGTAAATAATAATACTGTTGATGTATACAAAGATAAAGATCTTAAGATTTTAGGTTCGAACTTATGTACAGAAATCATGTTACCTTCTAACAACGATTGGTCTTTTGTATGTTGTTTATCTTCTATTAATTTATTACATTATGATAAATGGAAAGATACTGATGCTGTAGAAACTTTGACTTATTTCTTAGATGCTGTGATGGAAGAGTTCATTACAAAATTAGAAGTGTTTAGAGATTCTGATGACCGTGATGATAAGTTAACATTTAACTTCATGGAAAAAGCATATAATTTCGCAAAAGAAAATAGAGCTTTAGGGTTAGGAGCTTTAGGGTGGCATTCATTATTGCAATCTAAAATGCATGCATTTGATAGTGCAGAGGCGTATGCATTAAATAGTGAAATATTTAAAGTTATTAAAGATAAATCATATGTTGCTTCAAAAGAATTAGCAAAAATGTTTGGTGAACCAAAGGTATTAAAAGGTTATGGTAGACGTAATTCGACTTTAAATGCAATTGCACCTACAACATCATCTGCTTTTATATTGGGACAGGTTTCTCAAGGGATTGAGCCAATTTGGTCAAATAGTTATGTAAAAGATATCGCTAAAATTAAAACGACTATTAAAAACCCATTTTTACTTGATTTATTAGAGAGAAAAGGAGAGAATACAGTTGCAAACTGGAAGAGTATCAGAGATTATGATGGGTCAGTTCAGCAATTAGATTGTTTGACAGAACATGAAAAAAGTGTATTTAAAACATACCCTGAGTTAGATCAAAAAGATATCGTTTACCAAGCAGCAAATAGACAAAATCATATTGATCAAGGTCAGTCTATTAATGTTATGGTTCACCCAGACATGCCTGTAAAAGATTTAAATGACATTTATGTTACTGCATGGAGATTAGGAGTGAAATCTATGTATTACCAACACAGTATGAATGCTGCACAAAAATTCAAACAAAAGAAAGAATGTGCTAGCTGTGAAGGTTAAGTAATATTGAATTAAAATAGAGTTAATGATGAGCATCATAATCCATTTGGGTTATGATGTTTATTTTTATAACAAATATATTTTATATGATGTTCTCTAAAGAAATAAAAAGCGCATTGCTTAATTCAAGTTCAAAAGCACTAGCTACGTCTTTTAACGACCAACTTAATGTTGTTCCTGTGTCTTCCGTTAAGGTTAAAGGTGATGAAATTTGGTTGATTGACTATTTTTTCAATAAAACAAAATCAAATTTTTTAAATAATCCGAATGTAGCACTTACATTTTGGACTGATACGAGTGGCTATCAAATAAAAGCTAAAGTTAGCTATTTAACAGTTGGTGGGGATTATGAAATTGCTAAAGAGTGGATCTCTGAAATTCATCCAGAAAGAATGATAAAAGGATTATTAATTCTAGAAATTGATCAAATATTCAATATTTCTATCAATTAATAATCCTTTAATTTTTTAATATTTACGTTTTGTTTTTTGACTTCTCGTTTTTGGTTTCTTATACTTTTCTTTAATTGTACGTTTGTAAGAACCTCCAAGATTTACTTTTTTATTTTTTTCCTTTTTTTCGTGGAAACCACTACCGGATTCAGAAGAGTGTGTATTTACTTTTAAATAATGCTTATCCATTAAATTTGGACGCTCTTCATCTGTAAATTTATTTGATATTTCAACTTCTTCAGGAATTTTAAACATTGGAATTTTCTGATTCATTAAAGTTTCAATCATTCCTTGATACTCCTCTTCAACTTCATTTATAAAAGTAATGGCAACTCCAGCTTTATCCGCACGACCAGTTCTACCAATTCTGTGCATATAGTTTTCAGCAATTGTAGGTGTGTCAAAGTTTATAACGTGAGTCACGTCTGTAATATCAATACCACGAGCGATTAATTCTGTTGCAATTAATATTCTGTTAGTACCAGCATCAAATTTCTCAATTGAACGTAATCTAAAATTTTGAGACTTATTAGAGTGAATAACACCTGTTACTTCACCATGTTTAGTATGAATGTATTCGGCTAATCTATCGGCTAATTTCTTATTGTCCACAAAAATTAAGACTTTTGACATTTCATCATCTTGTAATAAATGTTCTAGTAAATTAATTTTAGTATAAAAGTTAGGAACATGATATGCTTTTTGAATAATTAGCTCTAATGGAGTTCCAGTAGTTGCAATTTCAATTTTAACAGGTGTGTTAAAAAAAGAGTGAATTAGAGTGTTAACATCTTCAGTTAATGTAGCAGAAAACATTAAGTTTTGTCTTCTTTCGGGTAAAATATCTAAAATGTTTGTTAACTGAACTCTAAACCCTAAGTTTAGCATTTCATCAACCTCATCAATTACCAGCGTTTGCAAAGATTTAAAACGTAAATTCCCTGTTAGCGTTAAGTCTAATAGACGCCCTGGAGTAGCTACCAATATATCAACCCCGTCATACACCTTTTGCTTTTGTGTATTAATGTTTGTTCCACCATATACACCAAGATATCTTAATGAAATATACTTAGTTAACATTTCTATTTGTTTAACTACTTGAACCACTAACTCTCTAGTTGGTACAAGAATTAAAACTCTTGGTTGTCTTTGTTCGGAATACTTTAAGTTTTTAATTATCGGTAATAAGTAGGCGAAAGTTTTACCTGTACCTGTTTGTGCTACACCAATAACATCTTTACCAGATTGAATAATCGGTAAGGCTTCAACTTGAATAGGAGTTGGATAAATGTATCCTTCTTCTTCTAATGCGTTTTGAAGTGGATTGCTTAAGTTTAAATCTTTAAAAGTCACAGTTTGTTTATTTTAGATGGCACAAAGGTAGGTAAATCAAATTAGAATTAGATTTTTTTAAAATTAAAACCAAAAAAGGATAATAAATAGTAACTTTATGGCTCAAATTATAATGATATGTCATCAAAAATAGATATTTTAAATTCAAAAATTCAAGAAGCTTTAAAAGGTGGAGGAGAGAAAAGAATTGAATCTCAACATAAAAAAGGTAAACTAACAGCGAGAGAAAGAATTTCGTTATTATTAGATGAAGGGTCTTTTGAAGAAATTGGTATGTTTAGTACACACCGTTCTTCTAATTTCGGATTAGATAAACAAAAGTTTTTAGGTGATGGTGTAATTACTGGTTATGGTAATGTAAACGGTAGACCGATTTATGTTTTTGCACAAGATTTTACTGTTTTTGGTGGGTCGTTAGCTGAAGTACATGCTCAAAAAATTTGTAGAGTGATGGATTTGGCGTTACAAAATGGAGTGCCATTTATTGGATTAAATGATTCAGGTGGAGCAAGAATTCAAGAAGGTGTTGTATCTCTTGGTGGTTATGCTGATATTTTTTATAGAAATACACAAGCGTCAGGAGTCATCCCTCAATTATCTGCAATTATGGGCCCTTGTGCCGGTGGTGCAGTTTATTCTCCAGCATTAACAGATTTCATTTACATGGTTCAAGATACTTCATTTATGTTTGTGACTGGACCGAGTGTTGTTAAAACGGTAACACATGAAGAGGTAACTGCTGAAGAACTTGGTGGCGCTTCTACTCATTCAGAAAAATCAGGGGTAACTCATTTTTCAGTTGAGAATGATTTAAAATGTATTAAAGATTTAAAGAAATTATTGTCTTATATTCCTCAAAATTGTGAAGAACAAGCGCCTCAAGTTGCTTATGAAGCACAAGATGAAACAAGATTAGAGTTAGATTCAATTATTCCAGATAATCCAAATCAACCTTATGACATTAAAGATGTTGTAAATAATTTAGTAGATACAGATAGTTTTTATGAAGTTCATGAGAATTATGCTCAAAATATTGTAGTTGGTTTTGCTAGAATGGCTGGGAAAAGTATTGGTGTAGTTGCTAATCAGCCTGCCTACTTAGCGGGTGTTTTAGACAACAATTCTTCTAATAAAGCAGCAAGATTTGTTCGTTTTTGTGATGCATTTAACATTCCTTTATTAGTACTTGAAGATGTACCTGGGTTTTTACCAGGAACAGATCAAGAATGGAATGGGATTATTAATAATGGAGCAAAATTATTATATGCTTTCTGTGAAGCTACTGTGCCAAGAGTAACAGTTATTACACGTAAAGCTTATGGTGGTGCATATGATGTAATGAATTCTAAACATATTGGTGCGGATATGAACTTTGCATGGCCTACAGCTGAAATCGCGGTAATGGGCGCTAAAGGAGCTTCTGAAATTATATTTAGAAAGGAAATTCAAGAAGCTGAAGACCCTGCTGCTAAACTAATTGAAAAAGAAGCAGAATATGCAGAAATGTTTGCAAATCCTTATAATGCTGCTAGACATGGATATGTGGATGAGGTTATTGAACCACATGCAACGCGAAAAAAATTAATTAGAACGTTTGATATTCTTAAAAATAAGGTAGTCAATGCACCTAAGAAAAAACATGGAAATATTCCTTTATAAATAATTGATTAAATAATAAAAAGGGCGTTGAAATTTAGTTTTCAACGCCCTTTTTAGTTCTGTTTATTAGTTAGGTGATTCTCCTAAATTAAATATAATAAATACTAGTTACTTATTTTTTAAGTTCATTAAGTCCAATAGAAAATCTACATTTTCTTCAATTTTATTTCCAATGACGGCAACACTAGCTCCGGCATTTAAAGCGTTTTCAATTTCAATAATTGTCTTTAATCCACCTCCAATTATTAATGGAACAGAAATATTATTAGATACTTCAGTAATCATTTCAGTTGACACAGAGTTGATTGCACCACTACCAGCATCCATAAATATAGCCTTCATACCCATTAATTCTCCGGCAATTGCAGTGTTAACCGCAATACTAATTTGATCAGCTGGAATTGGAGAAGTTTGACTGACATAAGCTACAGAAGAATTTTTCCCTCCGTCAATTAGCATATAGGCCGTTGGAATAATTTCAATATCTAATTGTTTTAACTTATGAGCTGCTTGGACTTGATGTCCAATTAAAAAATCAGGATTTCTACCTGAAATAAGTGATAGGAATAATATTGCATCTGCTTTTTTATCAATTTGAATGTGTGAACCGGGGAAAATAACTAATGGAATACTTGTGTTTTCTTTTAAAATTGAAACGCAAGATTTAAAATCTGTGGCATTAACAGTACTACCGCCAACAAAAATAAAAGATGGATTAAGAAGGTTAATTTTAGCTACCAGCTCTAGTAATTTAACCTCAGAGTTATGTTTTTCTGGATCGATTAAGATTGCAATTTGTTTTTGTTTGCTCTTTAGTAATTCTAGAATTCTCATGTTATAAATATAAATAAGAATTTTAAATAATTAGGAACTAATATTGGGTTTTTAGTTATTAACAAGGAGGTTTCATTAAAATGGTAAGTTAGAAATCATATAATGCCACGTTTCTTTTTTGAATTAAAAGGACAGGTTATTTTTTTTCCATATTTTTACATGAAAATTCAACCAATGAAATATAATATTTTACTGTTAAGCTTCTTATTGTCATTATCAACTTTTGCTCAAAAAGAGTACAAAATATTGATGAATGATATGTCCATAAATTTTTATGAAGTTTGTAAATCTGCAGATAACTATTTTGAAACTCATGAAAAAGGTAAAGGTTCTGGTTGGAAAGGATATCAAAGGTGGAAGAATGCAAATGAGTATAAGTATTATCCGTCTGGAGACAGAAGTAACATTGATCCTTTTTTTGTGAAGAATGCTTACGCTAATTTCGGTCAAAAAAACACTTCTTCTCAAACTAAAAATTTGTTCAATAATGGTTGGGAAGAATTAGGGCCTTTTAGAATTGATAGTATTTCAGGGCACTACTCAGCTGGGTTGGGAAGGGTTGAAGATCATTATGTAAATCCATTAAACGCTGATGTAATGTATATAGGGTCAAGAAGTGGCGGCTTTTGGAGGACAAGTGATGCTGGAGCTAATTGGCAAGTAACTACTGATTTTTTGTTTGCTTCAGGTGTAAACACAATTGGGGTTTCACCAACGAATTCGGATTCAGTATTAATAAACGTTAGAAACTCTTCTAATGGAAATTCTCACGGTCTTTATCGATCAGTTGATGGAGGGCAAAATTGGGTTCAGTCAAATTTCAACCCAGTTAATGTTGGGTTTGGGGGCTTAGGTTCTAATTTTAAAATTTATGAAGTAAGGTATCACCCAAGAGTGGCAGATTTAGTTTTTATTGGAACAAGTAAAGGTATTTATAGGTCGGATGATAACTTAGCCACTTGGACATTGTTATTAAATGGTGGAGATGTTGAAGAAATTCAATTTCATCCTACAGATGATAATATTGTTTATTTATACGATAGTTATTATTGGGGGGTAAATAAAAATGTGGTGATGCGATCAGTTGATCAAGGTTTATCATATGCTCAATCAAATGTTGTTGTTGGTAATAATGATAATAGATCCGTTCATTTGTCTGTTAGTACTGATTGTGAAAATTGTTTGTATTGGGGCTCAGATAATGGTGTTTGGATCTCTACAGATAATGGGATGAACTTTACATTTCGTACTAACCCTTCAGAAGGTTGTGGAGGGTTTGCCGTAAATGATTTAGATACAACAAAAATGATTTATGGATATGTAGATGTCGATAGAAGTTCTGATGGAGGTTTGTCGTGGGTTGATGCCACAAGATGGAGTTTAGGTAATACGAATGGAGCAGGATTAGGTCATCAGAATAGTTTTCAGACCAGTACTGATTATATACATGCAGATTTACACCCAGCAAAATGTGTAAATGGAGTTTTCTATGTTGGAACAGATGGATTATTTTGTAAAAGTACAGATAATGGAGCTACATGGACAAACATTAGTCAAGGGATTGGTGTTCGTGAAAATTATAAATTAGGTGCAAGTCAATCTAACCATTTTAGGTCAATTTCGGGTTCTCAAGATAATGGAACTAGTATTAAACATCAAAATGCGTGGATTGAATTTAACGGAGGTGATGGAATGGAAGGATTAATTCATCCATTAAATGATGATTGGATTTTAGGGAGTTATCAATATGGTTCAAGGTATTTATCAAAAAATGGAGGACAAAATAGTAGTGGGGTTTCGCCGTCAGGGCAGTCAGGCTCAGGAAATGGTGGCTGGGAAGCACCAATAGCTTACGATCCAAATAGTCAAATGACGTTGTATAACTTTAGTCACTACGTTTATAAAAGTGAAGATTTTGGTACATCTTGGGATTCAATAGGTGCTCCAATTACTTTTACTGGAACCATTGGTCATTCTGCAATAGCTGAGAATAATTCAGATATTATTATAATTTCTTCAGGTGACAATATAGAAAAATCAGTAAATTCTGGTGTAACATTTGTTGATATAAAAAACAATTTACCTAGTTCAAGTATTCAAGATATAGCATTCGATCCTAATGATGATAATACAATAATTGTGGTATATGCATCTTACCAAAATAATGGTCAAAAAGTATATAAAACTATTAATGGAGGAAATTCTTGGACGAACATTACGAGTAACATTGGTGATATGCCAATTCATTCAGTTGTTGTTGATCATACTGATGCATCTAATATTTATTTAGGAGCTGAAATTGGTGTTTATACTATGCCAATGGCTAATTCTAATTGGGTTTTATATAACCCTAATTTACCAAATACTACGATTCAAGAATTAGAAATTGTTAATGGATCAAATACGCTAAAAGCAGCAACGTGGGGTAGAGGAGTTTGGGAATATTCGTTAGTTGGAAGAAATGATTATCCAAGTATTTTAAAGACAAGAATTACTGACCAACCTACAGATGAATTACCTTTAGAGAATGTAGATCAATTTGTAACTTCAATCGTATCAATGGAAAATTCGCCAACTTCTATGTATGTTGAATGGTCTGATAGTTCTCCAACCTTTGGGAATACGATTCAAATGACAAATACTATTGATAGTATTTGGGTGTCAGATACAGCAATTCCAAACTATGTATTTGGAACAAAAATATACTTTAAAGTATTTGCGGTGGCTAACGGTGACACTACAGAAACATATAAGTTTATGTATACTGTAAAGGAGAATAAACATTGTACATCATCAGGAACTATGTCATATCAGGGTAATGTTACCCTAGTAGATTTTGCTAATATTAATAATGCAACGGGTAAAATACAACCTTATACGGATTATACTGATTCCGATTCAACTGTAGTTTTTATTGGGAATTCGTATGACTTGACAGTTAATCTTAATACAGATGGGGGGAACTATATTTATTATTCTACAGTATGGATTGACTGGAATCAAGATATTGTATTTGATGCAAGTGAGAAATATGAAATTGGCTCCGCTCAGAATGTTAGCGATATGCCAACAAATTTATCTCCTTTTTCTATTCAAGTACCTGCTAATGCAGTAATTGGTAACACTGTAATGAGAGTGGTTTGTAAATATAATTCATATCAAACTGATCCTTGTGCTAATGGATATGATGGTGAGGTAGAGGATTATACACTTAATGTTAAGCAATTTTTAATACCTACATTGAATTATTCGTTTGTAGACTCAATAATTTGTGAGGGAGATAACTTGACTTACA
>Ga0209291_1001923_pt1 | contig 17651 bp, 18 predicted proteins | sample GOMGulsemesocosm_FD_184633 | JGI IMG/M metagenome (GOLD analysis project Ga0209291, IMG submission 184633) | Methane-oxidizing microbial communities from mesocosms in the Gulf of Mexico - GOM9B Gulf of Mexico (SPAdes) (version 2) | ecosystem: Environmental > Aquatic > Marine > Cold seeps...
CCTATTGGTGCTATTTGGTTGGGATTTCAAGACATGGAATTAATCATTATTCTTACACTGACTCTTTGTTTAAAAGCCGAAAGAGTAAAATGAAAACGTCACTCTTTGCTGTTATGTGTATGTTCCTATTTTTGGCCGTGCTGTCATTCCAATATGGCGTAGTGAACGTACTTTTGTATTATGTTATTCCCCTGCAAGTTTATTCATACTATTTTATAATTATCACTTTCTTACAGCATAATGATGAGAAATTGGTTTGGCATTCTGATAAAGAGTGGACACCGTTGAAAGGTAGCTTAACAACTATTGACCGTAACATCTCATGGTGGAACATTTTCTGTCACCACATCAACTTACATCAAGTTCATCACTTCTATCCTAATATCCCTCACTATCGATTAGCCCCTGCGACTAAAGTCTTTAGACAAAATCTCCCTTTGTTGGTTAATACGGCTAGCGAGGCAACCCTTGTTGCGTATGCAAAAAACTTGTGGAACTATACTTTTTTCGGGAAAGTGAAAAACAACCAACACCGCTTTAGTTATTATTCAGCCAAGCATAGTAGCTTAGAAAGTAATGCTATATCAGAGTGCTCTCATAACGTTACGACACTGGATGATTGATGAAGGCTTTTACGCGAACCACCAAAATTGGACAAGTAGCTAATGTGATATTTCTAACTTGCTTTAACATGCTCACTATCAGAAGAAAGACTCTGATAATTCCCAACTGTCCGCTTCGCTGTCTAGCACAAGCCGTCACTGCAAACACCGCTGCGAGCATCGGCATCACTTCAACCTACAACAATCCAAAACGCAGATCTCGAAATCCTCGGCAAAAACACACCTCACCTTTACGCTACTATAGCTCTTTTTTGTAAAGTTTTTGGCAAGTAATAACTTAATGGATTGATTAATAATGGCCTCTGTATCTAGAGAATAATCAATGTTGCCAATACAACACGTTATCCTTCTCAGTTCTGTAAGGTGGATATCCAAATACACTTCATCTCCTTTACGTAAATTCATTAGATATAGACTCCTGTTTAACTCTATCAGCCCCTTTTTCTTTAAAAACCTGTAACACCTAACAGGTGTGCAGCAACCTCCTTGTCGATACTATTTATTCATCGAAACATAAATAGCTTTCATGGTATTCGCTATTAAAACTTTTTTGACAGTGGTCGCGTCAGAGTCAATACGTTTACGACGTGTTTATTCTAAGACGCACCGTTTGTTGGGTACTTGATATACGAATCATAAAGCAGGGAGTAAGCATTTTGAAGTTAACCATCATTAGTGGCAGTCAGCGACCAAACTCTGATAGCAGCCGTATTGGTCGCTATATTAGCGAGCAAGAATTTGTCTCAAAATCCTATAGCACCATTAACTTTTTAGATTTAAATGAACTTAACCTTCCGTTATGGAATGAAGGTTTTTGGTCTAATGATGCTCAGTGGGATGTCTGGAAAGAACCAGCCTCGATTATTCAGCAAAGTGATGCCGTCATTGTCGTTGTGCCTGAGTGGGGCGGTATGGTTCCGCCTATACTTAAAAATTTCTTTCTCTTGTGTGGGCCACAAGAGCTCGGCCATAAACCTTGCTTGATCGTATCAATATCGTCTGGTCGTGGCGGTTCAAATCCCATTAATGAACTTCGTAGTACTGCCTACAAAAATAACCATGTGTGCTTTATACCTGACCATCTTATTGTACGTGACTGCAAAAAAATGTTTGCTGATGAAGACAGCGAGTCGTCTCAATATTTGGAACGACGTCTCGAATTTAGTACCAACCTCTTATCTGAGTATGCGAAAGCGTTAGGCTCAGTAAGAGAAAGTGGGGTAGCTGATGTTGACGAATATCGTTACGGAATGTCTTAAGCCATTATCGGAATTTAACTAAGTGTGGAAGGTGTAAGTATTATGAAAATTAGGCAAAAGGTCGTCATCCCAATCACGGATGAGAAGATAAGCGCCACATTTTATTCATTTGAAGGGTTTAATGAAAATGATGAGCATTTACTGATTGAAATTCAGCCAAAGGTGGGCTCTATGCCTGACGCACCGTATGTGCGTATCCATTCCGAATGCCTGACAGGCGACGTGTTTAGTTCTAGTCGATGTGATTGCGGTAATCAACTGCAAGAGGCTATTGCGATTACTGCAGAAAGTGGGGGGTACATTGCATACCTGAGACAAGAAGGGCGTGGAATAGGCTTGTACAACAAATTGGATGCATACCGATTGCAAGATATTGGTTTCGATACCTATAAAGCTAACAGAGAGCTTGGGTTCGAAGGCGATAGCAGAGAATTTAATATGGTGGCAGAGATGTTATTAGCGTTAGGTATTAACAGGGTTAATTTGTTGACAAATAATCCCCAAAAGGCATTAGCGCTTAGCGAAAATGGCGTAGAGGTTGTCAATCGTCTATCAACATCTCGTTTTGAATCAGAGCACAACCTACATTATTTGAATGCCAAAATGTTACAAGAAGATCACCAATTTGGCAGTGTCGTACGTGTTTAATCTTTGTTTTGGTTAACCATTTATCTCAATTACATAAACAATATTAAGGATGATTAAATGTATCATACTTCTCCTATTAGCTCTGTGTCTGCTAGTGAACACGGGTACGTTGCTACAGCGGGCTATGACAACAAAGTCACATTGTGGGATTCGAAAACACATGTTCCGATCGCGGTGGGCGTGCACGACCATTTAGCTAATCAAGTGGCATTCGATCACGATGGAAAGTTTCTTGCTTCTTCAAGCAGCGACTATTCTGTGCGTATTTGGAGCCTCCCTGGCATGGTGCTACAGAGTGTGCTTAATCATCAAGATGATGTTGAGGGGATCTGTTTTAATCCTACTGGTAATTTAATTGCAACTGCGTCTCGGGATCGTAAAGTTAGGGTTTTTACCACAGAAGGCATACTTGTGCGTGAGTTCGTTGGTCATGAAAACGATGCGCTTAGTGTGGAGTGGTTAAGCGAGACAGAGATCATATCATGTGGTGATGACAGCACTTTACGTTATTGGTGCTTAACAACTGGGCAGTGCTTGAAAGTAATCGATCTTGGGGGGATGGAAACAGATACCCTTTGTGTGACGCGGTTGGGGAAAATTATATCCGGTAATGATGATGGCGATATTATCTATTTTGACGCTGATGGTGTCGAGATAGTGAAGATTCAAGCACATCGCTCAGGTATAAAGCGTCTAGTGTTACATGAGAATAAAGTGATTAGCCTCAGTTATGACCGCCGCTTTAAAATATGGCTGGTTGGGGATGGTAACTTGTCACTTGATGCCGAAGGTGATCTGCCCAACATTGTTTGGCCAAGATCAGCTGCTTTTATTGATGATGATAATGTAGCTTTTGTGACCTTTGGCGATCGATATGCTGTTTTTCAGCTATCAACCCAAAGCTGGCAAACGGATGCCATCTCAGATACACATGGCATTAATGCTATCTTCCCTAATGCTGGTGGTTACTACGATGTTGGAGATGCTGGAATCGTTCGCTTTAATGGTGAGGTAATAAACCAAGTACCTTCACTTTGTAATTTTGTGATTGAAGCGAAAAACTATATTCTTTGTGGTGGCCAAGACGGTGCGATTTATGATGCCAAAACTAATAAGTGTGTGTATCAACATCATTCACCACTTAATTGTGCACAGTCTTTTATGCTTGCGGGACAAGATATCGTTGTTGCTGGTGCTTATACCGGGGAGGTGATTTTCTTAATTTTTATCCCAGAAATGGGCTATCAATTGCTCAAAGTTGAGAAAGTACATGCTAATGCAATTAAAGACATTGCATATAGTGGCGGCAGACTCTTTACTGTGTGTGCTGATAATACGGTGAAAGAATTACAACTTAATGATCATATTGAGTTACAAGAAGTGTTCCATGGCGCACACCAAAAAATTGTTAATGGCTGTGCCGCGTTAACCGATGGTTTCGTATCAATCAGCCGTGATCTTACTCTTAGGTTCTGGGGGGAAAGCAATTTGGTAATTAAAACCCCGCACAAAAACTCGATCAAGTGCGTCGCAACCGACGGTAATCAGTACGTGATGAGTGGTGATTATCGAGGAGTTGTGTCTTGTTACAATAGAATTGAAAACACTTGGGTATCATCAAAAGTTAGTGCGTCAGGTATCTCAGCAATTGAATATGATAAAGAACAAGATCACTTTTTGGCTAGTTCTTATGATGGTAAAATACATAAGGTGTACAAGCAAGAACAGAGGGTTATAGCATGAATATCGAGAATGCAGGACCCATTAATGAAATGAACAGCAGAACAGCTATGGGGTTAACTGCTGAGTATTATCCGTCAAGAGTTGACGATCTACGGGTGGAAATAGAAGCGCTGAGTCGAAAGTCAGATGAGGAACTAGCGGCATTAATCGAAAGTCGATATCACGAAAATGCGATTCGTTATTCTGCGGGAACGATTCTATCTCTTAGGGGCGACTTACGTATTGCTGTTCGTGATCCTGCCATGATCTTCGTTCCTGGTGCTGTTGCAACTCTTGGATTAGATCCAAATAAGGTCGACGATATTGTTGAACAGTATCGCTCATATGGTGTTATTCGTGATTGGATAATGAAAGAATGCCCAGAATATGAAGCTGTGATTAGTTCGTTTAAAATAGGAAAGTACTGCGTAACGAATCAGGAATATCGAGAATTTTTACGTAGTTCAGGCTATGAGGGTATCCCTAGCTCTTGGGAATTTGGAGCTTTCCCTATTCATAAGGCGAACCACCCTGTGTTCACTATCTCCCCTGAGGATGCCGAATCTTATTGTCGTTGGTTATCTAAAGAAACTGGAAGAGACTTTAGGCTGCCGTCGGAAGAAGAGTGGGAATATGTTGCGGGTGGTAGTGAGCGTTATGAGTTTCCATGGGGTGATAGATACGCTGAAGATCACGCCAACACCATTGAAGAAAAAATGTTAACTACAACGCCAATTGGCATGTATCCCCGCGGTAATTCCCCATTTGGTGTAATGGATATGGCTGGGAATGTTGAAGAATATACTTCAAGCGATTATAGCGCTTACACCAATGGCGAAGTTGTCAGTGATGATCTTTTAGCGGCGGAGGGCCCTTATCGTGTAGCGAGAGGAGGCAGCTTTACTCGTTTTAGGGATTTGGCTAGAACCCGCCGAAGGCATGGATGGTACAAAAAAGATATTTATGTCATGGGTTTTAGACTTGCAGAGCACGTCAATGACGAACATTAATTCCTCATTAGAGCACTATATGGCTCGCGCTATTTATTTAGCTAAGCACGGACTCTTCACTACTAGACCAAACCCTATTGTGGGCTGCGTAATAGAGAACCAAGGACACATTGTCGGTGAGGGGTGGCACCAGAAAGCGGGAGAGGCGCACGCTGAAGTAAACGCTCTCGTGGCTGCTGGCGATCACGCTAAAGGGGGGACTGCATTTGTGACGCTGGAACCGTGCAGCCATTATGGCCGTACTCCACCTTGCTGTGTGGCGCTTGTTAAATATGGCATTAGTAAGGTAGTTGTGGGAAGTCTAGACCCTAATCCGTTAGTGGCGGGGAAAGGAATTGAATACTTGAGGTCACAAGGAATTGAAGTAGTAGAAGGGGTACTTAAAGAAGAGTGTGATGCACTTAATACGGCATTTTTTCATAAAATGAGTACCGGTCTCCCTCGTGTCATATGTAAAATGGCCGCCAGTATCGACGGGCGAACAGCGTTAAAAAGTGGGGAGAGTCGATGGATTTCTGGGCTAGAGTCGCGCGCTGACGTTCATTATTTACGAGCCAAAACAGGGGCTATTTTGACGACAGTAAAAACGGTGAATGACGACGATGCGTTATTTAATTTACGGCACGGCTTGGAAGCGTTCGACGATCCACTTGTCTTTCTTTTGCTTGGAGAAAAGCCATTAAAATTATCTTCAAGGCTGCGGTTAGAAAAAGATCGGGTCATTACTATTGGTACGGGGCTTACCGGTGTTGAGGGACTTGCGCATATTCAAGTTGACGGCCTTGGCCCAAGAACGGACCTCTTGGAAGTGATTCAGGCCATTTCTGATTACCCTGTGAATGAAATATTAGTAGAAGCTGGGGCAAAATTTGCTGGAGAGCTCGTGAAGCAGTCGCTAGTGGATGAATTTATCTTTTATCTCGCACCAAAAATATTAGGAAATACAGCAAGATCGATGTTTGAGTGTGAGGTCGGAACTTTAGATCAAGCCGCCGAGATGGAGATCTGTCATATTACTCAATTGGGTAATGATATAAAAATAACAGCGGTACCACTTAAGGGGGTTTTGGGTGTTTTTTCCCAGATTTACTAAGTTTTGATTGAACCTGTCCTAGATTAATAAAAGGTGATATAGTTATTCATCATATATTTTTAATTATTTACTTCATAATCAGTGGTTTATTAGTGAATCACAGGGAATGGTGTGATAAATTAAAGCTGTTTATTAGTTAAGCACATGGAGCAGTGTGATGAGAGTTGTTTTTGATCTTATAGAGCAGATAAAACAAGCTGAAAACGTCGAAGAGATAGATAAGGCTTTGGCTAAGTTGGCGAATTTAATTGAATTTGATTATTTTTTGTTGGGCATGGCAACACCTTCTTCAATTACTAAGTCTGATATCTGCATCATCGATAACTACCCTGATAGTTGGCGAAAACATTATGATGAAGCTGGTTTTTCTAAGCATGATCCCATTGTGCATTATTGTATGGCCAATTACTCTCCAGTACTATGGTCGCACATAGAAAGTAATAAGACTTACGCCCAAAATAGCATAAAAATAATGAAAGAGGCTAAGTTGGCTGGCCTAGATAATGGTTTTAGTATCCCTATTCATAGTGCATCCAGTAAGTTTGGGATGATTAGCTTTGCTTCTTCAGATAAAACCCTGCACCAGGCTGCTCGGCTGGCTGATGCTATCCCTATTGTGCAATTGGCTATTCCTGCTATTCAGGACGCACTGAGAAATATAACTGTTGGGAATCCGACACCGATAATCAAACTAACTAGACGAGAGACGGAATGCTTAACTTGGGCTACTGAAGGAAAAAGCTCTTGGGAAATCTCACAAATACTAGGTTGTGCTGAGCGCACCGTTATTTTTCACCTGACCAACGCGACCGTTAAACTTGATTCTACCAATAGGTATCAAGCTATTTCAAAAGCAATACTGAGTGGTGTGATCATCCCTTCTCTATAGGCAACTTCATTGCTAGCTTACCGCCAATTCAACAACGTACAGAGCCACCACAGGACTAATTAAGTATTTGATATCTCTGCACCGGGAATATCATATTTTATTTCTCCCCGAAGTGCCTTTCCCCTTATGCGCTAGTTGATCTTTATCATCGTAACTTAGCTGTTTCCTGTGGGGGAGCTAAGTTACGGTATCGGGTATATCGCTGGCGTAAGTGACTGGTCTTATCTTCCCCCGAAACTGGTTCACAGATTAGTCTCGATTCATGAAAGAGTGCGCAGCGCCAGTTTAATAAATGGATTGATGATGTTACCTCGCTGATAAAACTTGTTGTTCCTGTTTTCCAATAAACCCAGAAAAATATCACCTCGCTCAAGTCTGCTAGCGAAACGTATAACCAGAGCTTCTTCGGGTATCTCATAAATTCAGGGTTGTTCTGAGCATACTGATTTTTCACCTGACTCACCACGTCCTTACTTGTTTTTTAAGTTCTTATAAGAATGATGGATGTTTTATAAACTCTCGATATTAAAACTTAATTGTGTCTATTGTATTTTTATTGCCATTAATTTAGGTGTTTTACATTTAGTTTTGGGTGATATTTAGATTTTAACTGATTTACTTTTCATTTCAAATAAAGCTCGATCAGGGAGAGTATTTGCTCAAACCTGTAAGATTGTGCAGGTTCTTTTATAACTTCTGGTTGCTAATATTATTTCAACGGAGTCAGACTCACATGGAAATATAATGAGCATAATCATTAGAAGTGAAACTAGAAAATCTATTTCAAACGAAAATTATACTAACTTACTTAAACTGAGATATCAGGTGTTTAAGGAAAGACTTAATTGGGATATTGAAACTGAATGGGAATTAGAATCTGATGATTATGATACACCTGATGTGCAGTATCTTTATGCGAATGATGAATGCATGAATGTCTGTGGTTGCTGGAGAATATTACCCACAACAGGGCCGTATATGCTTAAAGACACTTTTCCTGAACTATTAGGTGGAGCCGAGGCTCCTGTATCAAATACGATTTATGAATTGAGTCGGTTTGCTGTTGATAAAGAATCAGCTCGATTAAACGCTGATAGCGTAAACATCACAATGGAAATGTTTAAATCTGTTTATATTCATGCGATTGAAAATGGAATTGAAGAGTACGTTACGGTTACCTCAACTGCCGTTGAACGAATAATTAGGCGTGTAGGTATTCCTTTTACACGATTTGGAGACAAAAACGTAACGATGTTAGGGGATACAAAATCAGTTGCCTTGCGGATCCCAATAAATGAACAATTTAAAAAATCGGTTTTGAGTTAAATACAAATTTTTATTGGTAATCAAACTTTTTGTTAATTGGGTTTTTAGTATGAATAAACAAATATTTTTAATACATTCCAGGGTAGGTCGTGCTTTAGATTTATCATTTAATCTTTTGAGTGGAATTGAATCATGTGAAATCACTCTTATTGCCAATGAAAGGGTCATAATTGAGATTGAGCGATTAGGCCTATCACATTATTTTTCTTCTATTGAAGAAGTGAGTGACGAATTCGGTTTTGATGAGACAAAGAAAGTGATTATTTCATGCCTTGAAAAAGGAAATTGTGATTTTGAGATCGTCACCTTAAATGAGAGTAAAGTGGATTTGTGTGGGAAGTTAAGGGTGCTTTTTGGGCTTTCTGAACAAGACTACAGTCACTTTGTCTATAAAGATAAAATGAAACAAGTGGTAAAAGATGCTGGCCTTTTAACTCCACGCTTTAAATTGCTTGATCTAAAGGAATTTAACAGTGACGAGCAACTTTATGTTAATGAAATTATTCAAGAAATTGGATTTCCTTGTTTTATCAAACCCCTTAATTTATTTGCTTCAAAAAATTGTGAAAAAATTTCAAATAGAAAACAACTCGTCAATTGGTTAACAAAAAAATCTTTATCTCCAGATATGTATATGTATGAAGTAGAAGAGTTTATTGATGGCACTCTTTATCATTGTGATTCAGTGATCCAAAAAGGTCAGGTGGTATATAGCCAAGTTTGTGAATACTCAGTTCCCTGCTTTGAAATTTTTAACAGTAGTACTCTTGGGGGGATTACGTTAGAGAATCATGATCCTATTGCAAAAGAGATAAGTAGTTTCTGTAAAAAAGTAAACAATGCAATGTTAACGGAAGGTAGTGGTGTCACTCATATAGAGGTATTTAGAAGCCAGGGTAATACTATTTTTCTTGAAGCTGCCTATCGGCCAAATGGAATTTCTCCGACTGAATTGTATCAAAAACGGGCGCAGCTTCCGCTACGAGAGATGCATTTGATGATCCAGATGAATAATGAACTAGAGCTGAATATCAAAGAGCAATTCTTTGCTGCGTGGGTTTTAGTGACTCTGCCCGTAGCCGAAGGCACATTAAAGAAAATAAATTTACCTAATATTAAATCTAAATTTGAAGCCAAGTGGAATATAAATATTGGCGATAAATTGAAATCTAATCAGGGTTATGACGATTATGCAGGTGTGTATATTTTATGGCATGAGGATTTTGAAACGCTTCAATCTGATTTTAAATATATGTGTGAGCATCAGCATCTACAAATGCACTGAACATTATTATAACTACAAAAATAATATGAAATATATTTAAGGCTAGAAAATGGACGCTACCAAACTTGTTTACGAATCTTTTAAGCTTTTTTCTTCTGTTCCGAATTCAAACAGTGCCATACACATGTCATCTGGAGTGAATTGGCAAGATGCCAGTCAATCTATCATCGATTTGTTAAAAACAGAATTGGACATGAAACTGACATACAAGAATTATGGCCGTTCTTCAGGCGCAAAAATAGTGACCGATATTGTATCTAATGTAGAAAAAACGTTAGCTTCAAGTAAAGAGAAAATAAGTACCGTTATCGTGAATGGAGCGAGTGATGGCGCCCATATTTTGCTTTCTCATCTTATTGATTCGGGCAAGATAGATACCAATCATGACGCACTTATGTTGGGCTATTCATTTCCATTTTACAGCACTCTGATAAAAGGGTTTGATTTTGGTTATCAAGAGTACATATGCCCTGAGAATATACTTCCAAGCGCAGAGCTCGTTAGTCAAAAAATAGCCGAAATGCGCCCGTCGATCTTAGTGATTGCTTTACCTCACAACCCGACAGGAATAATACAAAGCGCTGATTATTATCGAGATGTTATTGCTGCAGCAAAGCGTTCCGGTACTATCGTCATTGTTGATCGTGTGTGCTTAATGCCTTGGGATATGGATCTTGATTTGCAAGCCGTTATTTATGATGGGATTGTTAGTGGTAGTGTGTTCGTGGTCGATTCCCTGTCTAAGTCTAACAGTTTAGCTGGCGTACGCATTGGCTATATCTTAGCTGCCACGCAATACAATGACGAGTTAGAAGAAGTGATTCGGTATCGAAATTTAAATCCAGCCGTTTTTTCTACTCCAACCATGGCGATGTGCAAAATAGCCACATTAGCATTACATAAAGGTAAGTCTGAAGCAAAAAAATATAAACGTCTGCTACGTCGATATTACTCAAGGCTATGGCTGGAATATCCAAGTGACTTTGAGATTCCTGACCTCCTCTCGATGTTTGATAACACGATTGATAATTACATCCTTGACCAACAGAAATTACGGCGTCGATTTGATCAAAATTGCCAAATGACTAAAGCGATGTTTAGCGCAGATATGCTCAAGCCTGCCATTTTTGATGGTGGCTTTAATATGCTGCTTGAACTGCCTCAGATGTGGACCGAATACGAATCGGAAGATCAACGAATATTAGCTTTTAAATATGGCGTTTGTGTTTTAACGGAGCGTTGCTTTAGAAACTCCACGAATGAAAAAGATGTTTATTTTATAAGGCTCAGTTTAACGCTACCGATTGAAGAGTTCTATAAAGGTCTGGTTGGATTACAGCAGTATTACCTGACAGATTGTGGACGCCAATTACTTGATTGCGCTTAAATCGGCGCGTTTCATTTATGGCTGTGTTTGTGTTGTTTAATTAGTTTTACGTTGTTATTACAGGAAATAATCATATGGAAGTCTCAAACCCGTTTTTTACCAAGTTAGGTACGTCTTACCGCAGCGCTGTTTCGCTATATTGGATATTTGATATCGATCTGCTAAAGCATCTTATTTACGGTGAAAAAGATATCTCGCACATCTATGCACTTACCGATTCTAAAAATGAGTTGGTGAAAAGTCTGTTAGACAATGCTGTACTACTAAATATCATAGACTTTAATGAAGAAAATCAGACCTACTCGATGCAAGAAAGCTTAAGTAGCTATTTATCGACAGAATACCAGCATGTAAAACAAGAACTTAAGCTGCACCGTAATCAGTTAGTTAAGTGGTTGTCTATTTCACTTGATGGAGCTGAAGACCCGCTTATTCAGAGGCCTGAAAGGGAAATGTTTACAACGGGAGAAGACCTGCAAAGTTACTTGAGAATGGTTAAATCTGCGAACCAAACGCATGCTGAAGCACTGGTTGACTTTATTGAACGTAAGCTGTGGTTTTCCTCAAAAGATAAGTCCCTTGATATAGGCGGCGGCCACGCACTTTATTCTATGCTGCTCAATCAGCGCTATCCAGACTCCCACGTTAACGTATTAGATCTGGAGGCGACCGTAGCCTGTAGTAAAGCGTTAAACGTGGATGATCAAAGGGTGAAAAATGTGAATTTTATTTGCGGTGATGCACTTAAGCTCGATAATGTAGATCACGACTATAGTGTCGTTTTTATAAATGATTTATTACATTCATTCAATTTTGATAACAAGGCACTTATTGTTAGAAATGCATTAAGGGCGACGGGAGCCTCTGGCATACTGCTTTTGTCAAAGCTTCGTCATAATATCACCTCGAATAAAACTAATAATGCGTTGCTGTCGTTGAAACTGCATATTAACTCTGGTGAAGGGTATTTAGAGTCAGATGATGAAGTGACGGAGATCGTCAAAGCGGCGGGTGGAGAAATCATTGAAACGGTCTTGTTAACTGAAAACAAAGTCACTTACGTAATCAAAAAGGGGAGCGTAAAATGATTAATCATGTCAATATTCTTACGGAAAATCTGGCTCGATCTCTTGAATTTTATCGTTCAATGTTTTCTGCAAGAGTCATTTATGAACTTCGTCCAACGAAAGTGGTGTGCTTAATCGACCAGTTCGAGTTTTTTATCGAAGAAGTTGAATCAGTGTCATATGATCAACGTTTCCATCTTGGATTTAAGACTGATAAAAACAATATTGATCAGCTTTATAAAAAAGCCTTAGAGCTAAACTTACCATTGGTTAAAGGCAATAACCCAAGCGAAGATATCCATCAATATGATGATCACCGAACCGCGTTCTATTTAAGTGATCCCAGCGGGCTGACGATTGAAGTCTATACCCAGGATAAGTTTGTGATGGATGCACTTGCTGTATGAGGACTGTTTTATGAACCAAATTGAACAGCTGCCTGAAGTTGAGTCTGGTGTAAAGGCGCCATACGCAATGACGCTTAATGCGCGTCCCATTGTTATCCGATCTGGCTTACCTTGTGAAGATCTACTTGGCGAGCGTATTGGGCACAGCTTTCGAGTAGATACCGTTCATCATCAGGACCGTCAGCTACAGCTGACGGTTGAGCGCTATGACGGAAAAAGCATAAACTGTGAAGTGATTTTAACCCCTGAACCTCAAGTCGTGAGCGTGCTGCCGAAAAGGGCTGCGATCAGTGAGGAAAGTCATTGCATTGCTATTAAAGGGGAAAAGGGTATTTCATATTTGATTGATGAGCACGTTGCTTGTCATACAGATCATATCTCAATTGACAGTAATACATTTAAATGTACCACATTATGTCTTTCACATTGGCCGAATAATTCAACGCCTAAGCAGCATAAAAGCCGGCTATCAGCGACATCAACACATTCCTATGTTGTCAAAGAGACCTACAGCGCTGCTGGGGAATTTTTATACGTCAATCATTATGATGTTGATTCTGTTATCAGCCTATTTTTCTATCTCTATCCTGATTGTGCGAAGCGACATGCTGAGAAGCTATTGCATATTGCGCAGTGTGGTGACTTTTTTACCTATTGTGATAGGGACATACTTGAAGCAACATTGGTGATAAAAAACCTGCCTCGTGTGAATTGGGGACGTGGCAGCTTGCAGCAGGTTGCGGAAGCCCTGCCACGGATCCGTGACATATTAGAAAATACAAAAGCCTACTCTCACTTGGTTGAAGACGAAGTTCGTCTAGTGATTAAAACGGAATCATTATTGTTGTCTACGGTGACTGAGCGTCTTGAGCTCGATAATCTTTCGGTATTTATCATTGATGATGCGTTCGATATCACTGCAAATTTTTCATCGTACGTTTCAGGTTCTGAGGGGCTGAAATGCTTGTCGGAAATGGCGTTGGTGAACTTGGCTACTAGCTGGAATATAGCGCTTGTTCACCGCCAGCAAATTATTGTTTTTCAGAAATATGAAGGCTGGGTTGATTACCATTCCTCTACGCCCAGCTCGATGGACCGAGTTGATTTACGCTCGCTTGAAAATTACTTTAATACGCTCAATGGCGTACAGGCCCAGTACACTGGCGTGCATAGTATCAGGGCTAGATTACAAATTGATCTTGATGAACAAAGCTCTATTTGTTGTGAGCAGGCTATGATGCATTTGAAAACGTTTCTTGCTCATTCTATCTCTCTCTGGCACATATGATAATAAGGAAACTGTAATGAATACAGCTGTATACAAGGAATTATTAACACTATCTTGGCCAATTATAATTTCGAGGTTTGGCACTTTCGTTTTGGTGCTAATCGATTTATTAATGGTCGGTGGTAACGGCACGTTTGAACTTGCCAGCTACGCATCAGGCAACTACTTCAACACGGTATTTTGGATATTGGGGGTCTCATTTTTAACTGGGGTACGGGTGTATGTTTCTCATGCCATAGGTGAAGGCGATGAAAATAAAGCGACATTGGTTCTTGCTGAAGGACTTAAGTTAGCTATTTACTCATCAATATTCCTATTTATACTCAGTGTTAGTTCTAAATATTGGCTCTCGATGTTTGGCTTTGAAGCTGAATTTTCTGCTGTAACGGGGACTGTGGTGCTCTTATTGGGCCTGGGACTTTTTGGCCACCTCTTATATGCCACCATTTCGTTTTATCTAGAAGCTATTGCAAAACCGAATGTCAGTATGTGGGTCATAGTGGTTGCGATTGCACTTAACTTTCTTCTTAATAATCTGTTTATTGATTACCAGTGGTTTTCTTCACCTATAATCGGCGTTGCAGTATCGACGACGATAGTTCGAACTTTGATGTGCATTGCGGTATTTTATTATGTGTTTTCTGTTATCAAGTTTAATCCATGGAAGCTAGTGGCAAGTAAAGCAGAAAGAAAAGCGGTTAAAAGTGACCTTGTTGGTTATGGTATCTCAAGTTGTATCAGTGGGAGCATGACATTTGTACTTGCCTCTTTCGCCATCATTGCTGGTGTAAAAGGGGTCGTTGAGGCAGCAGTTTTTCAAGTTTTCATTAATATGGCTCACTTTTGCGCGAACTTTACCAATGGTATTACTGCTGCACTTTCAATTAAAATAGGTTATTTAAGTAAGCAGGTTGGTTCATTTGCTCAAATGTCACGTAATATCATGGCTGCGTTGATAATTTGTCTCATCATGTCTTGCCTATTTTATACGTCATTTTATCTTTTTGACTTACAGGTAGCACATTTATATTCGACGTCTAATGATGTTGTCTCCTTACTTATTTCACGTGTTTTGGCGCTGGGTTTTTTCTTCCTTTTGTGTGATGCATTGGTGCGAATTTTTTCACTTACGGCGCGTGGTCTTGGGGACCGCTCGTTCACTACTGGGATCACTATATTTTCTTATAGCCTCGGAATTGTCGTGGCTTACTTACAATGTATCGTATTCAGTTGGGGGACTGAGTGGTTATTGGTTGATATGATGCTTTCAAATCTGTTGATTGTCATAGTGCTTGCGTGGCGATTTTCACATGTTTTCATTAGCCCCCTGATGAAACAAGGAAAAACGAAGGAAGAGTTGAATATTTAATTTTCCTTTATTAAGTCAACGGAGTTGATATTAAATCGCAGTATAGGTGTGTTTAGTATTACATCCCTTATTTAAGGTGATTACTGTTGGAATAAAACGGTGATGATCTGGTGACATAGCTAATTTAGGCACAAACTAAAAGGTTAAAACCTGTTTAAAATGTCATGTTCCCCGGATCGTATTGTCGTACTAAACATAAAATGCACTATACGCCATTGTTGTTGCGTTCAGCCTCGCCAATGGTTTAGCCGAAAAATACGATAATGTAGTTCATTTGTACTACATTATCGTATTTTTATTTTTGTAATTTATTCTCGATAATTACAGTTTTTCTGTAATTACATTTGACGGTGTTTTCTATAAAGTTTTTGGCAAGCAATAACTTAATGGAGTAATTAATCATGGTTGCAGTATCTAAAGAAGAATCAATGTTGTTGATCCAACATGCTATATCCGCTTATCTGAATGAAGGTAAAAATCAAATTGATCTAGGTGAATTGTTAGGACTTGCAACGCCTAGGATTAGTGAATATAAAGCTGGGAAGGGGAAACTATCTCCAAATCAGCGGAATATGTAATGGTCAACTCAAACACTTGCTTAAGCTACTTTTCTTAATATCTGTTGCTCAAATTACATCGGTGATAAATGTTGTGGTTTAATTCTATCGGACACTTCTAAAAGCATTTAAGTATAATGTTAATTGAGGTGATTATGAATATTAAATTTAAACGTCCGAAATTTACAACTGAATTCAAGCAAGGCGCAGTAAAACTCGTTACTGAGCAAGGATATACCAGACAAGCCGCCGCAGATAGCTTAGGTATTTCATTAAGTGCTATCACGCGTTGGGTTAAGGCTGAAAGAGGTTCGCAAGCCAGACCAGGAACCAAACAAGAAAGCTTAAACCTATCTGAACGTAATGAACTTGATATGCTACGTAAAGAAAACGCTAAGTTACTGATGGACAAGGAAATCCTAAAAAAGGCTGCAGTCTTCTTTGCCAAGGAAAGCGAGTAAGGTTTCAGTTTGTTGCTGAGTATAAGAAGACATTTCCAATTCGAGTTACGTGTAAAGCAATGGGCGTAAGCCCTAGTGCTTTTTATCACTGGCTATCAAATAGAGCGTCGTCTGAGAAAGATGTAGCGCTCGATATTAAGGCAACTGAGATATTTAATTATCACGGGAAAATATTAGGTTATCGTAGATTAACAAATGAGTTACGCAAAGAAGGCTTTGATGTTGGCTATTATAAAATATGGCGTTTAATTTCACGCTTAGGCTTGCAAGCACGCTACCCAAAACGATTTAAGGTAACTACTGATAGTAAGCATAATTTTAATATTGCAGATAATTTGTTAGCTCGTAAATTCGATGTTCAGTAACCCAATAAATATTGGACAACTGATATCACCTACGTTTGGACGCTTGAAGGTTGGATGTATTTAGCCGTTGTAATGGATTTATATTCAAGGCAAATCATTGGATGGAGTATTGCCAGCAACATGAAAATAGAGATGTGCTTGCAGGCGCTACAGATGGCTTACTGGCGACGAAAGCCCAATGCTGGCGTGATGCATCACTCAGATAGAGGCAGTCAATATGCAAGCGGTAAGTACCAGGAAATGCTTTCCGACAATGGAAATGATACCCAGTATGAGCGGCAAAGGTGAATGTTGGGATAATGCACCAACAGAGCGATTTTTTAGAAGCTTCAAACACGAGGATATGCATTACTATCGCTTGAAAACAAAGAAAGACGCTGAACTCTGTATTTTGGATTACCTTGCTTATTACAATAGCAAGCGGCCACATACGACATTGGGGGATTTATCACCGATGGAATTTGAGCAACAGATATTAAGAAAAGTAGCTTAAGCAAGTGTCCGATTTGAGTTGACCATTACATCCATGCTTTGTGGGGCATGGACTCATTTTACGCGCTAACCTACATCCAATAAGACTTTTGTTCAGGCATAAAGTCGCTGGTATCAGACATATTTCTAATTACACCTTCAGCATTTTCTTGTTTTTGTTTTTTCGTCAGTTCTTTTTTGGGTTCTTCTAGTTTCTTACCGTCATCATAGATGATATCACTGGGATCAACTTGCTGTGAGCCTAAAGCACCAACATTAATTTGCTGATCTTCTATAGGCTCTTCAATCGTTGTGGGCATTGACGTTTGAATATGACTTCTTGGCTGGTTCATTGGCAGGTTGGAATTAGTGCTACAACCTTGGTTTAACAGACAAAGAAAGAGGATTAATTTTAAATGTTTCA
>Ga0209291_1001926_pt1 | contig 17636 bp, 14 predicted proteins | sample GOMGulsemesocosm_FD_184633 | JGI IMG/M metagenome (GOLD analysis project Ga0209291, IMG submission 184633) | Methane-oxidizing microbial communities from mesocosms in the Gulf of Mexico - GOM9B Gulf of Mexico (SPAdes) (version 2) | ecosystem: Environmental > Aquatic > Marine > Cold seeps...
AAAATACTATTCGTAATTGAATGGTGCAAATTGAATATTTTACTTCAATATCCTTGTTAAAAATTGGTTAAAAATGAATAACTTTAAGAAAATTTAGCACTTTGACCATCATAAAACCAATAGTTAGCACTCAATTTTGAATGATTAATAAACGACTCCTCATAAAACGATTGCTTACTTATAATGATGAGAATAGTTTTTACGACAAAAAACGTCAACTAAACCTACATTCAAAAGAAGGAAAAGGGAAATTTTTAAAACACATTTGCGCTTTAACAAATGCAAATCCGAACAACAACTCATATATTGTTGTTGGCGTTGAAGATGAAAATAACGTACTAACTGGTGTTGATTTTTTTGACGATAGTAAAATTCAAAATCTAGTAAATGCATATTTACATAACCCCCCTTCTATATTATATGAAAACATTCCATTTCCAAAGTTATCAAAAAATAAAGTTATTGGATTAGTAACCATAAAACATAAAGAAAACCCACGAATTTCATCTTTCAAAAAAACTATTTATAAGTATTACAAAAACTTCACATACAAAAGAGTTGGTAGTAATTCTGCATTAATGATTACTGACTTTAATTTAAAAGACACCAATTCACAAATTGTATCTGACATTGAAAAAAACGCAAAGAACAACATCAAACACACTTTAGACGCAGTTGCTTACTTTATGAAAAATCATAAAAACAGAACATCTGAATATATTGTATTCAAAGAGCAATTTGTTCTCTGCTGGTCAGGTATTAAAAGAAAAATTGAGGACTCAACTTACTATTCAAGAGTTTCAATTGAAATGATTACTGAACAGGTTAAGTTATTTTATTCAGTCTTAGATGAAGTAGACATACACTATAATGAAAACTCATTCATTATTACAGAATATATTACATTAGGAATTCATAATGACTTAAAACGTTTTCCTCTTGAAAAAAAAGTTATACATTTTTCTAACAATGGCAATTACAAAATAGCTTCAGAACTTATTTTCAATCCACCTTTATATGATAAGAAAACACTATTTCACATCTATAATTCCAATACTGTTCTAATAGACAAAATTAACAAGAATACGGTATTAAATGAGCAAGAAAAAATTGATATATTAAACCTTCCAGCATCTTATTTGATTTTAAAATTAAATGGATTTAAGGATGCCAAACAAAAATTAAATAATATTAAGTGGTATTTCAAAAAACATTCTGAAGAACTATACCTAGAATACAAAGAAGTACTTCGTGTATTACGAAAAATAAAATACCAGTAATAAAAAAGGTTCGATATAATATCGAACCTTTTTTATTATAATTATAATTTAATCTATTAATCTAAGTAATAAACATATCCAAAGTTTAACCAAACATTCCAATCATTAAATTTATCAGACGGAGCATTATGATCTAATCCATCAGCAAAATCTGTAAAGTAATACTGCCATCTTAAGTCAATCATTAAATCCGACAAAGGTGTTAATTTATATCGTGTTCCAACACTCCACACCAATGACCATGAAGAAAAACCTTCGCTAGTTGCAGATTCTGGTAAAAATATTGCATTATTAGCTGTACCCGAGTTAGTAGGATCAATGATTTCTGTTTGAGCAGCCTCTGCAGTTGTTAACTGACTTAAATCCTGTGCTGCTTTTGGAGACATACTATTGTAATGAGCACCTAAACTAATAAATGGCGCAAATGAATATCCTCCAGCTGCAAAATCACGAATACTATAAGGGAAATACTCTAATTGTGATCCTAAATCAAAAACATTCGCTTCCCCAGACATCCCTCTTAATCTTCTAGCAGTTGCAGAAGTTTTACCAGGAACGACCCATTCACCAAAATGTTCTAAAGCTGTTTTATTGTACGAAATTTCATTTCTCAATTTAAAGTGATCATTAAAGAAAGAATCCTTTGTATAACAATTACAATCAGCTCTATATGCAAAATTAATATAATGAACTATCCCAATACCAAACCCAGTGTTCCCTGCATTTGTTTCAAAATCTTTTCTAACTCCATAATCAGATTGAAAAGCTACAGGCCCTGTAATAGCTCCAATTTCGTGTGAAAATCCTAATTGAGCCATCAGAGTTTGAGCTGAAAAACCAATTAACATTAACAATAAAAGATTCTTTTTAACCATGCTAGTTATCTTATTACTTTAAAAAACAAATATATAAAAACTGCATTAACAAAAAAATTAAATACCACTATGTTTAAAAAAAGTGCTAAATATCACTTAATTATATTCATCATCTTATGAATATCTGTATATTTGCGAGACTTTTAAATCTTTTTACATTAAGAATTAATCATACCATAATGAAAGATAGTATTAAAAACTTTATCAACGTTGTTGAAAAAAGAAATCCCAACGAACCAGAATTCTTACAAGCTGTAACGGAAGTTGCAGAAACTGTAATTCCTTTTATTGAGAAAAATCCTCAATATGATCAAGGAAAATTACTTGAAAGAATGACAGAACCTGAAAGAGTACTGTTATTCCGTGTGCCATGGGTAGACGATAGTGGAGAGGTACAAATAAATAAAGGATATAGAATTGAAATGAACTCAGCAATTGGGCCTTATAAAGGAGGATTGCGTTTTCATCCATCAGTTAACTTAAGTATTTTAAAATTCTTAGCTTTTGAACAAGTTTTCAAAAACAGCTTAACTACTTTGCCTATGGGTGGAGGAAAAGGTGGATCTGATTTTAATCCTAAAGGAAAAACTGATGCTGAAGTTATGCGTTTTTGTCAAAGTTTTATGACAGAATTATCAAGACACATTGGACCTAACACAGATGTTCCTGCAGGAGACATTGGGGTTGGAGGAAGAGAAATAGGATATATGTTTGGTCAATATAAAAGACTACGTAACGAATTTACTGGGGTACTAACCGGAAAAGGTATGTCTTTTGGAGGTTCATTAATTAGACCAGAAGCTACAGGATATGGTGATGTATATTTTGCACAAAGCATGTTAGCTACAAAGGGAGACTCTTTTAAAGGAAAAACTGTAGCTGTTTCAGGTGCTGGAAATGTTGCGCAATACGCTACAGAAAAAGCTACAGAATTAGGAGGTAAAGTTGTTACTTTATCTGATTCTTCAGGATACATATACGATGCTGACGGAATTGATGCTGACAAATTAGCTTTTGTTATGGAATTGAAAAACGTAAAACGTGGAAGAATTAGCGAATATGTTGAAAAATATCCTTCTGCGAAATTTTTCAAAGGAGAACGTCCTTGGTCAGTTAAATGCGACGTAGCCCTACCATGTGCTACTCAAAATGAATTAAACGAAGAAGAAGCTAAAATTTTGGTCACAAACGGATGTATTTGTGTTGCTGAAGGAGCCAACATGCCTACAACACCAGAAGCAATAGAAGTATTACAAAAAGCTAAAATTTTATTCGCGCCAGGTAAAGCTAGTAATGCTGGAGGTGTTGCCACTTCTGGTTTAGAAATGTCACAAAATTCTTTACGTTTTAACTGGACTAGAGAAGAGGTTGATGCTAAATTAAAAAATATTATGAAAGATATTCACGAATCTTGTGTTACTTATGGTACTCAAGAAGACGGATATATTGATTATGTAAAAGGAGCTAACGTAGCTGGTTTTGTTAAAGTTGCAGATGCAATGATGGCACAAGGTATTGTTTAAAAACCTTTTTAAAATATTAAAAAAAAGCCTTCTTTATGAAGGCTTTTTTTGTTAACATATATCAGATTTAGTTCTACTTCACGTTAAAATGAATATATTTGAACTATTGTTTTATAAAATCTATCAGATGAATTTCAAGCTTCTATACCTATCTCTTTTTTTTAGCACTCTAATTTTTGCACAAGATTATTCTGGGCAATGGGAAGGACACTATTCATATTTAAACATTACAGGTATCGCTCACGACCAGAATAACATATTAGCTTCTGCTGAAAACGCGATTTTTAAATACAACCCAGCTACTCAAGAAAATAGCAATACATCAACAATACATGGATTAACAGGAGAAACAATATCTTACTACTATTATAGTGATGTTTATGCCACTTCAGTAATTGGGTATGAAAATGGATTAGTTGAAATAGTTACTCCAGAAAAAGTAATTACCATTGTAGATATCTTAAACAAACCGAGTATCCCACCTAATATTAAAAGAATAAATCATATCTATGAATTTAATGGCTTAGTATACTTATCATGTGACTTTGGAATTAGCACTTATAGTTTAGATAATTTAGAGTTTGAAGACAGTTATTTTATAGGAAATACTGGTGGTCAAATTTCTGTAAAACAAATAACAGTAAAAGATCAATATATTTATGCCGCTACTAATGAAGGTATAAAAAGAGCTCAACATGCCGATTCAAACATTATAGATTTCTCGCTATGGGAAACACTAAACACAGCTTCTATTAACTGGAAAAGTATTGTTACTTTCAATGATAGAATTTATGCAACTGACAATGCAAATTTATTATATTACAATTATAACGGGACTTCTTTTGACAATCAATTTAATCTTACTAATTCAATTTTAGACCATAGAATTTCGAATGGTAAAATGTTAATTACTAGTCAGTCAAACACAACTGTATATGATGCACCGCTAACTAATATCCTAACTATAAATAACCTACCAGAATACGAATCTAACTTCACCGTTTCATCACTAGCTAACAATAATGTTCTCATTGGAACGGATAGTAATGGTATATTAAGTTTTAACCTATCCGACGGGATACTAAATCAGCAAATAAAACCTAACGGCCCAACTGAAAATAATGCCTTCTCTATTACAGCTACTAGAAATGAAGCGTGGGTGGTTTACGGAGCACATACCTCCTTAGGAGGACCTTCACCTCAAATGAGAAAAGGATTTAGTCATTTGAAAAACGACAATTGGTTAAACACAGAGTATAGCTCTGTACTTATGGCAACCAACTTAGTGTCAATTACAGTTAACCCTTTTAATCCGAATCAAGTATTTATGGGTTCATATTGGGATGGTTTATTAGAAATAAATAATGATATCCCTACTGTATTATATGATGAAACAAATACTGATCTAGAACTTTGGAATGGATGGATTTTAGCCCAGAAATCTACTTTTGATTCAGATGGAAAATTATGGTTTACAACGGTTAGGGTTAATGACCCTCTTAAAGTATACGACCCACAAGATGGATCTTTAAATAGTTTTGAGTTTAGTAGTATTTTTTCAAACCCAGGATCTGATGAGATTAATTATAGTGACATTGTAATTGACAAGAATAATGTCAAATGGCTGGGTACAACCCTAAATGGAGTTATTGGTTTTTCAGAAAACAATGGAACTACAATGATTAAAAATCTTAGTGAGAATAATGGAAATTTACCTTCATTTGTAGTACGAGCTATAGCAATTGACAATGATAATAATTTATGGATTGGAACAAATCAAGGATTACGAGTTTTATACAATACTTCTGGATTTTTCACAACTACTAACCCTCAAGCAGAATCAATTATTATTTTAGAAGAAGGAATTCCTAAAGAATTAATGTTCGGACAAACAATCACAGATATTAAAGTTGATGGCGCAAATAACAAATGGGTTTCTACGTTTGATGCTGGGGTTTTTCAATTTTCTCCTGACGGACAAAAAACTATCCATCATTTTACAAAAGACAACTCTCCACTGCCATCAAACGGAATTACTGATATGTCAATTGACCATACAACAGGTAAAATTTATTTCGCTACAGAAAAAGGAATGGTAGCTTTTAATGCCAACGCAACAACTAGCGCTACAGATCTAGAAAACGTGGTTGTTCAACCAAATCCCGTTAGACCAAATTATAATGGTAATATTATAATTAAAGGATTGGTTGATGGCGCCAACATAAAAATTACTGATATTTCAGGAAATTTAGTTGATGAAAATACCGTTAGTGGTGGAACTTACGAATGGAATCAAACTGCCTTTGGCAAATACAAAGTAGCTTCTGGAGTTTATATCATTATGGTAACAACTAAGGACGGAGAAGAATCTACTGTTGAAAAAGTAATGATTGTAAGGTAATGTTACTATCCACAAATGCAATTGTACTATCTGCTTTAAAATATAAAGATAGCTCATTAATTGTTTCTTGTTACACAAAAGAATTGGGAGTACAATCCTATATTTTACATCATATTTTTAAGACAAAGAAAGGAAAATTAAACCCTGCTTATTTTCAATTATTAACGCAGTTAGAAATTCAAACAAACTACAAAACTAATCAATCTTTACACAAAATAACGGAGGTAAAACTCCAACACTCATACACAAGCATACATACCAATATATACAAAAGTGCTGTGTCAATGTTTATTGCTGAAACACTACAAAACACCCTAAAAGAAGAAGAAAAAAACACTGAATTATATCACTTTTTAGAAGCCTCTTTACTTTGGTATGATTTACATGAATTTAACGCCAACTTTCACCTAGCATTTCTCTTAAAACTTTCACAATACCTAGGTATTTACCCTGATATTGATGCATTGCCACAAGACTTCTTCAACTATGAGAAAGACGATCAAAAAATTCATGTTTTAAAAAATATATTAGGCATACATTTTGATGATTTAAATGCTATTAAAATAAATGCTCAGATGCGACAAGATATTTTAAACGAAATCCTACATTATTTTAGTGTACATTTGGGCGATTTTAAAAAACCTAAGTCTTTAAAAATACTACACGATATTTTCAACTAAAATGAAAAACACATTTTTTATCATATCCATTTTTATTTTCATAAAAATAAATTATGCACAAGAAATATTTTTTAAAGATATTAATACAAATGAGCCAATTATAAATGTTGCTATTCACAATAACGACAAGTCAAAAAGCACTGTTACTGACGTTTACGGAAAAGCGAATATTGACAGTTTTAATTCTGATGATGTTATTTATTTCTCCCATCTTAGTTATAAAGATTTTTCTGTTTTAAAGTCTAAGATAAAATCAATTATATATCTTGAAAACGAATCAGATGAATTATCAGAAGTTACTCTATCTATTTCAAAATCTAAAGTTAAAAAATCGCGTGTTGCTGAAAAAATAGAAGTTCTAACTCTCAAAGACATCCAACAATTAGCACCACAAACCACAGCTGATTTATTAGCTGCAACACCAGGGCTACGTGTTCAAAAATCACAAGGAGGCGGTGGGAGTCCTGTAATTAGAGGATTTGAAGCGAATCGAGTATTACTAGTAATGGACAACGTTAGAATGAACAATGCTATTTACCGTACTGGTCATTTACAAAGCGCCATTACTGTTGATCCAAACTCTCTTGAAAGGACAGAAGTCATTTTTGGGCCTTCATCTGTTATATACGGAAGTGATGCATTAGGAGGAATAGTCCATTTTTATACAAAAACTCCAAAAATAAATAATGCAAAAATATTTAAAGGTAATTCCAATACTCGTTTTTCCTCTGCTAATAGTGAGTTCACTCAAAGTATAAACACAGAATTAAGTTTTAAAAAATGGGCTTCGTATACTGCATTTTCTATTGCTAGTTTTGGAGATCTTAGAATGGGAAAAAACAGAACCCACGGTTATGACCAATGGGGGTTAGTTCCTTATTATTCCGATAACAACAATCAAGTATTTAACGACACCCCAGTAATCAACAATAAACCACACATTCAGAAAAACACAGGTTACAATCAGTATGACATTCTACAAAAACTCAATATTAAAGCTACTAAAAGTAGTAACTTAGTTTTGAATTTTCAATTATCCGAATCCACTAATGTTCCTCGTTTTGATAGACTTACTGAATTAAAAAATGGGTCCTTAAAATTTTCCGAATGGTACTACGGACCTCAAAAAAGATTTTTCTTTTCACCACAATACCAATTCAACCCGAATTACAAATGGTTAAACTCTGGAACTATTACTACTGCATATCAAAATGTAAAAGAATCACGTATTAAAAGAAAATATGGGAGCCAAGAACGTACCTATCAAGAAGAAGAAGTTGATGTATACAGCATTAATACGGATTTTAAAGTTTCATTGTCAAAAAATAGAGACTTATCCTATGGCTTGGAGTTTACTCATAACGATGTAAAATCTAATGCATTTGGAAAATTATTACGAGTAAATAACAATCAAATTACTGGAGTTACGGATAATACTATTGTGCAATCAAGATATCCTGATGGAGAAAGTAGCTACTCAACAGCTGCAACTTATGTAAATTACAGACAAGACATTAACAAAACAATGACTCTGAATACAGGAGGAAGATATACATACACAAAATTAAAAGCTGAGTTTATTGATCAAACCTATGTTGCTTTACCAGAAACAAAACTAACGCTAGACAACTCTTCGTTTACAGCAAATATTGGACTAACATATAGACCAACTAAATTAACTCGTTTTAATGCTGTTATATCTTCTGGTTTTAGATCCCCAAATATTGATGATGTAGGTAAAATTCGTGAAAAGAGCGGGGTACTTACCGTTCCTAATATAAGTTTAAAACCTGAGTATGCTTACAATGGTGAATTAGGGATTACAAAATTCTTTAAAAACAAACGCAATCAAGTTTCTGTTAATGGATACTACACATTGCTTAACAAATATATTTATAGAGCAAATTTTATTGTAGACAATGACACTTCAACAACCGATGAAAATACTGTTATGTATGACAACGAAGAAGTCAGCACTATCGCAAATGTAAATGGGGATACTGCTTATATTTTTGGTGGAACTTTAGATATTAGTTTTGTCCTGGTAAACAATTTCACAATAAAAGGAAACATTACCTATACCAAAGGAAAAACAAACGATACTGATAGTTATTTACCATCTATATCGCCATTGTTTAGCAATATTGGTATTCTATACCAAAAAAACAAAATGGACGCAGGATTAAATTGGAGATATTCAGCTAAGAAAAACGCTAATGAATATAGCCCCGGAGGTGAGGACAATTTAAATCAGAGCCCACTTATTGACCCTAACCTAACAATTGATGATGATGAATATTATACTGGAACTCCATCATGGAATATCCTTAACACATCATTTGGATATCAAGCAACCAAAACCTTAAAATTACAATTAGGCTTGGACAATATCTTTGATGTTCACTACAAGGAGTTTGCTTCAGGAATTAGTGCTTCAGGAAGAAACTTTAAGGCTAGCATGCATTTGGCTTTTTAAGGCTATATATTTCGAAATAAACAACAACCAAATTTAAACCGAATTATTCGTAACTTTAAACATGTTTGCACTTGTAGATTGTAATAATTTTTACGCTTCCTGCGAGCGTGTTTTTCAACCACAATTCAGGAACACCCCTATTGTCATTTTATCTAATAATGATGGCTGTGTTATTGCACGTAGTGATGAAGCTAAAAAATTAGGACTTCCAATGGGTGCTCCTGCTTTTAAGTACAAACAATTTTTTAAAGAGAATAATATTCAAGTGTTTTCATCTAACTATCCACTTTATGGAGACATGAGTAGTAGGGTGATGAGTATTTTAAGGCAATTTTCTCCTGATGTTGAAGTATACAGTATTGATGAAGCCTTTTTACAATTAAACCTTCTTGAAAACGATAGTTTGAACAAACTAGGACACGAAATACGTAATCGTATTTTACAATGGACTGGCTTACCAACTTGCGTAGGAATTGCCCCAACCAAAGCGCTTTCAAAAGTAGCCAATAAAATAGCTAGAAAATTCCCTAAAGAAACTGGAGGTACATTTGTAATTGACACAGAAGAAAAAAGAATAAAAGCTCTTAAATGGACTAAAATAAAAGATGTTTGGGGTATTGGTAGGCAGTTACAAAAACGATTATTGAAACAAAACGTTCAAACAGCGTATGACTTCACACAACTTTCAGATGCTTGGGTAAAAAGCAATTTTTCTATTACTGAACTCAATTTAAAAAAGGATTTAGAAGGAATCACAACCCTAGCTTTAGAAGATGATCATCCGATAAAAAAATCTATCGCTACTACGCGTAGTTTTGAAAACACTTATACAGATATTATTGACATCAAGGAACGAATAGCAACATTTGCCAATAGTTGTGCTGAAAAACTACGCGTACAAAATTCCAATTGTAATATCCTTATTGTTTTATTACAAGGAAATAGATTCGAAAAGCACACACAACTCTACAAAAATAGCATTACTATTGTTCTTCCACACAGCACAAACTCTTCCCTTACAATAGTAAAACACGCAACTATAGCTGTTGAAAAACTTTATAAAAAAGGAATCAAATACAAAAGAGCGGGGATAATTGTTACAGGACTTGTTCCTGCTGATAATCATCAATTAGATATGTTTACTAGTGAAAATCCAAAACATCAACCATTAATGAAAGCTATTGACAACCTCAACAAAAAATATGGTGATCATAAATTAAAACTAGCTAATCAAGACCTTGAAAAAACTTGGAAAATGCGCCAGGAGTATTTATCAAAACAATATACTACTCTATTTAATGAAATTCTTATTATAAAATAAGTATCTTTATCCTATGACAACTGAAGTACTTACATTTTTTACCCCTGATACTCAAGAGAGTGAAGGAGCTATTTTTTTCGACACAGGAATATCATGTGGTTTCCCCTCACCTGCTGACGACTTTAAACAGGAACGTATTTCTTTAGATAGAGAATTAATTAAAAACAAAGAAGCTACCTTTTTTGCCAGAGTAAGTGGACAATCAATGATTGGTGCTGGATTAGATGATAATGACCTATTAGTTATTGACCGAAGTATCGCTCCAACACATAATAAAATAGCAGTATGTTTTCTTGATGGAGAATTTACAGTAAAACGACTCCGAGTAGAAAATGATGGTGTTTGGCTACAGCCTGAAAATCCAAACTACCAACCCATACAAGTCACTTCAGAGAATAATTTTGTAATATGGGGGATTGTAACGAATGTGGTTAAAAAATTATAACTTTTACCACTCACTAAAAGGAATTATGCTCAATTGAGAATTGTAATATTTTGCATCTCCTGTAACCTCAACCCCTAACCAATTTGGCTTTTCAAAAGCTTCCTCTTCTGAATTCAATTCAATTTCGGCAACAACTAGTCCGTTGTTATCCCCAAAGAACTCATCAATTTCATAAGTATGAGTATTATTTCTCACTTCATACCTAATCTTATCGATAATTCCTTTTTTACACAATTTTAATAACGCTTCTGCTTCATTCAATTCAATTTCTTTTTCCCATTCAAATCGAGAAGCTCCACTCGTATTCGACTTCCCTTTAATTGTTAAATAACCCTGTGTTCCTTTTACGCGCACACGAACTGTCCGTTCAGGATCAGTACTCAAAAAACCTTGTGTTATACGAGTGCTTTTATATGCCTCTTGTTTATATTCTTCTGAATCTACTAAAAATTTACGTTCTATTTCTATCATATTTACTTTCTTTATGTGAATACTAAACCATATAAGCAACAATTGTTTATTATGATTTTTATTCAATATTAACAAAACTATAATTGCACCAAAAACAGCTCATAACATAGCCTAAAATCTCCCTACATCACTAGTAGTCATCCCCATTTAATAAATTCATAGGTTACACTAATTACCATGGCAATACACACTACAACAAAATTCAACCACCCTTTGTACTTAAAAACGTTTTTACGAAGCAACAATCCCCTAGTAATCATTACTAGAACAACCTCTTGTGCAAAACATCCTACTTTATCATATTTTTTTCTTGATTGATGAAAAATTTAAATTAAAATCTGTAAAACGATAAAGATATTATAAATTTGAATATGCCTTTCAATTTCCCTCTTAGAAAAATTATTCATGTTGATATGGATGCATTTTATGCCTCTGTTGAGCAACTGGATAATCCTGAATTAAAAGAAAAACCAGTAGCTGTTGGAGGTGGTGGAAAAAGAGGTGTAGTTAGCGCTGCGAGCTACGAAGCTAGAGTATTTGGTGTACGAAGTGCTATTAGTGGCACACTAGCAAAAAAACGTTGTCCTGAACTTATTTTTGTAAAACCTCGGTTTGAACGATATAAAGAAATATCCAAACAAGTACGAAATATCTTTCACGAGTACACAGATAAGGTAGAACCACTTTCATTAGACGAAGCTTACTTAGATGTTACCGAAAACAAAAAAGGAATTTTAAGCGCTTCAATACTTGCAGAAGAAATTAGAGATCAAATTTTAAAAAAAACGGGCTTAACTGCATCTGCAGGAATTTCTATAAATAAATTCATTGCGAAAGTAGCTAGTGATTACAACAAACCTAACGGACAAAAAACTGTAGAGCCCGAAGAAGTCATTCCTTTCTTAGAAAAGTTAGATATTCGTAAATTCTATGGTGTAGGAAAAGTTACTGCTGAAAAAATGTATAAACTAGGGATTTACGAGGGTAGAGATTTAAAGCAAAAAACTGCCGAATATTTAACTACACATTTTGGAAAATCTGGAGTCTATTATTATAACGTAGTTAGAGGAATTCATCTAAGCGACGTAAAACCTAATAGGGTTCAAAAATCAGTAGCTGCTGAACGAACATTTTTCGACAATATTACCTCGGAAATATATATGCTTGAAAAATTAGAACATATAGCTGAAGAATTAGAAAAACGTTTACAACGAAGTAAAGTATCAGGAAGAACAATCACTTTAAAAATTAAGTATAGTGATTTTACACAACAAACTAGGAGTAAAACAATTCAATACTTCATCTCAGACAAACATTTAATTCTAGAAGCAGCTAAAGAATTACTATTCCTAGAAAAGCCGAAAAATTCTGTTCGATTACTAGGAATTTCTCTTGGAAATTTAAACAATATTGATACAAAAAAAAGTACTGAAATTCAGAAAAGTATTTCAGTACAATTAAGATTTAAATTCTAAATCACCTACTTTTTTTACACCACAATTCTCTCGATTAAACAGTTATTACTCCTCAACTACTAAATACATATTTTTTTTATTACTAGTTATTCAGTACTTTAGAGATAATCTAAAACTTATTATACATGAAATTAAAATACGTAACAGTTATAATACTCATTACTATATTATGCGTTAATCAGAAAATATATTCGCAAGAAGATATGATCACTACAACTGAAGAAATTGAAGTTACTGAGAGTAGTTTACTTTATAATACTGATTGGAAACTGGTAAAAATGGAGCCTGCTTTTTCTGATAAAATTGATTTAATTTTAACTTTTGACAAAACTACCGAACAATTAAAGGTAATAAAACAAATAACCTCAACTCCTATTTTAAAAGGGACTGATTTAATTACTACAAAAAACGAATCAATAAATTTTTACCAATGGAAATACATTATAAAAGATGCCGAATATGAAGGAGAAAACATTAAAAACATAACTTATGACTATACAGCCTTTGAATTAAAAAGTGAGGGGTATGTTTTTAAAATTGACCGTGTAAATGAATCATCACTCGTGTTAAAAGTTATTAAAGCTCCTATAGCTGTATTCGGAAACTCAATATTTAATGTAAATAAAATCTATTTTACAAAGTAAGAGACATCTTTTAAATTAATAACTTACTATAAATTTTTTAGCCCCTTCTACCAAGCCTTTTTCATTCGTGAATTTTAATATATAAATACCTTCCGAAAGTATTGACACATCTATTGTTACTTCATTATTAACAAATGAATCTGAATTAACATTTTGATGAATCACCTTCTTTCCGTTAAAATCATACACTTTAATAGAAGAATGGTTTTTATTTTTATTTGTTATATATACATGTATTGAATCGTGAGCAACTGTAGGATACACATCAAATTTGGAGTTATTAAATGTATTTTCAACCGTACTTAAAACAGTATCAAGATATACCTCGTTTCCTTCCAGCCACGTAAATACAACTTTAGTAGCTCCTATTTGAGTGTATGGCACTGTAAATATATCCCTATCTACCATAATTAAATCAGCATATTTACCTACTTCCAAGCTTCCTGTTTTATCTTCATGACGCATCACATAAGCTCCATTAATTGTATAAGCTTTTACAGCCGCAGCTACATTTGGTAAATTTTGAGGCACTCTTGTTAATGAATTTTGAATACCCACAAACGGACTAATACTACTTACGTCCCAATCACTACTTAAAGTAACTCTTGCCCCTGCATCCGATATAGATTTTACTGGGACTAAATTATCCGATCGTGTTACTCCAATAAAATCATCATTATCATGCCAATGATTTGGGTTGGTGAAATCTCCAGTTACCTGCATATCTGCAGTAACATTTAAACTTGAAAATCTTGAATAATCAGTTTGTTTAACTACTTCTAAATGTGTAACTCTATGTCGTGCTCCAATATCTCCATTTGTTGTTCTTGCAGCAGCAATAGCATCTAAACTTTCTGTAACACCTCTATCACCAATAGCATGAATATGAAAATCATAACCCTTGGTTTCTAACGAAGTAATAAGACTTACCATTCTTGGGGCATCTATGTAATTTAGTCCTCTAGAAAATGGAAAACCTAGTGCGGATAGTATTCCTGCTTCGTAATCATCATGCATTGCTGCTGTTGCATTGACTAAAATCCCATCAGAATATAATTTTATCTGACGTATTTTTAACATATCATCACCAGCATCATATAATGCTTCAATAGTAGGTATTTGAGTAGCATCATTATCATCAGGATAAATCCATGGCGCTAAAGCTACCCTACAAGTCAATAAATTATTGTTCTTAATTTGCTGCCAAGTTTGAATATAGTTTTGTTTCCAATAGGTACGTCCTTCACAAATAGAAGTAATACCGTTCTTGGCTAACAATGGTAATCCATAATATACCAAGCCCTCATAGTTATTCGTCTGTAGTATTCCGTTAGTTGCTAAGGCCACACTTATTGCTGCATCACCTGCATTATCTAATAAAATTCCATCTACATCAGTAGGAGTTCCCCATTTAGATTTTACAATATGTCCTCCAACAGGGTCAGGCGTACTATCAGTAATCCCTAATGCATTCAGTCCTGCAGTGTTTACCCACATAGAATGAGATGTTTCTTCCATAAATAGAGCTGGAGTAGTTGGGTATACTTCATCTAAAATCAATCGTGGTGCTCTTGTAGCATTTAATAATGTATATATTGAATGTCCCCAACCTAAAATCCAACCATTAGAATTAGGAGCACTCCCACATGCCTGCATAGTAGTAATATAATTTTCTGGATTTGTTTCAACACTATTCAAACTACAACTTGATCCATTGGTGGAACTTGCTTCTAACGGATGCATATGAACATCATGCATTCCAGGTAGTATCAATCTTCCTCCAGCGTCTTTAATTGTGGTTCCTGTTCCTAAATGCACATTAACTCCAGTATTAGTCCCAGTATAAATTATAAGTCCATCTTTAATCGCTAAAGCTTGGACAAACGTATCTGAGGCATCTGCAGTATATATTTTTGCGTTTTTAATAATGGTATCAGCTATCTGAGCATTAGCAAATGTCAATGTTACAAACATTACTATAAGGCTTATTATATTTTTCATAATGTGATTATTAAATTAATATACTGCTAAAGTATACTCACCTTACACTACGAAAAATTATTTTCTATCAAAGCCTATATTTTGGGATTAAAAAGCTAGTTTTTAGCCTATAGATAAAAAACAACACTTTAATCCCAAAAAAGTACTTTTCATTCCCATTACTTACCTTTAAAAGATAAAATCAATACTTTTGAGTATAACACTATTACAAATGCTAAAGGTTAAACCAATATATCACGTCGTCTTTTGGTTATTTATATTCTTCTTTGTTCTTGACTACCTAGAAACCGAATATAAAATAGCAGAAGCAATCTCTTATACTTTAATAGAATGCATAATATATATATTTATCTTTTATATTAATTTATATATACTTATACCTAAACTATTAGAAAAAAAAGGAAAATCAATATATGGGGTAGGACTTTTAGTCTTTCTAATTTTTATCTCAATTCCTTTTTATTATTCAGGGTTAGGCTATTATTTAATTAGTGAAAGTGATATTAGAAATTTATTTTCTTTCTCACTAAATTACATTCTCTTTATAGTAATATCATACTTATATTGGTATTTCACCCTTTTTCAACAGGAACACAAACAACGGTTAGCCTTACAGAATGAAAAACTACACGCAGAATTATTAATGCTTAAATCGCAAGTGAGTCCACATTTTTTATTCAATTCTCTAAATAACATATACTCATTAAGCCTTTCCAAACATGATAATGCTCCTATAATGATTGAAAAATTATCGGATATTTTACGGTATATTATTTATGAAGGAAAAAATGAGTTTGTTCCTCTAGAACGTGAAGTATTACTTTTAAATAACTATGTTGATTTGCAATTAATGAAAAAATTAAAGGCAGAAAAAAACATTTCAATAGTCACTAAGGGGGTACTAACCAATCATAAATTAGCTCCTTTAATTCTGATAAATAGTATTGAAAATTGTTTTAAACATAGCGATGTTGTCTACAATGACAATGCACAACTATCCATTGATTTAAAGGTTGAGAAAGACATTCTAACTTTTAAAACTCTTAACTCGTACCAAACAAAAGCCTCTCGAGAAGGAATCGGATTAGAAAACATTAAACAGCAATTACAACATTACTACCACAATAACCATCAGTTGAGTATTGAGGATAATAATGGTATCTTTAGACTAACACTAACTATTAACTTATCATAATTGAAAAATTACAATTGTATTATAGTTGACGATGAAACTCTTGCACAAGAATTAATAGAAGCGCACTTAGCAAAAATTCCGAACGTAAATATTGTTGCAAGATGCCATACAGCCATGGAAGCTATGAGTATTTTAAACAATACTCCTATTGACATTATGTTTTTAGATATCGAAATGCCAGATATTACAGGCATTGAATTTTTAAAATTCCTAGACAAACCTCCCCTTACAATACTCACTACTGCTTATTCTGAATATGCTATTGAAAGTTATGAGTTAAATGTTATTGATTATTTATTAAAACCTATACGATTTGATCGATTTTTCAAAGCTATTACTAAAGCATTTTCCATTTTAAAAGATACTATCGATAGATCAATAATTGAAAATAAAATTGTTGAAGAGGATTATATATTTGTAAAATCAGACTATAAGGCCGTAAAGATTTCTTTCAACGAACTCATTTACGCTGAAAGCATGCAGAAATATGTTAAATTTCATTTAAAAAATAAAACGGTTATGTCGCTTATGAGCTTAACTTCATTAGATGAGATACTGCCTACATCTAATTTTTTTAGGTGTCAAAAATCATTCATAGTAAATTTAACTAAAATTGAAAGCATTGATGGTAATTTACTTATTATGGTTAACGGCGCTAAAGTCCCTGTAAGTAAAACATTGAAGTCTAAATTAGTAGGATTAATAGATAAGAATAACCTGCTTTAAAGAAGTTACTTAAGGCACTAACTGAGCCCATTCAGTCCATGAACCATCGTATATTGCTTTTTTATTTTCTAACACTAATTCACAGGCGAGTAAAACGATACAAGCAGTCAACCCAGAACCACA
>Ga0209291_1001929_pt1 | contig 17623 bp, 16 predicted proteins | sample GOMGulsemesocosm_FD_184633 | JGI IMG/M metagenome (GOLD analysis project Ga0209291, IMG submission 184633) | Methane-oxidizing microbial communities from mesocosms in the Gulf of Mexico - GOM9B Gulf of Mexico (SPAdes) (version 2) | ecosystem: Environmental > Aquatic > Marine > Cold seeps...
AAAACGAATTCATAAAGATGTTAGGTTTTATTGTCATGAAGGTGGTAAACGCGTAGCAGGAGGTACAGTGACAAAAATTACTGGGCTTTTTAATGATAGGTAGGCACATTACTATAACCACTGAACAAGAAAAGGCATTGGACGCGGTAAAGCTGCGCCCATGCTTTTGGCGTTAGCACTCAAATGGAGTAATCTCGTAGATGGATTTATTTTTAGATATCTTTGAAAGTTCAACCATGCAAGGTCTAGTGTTTGGTCCATTGATTGGTGCATTGTTAGGAATAATATTTTCAGGATTATCTTCATCACCAAATCAAAATTCGCCAGTAACTATTATCAGAACAAGGGAAGTATATAGAGAAAGGATTATAGAAAGGCGTCCAGCAAGTAAATCAAATGATGACGGAGCAGGAGTTTTATTTTTTGTTGGCTTTGGACTACTGTTTATTCTGTGGAAATACGCTATCCATGTCGAGGAAATACAACATTATATTGCTGGCTCAATTTTAACTATTTTGGGATTCTCACTCGTAACCATAATTATTTCGTATTTTAAGGGTCAGTTTACTTCGAAAGAGTGGTGGATATACACTACGGCTCCGATTCTTATATTATGTTTTTGTATTTACATATTAAGTGTTGCAAGGGTTTCTTTTGATCCAGAAATTACTGAAATAGCGTTAAATAAAAGCTTTATACAATTCTATCTGAATGGGCTGTCTGGTTATGGTAGAGCGTTTATGCTCACACATGTCGCTGGAATAATATTATTAGGGCTTGTTATTGCGCTAACCGGATTTAGTCTAATTTATTATTTGAGTTTAATGAATCAAAGGTCTTATAGTTCAATTCAAGGTTTCTGGTCATGGTTAGTTAAAGTCACATCGTTTTTCTCAGGGTTTGGGTGGTTGGTCCTCTCTTTTTGTTTACTTATTCTGTCCTATTTGGACATTAACCCTAAATTAGCTGCAATGTGGTTCGTATAAAAAGTGCTAACAAGTTGCATCACTTCAGCCCCTGCGGGGCTGGGACGCGTTTCACGCGCCCGTGTGCAAAGCGTTAGCACTCAAGGATGTCATGAGTAACGTATTGTCTGTTAGTAAAAGCTCCAAGCATAGCTTCTCTAAAGAGATAGTAGATTCTATCGTCTTAATTCAAGGGGAAGGAGTGGAAGGCGATGCTCATAAAGGTGTGACTGTAAAACATAGGTCTAGAGTTAAAGTCGACCCTACCCAGCCAAATTTGAGACAAGTTCACCTTATTCACAGTGAACTGATTTCCGAACTCCAAGCAAAAGGTTTTAAGGTGCACCCTGCAAGTATGGGGGAAAATATAACCACGACTGGAATAAAGTTGTTGGATTTGCCAACAGGTGCTGTACTTAAAATTGGTAAAGATGCTGAAATAGAAATAACTGGGCTTAGAAACCCTTGTGCTCAATTGGATAATTATCAAAAGGGTTTAACTTCCGCTGTGCTTGATAAAGATGCTGAAGGAAATGTTATTCGCAAAGCAGGCGTGATGGGGATAATAGTAAAAGGTGGCGAGGTTGCAGCAGATGATTCGATAAAAATATTACTTCCCCCTAAACCCTATAAACGTTTAGAAAAGGTGTAAAAAGTGCTAACAAAGACCAGCAATCAGACTCCGCAAACGTGTCACCTTTTGTGCATAAAGACGCATAAAAACCGCCAAGCTTGCTACGCTGTTGTGGTTGGCGTTATGTTTCCTCAAACTCAGAGTAAAAAAGTAGTAACTGATGATTAAGCTAAGAGAATTTAAACAAGAAGATAAATCAGATTTAATACGGATTCTAAATGAAGCGGAAGTATCGAAATATTTATCATCAAAGATTCCCGTTCCATACACCTCTGAAGATGCGCATTGGTGGATACATACAGGCAGTAAAATTTGGATAGTTAAAGCTATCGAGGCTGAAGGCCAGCTAATAGGTTGCATTGGTCTAAACAGAGGGGAGTTTGAATATGAGCGCTCCGCTGAGATAGGGTATTGGATTACGAAAGAGTTTTGGAGAAAGGGAATAGCCACTCAATCTATAGATGAAATAGTATCCTATGCATTTGAAACAACGGATATTGTAAGGGTTTTTGGTTCTGTTTTTTCTGAAAATTTAGCCTCAATGAGGGTATTAGATAAATGTGGCTTTGAACTTGAGGCTATACATAAGCAAGCTATATACAAGAACAATAAATTTTATAATAATCATGTGTATAGCAAACTAAAAACATAACAAACTATTAAATTAGGACAAAATTCAGTTGGCTTTTTGCTCCTTCGTCGCTTATTTTAGCCAACCAAATTTAGCCCATTAATGGGGCGTTAGGCGCACATGATGAATCAACTTACGGTGAAAAATGTTGAGTTTTACGGGGATGAAACGGCGACTGTAACTCTTGAAAATGAAAACTCATCAGTTGAAGTTTTTTGCCATCACTGTGATTTCTCAGAAGGGGATAAAGTTAATAATCTCCTTAGAGCTTTAGATGCCGATGTTAAAGCGGCATATCTTTCTGATTGGCCAGCGGAAATGATTGAGGAAGCATCTAAAGAAAGAATCGAAAAAACTGGGCCTTATTCATAGGTGGGCTGCGGTAAAGTAATTGATGAAAATGAAGGCATAATTGAGGTTCAAGGCTTCCGAATCGAGGTAGGTGAAGTACCTTGCCAAGGTGCAGTAGAGTTTGATATTGATAGGCTCTAAGCCTAGTAAGACAAGCGTTTACTGCTCTAATCGCTTCAGTGTTGCACCGATGGATTATTGGACTTAGTCGCGATGAGTAAATCTAGCTAAAATCATCCAAGAAACTCTTTTCGCAATTTCAACGAGAGCGTTTAACGTCACTATATATTCATACCTTGAGATTAACACTGCATGTTTTTACCTTTAGTTACCCACCCTGATTACAGCTATGATTTTAGCGAAAAACATCGTTTTCCCATGCAAAAGTTTCGCTTATTACATCAGTATCTAATAGAGCAAGGGATAGCGACTAAAGGGAATACATATAGACCAGCTAGAGCCAAATTAGCCCTGTTAGAGCAGGCACATTGCCCTGCCTATTTAGCGCGTTTTGTTGAGAACAATCAGGATAAAAAAGAACTGCGGCGAATGGGGTTACCTTGGAGTGAAGGTCTTTTGAAGCGTACGCTTATCTCACCGGTGGGAACGTTGTTAACGTGCCATTTAGCGCTCAAGCACTCTATTGCATGTCATTTGGCAGGGGGCACGCATCATGCCCACTATGACTTTGCCTCTGGATATTGCATTTTAAATGATCTCGCTATTGCCGCAAATAGTTTGCTTGCACAAGGCGTAGTAAAAAAGGTACTCATATTTGATGTCGATGTGCACCAAGGGGATGGCACTGCTAGAATTTTAAGTACAAATCCTCAGGCTTTTACGTGCTCAATTCACTGTGAAAAAAACTTCCCTGCGCGAAAAGCGGTGAGTGATTTAGATATCAATATACCCGCCGCTGCCGATGATGAGACATACCTGCAAATGATGGCAGATGGTTTTGAGCAAGCGGTTAATCTCAGTAAACCAGATTTTATCATCTACGATGCGGGAGTTGATGTCTTTGTCGATGACCCTTTAGGGCTGATTAATATCAGTTTAGAGGGGATACGCAAGCGTGATAGTTATGTTTTGGCGCGTTGCTTAGCGCTCAATATCCCCGTGGCAACAGTAATAGGTGGCGGTTATGATAAAGATGAGAAAGTGTTAGCCATGCGCCATGCTATCGTGGTGCAAGAAGCCAATCGCTTGCTGCAAAAAGTGTGTGAATAAAAGCCATTATTTAGCCAATGCTTGATTTACGCCAGTTTTCTTTTCTTCTCAGCGGATACCGGTTCACGGCAACTTTGCGCTGTTTTATCATAAATGATGACTTGATTGCGTCCATTATCTTTTGCTTGATACAAAGCAATATCAGCACTTTTTATCAGCTTATCTAGGGAGTAACCTTGCTGGGTTGCCAATCCAGTACTGATAGTGATTTCCAAGATTCCATCGGGTGTTCTAAATTTGTGGTTAGCGACTTTTTCTCTGAAGGCTTCCAGCCCTTGGTAACACTTTTGTAGCGGTACGTTATCAAACATAACGATAAACTCTTCACCGCCATAACGCGCTACTGTGTGATTTTTGAAGGCGTTTTTTAATAAGCTAGATATCTGAATTAAAACAGCATCACCACTGTTATGACCGTAATTGTCATTAATTGCTTTGAAAAAGTCGATATCAATGAGTGCAATGTTCAAAGGGGCATGTTCTTGCTCGCACGGTATCATTAATCTGTTTGTGACGTTGAAAAAATAGCGGCGGTTATATAGTTTGGTAAGATGATCTCGATTGGCTGCATCGGTAATCTTTTGGATGAGTTTAATCTCTTCCATGGTCTTCAGGATTCGCCATTGAAACTCTTCGTGTATAAATGGCATGATCAAAAAGTCATTGGCGCCGTGCTTAATAAACTGTGCGGAAAGCGTCGGGTCATTTGATGAAGACAAGCCAATAATGGGAAAGCTATCACGGGTGCGAAACTTGCGTATATTACGTATTAAATCAATGCCGTGCATTTGAGGCATATTAAAATCAGTGATCAATAGACCGATTTCTTCATCACTCTTTAATATGTTGAGCGCTTCAAGACCATTGACTGCTTCTCTAACGTTAAACAGCATTTTCTCTAGTTGCTTGCGAATATGCTGGCGCAACATGGTGGAATCATCAGCTAACAAAACGGTGACTTCTTTGTTGCTATTGATCTGATTGGCAAGTTTTAAAGCGTGAAAATAAGAGTCTCTGTTTTCTTTGAAAATATAATCAAGTACGCCTTTATCAAGCATGGCCTTTTTTCTATCATCATCAAGAGAAGCTGTTAATACAATGGTGGCGATACCAGCATCCAGTAAAGTATCAACAACTTCACCATTGGGTGCATCAGGAAGGTTTAAATCAGCGAGTGCTAAATAATAATCGTTACAAGAAATGAGACTTTTTGCTTCTTTTTTTGATGCTGCAATGTCATACATGCAATCTAGTTCAATTGTAGCTACGTGCTTAATGACCTTTTGCATCATCGCACTGTCTTCAATGATCAGTAGTTTTGACATATCACCTCTGAAAAAGATAAAGCATAAATATAAGCGTTAAACTATAGTACAAATAATGAATTACAGCTTGTTTTTATGGTGAATCTGAATGGATTCTATCGATGTCTATTATAGCCAACATATAATAACCAAAGCTTAACAGAAACTAAAAGCTAGCATTGTTTTATGCAAAATACACAATTTGACTAAATAGCAAATTTGATTTGAACCAACGGCGTTGACTCGCAAAAAAATCTGTAGTAAAAGTCTTGTATGATGTTTAACCCTCCCTACGTAAAGCCCACTTATTGGTGGCCGCCTCCATACTTGCGAAACGCTTAAAGTTTCGGTAATGCTTCAGTGTGATCTTTTAATTAATCTGATTTTTTTTCTTGAAATTAATTCGATTTTTTAGAATTTTTAAGACGATCGCTACAAAGTTTTGTTTTTATTTAGTACTAGAAAATTGTGCTATGTCATGCTGTTAAGGGATGGCTGTGTACTTTTTTTGAACGAGGACGTTAAACAGTGATTCGAGATATAGAACGGCATATAGATAGCGTATTAGTGCAGTGGGAGCAGGGAGCTTCTTCAAGTTTTCCCTTTATATGGCTTAAAGATATTGACCCGCTGGGGTTTCATCCGCAAACACAAGAGAGGTTGTTTGATTTAACCAAAATTGATCTAAATATTCAGCCTAGTAATATCAGCTTTAATGAACAGGGCCTTATTTTGCAGTGGCCTGATATTGAGGATGAGTCGTTCTATGCGTGCTCATTGCTAAAGCAATACAGCACTCAATGCCAGCTTGTGGACAGTGCTGAAGTTGCGTATAAAAGCTGGCACGCTTCATTTTCAATCACCAAATTCACCGTTTCAAGTATGAGTGACGCAGCGGCTTTAAAAGCAATGCTCAAAAAATTAAAGCAAGATGGCATAGTCATTGTCAGTGAGCTTGTGGGTGAGTTTGATGGAGGGAATTTTGGCGATAATATAGGCTTTAAACGTGAAACTAATTTTGGTGTGATGTTTGAAGTATTCAATAAACCTGACCCCAATAACTTAGCTTATACCGATGTGGAGCTACCACTGCATACTGATTTAGCCAATCAAGAGCTTCCTCCGGGTTATCAGTTTTTGCATTGCATAAAAAATGATGCCCAGGGAGGAGAGTCAGTATTGGCTGACGGCTTTGCGATCGCTGAAGATTTACGTGAACAAGAACCTGCTTTCTATGAAGTGTTGAGTACCCGAAAAATGGGGTTTCGCTTTCATGACAAAAACTATGATATTCGCTATTGCCATACGCTTATCAAAGAGGAGTCTGGTGTCATCAAAGAATTTATTTTTAATGCGCACTTAGCGCAGACGGTGAGTTTTGAAGATGATCGAGCTTTTGAATACTACAGAGCCTATCAGCATTTAATGACACGCATTCGCCAGCAAAAATACGCTATATCATTCAAACTTAAAGCGGGAGAAATGATGATCTTTGATAACCGGCGTGTGTTACATGGTCGCAAAGGCTTTGACGCAACCAGTGGTGAGCGTCACTTGCGCGGTTACTACATTGACCGCACTGAGGTGGATAGCTGTTTGCGTAAACTGTAAGTTCCTCTAACGACCCTGCAAGCTAGTTGTGGGGTTGATTAAACTAGTGTTATCAATACGCTAGGAGGCTGTCTGAGAGCTGCGACCGTAGCGAGAGCAAGACTGTTTGAGGAAAATTTAGCGTTAATTTTAACCATATAAACTTGGTTGCAGTAAATCAATCTGTTATCGGACAGTCTTTTAGGTTTATTCTTGGTTCTTTTTCTTCATCGTCCAGCTGCCTTCGGTTGCGATACTATTATGTAGGCTTTTTCGCTAAAGCTGACAGCAATATTCTTATCTGTCGCTTTTTCGCACATTCTCGTCGCTACAATGTCAGCATCAAAAGCTGTGTAAACATAATCTAAAAGTGAAAATTACCTATCCAACACAATTAGGATGTTGCCATGTCTGATGACAATTATGAAGAAGAAGACTTAGATCTAGCCAGTTTAGATGATGATGAACTGGTAGAGCAGATGCACGATGACCTCTATGACGGCATGGCAGAAGAGATTGGTGAGGGCACTGAAATTTTACTATCCAGAGGATGGTCGCCCGACAGAGTCCTAAATGATGCGCTTGTCGGTGGCATGGCCATTGTCGGTGTCGATTTTCGAGACGGAATTTTATTTGTCCCAGAAGTGCTGAGTGCAGCGGGGGCTATGAAAACAGGCATGGCTATCTTACGTCCATTGCTGGCTGAAACGGGTGCTGAATCTGTCGGTAAGATGGTAATAGGTACTGTTAAAGGCGATATTCACGATATTGGTAAAAACTTAGTTGCCATGATGATGGAAGGAGCGGGCTTTGAAGTGATTGATATAGGTATCAATATTTCAGTTGAGAAATACCTAGAAGCACTTGAAGAGCACCAGCCGGATATTCTAGGTATGTCTGCACTTTTGACGACCACTATGCCTTACATGAAAGTGGTTATTGATACGCTAAAAGAGCAGGGCATACGCGAAGACTACATAGTACTGGTCGGCGGTGCACCACTTAATCAAGAGTTTGGAGATGCAGTCGGTGCTGACGGTTATTGTCGTGATGCGGCGATCACGGTTGATATGGCGAAGGATATGATCGCTCAAAAGCGAGCGGCTTAATACCTGTGATGAGTGCTATTAAAAAAAATAGGCGAATTGATACGGCTAAGGCAGTGATTATTTGCTGTTCAGCACTCATGCGCGAAATCTTACAGGTTAATAAGATCAATGGTTGGGATCATTTTGAGGTGCAGTGCATCAGCGCTGAGCTGCATAATTATCCGCAAAAAATTTGTGCAGCAGTGCAATCACTCATTGATCAGGCAGTAGCGCAAGAGCAACAGGTTTTTGTCGCTTATGCCGATTGTGGTACGGGCGGTTTGTTAGATGCCATGCTGCAAGCACAACATATTGAACGCATACCAGGTGCGCACTGCTACGAGTTTTATGCAGGTATCGATCAATTTAATACTTTTCATGAAGCAGAGCTGGGTACTTTTTACTTAACCGATTTCCTCGTGCGACACTTTGATCGATTAGTGATTAAAGGCTTGGGATTAGATAGAAAGCCAGAGCTGGAGCCGCTGTATTTTGGGCATTACAAGAAACTTCTGTACATTGCGCAATCGCGCGATGAAAAACTACAAATACAGGCAAAACAAGCAGCTGCAAGATTAGGGTTAGACTATCAATATCATTTTTCAGGTAGCGGTGATTTAGGCCAGTCCCTTAAAAAATTTAATGCGCAGATAGCACTAAAGCAGATCTGATCGCGAGGGTGAGTTGATGTACAGGATGCGACTTTGGGCAGTCAAACATGCAAGAGCGTTCGAAGTTATCTATAACGCGCTCGAAAAGCTTTTGGTAAAACTACACCCACTGATGGCGAAGATTGGCTATTCGCGTCTTGAAAAGCCCATTGCTGCGATCGAAAAACTCTGTAAAGGCGTGCTGTTTGATTGTCGTATGTGCGGGCAATGTGCGCTGAGCTCAACTGGAATGTCGTGCTCGATGAATTGCCCTAAAAATTTGCGCAATGGCCCTTGCGGCGGTGTACGTGCAAATGGACATTGTGAGGTCGAACCGAACATGCGTTGTGTATGGATCGAGGCTTGGCAAGGTAGCCAGAAAATGCGCGCCGCCAATCATATATTTACAGTGCAGCTCCCCGTTAATAAGTCCTTGCAAGGGCGCTCGGCTTGGCTTGCAAGAGTAAAAGAAATCGTTCAATACCAAGAGCCTAAAGTAAAATGATCTTCCACGATGAGCCAATCCCTGGCGAAATGCTACCTATCTTGCCTGGGCATACTTCAGCCGGAAGGTTAGAGCGAGTATTGCGCGCTGGGCATTTTGCTGTGACCTCAGAGCTCGCACCGCCTGATTCGGCCGACCCTCAAGATGTTTATAAAAGAGCACATGTCTTTGACGGTTTTGTTGATGGTATGAACGCCACAGACGGCTCAGGCGCAAATTGCCATATGTCGAGCGTTGGCATGTGCGCTTTATTAACGCGCATCGGCTATGCGCCTATTATGCAAATTTCCTGTCGTGATAAAAACCGCATTGCTATACAAGGCGATGTATTAGGTGGGGCTGCAATGGGCGTCTCCAATATGTTGTGTTTAACCGGTGATGGTGTGCAAGCGGGAGACCATCCGCAGGCAAAACCGGTGTTTGATTTAGATTGCATGTCGTTATTAGAAACGATTCGCGGTATGCGTGATAAAGGGGAGTTTTTATCGGGGCGTAGTATTAGCTCTCCTCCTAAGGTTTTTTTAGGGGCGGCCTCTAATCCTTTTGCGCCTCCCTTTGATTTTAGACCGTATCGTCTGGCAAAAAAAATAGCCGCAGGAGCGCAGTTTATACAAACTAATTATTGTTTCGACGTGCCGCGCTTTAAAGAGTTTATGACGCGATCAAGGGACATGGGACTGCTCGATAAAATCTTTATTTTACCTGGTGTAGGGCCTATGGCTTCTGCAAAAACGGCCACTTGGATTCGTAAAAATGTGCCAGGTATTCATATTCCTGACTCAGTGATTGAGCGCTTAGCAGGTGCCAGTGATCAAAAAAAGGAAGGGCAAGAGCTATGTGTGGAATTGATTCAACAGCTTAGTGAGATAGAAGGTGTTAGTGGAATTCATGTGATGGCTTACCGTCAAGAGACGTCGGTGGCCGATATCATTAAACGCTCGGGCGTATTACAAGGACGTACTCCTTGGTTCCCCGGTCGCGATCAGCAACATTTGCAGGAGAGTACAGCGAAATGACAGATACAATATTAAGTTCAGCGACAAAAGAAGTGGTGATTGGGTTTGAGCGTCCCTTTGTGATTATTGGCGAACGCATTAACCCAACCGGTCGTAAGTTATTGGCCGCTGAAATGAAAGAGGGAGATTACTCAAGGGTTAAAGCAGATGCGCTGGCACAAATTGCAGCGGGTGCGCACATACTTGATGTGAATGCGGGGATACCGTTAGCGGACGAGCCAAGAATATTAGGTGAGGTGATTGAATTGATTCAATCATTTACCGATATTCCATTATGCATAGACTCTTCTATTGTAGAAGCGTTAGAAGTTGGCTTATCGGTTTATAAAGGTAAAGCCTTAGTGAACTCAGTGACCGGTGAAGATGAGCAGATGGAGCGTGTACTGCCACTGGTTAAAAAGTACGGAGCAGCTGTAGTGGCTATCTCTAACGATGAAACCGGTATTTCACAAGATCCAGATGTACGCTTTAATGTGGCGAAAAAAATCGTTGAACGTGCCTCAGATTATGGCATCGCAGCCTGTGATGTGGTGGTGGATCCGTTAGTGATGCCCATCGGTGCAATTAACGACTCTGGTATTCAAGTGATGAAGCTAGTGCATCGCTTGCGCACAGAGTTAAAAGTCAATACGACTTGCGGTGCTTCCAATATCAGCTTCGGCCTGCCCAATCGCGATGGCTTTAACGCGGCATTTTTAAGCATGGCGATTGCATCAGGTATGACATCAGCCATTACTAATCCATTACATAAAGAAGTGATTGCCGCCACGTTAGGTGCGGATGTAATGATGGGGCGCGATCCTGATTGTGCTAACTGGATTAAAGCTTTTAGAGAGCCTGTTGCCGATGGCGAATCTGCACGCGGTGGCCGTAAAGGGAGCCGTAGACGCCGTGCATAAAGGTAATGTTGAGAACAAGATAGAGAGTACAAATAATGCCACTGTGGTGTTTACACCCAGTGGTCTTCGCGGAGAGTTCGCGCTGGGTACCTCTGTATTACAAGCAGCACAGCGCTTGGGTGTTGATCTAGAGTCAAGTTGCGGTGGTCGCGGAATTTGTCGCCGCTGTATTGTGACCCCAAGTTTTGGTGAGTTTAGTAAGCATAAAATTTCCTCAAAAGAGCATAACCTCTCTTCCTTTAGTGAGGTTGAGCGCTCTAATAAGCATTTGGCGCTTTCAAAAGGGCAGCGCCTAAGTTGCAGTGCGCGGATAGAGGGGGATTTAGTCATAGATGTGCCAATGAGCTCGCAATTGCATAAACAGCACATCAGCAAAGAAGCCGAAGCTTTAGAATTATTAATAGATCCAGCAGTAAAGCTATATACGCTAAAGCTAACAGAGCCTGATATCGATGATCCTTCCTCCGATCTTAGAAAATTGCAGCAGCAGTTGGAAGATGCGCACGACATTGTCATCAATGATTGTGAATTGTCAGTCATACAGCAATTACAACCTGTATTAGTTGCAGGTAAACGTGAAATTAGTGTCGCGCTGTATTTTGAGTCAGGAGAAGGCGCGCAGGCGTTCGCAAAAGTGATTGCAATTTGGCCGGGCACTAAATTAGGTCTTTATGGCCTAGCAGTGGATTTAGGCTCAACCACGATTGCAGCTCACTTGTGTGAATTAAGTAGCGGAAAAGTGTTGGCCAGTAGCTCATTAATGAATCCACAAATTCGTTTTGGTGAAGATCTAATGAGCCGTGTTTCCTACGTCATGATGAACCCTGGCGGTGATAGTGAAATGTGTCATGTGGTGCGTGAGGCTTTTAACGAGCTCGCCATTGATGTCGCTAAAAAAGCGGCGATCAATATTAGCGACATCATTGATATGAGTATTGTTTGCAACCCAATTATGCACCACTTGTTATTAGGTGTTGATCCCACGCCACTCGGCACAGCGCCCTTTGCATTAACCACAGATTTGGCGTTGAACCTTAAAGCCTCACAGTTGGAAATATTTTTACATCCCAATGCGCGTGCGTATATTTTGCCTTGCTTAGCCGGGCATATTGGGGCAGACACAGCGGGCATGATTTTGGCGCAAAGGCCTGATCAGGCTGAAGATGTTACTCTGCTGGTGGATATTGGCACTAACGCTGAAATTGTTTTAGGCAATAAACACCGTTTATTGGCGGCCTCTAGTCCAACAGGGCCTGCTTTTGAAGGGGCGCAAATAACTAGTGGGCAGCGTGCCGCTGTAGGAGCCATTGAAAGAGTACGCATTGATAAAGAGAGTTTAGAGCCCGCCTTTAAAATTATCGGCTGTGATTTATGGTCAAACGAAAGTGGTTTTGAGCAGGCGACCAAAAACATCCCCATCAGTGGTGTTTGCGGTTCAGGCATTATTGAAGTGATAGGCGAGTTGTTCTTGGCGGGGGTGATTAGCGCTGATGGCGTCATTGAGGAACAGGCAGATAAACCCAGTAGCAGAGTTGTCGCTCAAGGGCGTACCTATAGTTATATCTTACTCGACAGTGATAAGCCTTTAGTCATTACGCAAAATGATGTACGTGCTATTCAGTTGGCAAAAGCGGCGCTTTATGCGGGGGTGAAATTGTTAATGGATCACATGCAAGTCACGCAGCTTGATCGTATTTCGCTGGCGGGGGCGTTTGGCTCTCACATTGATGTGAAATATGCTATGTTGTTGGGCTTAATTCCAGATTGTGATCTCTCTAAGGTAAAACCGGTGGGTAATGCCGCGGGTACAGGTGCGCGAATTGCACTGCACAATTTAGCTAAGCGTAGTGAAATAAGCAGCATATTACGTCGGGTTGAAAAAATAGAGACAGCAACAGAGGCGGCTTTTCAAGATCACTTTGTCGCAGCGATGGCGCTGCCACATTTAACGGATGAGTTTAGTGAGCTTACTAAGGTCCTGACGCTACCTGAACACAAAGCACAAGCAAGTACGGCACGCGGTGCTAGATCTTCGGCTAGGCGGCGTTCACGAAAGAGTTGAGTAAAATTGGTAGTTGGCTACTTGGCACACAACTACCGAATATCATCATCCTTAATCCGTGACTTCAAAGTGCAAGATATTGGTTTTACAGTGGAATAGAAATGTCTTATGCACCCTTAGATTCAGTGGGTATTTTTCTAACCGCTGTGAAATCACTGATTCAGGATCATGTTAATCTGCGCTAGTCAGTTTATTTTGTCGCTGTTGCCTTGGTGGAATGCCAAAGTAATCGCGGTAACATTTACTAAAATGGGGAGGGGATACAAAACCACAGGCGAGCGATACGTCTATCACCGACTTACCGGTTTGTAGTAATAGCCGCTTAGCACAGTTTAAACGCAAATCCATGTAGTACCTGGTAGGCACTGAGTGCAAATATTTTTGAAATAAGCGCTCTAGCTGCCGTCTGGAAACACCCACAAAAGCTGATAATTCGTCGATGCTCATCGGCTCTTCAATATTGGATTCCATTAAAGTGATCGCTTCAATGAGTTTGGGCTGATTTGAGCCAATATGTTGCTGTAATGGGATGCGCTGTCTGTCGTGTTCACCGCGTATTCTATCGCAGATAAATTGCTCTGAAATATTGGCGGATAACTTACCGCCGTGAATATCAGCAATCAGCTTTAACATCATATCTAAAGGGGCGCTTCCGCCTGCGCAGGTATAGCGATTGCGATCAATCTCATAGAGTTCGTCTTTAATGTTAACTTTGGGAAATTCCTCACGCATACTGGCAAAATTTTCCCAGTGGACGGTACAGTTATAACCATCTAATAACCCTGCTCTGGCGAGTAAATAGGTGCCCGTACATAATCCACCGAGTGTGATTTTCTGGCGGTCAAATTTACACAGCGCCGCTTGTAGTTTTTTAGTGTAAACGCCATCGACATCAACGCCAGCACAAATGAAAAGCACATCGAGGTCATTGATATTATCAACGCTGTATTCGGCACTGAGGGTCAGGCCATTACTCGCGGCGATAGGGTGACCATCTAAGGTGATGACCGGCCACTCATAGAGTGTTTCTTGTGAGAGGCGATTGGCCATGCGCAAAGGCTCAATTGCTGAGCTCATCGCTATCATGGAGTACTTATCGACGAGTAAAAAGCCGATTCTTGTGGGTTTTTTTATTGTCATACTTTACTCAATATACAACGTCAGACTTATTATAATTTTTAAAATACTACCGTTTTTTTGTCGCGGAGTGTGTTATTTAACCTATTGATTTTTAATTACTAGTTCTTATAAAAATGCCGAAATTTTTCGTCAGTTATAATAAAGCATTAGAGTGAAGCCAATCACTGAAAGAACGACAAAGATAAAACAAAATGCGACATAATCACTGTAGACAAAGTACCACAGTTTTTATAAAAAACGATTCTTTTTTTGTTTGAATTATTAAGAGTTTTTCGTGGTTAGTGAACGAAGCAGTAGCCCCGTGTTTCAGAGGCTGGAAGTGAGAGTGTTGTCGGGCTCAATAATCATCGAATCTTATGGAGGTGATAGATTAAACCCGACAAGCTTTTAAGATATATTGGAATCCGCGAATGAGCTTTTGCGGGTGCTCATATAATCTGTCAGCGCACTGTCTATAGCAGGATCAAGCGGGGGGGCTTCATAGTTTTGCAGCATTTTCTTGTACAGCGCATTAGCGCGTTGCTCATGCGTTAAACTCCCATCAGCTTCCCATTGCTCAAAACTGTTATTATCCGCCAGTGGTGAGCGATAAAAGGCCGTTTTAAAATTAGCTTTGGTATGCTCGCAACCCAAGAAATGATTACCTGGCCCCACCTCAGCGATGGCATCCATCGCCTGGCCGTTTTCAGATAAGTCAACGCCTTTGAGCATCGTTGCCATCATGCCAGCCAAATCAGTATCCATAACAAATTTTTCATAGCCCATTACTAAGCCGCCCTCTTGCCAGCCTGCGGTGTGCAATGCAAAGTTAACCCCAGCAAGTGCCGTAGGTAGCAAAGTGTTAGCCGCCTCTGTCGCCGCTTGTGCATCGGGCAATTTAGAACCACAAAAACCACCGCCTGATCTAAAGGGCACTTTCAAACGTCTTGCCAGCGCCGCCATGATATAAAGCACTAATGCAGGCTCAGGAGTACCAAAAGTTGGCGCTCCTGATTGCATTGATATAGAGCTGGCAAAGCTGCCCATCACCACTGGAGCACCTGGATTTACGAGTTGCACAAACGCCATGCCCGCCATCGCTTCAGCAAGCGATTGCGCCGCGGTACCCGCAACCGTCACAGGAGACATCGCACCGGCTAAGATAAACGGGGTGATGATGCAGGCCTGATTATTGCGCGCATAAACCTTCGCAGCCCCTAGCATAGTATCATCAAAGGTCATCGGGGAGTTGGCGTTGATCAAGCTGATTAGGCAGGTTTTAGGCTGGCCGGTGGCGGGATCTAAAAAGTTGTCGCCAAATAGAATCTCACACATGTCAACCGAGTCTTGCGCGCGCTCAGGGGCTGTCACAGAACCCATAAAAGGCTTGTCTGAATACTTCATGTGCGTATAGAGCATGTCAAAATGACGCTTGTTCACCGGCAAGTCGACCGGTTCACAAATCGTACCTCCCGAGTGATGCAAGCTCGTTGACATATAGGCGAGCTTGACGAAGTTTTGGAAATCTTCAAGGGTGGCGTAACGTCGGCCTTTATCCATGTCATAGACAAATGGGCTACCGTAGGCTGGTACAAATACCGTATTTTTACCGCCGATTTCGATATTTCTTTGCGGGTTTCTAGCATGTTGCGTAAACTGCGCGGGCGCACTATCTTGAATCAACTTACGGCACAGGCCGCGCGGGAATTTAACTAACTGGCCCTGCACGTCAGCACCAGCATCACGCCATATCTGCAAAGCTTCCTCATCGTCTCTAAATTCGATGCCAACTTCGGCTAAAATAGTATCGGCATTTTTTTCGATCAATGCTAAACCATCATCGTCTAACACTTCATAGTAGGGAATATTACGCGTGAGATAGGGGACAATAGGTTCCACATCACTGGCGGCTTTGGCTTGACGAGCAGCGCGCCCCCCTCGGGAACGGCGTGCTTTAGTTGGCGTGGCAGAATCACTCATTGTGCAAACTCCTAACTTAGACAAAAAGCCTGAAAATCAAAGTAACAGCGCTTTTACTTTATTGACCATAGATATCTAGAGTATGGAAGGGGAGGCTATCAGTAACTGATCTATGAGCGACATTGAGCTGTTTCAACGCGTCATTGCAAAAAAAGAGCATAGGATAGAAGACACTATCGCGACGATAGTGCACTAGGAAGATGTCCGAGAACAGACTAATCTACTGCGACCAAACCTATTTGGTTAAAATTAACGCTAAATTTCGTTAAATAGCACGCTATTCGCCTCAAATTACCGCTAATTTTTCCTCAAATAGTCTTGGCCTCGCTACGATCACAGTTCTCGGAAACCTTCCTCGGAGCGAGAGGTAAAATTACTTAAATACGACGGTTTTATTACCGTCTAAAAAGACGCGGTGCTGAATATGAGACTTCACTGCTTTAGCCAGAGCGACCGTTTCAGTATCACGACCAACGGCAACTAAAGAATCGGCGCTGTAAGTGTGATCAACCAGTTGTACTGATTGCTCGATAATAGGCCCTTCATCAAGATCTGGTGTCACATAGTGCGCTGTTGCACCAATAAGTTTAACACCGCGCACGTGTGCTTGATGGTAAGGCTTAGCGCCTTTAAAACCAGGTAAAAATGAGTGATGGATATTGATAGCACGGCCTTTTAATTGGGTGCATAAATTATCAGTAAGCACTTGCATATATCTGGCCAGCACCACCAACTCCGTACCCGTTTGATCAACAATATCCATCAGCGCCAGCTCTTGCTCACGCTTGTTTTCTTTTGTTACAGGTAAATAAACAAAGCGAATGCCTTCGCGCTCAGCCATCGGGCGCAAATCTAAGTGGTTAGAGACAATCGCCGTCACTTCCATATTAAGTTCGCCCTTGCGAAGACGATACAGTAAGTCATCAAGACAGTGATCAAACTTACTTACCATGATTAATACTTTGCTTGGGCTGTGAGAATCAAACAGCTGCCAAGTGAGTTCCAACTTTTCAGCCACTTCACTAAACTGCTCTCTTAAGTCCTCTAAATTGCAGTCACCTGATTCAATGTAACCCACAGCGCGCATAAAAAATTGATGAGTGTCAGGATCATCAAACTGCGATAGCTCACTGATATAGCACCCACGATCCGCTAAATAACTGGTTACCCCAGATACGATGCCGCTTTTAGCTTTGCAGCTGACGGTTAAAATAAATTGATTTTCTGGGAGTGTTTGACTGCTCATCTTGTTACCTTCTACTAGGATGATATTGATAGATGGAAACCCCAGCATAACGACTGAATTTAATAATAGTGCGTTAAAAACAGGCCCGAAATGCTTATTTACTGCCTTATGCAGAGGTCCCAGATGTATATTAGGTGGACTTTATTACTTTCGCACCGCAAAAAACAGAGTATATATAAGCGCACTGCAATATTTCTATCTAAAAGCGACAAAAAGCTCTTAAATTGGTAGGTAAATGACAGCGATCTACTCCTATGCTTATTTTAAAATTTGATATTGCAAAAACTAGAATCTAGTCGATTACATTGGCGGATAAATACATTGTGCGTTTATTAAACGCTTTGTTATAAAAG
>Ga0209291_1001933_pt1 | contig 17593 bp, 13 predicted proteins | sample GOMGulsemesocosm_FD_184633 | JGI IMG/M metagenome (GOLD analysis project Ga0209291, IMG submission 184633) | Methane-oxidizing microbial communities from mesocosms in the Gulf of Mexico - GOM9B Gulf of Mexico (SPAdes) (version 2) | ecosystem: Environmental > Aquatic > Marine > Cold seeps...
TAGTAACTCAACGCCGATTGGCATGGGCCTCATCATTTTGACATTTAACTCGATAGTGCTAAATACTGGCTTTCTCCCTAACATCGTTTGAATAGCACACGCTGTCACGGTATCTAGCACAGTAGCTAAAAATCCGCCGTGGACCATCCCCGTTGGATTTAAGTGGTTGCTATCTGCCTTGGCGGTAAATACAACCCGTCCTTTTGTCGCTTCAATAGCCTTCATTGGAATAGTAATCGACATTGATGGCGTTGGTATTTCACCAGCCACCATCATTTGCATTAACTCTAATCCGGTAAATTTTGAATATGGCATTTGTATCCTCATCGTGATTAATTAACAGCTCAAACATAAGGCCAAAAATAAGCCCCAAAATAAGCTTAGATATAAGTTCACTAACGAACTAGTTTAACTGTAAACTAAGTTTATCCCTAATGCTAGTACCTTTATTGAGTCAGTTGTGTAATAGTCTAGCGAGAATGTAAAGTAGAGTGCCAAGATTTAGATGAATAACGAAGAAATGTGTTTGAAAACAGGCATGGCAATGATCAAAGCTAGCCAGTTAGGCATCCGCGCGATGACCAAACAAATTAAAGGGTTTGGTCTGTCTTTATCACAGCTTGAAGTGTTGTCGGTACTATTTCATAAAGGAACGTTATCACAAAAGGAATTAACAACTCATTTAATGCTGAGTAAAGGTGGGATTAGTACACTACTTAACAAGCTCCTCGAGTTATCACTGGTTCAACGCATTTCGTCACCGCAAGACGGCCGCGTCTCTATGATTGCACTAACAAAGGACGGCGAGAGAACGGCTAAAGAATTTGAGCAGGCTAAACAAGCTCATGCCAGTGGTGAATTTGAATCATTTACACCCCAAGAACTCGAAACACTGCATCTAATGATGAAGCGACTACAGAATCATTACAAAGATGTTTTAGAGGGAAAGTAGCCACGCCATAATAACGCGGCTACTTCCGAGATTTTAAGACATGTTATTATGTGTTTTGAACTTTTCGATTAATGCATCAGGGCGTTTTTTCTTGTTTGATTTGTTGAGTACAAACACCACGGTTTGACCTTGTGGCCCTGCACCGATTTGAGTAAAGCGATAAATAGCATCGCCAAGTTTACGCGTTTGTGCCATATCCTCTAATGAACCAAATACATATAAACGACCGTCCTCAGCACGAGTTTCACCGTAAAAATCGTCGCTCGCTGCCATTGTCTGTTTGAACATCTCAATCCCAGCAATGCCGGAAGTCTTCTTCTTATCTTGACCTGTTAACCCAAACACCAACGTTTGGCCGTGTGGTCCTTCGCCGATGTATACTTTACGGTAAGCTGTTTCACCAACACTTAGGAATTGCTGATAAGTTGCAAAATCATCGAATACGTAATAACGCCCTTCATGATCGACTTCATACAGATCATTGTTGTTTGCCATCGGGGCAACAACCTCGCTTTTTACTAGCGATGTTGCCGTTGATTGTTCTGTCATCTGACAGCCGGCTAGCGATAAAACAGATAGGCTGATGAGTGAGCCAATGAGTAATTTTTTCATAATATTTCCTTTAATTTTTCGCTTATTTAAGTAATTGATTCAAGATTAAAGGGCCTTTATGACAGTTCGATGTGTATTTTATGAAACACCGATGACACTGCCGACATCACGGTATCGACCGGTGATTTTAAGGCGTATTCATCGCGGACGTTAGTTGGTTTAACCAACCAGAAGCTAAGCTCGGTTTGTACACCAGCTGAATATTCTCCTGACAATGGTAATCACAATCGTCAACATCTATAATCCGTAATCCAAATTGCGCAGCAATAAAATCAGGTACATAAGCAAGTGCCCTACCTTGACGAACCAGCGACATCAGCACGCTAAAGTCATTACAACGATAACCAATCTGACGCGGAACTTTATCATCACGCCAACCATCAGAGCCGATACCACGCGTTATGCCACAAAATGGCGATACACTAGGACACGCAAACGGAAATTCAAATAATTGCGCGTTGGTCAATCGCCCTTCGCTATATTCCTTAAATAGCGGATGATTATCACCAGCGACCACTTTAAACAATGTAGTACCTAACGCAATGCTATCGTAATCTCCCGTTTGGCTAATACCATCTAACGCCATATCGGTCACTAAAGCCAAGTGCGCACTACCGTTGGCGAGTAGATTAATCGCCTCACTTTCCCACTTAACACTGATATTGATTTCAGACTTATTATCACCAAGTTTATCGATGATTTTTGGTAGCCAATGGGAAATTAACACCGATGGTCCCGCGATGTTGACTCTTAACGCGGCGCTTGAGCCAACAAATTCACTTAACGCCTGATCAGCTTCATGAACTATTTGGCTAGCATAATGGCGAAACTTCTCACCGTGACGATTAAGCACAATATTGCGACCAGTACGGTCAAACAATTGAGTGCCTAAACGAACTTCCAACCGCTTAACAACTTTGGACAGCGCACCAGGCGTCTGATGTAATGTTTTCGCAGCCAACTGGAGATTGTTAAGCTGAGCCACCACCATAAATTTTCTTAAATCTTCTACGTCCATATTGCTTCCTCGTCAACATTGAGTGCTTTCTAGACTTCATTTCATCACTATTGTATCCCAACAGGAAACAAACATTAACATCTTCGCGATTTTTATTATTATCCAGCGGTGCATAATAGCCAGCATCTATTACCTGCCTGCGATTTACCATGACAAGCTATCAACAAAAACAATGGATCTATACACAGCGCCCACTAGGCCGCGTTAGTGAGCAACATTACCAATTAAAAAGCCATCGCTATGCCCCACAGTTGGCAAACAATGAAGTATTGATAGAAACTACGTTGGTTTCTGTCGATCCATACATGCGGATCCAACAATCCGAAAAACCAACGTGGGAGCAGCCACATCCCCTCAATACAGTGCAAGGCGCGGCAACCGTCTCTAAGGTATTGCTCAGCAATAATGATAACTTTAAGGTTGGCGATCTTGTTGCTGGTTACACGGGCTGGCAAACACACACTGCCGTGCACGGTAGTGAGCTACAAAAGCTGGCAAGCGACATCGACCCAACCACTGCGCTTGGCGTACTCGGTATGCCCGGCCGAACGGCATGGTTTGGTTTAATGGAAGCCGGTAAACCACGTGCTGGAGAAACGGTCGTTGTCTCTGGCGCTGCCGGTGCTGTAGGTTCTTTGGTGGTGCAGTTCGCCCTTAAAAATGGATGCAAAGTCATTGCATTGGCAGGGACTAGTGAAAAATGTGAGTGGCTAGAGCAACTTGGCGTTCAACACGCATTAAACTATAAAGATTTCGACAACGCGAGTCATCTCGCAGATACATTAGCAAGCTTAGGCGGCGTTGATGTCTATTTTGATAATGTCGGCGGTTTCATTACAGATGCCGTGATGCAAAGTCTTAAACTACATGCTCGCATCGTCATTTGTGGTCAAATATCACAATACGATGGCGGCTTAGACAATCCAGCGCAAGGCCCGCGTTTTCTTCATCAGATGCTCTATAAACGTGCCACCATTGAAGGGGTGCTAGCGCGAGATTATAGCCATCGAATGGACGAAATGTTACGTCACGTTGGCCCTTGGGTCGCCGCTGGCGAAATAACGTTTAAGAGCACCATTGTAGAAGGTTTTGAATTACTCCCACAAACACTCGGTGGCCTATTCGAAGGTCAAAATACCGGCAAAGCAATCGTAAGGATTTAACAATGATAAAACTTTTCTTTCTCATCGCTAGTTTAGTGATAACGACAGGTGTGAACAGCGAGCAGAATTCCAAACAGCATCAACATTCACGTGTTGGTTCACACGGTATGGTACTAACCACTGACGGCAACGAACTATACGCCAGTCATATGCCGTTATACCGCAGTCCTCACGATTACCAGCTTATCTATTTGGTCAAATCAACAAATAAAGCAGCGCTGATTTCGTACCTTAGCCATCATAATATCACTGAACAATCGGCTAGCTCAAATAAAATGCTGACCATTTTACCGAGCAATTTTGATTTAAACATCTTAGTCGAAGGACAAGCATTAACAACTAATATGACGGTGTACAAGGGCCATTTCGAGCGCGGCACTACAGTGTGGCTAGAAGATCAAACGATTAAGTTTGTACGTCCAGTTTATCGCCGAGCGTTAGCCAATTTACCGGATGCTACTGATAACAAAGGGCAATGGCAACGGCTCACCAACGGCAGTAATGGCACGCAGATATGGGTCCATCAAATCAAGCCTCGTCCTTCGTATGATGCTATCGTTCTAACTAAAGGCTGTATTAAAGCGCTAGACACGTTGAGCATTATCGAGACCAAAAATAGATTAGCCGATATCGATAACGCGTTTAGTCACTGTGAAGAGCATACAATACTCTATTTTGAGACTGCTGATTTCAGCCTCTAGTAGAATTTAGCATTCATCGCAGCTGATGCTTTGCTATCAGCTGCGCTTTTTTATCGCTTAAAAGATTGATACTTTCCTGTTTAGCGCCTGTGACTTCAACCAGTTTTTTATCCATCACCCTAAACCATAACGGCGGAACATACGCCAAGACATACATCCCAAAATAGCCGTTGGGTAGCGTCGGTAAATCAGGGAAATGGCGTAGCGACTGATAACTCCGCGTAGCGTTAGCGTGATGGTCAGAATGACGTTGTAAATGAAATAGAGCCCAGTTCGAAAAGATATGATTACTGTTCCAACTATGATGTGGTGCAACGCGCTCATAACGACCATTATCGAGCATGTGACGTTTCAAACCGTAATGCTCAATGTAATTAGCAGAGGTTAGTTGCCATACCGACCAAAACGCTGAAATCAACAAGAAGACTATCACTTGAGCGCCTAACCAAGCGGTCAATCCAGCGTATAGCACGCCTGTCATCAGCACACTTTGCACCACTTCATTCTCTAGTGATAACCAATGCCTCCCCGCTTTAGTCAGCCGCTCTTTTTCAATGCTAAAAGCACGTAACAAGCCGCCAGGGATCTCTCGCAACGCGAACTGGTAGATATTTTCGCCCATTTTTGCCGAAGCTGGATCGTTTGGGGTAGCCACATGCTTATGATGACCTCGGTTATGTTCGATATTAAAATATCCGTACGCCGCAGGACACAATACAATTTTGGCCAGCCATTTATCTGTTTTCGATTTCTTGTGACCGAGCTCGTGACCAAGGTTAATACCGTGACCGCCTATGGTGCCGGACGTAATTGCGACAATCACATAACCAAACCAACTAATCGAAGTATTAGCAGCAAACCACGCACAAAAGATAAACGTTGCAATAACAATCGGCACATGTGCCACTAAGATGCGATGATAAAACGGATCGGCTTCGAGCTGCTTAATAATAGACTCCGGCGGATTGCTACTATCAAGCCCCATGAGCTGATCAAGAATAGGAAATAGCACATAAAAAACTGTCAGCGCTAGGCACAAGATGGCCTCATGATTTAGCACGGGATAAAGCACAAGGCCGCTAATGGCAATAAATGGAATGGTTAGTGATACCAACCAAAAATAGCGTTTCTTGTCGCGGTATTGGCTGCCATCAGGGGAAATAAACAAAGTAGCATCTTTAAAACTCATGACATTTTTCACAATTTGTTTTCGATAATTCATTAAACATCAAGTGATCCAAAAATATAACGGTTGTAACTGCCTATTAATCGTCATATTGTGACAACAGCCTCAATGATGGATCATAAGATGAAGATGAATAAGCACAACATTTCCGATACTCCGATAGATTGGCTTAAACCGTCAATTCATCCTGCGTATGCTCGGCTGCTTTGTGCATACGGCCTCAAACAAGGTTTAAAGATCGAGGCACTATTAGAAAATAGCGGGCTTAATTGGGACCAACTTAGACAACAGCAAGACTTTATTAGTTACGAGCAATTTAACCAGATCTATCAAAGTGCCGTCAGTCATTGCGATGTACCATGCTTAGCGTTAGAGATAGAATCGATGGTCCAAATGTCTGCCCACGGCATTCTAGGACACGGTGCACTGGCTGCGCCTACCATCGGTCAATCATTAGCCTTAATACAGACTGCGCTAACAACGCGAATAAAATTTTTTGAATTGGATTTAACCAGTAATAATCAACAACTTGTTATTGGGCTTATCGAAAATATCGCACTCAACGAGCTTGGCGAATTCATTTACATCATGATGCTGGGGTCATTTTTAGATTTAATAGAAAAAACATCCGCACCAGATTTATCCGCCATCAGTGTCCACTTCCCTTTTGCAGCGCCGCATTATCACGCCTTATACCACTTGAGATTTCCAGAGATTAACATCGTGTTTAATCAGCCAAAGTTTATGATTACCATGCCGTTATCATTGATCAATGAGCCGTGTTTAACCAGTGATCAGCAGACCTTTCATCATGCCCAGCATGAATGCACGACACTGCTAATGCAGCAATCGAACATGCAGTCATTAGCCAGTGAGATCACAAAAAAACTATTTGAATTCGCGCGGCATACACCAGTAAAATTCCCAAGCCAACAAGCGATTGCAGAAGATCACAACATGTCTGTACGTACGTTAATTCGTAAGTTAAAGGGCGAAAACACCTGCTACCAAGACTTAATCGATAATGTTAGAAAAGAACTTGCCTATTGGTATCTCAAGCATAGTCGCCACTCAATCGAAATAATTGCCCAGCGATTAGGCTTTGTTGACACCAGCAACTTCTCCCGGGTCTTTAAGCGCTGGCACCAAGAGACTCCCAGCGCTTTTAGGCAACGTTATGCACTTGGCAATGAATAACGAAAAATACGGCGGAGTACCGAACTATACTGCGTTAGAAAGCTGCCGGTATGGTAAGGCAATTGATATTTTTTAAAAATTTCTTGTACTTGAGGTGCCACTTCTTGATAACGAGACGACGGTAAATCAGGAAACAAATGATGCTCAATCTGAAAACTTAAATGCCCAGTCATAATATGAAATGCCTTACCACCATCAATATTGGAACTGCCCAGCGCTTGGCGATAATACCACTGCCCTTGTGTTTCATCGACAATTGAGTCGGCGGTAAACGTGTGTACGTGCTCAGTAAAATGCCCACAAAAAATAATCGTGGATGTCCACAAATTACGTATCACGTTTGCCAATAAATTTCCAACCAATACCCACAAAAACAGTGGTCCAGCGAGCAACGGGAAGAGTATATAATCTTTTATGATCTGACGCGCCCCCTTACTAAAAAATCGTCGTTTTAGGGTTTTATGCGATACCCGCTGCTGGCGGTCGTCTTTTTTCTTACCGATAAACACCCGTTCGGCCGCCAGTTCGTGGTATGAAATTCCCCATTCGAACAGCACGCTCAAATTAATATAGGTAATGAACTGCCACAGATTTTTGACTCGCCATTTAAAATCATTTGATAAGCGCAGCAATCCATAGCCAAAATCGCGGTCTTTGCCAATGACATTCGTGTAAGTGTGATGCTCAAAATTATGAATTCGATTCCAACTTTCGCCATCACACGCAATATCCCACTCATAGCTACGTGAGTTGATATGTTTATCATTCATCCAGTCATATTGACCGTGCATAACATTGTGACCAATTTCCATGTTATCTAAAATCTTAGCCGTGCCAAGTAGCAGAACGCCCACAACCCATAATAGTGGATGAATCAGTCCAGTTAACAACATCAGTCGCCCGCTCCAGCTACAATATCGTTGCCAACGGATAATACGACGGATGTGATTTGCGTCTTCGCTGCCGACCTTAGCTAAAGTCTGTTGCTTTAGTTGGTCCAATTCCTTACCAAATTTTTCGTAATCAAATGGACTCATATCGTTATCTCCAGATCTGTTAATGGTTGTGAAATACACAACTGAATTAACCCTTGAGCGCTATCAGAGATTTCTCCGGTTTTAAGGTTTTTCACTACACCTTTAGCCTTAACACATTGACACTGATGACAAACACCAATCCCACATCCCCGAATTACTGGTGCTTTTGCCTGTTGTAGTTGGTCGAGTAAATTTTGCTCGTTAGTCACAATATGAACTCTTTGATTAATCACGACTTCGAAGTCAGCTTGCTGTTCGCTAATAATGGGAGTGAAAGCGAAATGTTCCTGATAAAAGTCACATTCAGCTTCTTTCGCTAATCCGGCGACACTCGCCATCAATGACTCAGGACCACAACTATAAACATCGGTATTTAAGCTTAGTTGCAAAGGGTTTTGAAGGTGTATGGCGCGTGTCATGATGTGATACGAAAAATGTGGGTATGCTAATGCCAGTTTCGTTAATAGATCCGTCATCTGGTGAGCGCCCTGTGAAGCAACGTACCGTAGATACACTGGTTTTGTTATGGACGCTAAGTGTTGTTCGAGCATAGAAATGATTGGCGTAATACCAGAGCCTCCCGCGACCATCACCACAGGTTTGTTGTCATTGACCAACGTAACCCCCCCCCTAGCTGCCGAAATATTAACCCAACAATTATGATTAAGTGAACTTAATAGAGGTTGAGTGAATCGACCAAGCTTATTGCGCTTTATAAGCAACACTATTGTTTTATGACGTTTGAAGTGATTCGGGCTTGACGCGATCGTAAACACACGCGTAAGTAAACGACCATCGAGCTCTACTGTTAATTCAATATGCTGACCAGCAACAAAACTTGGCCATTGCTTTTGTGGTTCTAGCACTAAATTGAGATATCCCGCTTTTTTTGAGCTTAACAGCTTAACTTTAGCTCGGTACAAATCACTCCGCCAAGCCGGCAATATTCGCTGAGCGATTGGCTCAATATAGCCTGCGAGTGATTTGTGGTGCAAAAAACGCTCACTGAATTTATTAACAACATTTAGAAACATAACTTAGAGTACACCTGTACGCTAAAATTGAGCGCACAAGTGTACACCTAAATATGTTTAAATAAAAGTTAACAAGATCACGCTTAACTAAATGGCCGCAAAATAAGCTCTTTGAGCGATGAAAAAATAAAGTATGCTATTGATTTAAGTGTATTTAAACGTAAAATACTGCGAGTAATCGATCGTAGTGATATTAAAAGGTCTCCAGGGATAAGTTATGCAATATATAAATTCAACTTTAAAAGCATTGATTCTACTTGCTTTATTTTTAACAACCGCTGTTCATGGCAGAGCCGATGATAGGAAAGTGGCCTTTGAAAATGAAAAAGCGATTTTAATTAGTAAGCTTATTAGACATATTACGTGGCCAGAAAAAATTAACGGTGACAAATTTAACATCGGAATTTACGGTGAGCGCCAATTTTATAATTTCATTAATGACTTTTACAAAGATAAAACGGTAAAAGGCAAAGATGTCGTCGTTACCTTCATAGACTCATCATCAGCAGCTAAAGAGGTCGATTTAGTCTATTTCCCAGCTTCTCAGCAAAAAAGAGTTTTTCGCGCCGCTAAACAAGTAAAAGGCTATCATGTATTGGTCGTTGGCGAATATCGCAAAGCAATGCCAGACACCATGATTAATCTTATTACCGATGAAGATGCCTTAACCGTTGAAGTAGAAATAGACTACAGCGCGATCAAAAAAGAAAATCTAGTCATCCCTAGTTCACGATCGTTTCTAAATAATGTCAATGACAATGAATTATTCAGTCTGCGCCAAGGCGCACTTGAAAGAAATAAAATCAATCAGCAACTCACTTCATTGCAACAACAAGTACTTAAGCAAAAAGGCCAATTATTGACCGTGACAAAATCGCTCGAGCTAGCACAAAAGTCATCGAATGAATTGGAACTGACATCGCAAAAACAACTGGAAGAGATAACGCTGTTACAACAATCAATTACAGAAAATAATCTGACAATTGAAGCCCTACAAAGTAAATCACAAGCGCCAAAGTCACCGTCATCGTCAGTGACTAAATTACAAAAGAAAAACAAAGAGCTAGAATCTAAAAACAAAAAACTCCAAATAGCGGCTAAGGAATTACAGGTAACAAATAGACAACTGACCGCAAGCAATAAGCAGTTAAAAGCTAAAAACAACAAGCTATTAACCACTATCGCAGCGGCAAGTCAGCCAACCCAACAAGCGGTGCCAGAGCAAAAAGTAGTGCAACAAAGCGTTGTTCAACAAGAACCTACATCTAGTGACCAACTTCAAGAGTTACAAGCGATTAAAATTGAGAACAAACAATTAGCAGTCTTTAGCAGTCTATTTTATGCCTTACTCTTAATCATGTTCGCGGCATTCGGTGTTATCGCCTATCTATGGCTTCGGTATAAGAACTCAGTAGATAGTCAATTGACGATTCGACAGCAGCAGTTGCTCAAGTCTGAAAATGTCACCACATTTGGTTATCTGGCAACAGACACTACCTATTCGGCGGCAGAGTCGTTAGAACAATTATGTGAAGACACTAAAGACGCGAAAAATATCGCCGCCTTAAAGCCGACAATTACACTGCTCAATAACCTCAATACGATTGTCGCAGACCAAGACGAAAGCGATAAGAAAAGATTCGATATCGCGGAATACTTTGCCAAAGTAACCACGCTATTTTCTGAAGAATTCCAACAAAGTGATATCGACTACCATTATGACGGACCACGTGAGTTAGTCATTACATCGATCCCTAGCCAAATAGCATTGGTGCTTATTAACTTAATCAACAATTCAATTAAGCATGGCTTTAATAACAAGGGCAACGGAAAAATTTCCCTGACCATGAAAAAGACCGCTAATGGTGGTGTGACGATCGTATACAGCGATGATGGTAAAGGCATGGATGAAGAAACCCAAAAACACATCTTCAAACCATTTTTTACCACAAGACCTGAACGTGGTTATGTTGGCCTCGGCATGAGTAATACATATGACCTTATTCAAGACAGTCTTAACGGTAGTATTACCCTCGAGAGCCAGTTACGTAAAGGCGTAAAGGTCACAATCACTTTATAAGCCGATAGTTCCCCTCAACGTGCAGCGAATTACGACGACGACAGTAAATCGCTTGCACGTTTTTACCTCCTCTCTTCAGTACAACTTCATCACACATTTTACTCAATAATATAAAATATTAATTTATTTCGGTACTTTCACCAAAATATAAAAAGTTTATTTATCCGAAAATTTATTAGCCCACCTGATGATGGCCGGACCACAATAATTGATAAAAACTAAAACAACGGAAACACAGAAACACACTGAGCGTACACACGTGCGCTGAAATAACATATTAAATTTCATACCTATTTGAGCAGATAACGGCCATACGCCTAAATTAACATAACGATTATACGTCCAACTCTCAATCCTAATACTTCGATATTAACCCCGTGATAGCGGTTACTAGAATGCTTTCCTAAGCAAACCCGTTGCGCTATTTAGTGCATCGTTGCAGGAATTGATCAACTCACTCTATTATATTTTCCCTTCACACATTAAGACCTGATATTTATTGCATTTTTCTTTCTACATATTAATGATCGATCGTTTCCCTATTTAACCATCAACATTCTAAGTTTCTGACCCTGCCCTATCTTAGCGAAGACCATAAAAATCACATATTGAAACCCCACAAAAACATCATAACCAGATGTTATATAACATTATTAATAACCCCCTTATCAATTTGATTTGAATTTTAAGTAGCCTATATGATCACGGCTCGATAATTTCTCAGTGGTATGACTTCTATAGCACATGGCGTGTTTAGGCCAATAAATGATAGAACGTAAAAGTAGGCTATTGATTTAATTATAATTAAAAGTAAAATACATCAGTGATTAATTATCGCGCAAACAGGGGTTATTCGTGGGAGATGCAATGAAACATATAAATTCAGCCTTAAAGACATTGATTTTACTAGCTTTGTTTTTAACGACTGCAGCAAACGGGCAAACAGCAGCACAAAAAAAAGCCTTTGATAATGAAAAAGTTATACTAATTAGTAAGTTTATAAAAAATGTTACGTGGCCCAACCAAGTTAGTGGTGACAAATTTGTCATTGGTGTCTATGGTGACAGACCATTTTATAATTTTGTTCAAGACTACTACATCGACAAAACAGTCACGGGCGAAGATGTTACCGTCGTATTTGTCGATTCTTCGGCAACCGCTAAAATGGTTAACTTGTTATATGTTCCACCCGCGCACCAGCGCAAACTTGAACGATTGGCAAGTCAAGTTAGTGGTCATAATGTACTCGTCATGGGCGAATCACGTAAGCCTATACCAGCCATCATGATTAATCTCATCACCGACGAAGAAAAATTAAAGATAGCCGTACAAATAGATTACGCTGCTATTGAAGATGATGAATTGTTAATCCCCGAAGCAAGCGACTATTTAAGCGCCGGTCATGATGATGACCTTTTCACCTTGCGTCAAAGTACCATTGACCGTAATCAACGCGTGCAACGAATCCAAACGCTTGAGCAGCAAGTTGCGGATCAACAAGACCAAATAGCACAAATGACAACACAGCTTGATACGGCCAACAAAACATCAGGTGACATTGAGCAGTCTTCTCAACAACAACTTAATGAAATTGTGCAATTAAAAGCCTCAATCGCGAAAAATAAGCAAACCATCGCCGCGCTTAAAAAAGAGTCTGCACAAGCAATTGCTAAGTTAGAAAAGAAAAACAAACAGCTACAATCTGAAAACGAGGAACTTGCAGCAACAAATAAAAAAATTATAGCCTCTGGTGAAGAAACAGCTGCTGCTCTTCCTGCGGTTGAAGCTGTTGACCCTGAGCAAATAGCAGCGTTAGAAGCAAGTATCAGTGAGCAAAAGGCGATTGTAGCGCAACAAGTAAAAGAGTTGAAAGTTGCCAAAGATGAAAATCAACAGTTGGCAACATTAGGCAACATGTTCTATATCTTGTTGATAATTGCTATCGCTGCAGTAGTCATTGCCCTTGCGGTAACGTTTATGTGGTTACGTTATAAGAGTACGGTAGCTAGTACGTTAGTAATTCGTGAACAACAATTACTCAAAGCAGAGAACGTTACGATGCTTGGGTATTTAGCAACCGACACAACGTATACTGCTGCAGAATCGTTAGAAGAAATAGTTGAAGAGAAAGGAAGTGCTGAGCTATTACCAACAATTGCCCTGCTCAACAATTTAAATAGTATTGTCGCCGACCAAGATGAAAGCGATAAAAAGTCATTTAATATTGCAGAATATTTCAATAAATTAACGAGCCTCTTCGCTGATGATTTTGAGCAAAGTGAAATAAAGTATAACTACAAGGGACCAAGTGAGATTGTAGTAAACTCTATACCGAGCCAAGTTGCTTTAGTATTAATTAACTTAATTAATAACTCTATTAAGCACGGTTTCAACAATAACGGTAAAGGTAATATCTCACTGACGATGGAAGCCACAAAATCTGGCGGCGTTTCGATTGTCTATACCGATGACGGTAAAGGTATGGATGAAGATACACAGAAGCAAATATTCAAGCCGTTCTTTACAACCAAGCCAGAGCGTGGCTATGTTGGATTAGGCATGAGTAATACCTATGCATTAATTAATGATAACTTAGCTGGTAGCATCACGCTAGACAGCCAATTAAGCAGAGGAACAACGTTTACAATCACATTGTAATCTAACTCCACCAACTAAAAAAGCCAAGTAAATCATTAGATTACTTGGCTTTTTTGTTATGTACCTTTAAGAACTTAAATATTAACGGCTAAAGCGTTTTCATATACTCAATGAGTTGCCACTTTTGGTCGTTTGAAAGGTCAGTTCCATAACGATGTCCTAAATTAGAGTTACCAGCCATAATAGAGCCATCTTGCGCTTTAACACGAAACTCGCTTAAACCAGCACTACTCTTAAAACCAACAGTCACAGGATTAAACTCTCTGCTACCAACCCAGAATTGGTCAACGCGCAGTTGCGGTTTTTGTAGCAATTGATATAAGTTTGGAACCGAACCGTTATGAAGATAAGGCGCAGTAGCCCAAATACCATTTAACGGCCGGCCTTTATAGACACCAGCGTCATAAGTGCCATCCTTGCAGTCGATTTCCGCCGCATCGGCACGCTTACTACGCGATTTGATATGTTGTGATATTAAATGACCAAACTCTTTTAGCAGGCTGATCTTATGGCCCTGATCATCAGTTCTCTCGGCAATATTGCCAGCCTTAAGCGCCAATGGAATGTCTTTTAACACCAGACCAACCACGCCATTAACAGGAATGTCTATCGCATTGTCAGTGACTTGGAAAGTATCACCAATAAGAATACGCTCTTTGGTGCCTTGCAGTATCAACGTCTTTGCCATATGACATGACGCATTGTTTGACGTCGTTGGATCGGTACCTAGTTCACTGATCAACGTTTGATTAGCCGTGTAGTGTTCTAGCTCTTTGTCTCTTGCGATAACCTGATGGCAGCTTGCACATTGTGCAGCATAAACCGCTTCACCTTGCGCTGACTTTACGTCATCGATAGCTGGTAGATATTGCTCTGGCCATTGCGGTGATCTCAATGTTTTGACCCAAGATTCAAGCTTTCCGAGCCCCATAATATCAACGGTAGAAGAATAACGAACCTTCTTACCAATTAAGCGCTGGAACCATGGTGCTTTCTTAATATCTAAACCACCAAAAACCCCGACAACTTCCCCAATGTTACGCACCAATGGACCGATGATCGGTGTATTAGGCGCAGACGCATTCCATTGCACCACATCCGATTGGTGTGTTCCCCACAAGAATGGATATGAAACGGGTCCAGTAGGAAAGTTCTTATTCGTCAGATCATGCAACGCAAATGCAGTACCAGCATTTTGGATATTGCCAAAGGCATCTAATCGACCATAGCTGGTAAAATCCTCCGGATAATCTGCCGGTAACTCATTCACGGCTTGACGATTACTCATCATGAGCGCTACCTGTTTCATTTCTTCTTTTAGAGTAACCGCCGTCGCTGGCGAATATTGTTGTTGTAATACCTTTTTAGCGAATCGCTCAAACTTGCTGGTCTCGGATAATGTACGGGCCATTGACAGATTTAGCTTTTCAAAAAACTTAACAAAGTTTGCGAGTGTTGGCGCGCCTTCCACCAGTATTTTAGTGTCATTATAATCAATCTGATTGGTATGGCAGGCGGCACACGTCATTCCGACCCACGCCGTACCAGACTTTTGATTTTGATGCAAAGCAAAACCAATAGGCAAGCCCCCAATATTGTTCCTAGACGCCGCCATTGGAAGATATCGTAAAGCCTCCATATGCGCGGAGTCTCTGAACAACTGCTCATTATCAGGTTGTTCAAGCCACATAAACCAGCGATAGGGCATAATTTGAGAGCCCTGGCCTGTAAACCAGAATTTATTTCTGGTGTCAGTGCTCCAACCTTGCTCAAGCGTAACGCGCTCCGCTATCTCGCCGACAGCTTTGGACATGGCGATAGGCTCGCTCTTTATGCCTAAATATTGATAGCTACAGCCAATCAATGTTGTTGTTAACAATGTCCCTGCGAAAGCGACCGTTAGTGTTTTCATTTTCCTACCCTCACTAGTGATGCATTTTTTCTCTGTGGAAAATCGCATCGATTACTTAAAATTAGATAACCTAATACTACAAATTTTGGATATTTTTCTGTTGTTCTTTCCTTAGCAACGTTTTATTCACACACATTTGGTGCAATATATGGCAAACGTTCGCCTCTTGCCGAGACGTAATCCAACCCCAATAAATCAAAATAATTCTGGCCTAACGCAATATTTCTAAACGCCGCATCATCTAGGTATTTATTAATCCGTCCGTTAATTTCAACTTCCTGAGCGTAGATAGAAAAATTCTTTTTGTCTGAGGCGACAAAATCAGTACCAGGTAGGATACGGCTAGAATATTCATTGAAGAAATCAACATATTGCTGACGGCTCTCAGGGATAGAAAAGTAATAATCCCAGATCACTCGCCACGATATATCGAGCATCAAATGAGGATAAGTATCCAAAGCGTCGGTCATTATCTGTATATGTTTGGCTGGTTCAATCTCAGTTAATTCTTTTGACAATCCCATATGAACCCACACGATGTTATTTTCTGGGTATTGTTTGAGAACTTCAGCCATTAAATGTAAGTATTGGGTCTTATTTTCGTTGCTACCTAAGTCAGAATGAATAGCAATAGGAATGCCTCGGTCTTTGAGTAACGCCATAAAACCTTTCCATTGCGCTATTTTTTGCTTTGGAGTCGCGACAACGTCATTGTTGAATAAGGCTTGCTTAACCAAATTCACTTCCCCCATCCATTGAAATTGCACTGGATATTCCGAATCCAACAAATCAATCTGAGGGATGATTTCTTGTGGATTAGCTAAGTCAGGAAAGCTCATTGATAATGTTTTCACAAGATCAATTGTTTCATACTCAAGGAAGTTTGAAGCATTTCTAAAATCATTACGAATACTTGGACTCACTTTTACATCAGGACAGTCTAAGTAATATTCACAGCCTGAATCAATCGGTAATGTTTGGCCAATACCGTAGACATTAACGAACAACACCCCGAGCGTGCTTAAATATTTATCCATCTCTGGCATCGAAATAGCGTTACCGCCAAAAGGTCTAAAATGATTATGCGCATCAACAACAGCGGTGTATGGCATCGTGTTTCGGTCATAGCACATCTCATAATCTTGCTTAAACATCGCTAACGTTCGCTTATTTACAGCCACTCCAAACTGCGATTCGACTAATTGCAGTGATGCTATCGCACTTACTTTTGAGACTATCGCAGAATCTGCTTCCTGATAGGTTGCACAGCCGCTTAACCCTGCAACAACGATTAACCAATACAAACCGGAGATATTATTTTTCATACTTTGACCTTAATTAATTTTCTATTTTTCTGATAGTTTGACGCGTTACTCAAATATAAGACAAGTGAAGAACAATTAGTATTACAGGCTATTACACATGTTGAATAATACACAACCATCAAAACCCTCCCGATATAGTTGATGATTACAACCATCGCAGGAAGCGTAGTTAAAAGCGCTAGCGCCATATATTAATTTATGGCCTCTGTGATTAGGTCATAGCCTAAGCACCATGAATAATCAGTCAAAAGCATTAGATTTAACGTCAACAATAGGCTACTTTACGTGCAGGGGTATTCGGGATTTAGTGAGATATCAGTCTGGATATATACCGTTATAAGCTTGTATACAAAGGGATTAAAATGAGTGAAGAGATACTTAATGATGATAGTCAAACAGTACAAAACAACAATAAACCTACTGAATCAAACATTATAAAAGTGTGGGTGTTTGTACTTTTCATTTATGTTCTATTACTAAGCGCTATCGGTTGGATCGCGTTTTGGGATCAGGACTTTAATAAAACGGACCATACAATAGCCCCATACATTGAACTACTTACGCAATATAAAAATAGCGCAGGTAGTCTGACTGACGAAGAGTTGGGCAAGGTAATTCAAAGTATGATGGTTAAAGATGCTGATGGTGCGGGCGATTTGCAAGAGCTTGCTTCGCAATCATTTAACATCGTATTGGGTGCGTTATTGGCGTTTTTATC
>Ga0209291_1001935_pt1 | contig 17588 bp, 16 predicted proteins | sample GOMGulsemesocosm_FD_184633 | JGI IMG/M metagenome (GOLD analysis project Ga0209291, IMG submission 184633) | Methane-oxidizing microbial communities from mesocosms in the Gulf of Mexico - GOM9B Gulf of Mexico (SPAdes) (version 2) | ecosystem: Environmental > Aquatic > Marine > Cold seeps...
TTTTAGCTGTATCAACTACGTTTAATTGTGTCATGGTACTTATCCTTTCTGGGTGCGTTTCGATTTGATGTGGCCAGAATATGGTTTTAAATTAGAAAATGCATACAAATTGTGGATTTACTTTTATGAAAATAAAGATTAATTTAGAATGGTTTTTCAGTCTAATTATGCTCCACTTATTTGGTCGTCACCTGATTTTTGTATTCGTAATTCAAACATGTATTTGTGTGATTATATGTAGGATGAGTGAAAGGGTGATGGGAACGATTTTTTATTCATATTATACTTATCAAGGCTCATAACTTTTGTTTATACATATTGTTAGTTATTAATTGAACAGCTATCTTATTATTAATGACTATTATGCTGTTTTTATGAACCGTTGCATTGTTACAACGAAAATTTAATTATATTCAATTCTGCTTTTTGAGGATGGTGACTATAATTCGGCGACTTAAATTTAATTGAGAGGCTAACAGTGGAATTTCAACAATTAATAAAAGATGGTCTGGCGCTTGTGTCACGGGTAAGACAAGAGATTAGTTTTATCCGTGGATGTAATTATACGCAAGCAAGTTTAGACATCTTACACACAGCTTCTTATAATTTGGCTTCTGCTGAAGATTTACTGAATTATGCCGATGAACTTGCCTTAAAACAGAGCGATGCCGCAGGCGAGAAAGTGTTGATTGCCAGTGATGCGATTAAAAAAGTACAGTCAATGTTATCCCGTAAATTTGATGCAGAACTAGACTGCGAAAGCCAACCTTGGTTTGATGATGTAAGCCGTCATATTGGTATATGCGCTTAACGAAAGATTGTCGCATTCAAGTTAAAGTACGCGATCACCGTATCGATAAAAGCCAGTTACATTTTGTTTCTGGCTTTTTTGTGTGCGTCATTCTCCGTTAGTGGGCGCTAGTCACTTAATTTGTGACGCTCGGTTAAACCAAAGTCATCTAAGATGCCATAAAAAGCTGGTAGAATTAAGATCACTAACATGGTGGATGCTAGCAAACCAAAAATCAACGCCACAACCAGTGGAATAATCACCTGAGCTTGGATACTTTGTTCAAGTAATATTGGCATTAAGCCCGCTGCCGTTGTCGCTGTGGTAATTAAGATCGCACGAATACGGTGAGTTGTTGCATGTATTGCTGCTTGTCTAATGTTATTACTCTTGACTAAATCTTCTTTGATAAACTGTACTAACAAGATGGAGTTATTTACGACGATCCCGGCCAATGACGTAAAGCCCAGCATTGACGGCATAGTCAGATCATAATTCAGCATGTAATGACCCCAGAATACCCCAATGAGTGCCAGTGGGATCGCAAGCATAACAATGACAGGTTCAACATAACTGCGGAACTGGAAGCTTAAGATCGCAAAGACCACGAACAGACCGATTGAGAAACTTTTTACCATTGAAGTACCAGTTTCAGCGGTGGATTCAACTTCCCCGCCTAAACGCACTTCAATGCCAGGGTATTTCTGTGTCAGGCTAGGGACGAAATCTTTCTGCATCTGCGTCATGAGTTCTACGGTATTGGCTTTTTCTTTATCAATGTCACCTTTTAACGACATCGTCCGGATATTATTAATACGGTTCAACTGACTGACACCACGGCCCCATTCTACTTTCACAATACTGGCAAGGGGGATTTGGCTACCATCAGCAAGTGTAAAAGGGAAATCTTCATAGTAAGCCAGATCAGAGCGGTAACGCTCGGCCAGCCTCACGTCTAATTCGACATTTTCACTGCCGATTTGTAACTCATCGACGGTGACACCAAAAAATGCCGCGCGCAGTTGTATCGCAATATCCTGCCCTGTGACACCAAACGTTTCAGCGCCAGGCAGCAGTGACATTCTCAGCTCGGGTTTACCATCACGAAGATTGCTGATAATGTTACTCACACCATTAAATTGTGACAGGTATTGTGCCAATTCATTACCTGCATCTTTCAACGTTTGAATACTAGGATGGCTGAGTTCAATATCAATCGCACGCCCCGCTGGTCCGATTGCTGGCTCGCGGACAATCAGGTTTGTCACACCGGGAATCACACCAATCTGTTGTTGCAGTGCAGCTAAATAATCGGCCATACGTGTCGAGCGTTTTTCTGATGTTAGCAGGTCAACAAAGATCGTGGCGACATGTTCACCTGTTTCGCCTGCGTCTGGATTCGCGCCACTTTGTACCGTGATATATTTCAGCAATGGTTCATTATCGGGTTGTTCCCCAAACTGGGCACTGGTGATCTTAATATCTTTGCTGATACGGGTCACCACTTTATCAGTTTTATGGAGAGGGGTGCCGGGCGGCATTAATACGGTGATCTGTACCCAATCACCTTCCACTTCGGGAAAGGCCGAGAAGCGCAACATGCCACTGGATGCCAGTGATATTGTACCGATGAATAAGACTATTATGCCTGCTGTGACCATATAACGACGGTCGACAATGGCACCAATTACTTTAGGTAAAATCGTAAACTGGAAGTATTCGAATTTTCTATTAAAGCGACCTTTAAAACTGCTTTCTGCTACCTTGTCATCGGCATCTTTAATAGATGCGTACAAGTGATGCGGCAAGATTAAAAACGCTTCAACCAAGGATACACTTAAGGTGATAACTAAAGTTATTGGGATAACTTTAAGTACTGCGCCCATGTCCCCTTCAAGAAATGCAAGCGAACCAAAGATCGCCACTGTGGTTAAGAACGATGAAAACACCCCATTTTTAACCCGGTTAACCCCTTTGACTATACCTGCAAGTTTGTCTTCGGTTTTACTGAGTTCATGAGCGATACTTTCGGATAATACAATGGCATCATCCATTAACAGGCCGATAGCCACTAGCAGCGCCACCATTGACATCAGGTTTAAGCTAATGCCCACCAATGACAGTACATACATACTGGCAAGGAAGGAGACTGGTAAGCCCATTGCAACCCAGATGGCGTAGCGCCAAGGGAAAAATAACCACATCACCAAGAATACTAAAATGAACCCCTGCCAACCGTTTGATAACAGAAGATCCAGGCGATCTTTCGCGATCGAGGCGATGTTTTTTGTGAGCGAAAATTCAATACTATCCGGTGTGTTCAGTTTTTCGCTTACAATAAATTGTTGTACTTCTTCAAGTACATCCAGTGAGTCATCGGCTTTCGATTTTTTGATATCGAGCATGGTACCTTCTTTACCATTGACCGATATTTTTGATTCGTCTAGTTCAAAGCGTCGGGTGATTGTAGCTATGTCTTTTAACTGAACTTTACTACCATCTTCATTACTTAAAACAATGATCTCACCCAGTTCGCGTGGGGTATAACGTTGTGCATCGAAACGTAATAAGATTGTGCTGCTAGGGGTATTTAGGCTACCACTGGGCATTTTCACATTTTGTTTGGCGATCTGGTTTGCCACGTCCTGTACTGATACGTTGAGTTGGCGCAGGGCGATTAAATCAAGTTCGACGCGCAGTTGTGGATCAGAGAAACCATTGATCTCAACTTGGGCAATACCTTTTAAGTGTTTTAGACGGCGCTTAACATCTTCTGCATACAGTTTGAGTGCTTGTTTATCCATGTCACTGTAAATAACCAGACTGACCACACTGTCATATGTCAGGAGTTCTTTTACAATGGTCGTTTCTACTTCATTAGGGAACTGGTCAATGGCATCGACTTCGGTTTTAATATCTGAAATAAAGGTTGTGCCATTACCGTCATGGGTCATTTCCGCAGTCGTTACCGCTAAACCTTCACTGGCACTACAGGTGAGTTTTTTGAGGTTGTTTATCCCATCAAGGGCATCTTCCATTGGCAAACAAATTGCCTGTTCTACATCTTCAGGGCTTGCGCCTGGGTAGGGTACAGTAATTTGTGCGATAGTTACTGAAAAGTCGGGAAAGGTTTCACGCTTCATATCTGAAATGGTGATAGCACCGAGCGCTAAAAACATCGCCATAATTAAGTTGGCAGCAGTTGGATGTCTGGTAAAGAACTGGATCATTATTCTTTATCCTCTGTCCACACTGTCGGCGCGAGTTTTAAGCCATTGGCAACAGGGATAATGTCAGATAACACCACTTGTTGACCGGCTTTAAGGCCATCTGCTTTAATGGCGGCGACTTGATCGCGAATAAACAGCACATCAACGGTTTGTAATTGGAGTCTGTTATTTTTATCCACCAGATATAAACGATTATTATGCAGGGCTGCTAATGGCACGGTTAATTGCGGTTGAACTTGGCCATTTACGGTCACTTCAACAAACATACCCGAGATGATCGGACTGTCATTGGGATCATTACGTTTAATGAATTCAAGGACATCAAAGTCAGCTTCAACGACTAAGCCTGCAGTGCCTAAGCGCGAATCAATTTCACCTAGAATTCGGGTTACCTTACCTCGCCAATGGGCTTCTGATGATGAATTACGTAATGTAATATGTGCCGTTAAATTCGCGGTAGCGATATCAGGGACAGCGTTAAGATTATCTAATACCCCCCGGTCTTGTTTTAAGCTGTGTATTAGGCGGCTGAGCTGGCTGGCGGGCATTTTCGCTTCGACTTCTAATTTCGACACGTCATGGGCCAAGATTAGACTGGTGCCAGCAGACACAAATTGTCGCAGTTCGGCGTTAACATCAATAATACGACCGTTAAATGGCATGGTAATGATGGTATTGTCTAAATCCAGTTGTGCTTGTGCGATTTGGATTTGCGCTTGAGCTACTTGTGCTTGTAGTGCTTTTTTACGGGCTGGAAGTTGACTTACTTGTGCTTTTAAATCATTTAATTGTAGTTGGGTATTGTATACGATACGTTCTTGCTGCTCTAAGCTTGACGCCGAGATAGTACCTTTTTTGTTTAGTTTGATATTACGTTGGTATTCTTTTTTTTCCAGCGCAAGGGTTTTGCTTTCGACTTGGTATGAACGCGTTAAGCGCAGCTCTTCAATATCGAGATTTTCAACTTCAGCGTTAATACTGTCTAAGTTCGCGTGTGCAGTTGTTAGATTTAACTTATACGAGGCCGGGTCTAGGCGCAGTAGTTCCACACCTTTATTGATGAACGTACCACGTTGTAATCGTTCGTTTTTGTAAATCACTTTGCCGTTGACTTCGGAGATACCTTGCCACTTGTTTTTCGCGATGACATGACCATAACCTTTTACTGTGGGAGCAATGCTCAGAACTTGGACCTGAGTAGTATAAACACTGTGTGCAGGTTCGAGCGTTTCTAATACAACGTCTTTTTCCATGATGAAGTTATTAATGGCCATGATACCTAGCCCTGCAGCAATGCCGAGTGGTAGCCACAGTAGCTTATACTTCTGCATTGTATTGATCCGTTGTAATTGAATTGATTAACATATTATAGTTCTGTTGGGCGAGATTGTGATAAAACTGCATGTCTAAATCAGTGGGGGTTAATTGTTGTAATAAAGGTTTAAATGCACAAGGGAAGACACATAAACTTAGAATTTGAATCGTTAATAACTCCGGATCTAGTTCCGATTTTATATCACCTTTAGTTTGCAGTTTAGTGAGCATCGTTTTGATTAATTTGAAGGATTGCTGTGGCCCTTCTTGAATAATATGCGCTTTAAGCTGCGGGTTGTCGTTACTGGTCATGTTACGTCTGATGATGTGGTGTAAGCTTTTATTTTCTTGAACCGTCGTATAATAAAGTATAAATATATCATGTAGATTATGTAATGTTGGCTTGGCGACATGCTGTTTGAAAATATCTAATATTGGCTGGCGATATTGCGACATAGCGGCATGAAACAACCCTTCCTTATTTTGGAAGTAATAGCGGATCATCGCTGGAGTCGTATTGGCTGCGATTGCAATTTTTCGGGTACTGATTTGGTTGTATTCATTATCGGCGAATAGCTCAAATGCCACCGTCATTAAATGTTGGCGGACATTGGTGTCGGAAGATTTTGTGGGTCTACCTATGTGACGAATCGGGGGCTTATTTTTACTATCGTTATTATCCATTTCTGCATCACCATTAATTAGTCAGATGGATAATTCTGAACTTGTTTGAATAAATTATCCAGATGATTAATTTCCCATTTTTACCGTTTTGGGTGAATTAGTTTGTTAGCTGGTGATTTTAAGTAAATGCCGAATACGTCGAGATACCAACTTTTCAATACCTGTGCTAATTAATTTTTTATCATCTTTGACGAAAAACATTGTCCTTTAGGGCGGTGATATAAGTCATCATTGCGCAGTAATAAGCCCCCTGTGTTGTGAGTAACATTGACATATTGTCATATCGAGCCAGATTTATAAATTAGCCTCTATCTATCTATCTATCTATCTATCTATCTATCTATCTATCTATCTATCTATCTATCTATCTATCTATCTATGTATGGATACTGTTATCTAAGGCGCTGAGAATTGAGACTTATTACGTATAAATACAGGTTCTACCCAAACAATGAGTAGGTGAAATATATGTACGTAATGTTCGTTAACTCACCTGAGGTAAGCTTTAACTTTATGATTGTAAATAACAAATCTTTATTTTAAGAATCGTAATTGTAAAGAAAGTTTAATTACAGTCAACTTCTGTAAAGTAAGGTAATTGTCATTTTACAAAGAGGATCTAGTGAGTTTTTTTTTATTTATTTTAATCTTTATTTTTTATTAGTTTATCTTCCATTAATCCTAATTTTTTGGATTATTAACTACCGAACCTAATATGAACGCCTCTTGATATGTTTTTTTTTAAGACTAAGCTGCGCAAGTGAAATAACAACTCAAACATCAATTAGGAAAACTAATGAATATAAGTAAACATACTATAGTCGCTTCATTGCTATCTTCAATTCTTATGGGTTGTGGCGGAAGTGGCAGTGGCGGCGGAAGTCGCACTACAGACTCTGATCGTGTCCTTCAGTATAACTTTGATAATATAGCTTCAGAATTTTTAGGCGCAGATATAGATTATGAGTTGACAACGGGGCTACAATTTAACTCGGGGTGGAATGGAGAGACGGTGAAAGCGTATAACAAGCAAGGAGTTCAAGTTGAATCTTTTAGTATAACTCCAACCATACTAGCGAGTAATACATGTGCTCAAAAACCAGAACCGTTGAATTTAGGTAAACAAGGTGGTCCTCGCTTTAATATATCACCTATTGGTAGTGATGGTTCTCGCCACGTCGTTAACTTTGAGGGCTTACCAAAAAAGTATCAACCTAATTTTACAGATAAATGTGAGTACCAAAATTATAGTCTTCATGGACGGTATATTATCGGAAGTTCAAACGAAAAATTAACTGATCTAGGTGACAAAGAAGAGATAGTAAACCCTACTGATTTGGTGTCTTTAGATGATATGAGCAGATTACTATCTGTTTCTATACCTAATTTGGAAGAACCACTTTCAAAGTACGTGAGCAGAAAAGTAAATATGTCTGATCATGAATTTATTGTCAACAATGATAGTGGTGCTGTAAGAGTATTCGATACTGATCTTAACCAATATGTTAATCTTGACGGTACAAAAGGTAAAAAATGGCAATTTTATGGTAACAACTATCTAATTTCAACATTCATAGGTGGTAGTGTATATGTTTATGACATTAAAAATAAACAACTTATCGATGATGCATCCTTTGAAGTAGCCGTAAATTTTAAGGCTAGCATAAAAGATTTAGCGGATGATAAAATCGTAATTAGTTATGGTATCTTTCCTGATGAAAATAATGTTAAAGGATTACCTTTTAAATTTGTCTACGATAAAGCTAATACTGAGAATAAAGTATATGTACTTAAGCAGGGTGAATGGGTAATAGCTAGTGAAGAAGCTGTTCGACTTCCATTATTAACTGTTTATTTTGCAAGTTTAAAAAGTGGTGATGTATCACAATTTGATTATGATTTAACTAATGATAACTTTTATGCAACATATAATCTGAGTGGTGGTGGATTTACAGTTAAGGTTAGTACACTAGAGACGTTAATAAGTACAGGTAATATAGATGGTATAGCTGATATCAAGATTATTACTGGTTTTCCTGATGAGAAAACAGGTATACAGAAGATTAACGGTAGTGTGGTCGTGAAATCACGGAATGTCGACTATACCTTGAACAAAAGAACGGACACTTTTTACATGATTAAGGATAATGATAAATCTCGTCTTGGTGGTATTAGTACTGACAATATGACGAGTATTGAAGCTTCATCTCACAATTAAAGATGAAAAGCAAGTAACTGTGTTTCCTACGGTTTAGGAAACACAGTTAATCTTGAAAAGAATATTCAGTCGTTTAAGCACCTAGCCAATCGCAAGTTTAGTTTCTGCGTAGCGCAGTTTTTTTGTTCTTGGACTCGCGAGAAAGTAAGCGAGTGTTAATGGCCCCAAGCGTCCCATAAACATCATGAAAATGATAATGAGCTCACCTGATTCGGAAAGATTGCCTGTTAAACCTCGGGATAAGCCGACGGTACCCAAAGCGGAAACAGCTTCAAAAACAATATCAATCATGGGTGCATCCTCACTGAGTAACAATGCAAAAATGGCTAACCAAGTGACCCCCACCGATATCATCGTCAGCGCCAGTGCTTTACTCACAGTGTCTTTAGCTATTTCACGTTTAAATACATAGATCGATTCATCACGACGTAAATAACTATATGTCGCCATAATCAGTAACATAAAAGTGACTACTTTTATTCCGCTGGCAGTACTTGACGACCCCCCACCAATGAACATTAATACTAGCATTATGGCTGTGGTTGCATCCTCAAGCTGGTCAATCGCTAAGGTATTAAAACCTGCTGTACGAGGACTCACAGCCTGAAACCAAGATGCTAACCACTTTCCCAGTTCGCTGAGTGGCGCTAAGGTATTTGGGTTATTGTATTCAATTAGATAGATGGTAATAACGGCGAACGCATTGATGAATATTGTACCTGTAATCATCATTCGGCTATAAACTGTCAAACGTGACCAGCGTCGGTTACGGCGTAGATCCGTCCAGACTGAAAACCCAAGACCGCCGATAATGAGTAGCCCTGTAATTGTCAGGTTAACAACAGGATCTGCGACATAAGGCATTAAACTATCAGCACTCAAGGCAAAACCTGCATTGTTAAATGCGCTGATAGTATAGAAAAATCCATGGAACAAACTGGTTGTCCAACCCAATTCGCCACTCCAGTATACCGAGAGAATCACCATTCCAATCAGTTCTACGAATAATGAAAAAGCCAATACCGACTTGGCTGTGGATGCTAATGTTGAGGTGTCGGTTTGGTTAAAGGCTTCTCTTGCCACTGTGCATTGCAAAAAACCGATTTTTCCACCTAAGGCAATCAGCGTGACAATCGCGAACGTCATTAACCCCAGACCACCACATTGGATCAGTAGCGCAATAATGGTTTGACCAAATGGCGTGAATGCCGTTCCGGTATCAACCACAACCAACCCAGTGACCGTCACCGCTGATGTTACTGTAAAAAGACTTTGCAACCAAGAAATAGGTTCTAGTGTTGCGATCGGTAATTTCAGTAAACAGGTTCCAAGCAGAATTAAAAGTGCAAAACTGCCACTCAAGATGAGAGGTGGTGCGCCAAGTAACTTTTTACCCGCTTTGGGCTTACGCTCAACGGGTGACATTGAAGGATGCCATAACACCACGTTACACCAACCTTGGAGCTATGCTCTTTAGTTCAGTTCGTGTACCACACAACAATAGCGTGTCATTCACATGCAATACAAAATCATCATGAATGTGAGTGAAAACTTCCTGTTCTCGATTAACTAAAACCGCACGTACATTACTTCGAATATTACCAATCACTTGCGAGATAGGCTTATCATGCAGTGCGGATTTTATGTGAATTTCGACTACATAAAATCCATGGCCGATGGATAGATAGTTATTCACCATTGGGTAATTAAGAGCCTGTGCTACGCGAACCCCCATTTCTTCTTCTGGGTGAATTATCCGTGATACCCCGAGTTTGGACACTATCGTATGGTGTGCTTTGGTACTTGCTTTAACCCAGATGCCTTTTACGCCAAGATTCTTTAATGCGAGTGTGCAAAGCAGGCTGGACTGCATGTCTTTCCCTATTGCAACCAGCACGGCTTCACTGTTTGCGAGGTCTAATTCACTTAGCACACTTTCGTCGGTCGCATCACAGATAACTGCCTGAGTCAGTTCTTCTACGTATTTTTCAACAATTTTCGGGTCTGTGTCGACCCCTGTTACCGTGTGGCCAAGATGAATTAATTCCAAGCTGGCAGAGATGCCAAATCGCCCCAAACCAATAACTGTAAAATGAGCCATAATGACTGCCTTTTCTATTTTCCAAAAGTGATAAAGAAGCCCCCGAAAGCGCTGCTCGGTATCGTTATGTTAAGTAAATAAAATAAAATGAAACGAAACGTGTTTAAGGATTAATGAAGCCTAGAATTATCTGATATTAATCGATAACCCAGTCCTGACTCTGTCTTTATGAGTTGTTGTAGATCGGCACTATCGCTGAATTTTTTACGCAGCTGGCTCACTAAAATTCGCAGATAATGAGTATCAGTGCGATGTGAGTGCCCCCAAATGTCCTCAAGTAACTCCGTTTGCTTCACTAGTTTCCCGGGCTGGTTCATTAGCTTTTCAACGAAAGCAAATTCCTTTTTTGTTAAGGCGACCTCTTTACTGTCCAGCCATACTTGATTAGTGCTTTTCTGTAATTGAAGTCGGTCACTGACGAGTATATCTGAGCAAGACGCTTCATCGACCAAATCACGAACAAGCACTTTAATGCGCACGATCAGTTCTTTAATGCCGAATGGTTTGCTCAAGTAATCATTAGCTCCTGCTTCTAATAGGCGTACTTTTTCTGCTTCCTGATCTCTTGCTGTTAGGATGAGCACAGGTGTTTTAACGGTTTGACGAATAGACTGCAAAAATTGAGTACCATCCCCATCAGGTAGTCCTAGATCAAGCACAATAATATGCGGTTGCTCCCGATGGAAAATATCCAGCGCTGATTTAATCGATGTTGCACCAATATAGTCGAAACCTTCCGCTGCTAATGAGATACGAATAAAAGTATGAATTTGTGGTTCATCATCGACCACCAATACTTTATAAGTCATTTATTGATCCTCTTTAGTGATGGGTAAACGTATACGAATGAGACAGCCATGAGTCACGGGTATCGCTTCAACATTACCGTTATGAGCGGTCAGAATACCCTTAGCGACGGCTAACCCTAGTCCGGTGCCACTATCATTATTTTTGTGCGTATTCTCGCTATAAAACAAGTCAAAAATATGTGCCGCTTGATCAATCGTAATACCGTCGCCTTCATCTTGAATATCTAAAATGACCTCATTACCTACTTGGTAGGCGTTGATATTGACCATGTTGTCTGAAGGGGTGTAACGGAGTGCATTATCTAATACATTAAAGATAGCCTGTTCAATCAAGGAACTACTTATCTGCAACGTGGATAATGGCGTTGCTGCGATGAGCTTGATACGTTGTCGTGATTCAGGAAAGCGATCGATAGTTTGGCTAACGACGTTTAAAATGGAATCGGCACTTTTATTGAATCTAAGTGCGCCGTGCTGCAATTTGGTTGCCTGCAGCAGATTTTCTATGTATTGATGCAGTCGATGGCTTTCTGCTGTTGCACTGTCTAACAACTCTATTTTTTCGCTCTCACTGAGTTTTTCCATATACTCTTTTAAGGTCGTTAGTGTACCTATGATAGTCGCTAATGGTGTGCGTAAATCATGTGAAACCGAGAGTAGGATGCTGTTTCTAAGCTGCGCTTGTTTTAACTCATTTTTCTGATGCTGGTAATGATCCGCCAATTGACTTGCTGTCAGTGCGACAATGACAAATACCAGCAGGTTCACTATATCGTCCATATTAAACATCTGTAATGAATAACGCGGAGTCGTGAATAAGAGATTGAAACTCACGGCTTCGAAGATAGCAGCAAAATAAGCAAACTTCGCGTTACATCGTAAGGCTACAATCACCACGGCTAACTGCAAAATAAGTAATACTGCAATCGTTGCACCGAACAGCAGATCAATGATAACGCTACTTAATAGCGCGCTAATTAATATAACGAACGTGAAAAACACGAGGTTAGAACGCCAATACTTGTACATCATACAAACAGGCCATAAAGAATGATTTGTAAATACTGTAGCAAATTAGTGCCAGTTGTTCGCGTAAAGAAAGCGTAAAATTAGTGATTCTTCATGATGTCAATCTGATAGTTAAACACGTGTAATCGTTGTTATTTAATAATTAATTATCGATAATCGATAATTAATTATTGAAATGCACTTATTTCTGCCTTAGTATCCAGTTATCTACTTAACAGGAACACTCATTATGTCCAAGATTCAAAAGCAAAGCCGTCGTGCGCGTATATTTTTTCAAAGCCTTTTTGTAATAACCCCAATAGCGGTATGTTATTACTGGCTAACGGTTGAAACATCATATGATTTTCTTACATCGTTAGGGGCCATTCAAATCACGCATAACATCGATAGTTACACACAATTACCGCTAACGTTAACAACGCGAATATTAGCCATGATCGCTAGCTTATTTTTATGCAGTATCATTATGTATGCGCTTAAGGTACTGATTAATTTATTTCGTAGCTACGAACGGAATGATATTTTCACACTCGATAATGTGATGAGCTATCAAAAACTAGGCTACAGCTTATTCTATTGGGTTGGTGCTTCTGTCGTTTACGGCACACTAATGTCGCTTATCTTGTCATTTAATAATCCTCCTGGCGAACGTATGATTTCAGTTGGATTTCTAGGGGTGGATTTTTTAACATTAGTACTTGGCTTTATTATCTTGATTATTTCATGGGTGATGAAGGAAGGTTATATTCTTGCCGCTGAAAATAGCCATACAATTTAAGGAGCCGAGATGACTATTTGTATTAATTTAGATGTAATGATGGCTAAGCGAAAAATGCGCTTAAAAAGCTTGGCTGAAGCTGTTGGTATCACAGAGGCAAACTTGTCGATTTTAAAAAACGGTAAAGCGAAAGCGGTCCGGCTATCAACACTCGACAAGCTTTGTGAAGTACTAGAATGCCAGCCTGGCGACATTCTTGAGTTTGAAGTTAACAAAAGCGATAACGCCAGTTCAGAAACGGTTTAAACCGGAGCTATAGATGACAGTTTTAAAAATGAAAACTAAATTGTGGCTTGGGTTTTATCTATTTATCATAGGTATTCTCGCAGTCGGTATTCATATTCAAATGACCAAAGCAGGAGTTAGTTATCCTCAATGGGAACCGCCTGAGTGGGTACCACTGGCGTTGTTTGTATTGCAAAATATTGGAATACTATGGTTGAGCAAACGAGTTAAAGAGTGGAGAGTATCGCCAAGCTTTATCAAGCAGTGGTCTATGGTTTTTATTACGATGGCGGCTTTGCTGGAACTATTTATACGTTTACCACTAACAGCAGGTTATACAGTTGATCAGCAATATCTGTTTTTATGGGTTTACAGCTATTTACCTGAATTGTTAATTACGTTAATGATTACTGGGGTTATTGTTGCTATTAGTCGAGGGTCAGCACTAAACGGTAAGGTGATTAGTATTTTGTTAGTTATTATTTTTAGTGTACTGGCTTTTTACTTTGCTCTGCCGGTATTAAAAGAAATAACTCAGCCGCTACTTCAATATTTAGCAGAACCAGACCCCGCTGGTGTTTTAGTATCGCCATATCCGTGGCAGGTAGAGGTGATTGCCTCTGTTACTTTTATTGAACCAGTGATGGCATCATTCTTTATTTGTTATTTGATTTATTTGAACCGTTATTTAGGACTCAGTAAATTGATTTTACAGACTATTATCGCGTTAATGGTATTAACGCAGAGTGGTGCAAAATTTGTATTTTATCTGTATTACTCAACTATTGAGTCTTATATTGAGCGTATTTTGAGTATGGGTCAGTTTACCTTGGAGTGGGTATTTATCGGTGTAGCTGTGAGCTCAGCGATTGTGTATTTGACACGTAAACAACGCTTTTCCACTGTTTAAATGGATGATTTGTGGGTGTAAAAACCCACAAATTAAGTGTTCATTATAGCCTTATCCCTTCAATAAATTTAAAGCATAGGAATAATGGAGGCGAGTAACAATCCGGCCATGCTGTAGTTGAAGAGCTTTATTCTGTTTGGTGCTTGTAGGCTGGTTTGTAGCTTTTTCCCTGCCGCCGTCCACAGACTAACAGAAGGTAGATTAACAAAAGCAAATATCAAAGATACGATCAAAATATCTTGCTGTGCATTTGATGAGGCATAAACGGTTATTGCGGTTAGTGCCATTGTCCATGCTTTTGGGTTGACCCATTGAAAGCTAGCTGCTGACATAAAACTCATGGGTCTATAGCTAGATACTTCGCTGGTCATGTTTTTACTCTTGGCAATTTTCACGGCTAAATACACAAGATAAATCATACTGACTATACGTAAACCTTGCTGGACCACAGGATAGGCTGTAAATAACCCCATTAGGCCAAAACCAACCAAATAAACCATCAGGCTAAAGCCAAAAGTAATACCCAGCATATGAGGGATAGTACGCATAAAGCCAACGTTCGCGCCAGAGGTCATCAACATAATGTTGTTTGGCCCTGGTGATACGGTTGAAACAAGTGCGAAAGTTATTAGTGCTATAAGTTGTTGATATTCCATATTTATCCATATTGTCGTTTCGATTTGTAGTTGTATTTTAAGCAAATACGAGGTAAATTTTGTGTCTATATTTGCTCTCACTAAAGAAAATTCACAAGGAATGGTCGCTATGGATAGGTTTGACGAAAGAATATTGCGTGAGCTTAAATTGAACGGTAGATTGTCGAATGTAGAGCTTGCAGAAAGGATCGGATTATCGGCTTCTGCGACATTACGCCGTGTGCAAGAACTAGAACGCAGTGACGTTATTCAAGGCTATCGTGCCGTGCTAAATTCAAAAAAATTGGGTATTGGCTTTATCGCTTATGTCACTATTGGGTTGTCGAGCCACAGTCAAAAATCTCAACGCGGTTTTGAAGAGCAGATCATGGATGTGGAGCAGGTGACTGAGTGCCACAATGTTACTGGCGCCAATGAATATTTACTGCGAGTCGAGACTGCTGATCTGACCGCTTACAAACGTTTTCATTCTGATGTACTCGGCGAGATCCCACAGGTAAATTCAATTACAACGCTGGTGGTGATGGAAACAGCGAAGGACGCACGGGCGTAGTGCGTGCGTTGACTGCCGAAAAATTGATGCTGTCTATTGCTAAGGTATTAAGGCGTGAATGATAAACTTAGTTAAACTGCGTCTTTACTTTAAAGTTAAACAAAGTGTATCATAGCGTTGCTTTATTATATGTTTCGTAGAATTATACATTTCAAATCCAGGGTACAGAGATGACGCCGCCATAACCTTCAGACTACCTCCTCTATGCAATTTGTATGACTTTTCTGTCTAATATCAGGTTCTTGCACATCGTAAGATTAGTATAAATTGAACTTTATCAGCACGAGCTAGTATGTCTATCGAAGATACTACTGCTAATTGTTGATGCTCTCTATTTTCCTGAAATATTTTAGGCTGCTCAATCAGCTCTCGTGTCTGCGTGACAAATAGCATTATTTAAAGCAGGAGTCCTTCAATCATGGCACCATTGCCATCGTTATTTATCGTTTAAAAGTACACTACATTGAGTGTGGATACCTTCGTGGATTTTTTCTTCTTGGAGGTCATTGGCTGTGCCTGAAATAGCATAATCCCACGATGTAATGGCTTACCTAAACGAAATATCCGTGCATCATCACGTGTTTTTACGTGCCTTGATCAGGATTATGTTAGGAATTTTAATGTCAGGTAATCACCACTACTATTCAGCACTCCGTTCCCAAGAAAATCGAGATTACAGTGTTAATAAAGCTAATTCTATTGCGCTTGTTGTCGAGGGCGGAGGTCAAAAAGGTATTTTTACTGCGGGGGTGCTAGATGCTTTTCTTAAAGAAAAATTTAATCCGTTTTCATTATTAATTGGTACCTCGGCAGGCGCATTAAATCTTGCCTCCTATATTTGTGGGCAATATCGGCACGCCTATCGCGTGATTACAGAAGCCACAATGCATAAAAGCTTCTTTAACATGCGTTCTTTTTTATTCGAGAGTAAAGGTATGGATCTTGATTGGTTGATTGAACAAACAAAAACAAAGATACCGCTTGATTGGAATCGTGGTTATGAAAATATGACAAACCGTGTAGTGTTAGTGACGGCTACTCAAGCTGATAATAACCAAGTGGATTATTTTGATTTATTTGGGGCCGGTTGGGAACTGGCATTAAAAGCGAGTTGTTCTATTCCAGGTATATATAATACGCCAGCTACACTCGATAAATATCATTGGTTAGATGGTGGAGTGCAGGCGCCAATACCGTTAGAAGAGGTGTATCGGCAAGGCTATAAACATATTGTCGTGATTAGAACTGCACCGCCAGAGGTCAAATATGAACATAAACTTTTAGCTAAATTAACACCGTACATTAAAAATTTAAAAGCCAAAGAAATAATGAATAACTTAATCGATCATGAAGAATCGTATCTTAAAGCTCAGATGTTTTTAGAGAGTCCACCTGAAGATGTTTCCATATACGAATTGCATCCAACTCGGTTATTAAAATCAAAATTGATTGGTAGCAAAAAGACATCGCTTGATTATGATTATCAACAAGGGTTTGATTGTGGTCGACAATTTTTAGAATCTTATCAAGGGATTGATATGTATCGATGATGTGTCTAAATCCACTATTCCCTGACTAGGCTAAACATGCCAAAGCGTTATAATAGACTGAAAAATAAGTATTAATCTTGATGTTTGTGTCTTTTAGGCCTAAGTTTTCAACATTTCCTCGCAACCTTCTATTTCCCCTTGTGTTGCATGTGTACATTTTATAAGGTGATAGGTTACTTTGGCGTGTTGAATATCTAGCGTCATCGTGTTTCACGCTACACCTGAATGGATTCAAACGATTTGGAGCTAGCTCTTATTTACATATTAAGGAAGAAAGTGATGATTGATGATTATTGGGAAGCGAGTGACTATGCAAATCATGCTAGCTACGTATCACAGATGAGCCAGCAGGTTATGCAGGACCTAGCACCGAAAAAAGGTGAGAGAATTCTTGATTTAGGCTGTGGTGATGGCGAGTTAGCTAAAGTGATGGTTGATTTAGGCTGTGAAGTCATTGGCGTTGATACGAGTCAAAATTTGATTGATGTTGCTCGTAGCCGAGGAGTTGATGCTCGTCAAATAGATGCGCAAGCTATTGATTTCGAGTCTACTTTCGATGCGGTATTTTCCAACGCTGCATTACACTGGATGCCTAAACAAGAAGAGTTGATACATCGGGTATATAGGGCGCTTAAACCTGGAGGTCGATTTGTGCAGACCTAAACTTTGTGACAGCAATGAGCAATGGACGGCTGATTATAAACGATTGAATTTTGTTGCGATAAAAGAAGGATAGGCGTA
>Ga0209291_1001938_pt1 | contig 17574 bp, 10 predicted proteins | sample GOMGulsemesocosm_FD_184633 | JGI IMG/M metagenome (GOLD analysis project Ga0209291, IMG submission 184633) | Methane-oxidizing microbial communities from mesocosms in the Gulf of Mexico - GOM9B Gulf of Mexico (SPAdes) (version 2) | ecosystem: Environmental > Aquatic > Marine > Cold seeps...
AAGATAAAAGCTACACATAGTAATATAACAGTCGCTATTAGCTTAGTATTTCGCCACCACGCAGTTTTATTTATTTGTCGTTTGGTATCCATGATAATTTTCTTAAAGCAGAATTTAATAGTGTTATAGCGAGTATCGTGCCAAATAGATAAGCCATTGATTTAATTGGATTGACAAGAGATTTTGGATGGGTAGTCCCATTATAGGGACAATACCGTTCCCTCGAATGGGAAAGTAGAACGTTTGCAGTTAACAGCGTTTAACCATTAACTTCAGATAAAGTTGCATTAAATGATATATTTCACTTGAATAATGACAGTGAAATGCAATACAATCCTCGCCGTTATTAAGGCAGTACGATTTATACCTTAATATTGTAAGAAAATTTAGTAACACCCCAGTGGTGGCTATAGCTCAGTTGGTAGAGCCCCGGATTGTGATTCCGGTTGTCGAGGGTTCAAGTCCCTTTAGCCACCCCATTTTTCTCCTTTGAATTCAAAGCCTCTAACCAATCTACTACTTTAATCAGAACTTTCTGATAACCACTTCTGTGCATATTCTGTTTGCATTTGAAGCTAATTAAGTCTAATTACTTACACGTATTTTCAAGCTTTAGCTCATATCATCTAACTAAGTTAGGTATTTTTGGGATCGACAAATTAATTGCTAGCTTTAATTGGGATAAGCAGCTTAAAGCAAGCGCCGCCTAACTCTTTACTATTCGATACAACAATTTCCCCATTATGCCACTCTACAACTTTTTTAGTTATAGCTAAACCTAAGCCATAACCTACTTTATCTTGATTTTTTCGCGTATACGGCAAAAATAAATCTTCGATGGTTGATGAAACTAAGCCTTCACCATCATCTTCCACCATCAGTACGAGTTGTTGTTGCTGCTCAAAGAGAGTAACTTTTACTTGCCGATTGCCATATTTAAATGCGTTATCAATCAAGTTTTTTATTGCACGAGATAAGAATTGAGTATCGGCAAATATCACAGGATCCTGTTTAATGTCAAAAGCATAGGTTTTTCTTGAATATACACCTAATTGGTCGAGGTATGTCTGCACTAAACCAGATAAAGTTACCCACGATAGAGATAACTCAGGCTCTTCATGCTCGCTTTTAGAAAAATTAAGATATTGATCAACCAGTGATTGAATTTCATTTACATCTTGTTTGAGTAATTGTGTACTTTCTTCAAGGTTGTTTTCTGAAATTTCTGCTAAGGTAAATTTTAACCTAGAAAGGTTAGTGCGAAGTTCATGTGACAAAGTACCTGATAACTCATTTTGAAAAGCTAATAATCGTGCAATCTTATGTAGCATCCAGTTAATTGTATCGGTAACTGGTTTAAAAAATCGAGATTTAGGCATAGTTAAACTCGCTAAATCTTTTGTGCAAGCAAACTTTTCAGTCGCGTGCTTAATACGCCATATATCAATGTATAGTGGCCACAAAACAAATAAAAATGCCAAACCTATAATTGTGTAAAAAGCAATACTATACCAATGTGATGTGTTATTGCTTAACTCTCCTATTGGGCCTACTTCTAATATCAATGAGGCAGATATTTTTTGATATAAAAACGTATTTTCTCCATCACTTACAGCAATCCTTTCATTTTTATTCATTTTATCGCTTTGCGCTTTTGGTAGAGCAAAAGAATGTATATCAATGAACCGTAATGAGTTTATCGGCAATAAAGTGCTTTCGTCACATAGTTGAGTCGTACAAAAATGTTGTACTACTTCAATAAGCGCAGGAAAAGTATTGTCTATGCTTTTATCGCTATTTTTTAGCTGTGCACGCTGAAAAATAAAATCAGCCAAAAAAATGAGTGAAAATAAGAGAATAATAACAAAGAAATAATAACGGATAAGTCTTGCTAACATAATCAGCCTTTAATTGTCAGAATGTAGCCTTGTCCCCATATAGTTTCTACTTGGCAGCGAAGTTGCTCGTATTGTTCTAGTTTTTTACGTAAACGACTCACTCTACCGTCAACCGTTCTGTCTAAACCATTATACTCACGACCAACGGTGCTTAAAAATAAAAACTCTCGACTTACTTGTTTTCCTTGTTGAGAAGCTAAAAGCCATAGTAAATCAAACTCATTACGTGACAGGGAAATAAGTTCATCGTCGACTTTAGCGTAGCGATTTATATTGTCTACGGTGAGGTTTTCAATCTTAAGTACTTCATTATTATGTGCCATTACCGCGCCAGTACGTCTTAAACAAGCGTTAATACGTGCTAGCAGTAATTCCGGCTCTACCGGTTTAGTAATGTAATCATCTGCTCCCAGTTCAAAAGCCTTTAATTGATGATGTTGATCTGACAATGCTGAAATAAACAAATAGGGGCCATTAAACTTATGGCGTATAGCTTTTGCTATTTCTAACCCATTAGTCCCAGGTAACATCACGTCGCATAAAATTAAATCAATATTTCCGCATGCAACAAGTGTTTCTAAGTTATCGCCATTAACAAAGTGTTTTACCACAAAACCATTATTCGTTAAAAACTGACTTATTGAACGAGCTAGATAATGATCATCTTCAATCAATAATACCCTGTTGGCTGGCAAACCCATTTAAAATACACTCCACACATGACGTCGTACTTGACGAACATCACGAGTTAATTGACGAACCAAAATATCTTGCTGTGCTTGGTTATTATTCACACGTAGGAAAAATTGATCTGATAAATTTAGGTCCATAAATAATGTCACTTCTACTTTTTTTTTACTTGCACAATGCAGTGATTGATTATTCTCACCACGATAAAGGCATGCTTCAATTACTTGCCTCAAACGCCAGGAAAAAATAAAACTTTGCTTACAGGGTTTACCTTCTTCAACAATGCATAAACCAGGCTTGATAGTAAACTCTTCTATCACAGAGATTGGCTGTGCAGAGCTATTAAAAATAACGGCAAAATATAGAATAATAATAAATAATACTTTTTGCTTAAAGCACATATTTTATTCCGACAAAAAAACTATTCGATGAGTCATCTATGACCACAGGGCTGTCACTTATTTCACTGCCAAGCCATTTATTTTGTACTGAGCCAACAAAAGCAAAGTTCTTAGACAAAGGGTAAGCAAAATTGACTTTAAGCAAATAATTTGTCGTTGAACCCGCACTATAAAAATTCCGAAAATTAGCACTTTCATTAATATCAACACTGTAATAATAATCGATCAAATTTTTACTTTTAAGCACTGCTGTCATCTCTAATGACAATTGTAAGCCGGCAAGTTTAGCGTGCTTAATTGCACGTATTCTCGTTTCATGCCCATGATGTACATTACTTACGTCACTCTGCCACGAAGCAAATAAATTTAACCAACCGTAATAACGCATTTCTACGCCGGCTAAATAAGACATGGAACGATGCTTTGGTGCAATGAGTTTCTTTTCATTTCCTAACAAATCAAGTGGGGAACCGGGGTGATGACCCGCTAAAGCGGCATAACCTTTACGATCATCCCCAGGAAAAAAGATTCCGTCTTGGTTTTGGCTGCCAACTAATTCCACAACAAAACCTGGTTTTTCTAACAACGAATAAGAAACATTTAAGTTATCCAGTGAAAGTCTATTACCGTAATAACGAATGTCCGGCAAAATATATAGTGGTATATCATCTCTTTCAACGAGAGGGTTTGAAAGCTTACCATAACCAATCGAGGCACCTAATATCCAACTGTTGCTGTCAATGTATTGCTCTTTCATTATACGCTCTGCAGCTTGTGCACTTGAAAGTATATTAAGTAACGTAAAGAGAATAACTACAAATGATTTCATTTTTTGATTATCGTACAAATTCATGCTGGCACTATACGCAACACCTCGTTCTGCCACAAGCTACTTATAACTCAAAGCAATAAGTTACCCATCAAAAAAAAGACACGTAAACAATTGTTATTTAAGAAAATATCACAAAACATTTTTCTGTGCGCCATAGAAACTGATACAAATTTGTACACTTTTAAATTGCACTTTATTTTTACAAGAATTTCAGCGAGTTAGTAATTTATTTATCTAAATCATTTGAATTTTTTGCACTATATTTGGACAATTCGGTACAAATTCAACCTTTTTTCTATGTTGTTATTACCAAGCTATAAAAAAGCATTCTAATAATAATTAACTGGAGGAAAGATTTTGAAACTAAAAACTCTCTCACTGGCCACTTTAGCAGGTATCTATTCAGCTGGAATATATGCCGCCGCAACAGACAGTGGTTGGAAACAAGTAGATTTAACAGCAGAACAAGTAAAACAGCGCAGTGAATTACAATCACAAAAATCAAAACAGTTTGATGCGTTAAACCCTGGGCACTTAAAATCGTCCTTAAACCGAGTAATTAAACCGAAAAAGGCCGAAGACAAGTTTATTCCTGAATCAGGCTTAACCGGTAATCACATTTACATAATTCAATTAAAAGATGCACCGGTTGCAACTTATATCGGTGGCGTTAAAAACATTCCAGCCACCGCTTTAGGTGGAAACAGCCAGCAAGGTAAACTGAAAAAAATAAGCAGTGCGCCAGCGAGTACTAAGTTATTTTCAAACTCTGTTGCAACAAATCCAGAGATTGCGCAATACCGTGACTATTTACGTGCAGAACAACAAGCATTTGTTCAAGAGGCAAGTAAATTAGGCGTTCCCTTAGTTATTCAAGATGAATTTACGGTTACCTTGAATGCGATAACAGCAACATTATCACAAGATGATGCCATTGCATTGAGTAAGTCAAACCTTGTAACAAAAATTCAACGCTCTGTTATGCATGAATTAAACACTGATGTTGGCCCTCAACTTATTAACGCTGATAAAGTCTGGTCTGGTGAAAACACAATTAACAACACCAAATACAAAGGTGAAGGTCAAATTATCGGTATTATCGATACCGGTGTAAATACCGACCATATGTCGTTTAAAGACATTGGTGACGACGGTTATGATCACACTAATCCATTAGGAGAAGGTGTTTATTTAGGCGGTTGTGCCGAAGAAGAATTTGCCGACCGTTGTAACGACAAGCTAATTGGTGTGTATACATGGGATGTGATCTCAAGCGTATACAGCGCAGAAGTTTTCCAACCTGGCTATCCAAACCACGATCCTTGGAATAGCGTTCAAGTACGCCCTGTATTTGGTGAAGATTATAATGGTCATGGTTCTCATACGGCAAGTACTGCTGCGGGTAACGTAATAAACGAAGCCCACTTGCAAATCCCGACCTACGATTCTTTAGAAGCATTAGGTGCTGCAGGTGAAGGTAAAAACACCGGATTAACACGTAAAGTATCGGGTGTGGCACCTCACGCAAACATTATCTCTTATCAAGCATGTAAAGCCGGTGGTTATGGTGACCCATATGTTGGTTGTCCAACAGAGGCAACCGTTGCATCAATTGAACAAGCCGTATTAGATGGCGTTGATGTAATCAACTACTCTATTAGCGGTTATGGTTTCCCATGGGATGATGCGGTTGAACAAGCGTTCTACTCAGCTTATGCCGCAGGTGTTTCTATCTCAGCGTCCGCTGGTAACGGTGGTTTTAGCGATCAAACCGCTCATAACTCACCTTGGTTATTAAACGTTGCGGCAACACACCACGGCCGTTCATTTAAAACCGAAGAAAAAGCATTTGGTGCGTTTGAAGGTGGCGATATAGCCGGTCCTGTAAACATGAGAGGCACCTCCATTACTGGTGGTATTACTGGCTTCTTAGTCAATGCTGAAGATCATGGTGATATATCTTGTGATACACCATTTGCAGCTGGTACGTTTAACGCTGATGATATTGTGCTTTGTGAGCGCTCTGATCAGCCTCGTATGGCTAAAGCTGAAAACGTAAAAGCAGCTGGCGCTGGTGGTTTTGTTTTATATAACAAAGACTCTTCAGGCGATTACGCGACGCTTATTACCGATGTATACCCATTACCTAGTATTCATATATACCAATATCAAGGCCAAGACGTTTTAGAATGGATGGCGACGGGTACGGGTCATAAAGGTACCATCACTTCAGGTGAAGCTTATGCTGATATCAATGAAGATGAAAAGAACCTTATTGCAAGTTTCACCTCAGCTAAAGAAAATGCAACCTTTGACGGTACATTAACACCAAGTATCGCCGCTCCTGGTGTGCAAATTATTGCAGCTTGGGCAGATGACCAGCCGTTTACTCAAAGCCCATCACCAATGGACTGGAATGTTATTGATGGTACATCAATGTCATCTCCACACATTGCCGGAGCGTTAGCGCTAATCCGTCAAGCTCAACCTGAATGGTCTGCGTCTGAAGTACAGTCTGCCGTACAAATGACAGCGACAAACAACTTAGATGACGGCATTAATGGTGACGACCGCTATTTCCGTGGTGGTGCTGGTATGATCAACGTAGACGCTGCGGTTAATGCAGGTTTGATCATGGATGAAACCGCAGAGAATATGCTTTTAGCTAATCCTCGAAACGGTGGTAATCCAACCACTCTTAATTTACCAGCCTTAGTAGACACAGCATGTGAAATAGAATGTACTTGGATGCGAACTGTTACTGCTACTAAAGACGGTACTTGGACAGTTGAAGGCAAAGCAAATCACGATGAAGTATCCATTAACATCCAAGCAACGCCTAACAAGTTCACGCTAAAAGCGGGTGAGAGTAAAACCATTTTTGTAACCGCTAATATTCTTGATGCCGTTACTAATAATTCAAGCCCAGAAAATAGCTACCTATTTGGTGATGTAACCTTAGTTGCTGAAGAAGAGGATGTGCCAGATGCGCATTGGCCCGTAAAACTGCGTTTTAGCCGTAACGACTTACCACAAATCTTAAATGTTGAAGCTCATCGTGACAGTGGCCAATACACATTAAAAGATTTACCGGTAGAGTATTTATCTGAGCTAAACGGTACTATTTATAAAACCGCTGAAGCGCCTCAAGAAACTATTACCCTTGAACAAGATAGTGATGGTATCTCACCTTACTGGGATGGTGATATTGAACGTACTAAAGTTGTTTGGTTAGACGTACCTGCTGGCAGTAAACGTGTATTTGCTGAAACTATTAAAAACATTTCATCTACCGCTCCTCAATATCATGAAGGTGATCTAGATATCTTTATTGGATACGATGCAAACGGTAATGACGGCATTGACTTCCAAGACGAAACCATTTGTTGGTCATACTCTGCTACACAGTTAGACTTCTGTAGCATCAGTGAACCTATGCCTGGTAAATACTGGGTTGTATTTCATAACTACCGTGGTGCATTTGGCGAAGAACACCAAGATTCAACCTTTGAAGATACATTCGAAGTTGCATACGGCGTTGTATCTGATCAAGAAGCTGACAATATGACAATAACAACAGAAACAGAGATCACGGCTAGTACTCAAACGGTTGATGTTGATATTAAATGGAATGTTTCGGACTGGGAAGAAGGCGATCGTTTATACAGCATGATCCACCTAGGAACATCTGCGAACAACAACTCTAACATTGGTACCATTCCGCTTAACTTAGTACGTAGTCACAATGACGTACAGGTAAAATCGAGCCAATCACGCGCTAAAGCAGGGGATATTATTGATATAAAGCTAGAGGTATTGCCTAACCTTACGGGTAATGACAGAGCATTTGAACTGCATACTGAACTACCTGAAGGCGTTAGCCTAGTTGAAGGTTCAGTGATGATTGATAACATCGCGTATACTTCAAGCTCAGTTGAAGTACTTGACAATCAACTTATCGTGACAGGTAATCAGTTAAACTCATCAGAGTGGCCACGTCGTTATAACATGACGACCAACGCAACTGACCCTATGTGTCGCAACCCTTTAGGTGGCGTAAACGGTTATGTTGATTTGCAAGAAGTTGACGCTGGTTTTCAGCCTTATTTAGGTGGTGATTATAGTCAAAACCACACGTTTGCGTTCAGAGACTTTTGGGGTGACGAAGACCATACATTTGCCTTATTCGAAAACGAAGAATTCACACCATATCGCTCAATTACTGTAAGTCCACATGGTTACGTACAATTTGACGGTGGGCCTTTGTTCTGGGCTGATCACTTCCCGATGTCTTCAGAGTTATTAGCGTTTGGCGGTCGTCCTGATACTATGATCGCACCTATGTTACGTGGTTCACAATGGGATGGTATGTTCTTTAATACACCACTAATTCCAGCCGACCCATGGGATCCAAACCCTGAAGCACAAGGTATTACTGTTTTATATAACGACAACCCTAAAGCCATTATTGTTGAGTGGGATAACGCACGTACTCAAACACCTATTGATTATGACTGGGAAACCGGTGAAACCGTATGGGAAGACTGGGGTGACAGCTATGACTTCCAAGCATACGTAAATGTTGAGTATCAATATGGCGATAATCAACATGAAATCGTGATGGCTTATGACAACCTTAAATTTGTTGATACACCACCACACCCAGTCGCCTTTGTCGGTAAAAACGATGGGTCTATTGGTTTATACGGATTCTGGGGACCTCGCGGTACTCACGGCCCTGATTTCGGCGGAATTGGTCACCAATTCCACTTTGGTGATGTAAGTAAAGTTTTAAAAGACGACTTAGTTATTTGTTATGACTACACTGGCCCTGAAGCAACAACGTTTAATGTAAGCTTTAAAGTTCAAGTAAACAACGATGCAACAGGTAAAAACCTAGACTTAGTAGTAACAAGCCATGTAGAAGGTGTGGACTCTGCAGAACAAACATTGTCAATTGACGCACCAGCTAACATTGAGCTGTTAAATAGCTTTGAGGATATAGTATTTGCTGAAGGTGCGACGCGTGAAGCAACGGGTATAGAAGTTAAGTACTTCGACCAAGCGCCAAGTGCTACGTTAATTACAGTGACAGGTGATAACATTGTTGCGACTATTAACGGTCACTCATCAGGTTCTACGTTTGATATTGCAGCAGCTGAAGGTTTCTACGGTACCACTGAAGTAACGGTAGTTGTTGCAGACGCTGATTTCCCATCAGACAGCGCATCAGCAACCTTTACCCTAACAGCTGAAGGTACAGCTCCTGTTGTCACTCCAACAGTAGAGCCAGAAACTAATAGCTCTAGCGGTGGTTCAATGACTTACTTAATCGTGATGCTTAGCGCATTAGTTGGCTTACGCCGTAGATTAAGTTTAGTTCAGAAATAAGCTTAATGCTGAAATAAGCTAAGTAAACATAAGTTTATTAATAGAAACGCTCAATAATTATTTATTGAGCGTTTTTTATTTATATTAAAGATAATAAAATCTAACTAATTGGTGGTAATTAGCTAGTTTATAACTCCATACAATATACTAACAACTAAACATATAAGAACATTCTTTAATACGCATTACAGTACAAAGTATAGGGTTTATATTTTACGCAGCATGAGCTAAGAAATAGGTTTGAAAAACTTGATTCTTAGCCATTTAATTTATTGCTCTGTTACTATTCTATGAGTTTGCAAAGCTAAAAGATTACACTTAAACCCAAGTCATGCATAAGCTATACATGTAATATCTAGCCTGATATACGTTAATCTAACTAAACCCTATACTGACAAAGGGATTGTGATTCCGGTTGTCAGGGTTCAAGTCCCTTTAGCCACCCCATGATATCTAACATAAGTCCTTTAAATTCAAAGCCTCTGGGCAACTCACCTTCTATAATCAGAACTTAATTTTTTATCTGTATATCTCTTAAACCTCTTAAGTTATCTGCTTTTATTGTCATGTAGCCCAAGCCAACTTCGTAACTTGGGCAGCTATCACTTTTAGTTACATGCTCGATATATCGGGTTTAAAACTCCATAACGAGAGAAACATATGAGTAAGTGCTTGGAGGACGAGTTATTGGTGTTTCAAGCCGCACTTGATCTTCGCGGATAGGTTGAAAAAAAACATCAAGCCACTCAGATTGATACAGTTCCTCTGATGCACTAAACCCAGGAATCTCATTAAGGTCCCAAAAAAGGTATGAAACTAACTCTTGGTACTGAATGTCTTCATCTATTCCAACAAGGTAGTCGGTTGGAAGTTCAATATGCAGGCTATCTTCTCTATTACTAGGTAACACATATTGCCACATATCAGTTGTTCCATCTGGGCGTAGAAACGTTTTATATCCGGTAATCACACGGTAATTTGAGCCGTCAAGGTTGTAAGCAGAAGTAGGATTGTTTAATAATGGAATGAGCGCTTCTGGCTCAAAATCAGGTTTACTGTAGGAAATCACTGTTGTGTCATCAGTAAGAGGCACATGGACTCCCCAAAATCCTACCGGCTCATTAGTCCCCATCACACCTAACTGCATACTGGCATGAAATTCAATTTTTTCTACTCTTTCGTGATCGATTACATAAATACTATCCGTTGACTTACCAGGCACTGAATAATTGTACACGTTGTCAGTCACGTATTTTATTTCCTGTCGAGCATGTTCCGTTGCATCGATAGCAATATGACGACCCACTTGCCCCGTCAACATCACATCTACAGACAATGTACTATTGTCTGTTCTTTGACTTGCCTCAGCTATGGCTTGATAGTAAATTTCTCCGCTATCGTTATCCAGGTGGTTAACTACTAATAGTGCTTCACCTACGTCTTCAACCTCACATAATTGTGTTTGTTTAAACTGAATTGCCTCAGTATTTCCTGAATTGATCCCATGGGGTAAATTAATTTTTTCTGTTGTCAGGTTTCCTGGTTTAACCTCAATCGTTGCTGTTTCACAATGGCAACCTGCAGTATCATCGTTTCTTACAGTAAATAATCCAAGATCACTAACCGGAAAGTCAGCAAATAAACTCACAACCAGATCCTTTTTATCAGTTCTATCCGTTCCCGAATCACGTACAATCGCTAAATTTACATGCGACTGAATAAAAGAGGCCTCAACCTGACCATTATTGTCTGCTATGTGGCGAGAAATAATGCCTCCATCATTGTTATATGCGATGACTTCGTAATTGTTATATTGATATGTCTGACCACAGAGATTCATCTCTTGCATACTTATACTAAATCGATAGTTATCGGGATCAACCTCTACAGTAGGTGTACCTTCAGAGCCTCCACACGCACTAAGTAAAAATGAAACTGTTAGCACTACTAATGCTTTCATAGTAAATCCTTTGGGAATATTTGGGGTAATTAAACCTTGTTTTTCGTTAATTATGCTATACAAAAACAGTAACAAAAAATGTACTAACATCTGGCTATATTCCGTGATTATGAACATAGGTTGCATCGTCAGTACGCATTATATTTATAACGTTTACGACACACTGTTATAAATAACGGGCATATTAGCTTTCCACTTATGCCAAATTTCAGATTTAATAATTAATTGCGACATAAAATGGGCAACGTTTATTCGACTCGTTTTTCCTGCATCAAAAATAGGGTTACGAGTCGGCGCTTTATGTATTTCGTATTTTGATGGTAAATCTGCATCAGTTAATGTGTCGGGACGAACTGCGGCCCATTCAATAACGTTATGGTTTATGCCATAGTGAGATTGTAAATATCCAGCAGCTTCTTCATTGTCAGCATGTGGCGGTACTAAAAAACGTATCATTTTTATCACAATGGCTTGTGACAAAGGGATTGTTTCGCCTTCTTTACTATTTTGATTACCCGTTGAATTCATTAAAATAAATTTAACAGGTGTTTTTACATTGGCAGGCGAGGTTGCTTCAATAGCGTTGCACAATCGTTGCACTGCGTTCTTAACTAAGCGGCGAGGCTGTCCGTAAATACCTTTGAATGTCAGGTTATGCCCTAAGCATGAAACCACGGCGCAGCAGCCTTTCACTTGTGCTTGTAGTTGTGCATCACTTAAATCAAGAAGGTTAGCTATAGTGATGTCTACCCTAGCGTGATCTTTCATTGCGACTGGTAGACTTTCTGTTGAACGCACAATTATTTTTACTTTCTCACCTTCTGAAAGTAGTTGCTCTACTAATAACTTTCCTGTCGCTCCGTTAGCGCCAACAACCAATGTTGTCATCATTTCCTCCAAAGTATTACTCTATGTGAATAATTTATTGTTGTTAGTTTACCTATACAAAAATACGATGCATACTCGAACTATTGAATAATAGATATACGTAAATGCATGAACTGGAATTATATAAACTTTGATTGGAACCACGTTAGATCATTTTTGGCGACTGCTGAAGAAGGTACACTTTCTGCTGCGGCTAAAGTACTTGGCTTAACGCAGCCAACATTAAGCAGGCAAGTATATGCACTGGAAGCTGAGTTAAAATTAATGCTATTTGAACGTGTGGGCCAACGATTAGTATTGACTGAAAGCGGTTTAGAGTTGTTAGAGCATGCACGTGAAATGGCCAATGATGCACTAAATTTTTCACTGGCGGCAACAGGACAGTCTCAACAACTTGAAGGTTCTGTAACTGTTTCTGCTAGCGAACTAACGGCAACTTATGTATTGCCTAAAATTCTTGCCAAAATACGTAAAGCTGAGCCAGGTATTAAAATCGAAGTAGTGGTGACTAATAATGTCAGTGATTTAAAAAGGCGCGAGGCTGATATAGCGATCAGAAGCTTTCGTCCAAAACAAAATGATCTTATCGCGAAAAAAATAGGTGAGGAGGTCGTTTGGTTATATGGAACACCTGAGTACTTACAACAGTTCCCAAACATTAAGGATTACTCAACACTTAAAAATATTCAAATTATAGGGTTTGATAACACTAACGCTGTAATAGATATTTTGAATAAACAAGGTTGGGCACTTACTCAAAAAAACTTTTCATTAGTGACGTCATTCCAACCATTGCAGATTGAGTTATGCAAGCAAGGACAAGGCGTTATTTTTCTACCTGAAGATATGGGACCTCGCGAACCTAAGTTAATTAAAGCATTTGAAAATATGGGAGCGACAATAAAACTAGATATTTGGCTGGTTTCTCATCAAGAATTACGTACTAGCTTAAGGGTAAAAAGAGTTTTTGATTTTATCGCCTCAGAGTACACTAATACGATGATGGACATATAGCCTCTGTTGATCTTTGGAGTTCAATTTCCTACTAAGCGACTTCAGCTCTATATTGCTCGTTATTTGCTTATTCCTACACGGATGTAGGACATTAGAATAATGCAGGATATGTTCTTACCAAAATTTGGAATGGCACCTTTAATTGATTTTTTCCTTCAACATAAAGATTACTGACAAGTGGCTATTTGTTAGGCTTATATCCAACATGATATTCATATCTTCAATGTTGACCGTTGCAATCTCAAATGGATAAATAATCACGATGATAGAAGTAACTAATAACAATAATTTAAAATTTTCAACTGCTCTTCCTTTTTAAAATATCGTCACTCTCGCCAAATTTAATAGCATCTATCACCAACCATTTTTGGATAATGATAGATGCCTTAAGCAATACGTTAACTATCTTCTCAATATTATTAGGGCTATTTATGTTTAGAAAGTTGTTGAGGTGAATTCTTTGCTACATTTGAAAACGCCGAAGAAAAGAAATTAATAATATGATCAGCTTGAGAGGAACCAAGATCATGACCTCTTTTATGATCGAATTCGGTTACCCTAACCCCTTTATTTTTTAATAACTTAACTAAATACTTACTGCCGTCTGGGATCCAAGTAAACCTATCTTTGTTGCCATATTCTATATGCAAAGAGCTTAATTGTTCAGGCTGTGCTAGGTAATGCTTAACCTTTTCTGACAAGTTGCCAAAACCAGAGGCCCACTTAGCACGAATTAAAGGTGATCTATCATCCCATTCAGACCAATGATTAGAATTTACATTATAAGCAAATGCAGCTCCATAACCTTTCATGAAAACATGCCAACCTCCCATAATCCATTGCTTAGTAGCAATATCTAAGCCTTTCTCATCAAAAAGTCCTGGGCTTAAACTAAAAAGGTGCTTAAAACTATCAGGGTGTTTAAAAGCAATATTAATTGCAGCATAACCCCCCATAGAAAAGCCAACTATCCCCCGATACTCAGCTTGAGCTAAAGTTCGATAATTGTCATCAATGTAGCTAATAACATCATTTACAACGAAATCTCGCCAATTACCGGTAACCGGTGAGTTAGCATAAAAACTACCATCAAATTGATTGTTACCATTAATACCAACCACAATCATTTCTTCTGCTTTATCTGCCCGTATATAGTTCTCTAATTTTCGACCAATGGCATCAGCTTCACTTGCCTTCCCTCCGTAGCCGTGTAAGTAATACATAACAGGGTAATTTTTATTGCTCGATGTATAAGATGAGGGCAAATAGATGTAGAGACTCTGCTTTAAGTCTGTTCTAACCGTTGCATTTGAAAGAGATGGTGCGTCAATGCTGACAGTCTCAACATCAGCCAATGTTAATAAACTTGTCATTAGTAAACTAACTAAGATACTAAATTTTAAATAAACTGAAATCATTTTATTTCCTAAAAAATAACTCAGCAAACAAACCACTATTAATTACAATAGCAATGAGGTCTGCTGACTTAAAGATAATTACTAACGACAACTACTGTGACAAAACTTGCTTTGCATTACTGTTCTCAGGGTTTAATTCTAGCGATTTCTTATAATGTTGACGGGCAAGCTTAATATTTCCTTGCTTTAAATAAGCTTCACCTAAACTATCAAATGCATTAAAAGAACCAGGAAAAGCTTGGGTATTAAAACTAAACACTAAAACGGCCATTTTATTTTTTTTCTGGGTTATTAAGTACTGATAACCCATCATATTAATCTGGTTTTCATCCAATATTCCATTATCGATGCCTTGTTGAAGGGCTTGTTTAACTTTGCTTACCGCTTTATGTTTGTTGGTAGCAAGAAGTTGCTCTGCTTGTGTCATTTCATTCGCCAAATTTTTGCTTTGAGTAAGCTTATTTTCCAAATCTTTTAAACGAAATTCATCTGCTGAAATTTTTGCTAACTGATAGGCTTTATCAAATGCTTGTTCTGCAGAGGTTTTCACATCAGGAATAACACCAACACCTTCCCAATTAGTTTTTGTAATCGGATTAATTGCGGTACCTGTTGGCATAAACATACCAAAAAGTGCATTTATACGAACCTCTCCACCTGGATTTGCTGCGCCACCTGTTACTTCACCAACAAGTGTTGCACGCTGTTGGGTTTTGAAGTTATAACTTAATTCTTCCGCACCAGAAAAGGTTTTGTTACTAGTCAATATATACACAGGAACGTCTAGTCGACGATTACCTTCTATAGTCACTAGAGAACGATACTCTTCGGTGATATTAGGTACTCTCCAATAAAGACTATTTAAATGGGTATTCGCAGCAAAAAAATAGCTACAAATAAACTCAACCATTTTAGGGTTGCCGCCCCTGTTGTTGCGCATATCAATAATCAAGGCATCAGTATTTTGTAAAAACTGCATAGCCGCAATTGCCGCCGATTGTGCTTTTTTATTACCCGAGAAATAACGAAGATCAAGATAACCAACATTACCAGCTAAGCGCTCTACTTTATAAAACCCAAAGTTCTCTTCTTGATTATTTCGTTTTCGCTTCAATTGAGCTAGCTGGTTGTTATGAACATCTACTTCTGCAAGTTGGGAATTCATTGATGGCGGCGGAGGTGGTGGTGGCGGAGTGAAGCGAACACGCATATGTTTGTCATGATTAATGCTTTGTAAGTCTCTGGTTAACTTTTTTGCAAACGCTTTACCATCAACAATATTTGCATAGGCTCCTGAATTTAGCTGCTTGGTAATATAAGCTGCGGTTTTTTTTCCTAGTTTAGGAAAAACATATTGCTGATTAATTTCTGTTGCCATGGTATTAACCACCGCAGTACGTTGTTTCTTATCTAAATGATACATGGCACCACCATCAGCTGAACTAGACGCTGAAAAAGCAGTCATTAATAGTAATGTCGGTAATTGCCATAGAACACGATTATTTCTGAGCATAAAACTTCCTTTGTGAGTATTTAATGTGAACTTAAGGGGGCATACAATATTTTCTAGTGATTAAATACCACCAAAGATATATTGTATGCACTTCATTTGTACTTAAGCTTTCCAGTGAATGGCTTAATAAGCGATAGAATTAAACGTATTTTTTTATTAAGAAAACATTAACATCAGTAACAACAAGGGATTCAACCATTTTTGAAAAAACACTAAACATTGAAACATTAGCTAAAAAAGCGTTTTATTTTAATGATTTTCTGATAGATGCACAAAAAGGCACTATTAATATTGCCGATAAGTGTCATCAGATAGAACCAAAAGTCATGGATGTTCTACTTTATTTAGTTATTGAACTTGGTGATGTCGTTGACCAAGAGACATTATTTGCGCAAGTTTGGCCAAAATCTATTTATAGCCCAGGATCAATTAGGCGTTGTATAACTGTGCTTCGAAAAATATTTCAAGACGATAATAAAACCCTGATAGTAACTCATCCCAAAAGAGGTTATAGCTTACAAGGGAAGATTTTTTTCACTCAAAAGCCCTCAAACAAAACAATTTCCAATCATAATAAAAGCGTGTTCCTGTCACTAATTATCGCGGTGCTTTTCTTATCGGTAATTACGGTTAACTTTTTTACTACCAAAGATACTCAGAATAACATTAATGTTTTAACCGCAAGTCCGTTAACTGCAACGGAATTACATGAAGATAGCGCACAATTTTCTCCTGACGGTAAATATATTGCTTTTATTCGCTCTATCAAAGGTAATAAAAACTTAGGCCATATCTGGCTGAAGAATATTGATAACGAGCAAGAGAAGCAACTCACACATATTGCTGCACATATTAAACATTTGACTTGGATGCAAACAGGCAAAGCACTATTTTATGTATCAAAAACAAAGCAAGGTATAAGTATTTATCGCATTACTTTAAACGAGGAATTGCAAGCAGTTACTGAAATTGAGGTGCTCAATTTGCCAAAGCTAACTTGGCTCAGCTCAATTGCTTGGGGAGAAGAAAATGTGCTTTACTATATTGCCAAAGATACAAATAAATATAAGCTAGTAAAAAGTGACCTTACTAATGGTGAGCAAAAGATAATATTTAATGAGGATAATAGTTTTCATCCCTACGATATTGCTTTGTCAAAAGACTCAAAGCAATTAGCCATTTTTGCTTTAAACAAGCAATATAATGCCAGTGTAAAACTGGTACCTACCCAAGACTTATCTGCAAAGAGCATCAAACAAAACAAAGAAATAGTCTTAGGACAAAATAAATATTACGGGTCTTGGCACCCCAGTGGACAGTCTTTATTAATTCATGATGGTCGTGAATTGCACACTCTTAGCTTACAAGGCAAGATTAAGAAAATTAGCTTTGAGAACTATCAGTACATTAGATATCCACAATTTTCTCCAGACGGCAAAAAAATACTGTTAACTCAACAAATTTTAGATACAGATATCTTGATCACCCCCAGCAATAACACTGCTAGTTCAACAAAAATTATTGATAGCAATACCACCGATTACTTTGCTAGCCTTAGCCCAGATAGCA
>Ga0209291_1001939_pt1 | contig 17572 bp, 13 predicted proteins | sample GOMGulsemesocosm_FD_184633 | JGI IMG/M metagenome (GOLD analysis project Ga0209291, IMG submission 184633) | Methane-oxidizing microbial communities from mesocosms in the Gulf of Mexico - GOM9B Gulf of Mexico (SPAdes) (version 2) | ecosystem: Environmental > Aquatic > Marine > Cold seeps...
GAGAGACTTTGTTTAACTGGCTACAAAGTACTATTCCTGGTGCTTGCTGTTTAGATTTGTTTGCAGGCTCTGGTGCTCTAGGTCTAGAGGCGCTATCACGAGGCGCTCAAAGCTGCACTTTTATTGATATGGCCTCACCATCTTGTCAAACTCTGCGTGAAAATTTAAAAGTACTTGATGCGCAAGGAGCACAAGTAGTGCAATCAGATGCCGTGCAATGGTTACAGAGGCTACCCGATGCTAGCGAAAACACTAACAGCGCCAGCTTTGATGTTGTCTTTATAGATCCGCCATTTAACCAAGATTTATGCGAGAAAATTTGCCAGTTATTAGTAGATAAGGGGATCGTCAGTGAGCGCGGTTTCATTTACATAGAGACAGAGCCTAGAGCGCAATTGATGAATCACTGGCCGCTGCATCGTGAAAAAACTAACGGACAAGTCAGGTACCGTTTATTTCAGGCAAAATAATGCCCCCAGGGCAAGCCCATTCGCTGCGCTCGTCTTCAATTTGTGACGTGGGGCATTTCTCGTTTAAATGGTGCTATCAAACCTCCGCCCCTAAGAGGCAGGGAATTAAACCCATGATGATTTAGGCTCCGCCTAATTCATCTTTATTAACTGCGCAGTAAATACTTATCTAATATGATTTTATGTGGCGATCTGCGCAAAGCAGCCTCTGCTAACAGCAGTTCGGCAGTCGCCACCGCATCATTCAAAGCATTGTGCGCAAAATGCGCGGGTAAACCATGCTCTTTTCGCAAGTTTTCAAGACGTAATTCACTAGGATCGTAAGGTGTGAGTGCTTTGTCTTTGCGCTTTTTAGCGATGACTAGCGTATCTATCATCAAAAACACCGGTGCGATGCCGTATAAACGATAGCAAGCTTGCTGTAAAAAAGTGCGCTCTATCTGCGCGTAATGCACCAGCATCACCTTGCCAGCAAGAGCCTCTAACAAATTCTCTATACCTTGTGATAGGCTGATTCCTGCTTGTGCATGTTGTTCAGTAATACTGTGGATAGTGACATTTTCAGCCACCAGTGTTTTGGTGGTTTTAATCACTTGATGATAGTTATTCGCCAGCGATATTTGGCCGCGCTGCATATGGGTATAACCGATACTGAGTATTTGATCTTGCTGCGCATTAAAACCGGTTGTTTCAAAATCGACACTGAGGATTTGGGTCTCGTACAACAGCTGATCAATGGGAGGAAAAGGCACCGCTAAAAAATCCCGTAAAGGGCCTGGGCGCGCTTTTTTAAGCAGCCGTTCCCGCTTCGCTTGAAGACTAAAGTAATATTTTAGAAAAGACTTCATTGCCGCTCTATGTTTTCTATCCAATAGCATTGTTATTGCTCATAATAAACTGCGTGAGTACCGCTCTTAAAAATCTTTTTGCCTGGCTTCTTGTAGGGTTTTTATCACTTTAAAGGCATCTTTAAGGTGCTCGCGTTCGAGCTTTGAGATCTCTTGCGGCGGCAAGTAATTATCAGGTACTGTTCCTGCATTGATTTGCCTGGCCTGATGCTTCAAGCGTAACGCACCCAAGAACTCTAATGCATCAATTAGACTCTTGGCTGATGCTTTTGTTAACAGCGAGCTACCGGCGGACTTTTTCAACCTCTCTACAGTATTGACAGCATCGATTCCCAAAGATAGCGCGTAAATTCTGGCCAGTTCGACAATCGGCGCAATACCGCTGTGCTTGAGGTCTAAAGTATTTTTGTTTTCACCTTTTGAAACTAAAACAAAATCACGAAAAAAGCCCAATGGTGGTTTTAGCGTCAATGCGTTGCGCGACAAATGTGATTGCAATAAAGTATTCGCCGTCGTTTTTCGTAAAAAGTCACTGCGAACAGTTTGCAGCAGTTTGAAATCACCGTGTACAAAACTCAAGTCAAAAAAGACACTGCCATTGAGCAGTGCTTGAGGGTTCGGATTACTCACCCAGGCGTGAAAATACTGCTGCCATTGACCGACACTTACTCGCCACTTTCGATTTGTTGCCATAATGTCGCCGGGACAGTATATATAGCCGCACTTCGCCAAACCATCGCAAACAAATGTCGCCAGCTTAGCAAACCACTGATCTTGCTCTTCATTCGGTTGTGATTGTAAAATTAAGCCATTGTCTTGATCCGTATGGCACAACTGCTCATGCCTCGCTTGTGAGCCAGCCACGACCCAGGCGAACGGCATCGGTGCTTCCCCTAATTGTTGTATCGCCAATTCAATCAGCCTTGAAGTTATACCATTGGTAATCGCTGTGACATGTTTGCCAACATGATCAGCAGTAGCACCTATTTTTGCCATTCTCTGCTGCAATTTAGGGATTAATTGGCTTATTTCAATCAGCTGCGCCAAATTAACGGCCTTTTGAATAGAGGCGGTCAAATGCACGGCATTTTGACCTTCTTTATTCATTAAATCTGTTGAAGTCACCATGCCCACTAACTTTGAATGATGCATAACGGGTAGGTGATGAATACGCTTAGCATTCATCATTATCAGTGCATCAAAGGCGTTTTTATCACTTTCAATCGACAGAATATCAACGCTCGCAATAACACTAACCGGCTCTGAGACCGACAAGCCTTGTGCCACGCAGCGCTCGCGAATATCTTTATCTGTCACAATACCCACCAGCTCATCGCTATCAACGACCACTAGTGAGGAGTAATGCAGCTGTGTCATAAGTTTGGCCGTATCACTGATACTGGTGCTTTTCTCTACGGTGGCGGCAGGTCCATGGTAAATTGAGTCGATAGTGACATCCATTAAAGAATTACTGATCTTCGCCTCATCCGCCAGTATGCTCACCTCTTGTTGTAGACGCTGTTCTGCGGTCGCTGAAAAGAACTCTCTTACTTGCTTAAAGCCTGCTAACTGTGTTTTAAAAGCCGTGTAATTAATACTGTAAACAAGGCAGTCCTCATCAGCGATTACCTGCACATCAGCAGTATTGGATTGCTGACAAAAAACGGCACATATCTCCCCTTCTGTAAACTTACCCAGTAGCTCTCCCTCACTATTTAAATAGCTCAAACTCCCTTTGCGCAACAGGTACAAACAAGGCTCGGGCATATCTTTAGGGGGCAGCCTTTGCGCTTTTCGAACATAACAAATCACTATCAGTTTTTGCAACAATGCAATTCGATCTTCAGGTAATCGGTCAAAGGGGGGGATCATTTTTATAAAAGCACTGATATCGGCAAGATCTTCAGTCACAACGAACTCCTTTTCTTCACTCAAAATGATTCAGGTTAAGCCCGTATTTTGAGACCAACAGACTAGGATCGTCAATCATAACCAAGCGATCTAAGACTAAAGTGTAATTGGAGCTCAAAACAAAGATTGTTAGCCTGTAAGTACAATATTGCCGGTTATTCTTCATACGGTAGCGGCTTTATTTGATGCTTTGAGCGCAGTAATTAAAACCTCTATTGCGCCAAAACAATCATTCCTAACTATAAAAAAAACAACTTAGTAGCTTGTTCCAAGCGCTAAGAAGGAGCAATTAGTGGAAAACAATTCGTCATATTGGCAGGAAAACCTGCGCATTATTACAACATGCCTAATTATTTGGTTTGTTGTCTCCTACGGCTTTGGCTTAGTTCTAGTCGAGCCATTAAACGCAATTAGACTTGGTGGTTATAAGTTGGGCTTCTGGTTCGCCCAACAGGGCTCCATTGTCACTTTCGTCGCTTTGGTCTTCTGGTATTCATTCAAAATGAACCGGTTAGATAAAGAACACGGCATTGAGGAGTCTTAATAATGGATGAGTTAAAACTATATACCTACATCGCTGTTTTCGGCTCCTTTGGTTTGTATTTCGCGATTGCCTGGTGGGCACGCGCGGGATCAACCAAAGAGTTTTATGTCGCAGGTGGTGGTATAGGACCGTTACAAAACGGTATGGCTATCGCAGCTGACTGGATGAGTGCAGCATCGTTTATCTCTATGGCAGGTTTAATCGCTTTCCTTGGATATGGCGGTTCTGTATTTTTAATGGGTTGGACAGGTGGTTATGTATTACTGGCGATGTTACTGGCGCCATACATGCGTAAGCACGGCAAGTTCACTGTACCTGAGTTTATCTCAGATCGTTACTACTCTAAAACAGCGCGTATTGTGGCTGTTGTTTGCTTAATCATCGCTTCATTGACTTATATTATCGGTCAAATGAAAGGTGTAGGTGTGGCCTTCTCACGCTTCTTGGAAGTTGATTATGGTCTAGGCTTAGGCATTGGCATGGGAGTTGTTTGGGTGTACGCCGTTCTCGGCGGTATGAAAGGTATTACTTATACGCAGATTGCTCAGTATGTAGTACTTATTTTTGCCTATACTATCCCGGCTATTTTCATCTCTATGCAGCTAACAGGTAACCCTATTCCACAGTTAGGGTTAGGTAGTACTCTGGCTGATGGCAGTGGCGTATATTTACTAGACAAGCTAGACATGGTTGTTACTGACTTAGGCTTTAAGGAATACACCACAGGCCAGTTGGGTAATAACGCAAACATGATCGCATACACTCTATCGTTGATGATAGGTACTGCAGGTCTTCCTCACGTTATTATGCGTTTCTTTACAGTACCTTCTGTAAAAGCTGCGCGTTCATCTGCAGGTTATGCTTTAGTATTTATCGCTTTACTGTACACAGTAGCGCCCGCTGTTGGAGCAATGGCTCGTCTTAACTTGATGAACACTATTGAGCCTACTGCCGGTGAAAACTTGGTATATGAAGAGCGTCCTCAATGGTTTAAGGACTGGGAAAAAACAGGTCTATTAAAGTTTGAAGATAAAAATAACGACGGGAAAATCCAATATACTGCTGATAAAGCAACCAATGAAATGGTGAAAGTTGACCGTGACATTATGGTATTGGCTAACCCTGCTATTGCGAATCTCCCTAACTGGGTTATCGCATTAGTAGCAGCGGGTGGTTTGGCGGCAGCACTGTCGACAGCAGCCGGTTTGTTATTGGCTATCTCATCTTCTATCTCGCACGATTTGATGAAAGGGGTGCTTACACCTGATCTCTCAGAGAAAAGCGAGCTACTCGCAGGACGAATAGTGATGACAGTGGCAATACTTGTCTCTGGTTATTTAGGTTTGAATCCGCCTGGCTTTGCCGCAGGTACGGTCGCACTGGCCTTTGGTCTGGCGGCTTCGTCTATATTCCCAGCGTTGATGATGGGTATATTCTCTCGTAAAATGAGTGGTACAGCGGCTATTTGGGGCATGTGTTCAGGTATCGGTATTACGATGCTGTACGTATTCATGCACAAGGGCATCATGTTCATCCCAGGTACTTCGTTCCTAGGTGGTTTTGAGCCAAACTGGTTCTTTGGTATTTCACCTAACGCCTTTGGTGCGGTCGGTGCAGCTATTAACTTTGCAGTCGCTTTTGCGGTTTGCAGAGTGACGGGGCCTGCGCCTGTTGAAATTCAACATATGGTTGATAACTTCAGAACTCCAGCTGGCGGCGTAAACGCTGCTCATGATCACTAAACATTAGCGATCCTTAATAGACTCCCCTTTGGGGAGTCTATTTTTCAATAATGATGCTCTCGCTCTAGATAACCTGTATATTCTAAAAAAACATGAGATTAAACCGTGAATAAACATACCAAAATCGCCATTTTGATCGCACCTATTTTAGCTGTATTAGGATTCGCAGCGACAGATATGTATGAAGAGCACGAAGCATCAGAGAAGCGAATTTTTGTGATGAAAGTACAAGATCAATGCGACATTAATGCAGGCAAATGCGTATTAAAATCCGATCAGTTTTTGCTTAGCCTCTCTAATAAAGAAGGCAAAACCGTTATAAATTCAACTTATCCATTAGACACCGCGACACTTTTTATTGTCGATAGTGAGAATAACGTTCAAGCACATCCATTAGGGATGATTTCTAGCCCTTACTACTGGCGTGCAAAAACCGATTTAACGCAGATACTCGCAACGAGCGGTACTCGCCAAAAACTACGTGTTATTGCCAATATCAAAGGCGGCTCTTACATTAGTGAATTTACTAGTACTACTCAATAAGGCACTATGGGCTTAAACACTACACAGAGCGTTTAGATGTTTCAAAACTGGCAACTCATAAGCCTCAGTATCGGCTACATCTGTCTACTTTTTGTGATCGCTTTTATTGGCGATAAATACCGCCACAAAATATCCCATAAACTACAGCCCTATATTTACGCATTGACCATGGGCGTTTACTGTACATCTTGGAGCTTCTTAGGCACGACTGCGCAAGCGGCTAACAGTATTTTTTCACATTTGCCTATTTTCATCGGTCCTATCCTACTCTTTGTATTCGCTTGGCCATTTATTCAGCGCATCATCAAAATCAGTCTTAAACTTAATGTTACCTCCCTCGCGGACTTACTGGCTGCACGTTATGGGAAATCGCAAAAGCTAGCAGTCATTGTCACCTTAGTGGCCCTTATTGGCACCATGCCGTATATCGCCCTACAGCTAAAAGCGATTGTTTACTCTTATCAACAACTGACTATTTCACCTGAACTCAACTCTTGGCAAACCGGTTTTGTAGTCTCAGTGATACTCGCAACCTTCACCTTATTTTTTGGCATACGCTCAGTCGATGTTACCGAACGCCACCCAGGTGTGATGTTAGCGATTGCCTTCGAGTCACTCTTAAAAGTAGTGGCTTTCTTGGTGCTCGGGCTATTTGTCGTTTTTGTTATTTATGACTCTCCCCAAGAGTTATGGAGAGCCACTCAGGCTGATAACTTACTCAGCCAACAATTACAATTGCCTAACATCACCACTATGCTTGGCTCTCTCGTTATTGGCATGGCTGCATTTTTAGCACTTCCCAGACAGTTCCATGTGATGGTCGTTGAGCTGCGCAACGCTAACGATGCAAAACTAGCGCGTTACATTTTTCCAATATATTTGTTAATTTTTGCCATTTTTGCTATTCCTCTAGGCCTTGCCGGGCATCTGCTATTAGGCGATAGTGTTGCTGCCGATGCTTATGTACTGTTCCTACCGGCAATCAACGACCAGTTTTGGCTAACATTGTTAGCCTTTTTAGGTGCTATATCCGCCGCCAGTGCTATGGTAATTATTGCAGCGATAGCACTGAGCACAATGTTATCAAATGAGATTTTCTTTCCATTAGTTTTCAACCGCCAGCGCGTCGTTGACGGTGATTTTAGTCGTTTTAAATCAAGATTATTAAGGGTTAGAAAAGTTTTAGCCTGCCTGGTTATTTTATTAGGTTATGGTGTTTTCCTTCTCGCCCCGCCCGATAAACTCTCTTTTTTAGGTGAAATTGCCTTCGGCGCGGTGGCGCAATTAACGCCCGCGCTGATCGCGGCGTTCTATTGGCGATCAAGCAGCTTAACGGGTGTTATTAGCGGTATCAGTGCGGGTTTTAGTTTGTGGTTCTTTCTTAACTTATTGCCTCAGTTCGGCCTTTACACGCAGCCGGTTAGCAACTCACTAGTCCCTACGCATATGCAAGTATCACTGATTAGCTTATTGGCGAATGTTATTGTGATGTGGTGGGTTTCTCAATTTTCAAGACAAAGCGTGCAAGAGCGCGTGCAAGCCTCTTACTTTCTGGACTGGCAAGACACTGATAACCTTAGCTTGCCGACAAATCGAGAAATTGATGCCCGTGAATTACAGTTACTCGCCTCGCGATTTGTCGGCGAGGAAAAAGCCAAATTGGGTTTCAAACAATTTCTTGCCACCCATGACTCTAAATATTTGGGGTCGCGGCTCTATAACCACAAACTGATCGAACACACTGAACATATGATGACCAGTGTGATGGGCTCCTCTTCCTCACGATTAGTCATCTCCTCAGCCCTGCACGGTAAAGAGCTTGCGCTCGATCAGGTCGCCCAATTAATTGAGGACACCTCCACACAAGGAACGCAGTTTAGCCACAGCATTTTGCAAAGTGCGATTGAGAACAGCACCGAGGGTATTTCAATTATCGGTCGTGAACTCAATTTAGTGGCCTGGAACAAACGCTATGTTGAGTTATTCGATTATCCAGCACATCTAGTGTTTGTTGATTGCCCTATTGAAAACCTTATTCGCTATAACGTTGAGCAAGGGCGCTGCGGCCCTGGTGATGTTGAAGAAAAAGTTCACAAAAGGCTGCAATATTTGCAACAGGGAACCGCCCACAGCTCCGAGCGCAGGCATAATACTGGGCAAGTGATTCGCATTCAAGGCAACCCATTGCCTGATGGCGGTTTTGTCATGATTTTCTCGGATATCACCGCATTTAGACAGGCAGAGCAAGTACTCAAAGAAGCCAATCAAGACTTGGAAACCCGGGTACATGAACGAACCAAGCGCTTAGAGCACAGCAACAATGAATTGGAGAAAGAGCGTGAAAAAGCAGTCTTAGCACACGTTAAAAAAAGCCAGTATTTAAATGCCTGCAGCCATGATTTAATGCAACCTTTAGAGGCCGCTAGGCTTTTTACCAGTGCTCTTTCTACAGAGCGTGGTATTAAAAAAAGTCATCAGCGGCACATCGCTAATATAGAAAACTCTCTGCGTGTGGCCACCAGCTTACTGAGCGAGCTTGGCGATATCGCTAAGATTGAAAGCGGCAATATTCGAGTATCTAAAAAAGCCTTCTCGGTTGGCGATTTACTGACCAGTTTAGCCAGCGAGTTTAACGCTCACGATGAAAAAATTGATATACAGTTCACTGTTATCAATTGCTCGCTTTGGGGATACTCTGATCCTAGTTTACTACGCCGCATTCTACAAAACTTTATTGCCAATGCCTTTCGCTATGCAAGTCCTGGTAAAGTATTACTGGGCGTGCGCAGGCTCAACCAACAGATATCGATTGAAGTCATTGATAGCGGCCCTGGAATTGCGTTAGAAAAACAACGGGTAGTGTTTGAGCAGTTCACCCAGCTTAAAACTGACAACGCCAATACCAGCAAAGGCCTTGGCTTAGGGTTAAATATTGCACAGAGCTTTGCCCTGTTGCTAGGTCACCCGCTGTCTTTGCGATCAATTCCAGATAAAGGCAGTAATTTCTCTATCGCAGTCCCCGTCACCGCACCACAGATCACAGAGCAAGAAAACACTGTCAGTAAAGTCATAAGTTTGCATGGGATAACTGTGCTTTGTATCGAAAATGATTCAAATTTACTTGAGGCGATGATTGCATTACTTAACTCTTGGCAATGCCGAGTGCTCGCCTGTGATAACAGCCAGCAAGCTCATCAGTATTACGAGCAATATAATGATGAAATAGACATTATGCTGATGGACTACCAGCTCTCTGAAGAAAAAACCGGTTTAGATTTCATGGTAGAGGTAAGCCAAGCTTCAAGCTACGGGATACCGGGTATTTTGATTACTGCCACAACTGATCGAGAGGTACGTATAAGGACGCAAGATGCAGGCTTTAGCTATATGACTAAGCCGATGAAACCTGCCGCCTTACGCGCACTTATTAGCGCTATTCTCACGCAAAAAATGCAGCAGGATTACTCGTTACTGGTCGAGAACGAAGAAGCGCCTACTTCTAATTGACCAATTGCGATAACTGCTTGAGTGCGATTGAGAACGTTTAATTTCCTAAAAATAGCCGTCGCATGGGCTTTTACTGTCGCCTCAGACAAACTTAACTGATGCGCAATCTGTTTATTGAGTAATCCATCGGCAAACATCAACAATATTTTATGTTGTTGCGGTGTTAACGTAGTTATACGTTCACCAATGTCTGACTTATCGGAGACCCGGTTTAAGTTGATATGATCAGGCAGCCAAGTATTACCGCGGAGCACTTGCTCAATGGCCTTTATAATCAGCTCTACCGAGGTGGATTTTGGCACAAACCCCGAGGCGCCAAATTCCATTGATTTAATCACCGTATCATCGTCTTCATGGGCGGAGACTACAACAACCGGCAACTGAGGATACTGGCTACGTATTTTAATCAGTGTATTGAAGCCATGAGCACCGGGAATATTTAAATCTAACAACAGTAATTCAGCGTCACCATTACTCGCTAGAACATCACTGAGCTGCTCAACAGTTTGTGCTTCAACCCATTCAACTTTGCTCAGTTTAGATTTCAAGGTCTGCAATAATGCTTGACGAAACAACGGATGATCATCTGCAATGATGATTTTGCGAACAGTATTCATGACACTCCTAATAAGCTCGATCGAGCAGTACTGCACATTTCTCTAAAATACAGCTTTGAAAACAATAATCTACATTTTCAAACTACGACTAAAAAGGCCTTTATTTATTGTATTTTTATGCCCCATATACTAACCCAAATCCCCCCCTTTCAACAACTATTGGGCAACCGACAAGCAATCATATGAATAATTTACGCAGATGACTATTGCGCCCAAACTTCCGCTCTATGTTGATCTTTCCATTTGACGTAATTAGCTGCCGTATAACTGAAGAAATCCAACTCTTTTTGGTTGAGCTCGCGCACTTGTTTCACTGGGCGCCCCACATACAAATAACCACTGACAAGCACTTTTCCTGGAGGCACTAAACTCCCAGCACCCACTACGACTTTGGATTCCACCACCGCGCCATCCATCACCATCGCCCCCATACCAATGAGGACTTGATCGCCTACTGTACAACCATGCAACATAGCCATGTGCCCTATAGTAACCTCTGATCCAATAATCAGCGGCAATCCCTCTGGATTCCCGGCACCGGCATGGGTGACGTGCAAAATGGAGCCATCTTGCACACTGGTACGTGAACCTATTTCAATACGCTGCACATCCCCACGAATAACTGCTGTTGGCCACACAGAGACATCATTGGCTAAATTTACTCGACCTAAGACAACCGCCGATGGATCGATAAATACTCGCTCACCTAAGGTAGGTGTCACTCCTTGAAACTCTCTCACATTCATACTTTTACTCACTTTAAGGCCCCTGTTAGTCATTTATAGTCAATCTAGCAGCCAATACTGATAATAGCAGCAAAAACTACCAGAGAATCGAAATCAAAAACCCTGCACAGCAGTTGAAATTCAGCAATTAAACCCTATTATAATTGTCAAATAGACGTCATTGTTAAGCCTTGCGAAACACTTTTATAGCATCATTTAGGTTTAGCACGTACCCACACATTTCGGAGCGATCCATGTCCAATAGCCCTGCGCAGTTACCTAAGTTCAGTCAGATTGAACCCTCTCAAATTAATGCACAGCTAGATGTCATCATCAGCGAGAACTTACAAAACATTGAGACAATACTCTCCCAAAATATCGATTACACTTGGGGCAATTTAATCGCCCCTATTGATACGTTAAACGATACTTTAGCTAATTTCTGGTCGCCTATTTCTCACTTAAATTCCGTCTGTAATACTGATGAACTGCGTGTTGCCTATAATGAGGCTCAACCTAAGCTCTCCAGCTATTACACTAAGCTTGGTCAAAACCATCAGCTGTACTGTGCTTATAAAAATATCAGCACTGCTGACTTAAGCGTGGCACAGCAAAAAGTGATCGATAATGCCGTACGTGATTTTGAACTCTCAGGCGTAGCCCTTGAAGATGCAAAAAAGCAACGTTTTGGCGAGATTAAACTACGCACTTCTGAGCTAAGCACTAAGTTCTCTGAAAATGTTTTAGACTCAACGCAAGCTTGGCAAAAGCACATTAGCGATGCAGATGAACTCGTCGGTATGCCAGACCTGGCACTCGCAGCGGCTGAGCAAACGGCTAAAGCAAAAGACTTAGGCGGCTATTTGCTCACTTTAGAATTCCCTTCATACCTACCGGTTATGAGTTATTGCGCGAACCGCGAACTGCGCCGTGAAGTTTATACAGCTTTTGCCACTAGAGCTTCCGATACAATTGAGAATAAAAAGTGGGATAACAGCCCTATTATTGAAGAGCTACTGGCGCTTCGTTTAGAGTTGGCCAATGTTTTAGGTTTCGATAGCTACGCTCATTATTCACTAGCGACCAAAATGGCGCAGACACCGGATGACGTGTTAGGTTTTCTTAACAAACTGGCTGAACAAAGTGTTGCTACCGCGCGTTCTGAGTTCGATTCCCTAGCGCTGTTCGCTAAAGAAACAGATAATATAGAGCATTTAGAAGCTTGGGATGTCGGCTATTACAGTGAAAAACTCAAAAAAGATAAATACGCCATATCACAAGATCAATTACGGCCTTATTTCCCAATGGATAAAGTGCTCGAAGGTCTCTTCAACATCACCTCACGTTTGTTCAACTTCGAAATAACCAAAATAGATGACTTTGATAGTTGGCACAAAGATGTCACCCACTATCAACTCAGCCGTGATGGCCAAGTGATTGCTCGCTGTTATCTTGATCCTTTCGCCAGAGCCAACAAACGCGGTGGCGCTTGGATGGATGTTTGTCGCACCCGCATGCGCACACTATCGGGCGATTTACAGCTACCCACTGCCTATTTGGTATGTAATTTCAACTCTCCAGTGGGTGATAACCAAGCGCTACTAACCCATGATGAAGTGACTACTCTTTTCCATGAATTTGGACACGGTTTACATCACATGATGACACAAATGGAAGATGCTGATGTCAGCGGTATTAACGGTGTTCCTTGGGATGCGGTAGAACTTCCAAGCCAGTTCTTGGAAAACTGGTGCTGGCAGCCACAGGCATTAGCGCTGATCTCGGGTCACTATCAAAGTGGTGAGACACTGCCGACAGATATGTTAGATAAACTACTTGCCGCCAAGAATTTCCAATCGGCAATGGGCATGGTAAGACAACTGGAGTTCTCTCTTTTTGACTACCGATTACACCTTGAGTACCAACCAGGTGAAAGCATGGTACAGCCGTTACTCAACCAAATTCGCCAGCAAGTAGCGGCTGTCACCCCGCCTGCATTTAATGCCTTTCAAAATGGTTTCAGCCATATCTTTGCCGGAGGTTATGCCGCTGGGTATTACAGCTACAAATGGGCTGAAGTGCTCTCTGCTGATGCCTTTTCTCTCTTTGAAGAAAAAGGTATTTTTCATCGCGAAACAGGCTACGCATTCCTTGAAAACATCTTACAAAAAGGCGGCAGTGAAGAGCCCGCTAAACTATTTAAAGACTTCAGAGGCCGCGAACCCAATACCGACGCGTTATTACGTCACTGTGGTATCGATAAATGAGCATCGTTAAACGTTTTGTCGCTGGTGCGGTATGCCCGCGCTGTGCACAAATGGATACTATTAGAGTATATCGCAACGCAATACGTGAATACCGTGAATGTATAAAATGCGATTACAAAGACGGCCAAAACCTCGATGGCAGTCCTGAATCTGTGCAAGAACTCGCCACCCGTGTTAATCAGGAGCAGCCAGCCAACCAAAGCGGCGCTAAAGTTGATACTGTCATCGCTCAACCGATCAAATTTGATCCTAAAATTAAATAAGGCAACCTAAGATGAACACTTTGCAGCGCTGTGCCTGGGCACGTGAAAGCGACTTAGAAGCGCTCTATCATGATCAACAGTGGGGGATGCCGACCGCTGATGATAAAAAGTTGTTCGAGTTTATTATTTTAGAGGCTGCTCAGGCGGGCCTTAGCTGGCGTACTGTATTAGAAAAGCATGCCGGATACACGCATTACTATCAGGACTTTGACGTACAAGCAGTCGCCAAATTTGATGATGCTTATGTAGCGACTATGCTGCTCGACCCCGCTATTATCCGCCATCAGCTAAAAATTAAAGCTTCTGTCAAAAATGCCCAAGTCTTCATTAAAATCCAACAAGAGTTTGGTTCATTTGCCAAATATCTTTGGGCTTTTGTTGACAATAAGCCCATTCAGAACGAAGTGGATGACTACCGTAATACTCCAGTGGAATCCATTATTTCTAAAGCCCTCTCTAAAGACTTAAAAAAACGTGGAATGAGCTTTGTTGGCCCAACTATTATGTACGCTTATATGCAGGCAGTTGGAATGGTTAACGATCATGAAAATAGTTGCCACTGTCAACAGCAGTGTTTAGCGGCGGGTTTAGCTTTCAAACTCCCATAGAGTTCTATGGCGAATACTTATCATCAGCTTAAATAAATTTGTTGAATACCCGTAAGTGAATGGGTTATGCCTATCATGGCAAAAAATACTGAATTAGCACTGAAGAAAATGACCGCTATTAACGTCGAGCTATACTAATCAATACGTTATATTGCTTTTCTTATGATACGAACAAAGCAAAGTACTACACGGGCAATAAGCTCTCGTTCAATTTAATACCTCTGTGGATAATCAATTGCTATTTAATAGGCACATTAAATCACTAGGATCTTGAAAATGTTCAAATTTAGCTAATAATTATAAAGAACACTGTTAAATAAAAAATGAATGTCATAGACTTTTGTAGGTCTATAATTTGCCAAATTATTTTTGATAGACTCTATAGGTAACGCGTGTGAATTTAAAAAGTTTTTTTATCAAATGTATATTCTTATCTTTAACAAGCTCCGTTTGTTACGGTTTTAATACCAGTGTGACAGTACAAGATATTAACGGTAAAAATGCAGCAGATATTGTGGTGTTTTTAACGCCTATAGAAGGTCAACCGGTCACAAAGAGCAACCACCAAGTTATCATCAGCCAGTCGCATAAAACATTTTCACCTTATATTAGCGTTACCCAGTCAGGCAATCCTCTGATATTCAGTAACAGAGATGACATCACCCACCATATATACTCTACGGGTAACGAGGAAGCTTTTGCCTTCACTATAAAACCTGGTCAAGAAATTAATCAAGCAGTGAACAAAGCCTCTGAGATTGCTATGGGCTGTAATGTGCATGATTGGATGAGTGGACATTTAATGGTGCTGGATACTCCCTATTTCACTAAAACAGCAAGCAACGGAAAAGCGGTACTAGCAACGCAACTGCCGGGGAAATATCAATTAACGCTCTGGCATCCCCAGCTACTTAATGCCACTAACCGTCAAAGCCTGCCGATATCCATTAATAGTGATCAGAACATCACTGTTAAATTGCGCTCAAAAATGGCACGCATTCCTGAGCAAAAGAGCTCAGGAGACTTTGATTTCCTCTCTGACTACTAGGCTGTTGTATGAAAAGCTTACAGAATAAAATATTTGTCTTCTTTGTGGTTCTTCTCGTCACGGTGCAGGCTATTGCGCTATGGACTATTTTATCTGGCAAGCAAAACCAAGAAGAGCTGGAAATAAAAAACCGGCTGACAACCGCCAATACACTTTTTAACGAGCTTTTTAACAGTCGCACTAACTACTTAAAAGCTTTCTCTGATACCGCCGCCAAAGATTACGGGATAAAACAGGTCTTTAATCAAGATATTCGCTCTCTTGTGGTTGCACTCAACAATCTTCGAGCGCGCATCGATGCTGATATGGCAATGACCATAGATACTGACGGTCAGATCAACAGTCAGTTAGTGACCCGCTTAGACAATGGTACTCGAAAAATTCGCAAAGGAAGCCAGAGTAATTCAAAATTTCAATATCTACATTGGCTGAATCCTGACGCACCGCCAACAGAGCTCTATAAAATTGATAATAATCTCTATCAACTGAGTTTGTCGCCCATTACTGTTGGTTCGAAACTGATAGGCTGGGTAGGTTTTGGCTACCAAATAGATGATCGGTTAGCCATGCGCTATCAGCAGTTGTCTGGCCTTGAAACAAGCTTTATTTTACAAGAGCACAAAGAGAGTCAGTGGCATTTAGTCGCCTCCTCTAACAAAAAAGCCGAACTGGCGTTTGTCTGGGACATTATCGAGGGTAAATATCCCCAACAATACATTTCGCAATCACAGATACTCTCCACCTACGATGACTTTAAATTTGGTGTTGCTATGTACAGCTTGCGAGAAGATCTAGTAGAAGTATTTCAAGAGCAGTGGTGGCAGCTAGTCAGTTTGATTACTATCACCCTACTGCTCTCGCTTGCAGGCGCCTATGCGATTGCAGCATCCATTACAAAACCCATAAAGCTGTTAGTGCAGCAAACTAAGAAGCTCGCCAGCGGTCAGTACCAAAAAGTACAACTGGATAACGATAAAAGTGAGCTCGGCCAATTAGCGAATGAGTTTAATACCATGCAAAGCGCTATTATCAGTCGTGAGCAGGCACTAGCACATACTAGTAACCATCACCCGCTCACCGATTTACCTAATCGAAGCATGTTAGTGGCCACTTTGGAAACGATGACAAAAAGTAATATTCGCTTTGTTATGTTTCATTTAAATTTGAGCCGACTGAAGGATGTTAATGATACTTTAGGTCACGAGTTTGGGGATAAAGTCATTCTTGAGGCAAGTTCAAGATTGAGCGAAATGAACGTTTTTAACCACCTTTTTCACACCGGTTCCGATGAGTTTATTTTACTGGCGACCCATGGCGAAGAATGCATTTTGGAAATGCTAACATCTGCCTTAGAAAGTTCATTCAGCTTGCCTTTTGAATATCAGAGTTTTAGCTTCCAACTGCAAGCGCGCATCGGCATTGCAAAGTATCCATTGCACAGTAACCTCAGTAGTAAATTACTACAAATGGCTGATACGGCTTTGCATTACACACGTAAAAAGAATCAGTTAATCCAAGTATATGATCCATCTTTTGATGTAAATACCATTGAAAGACTAAACTTAATCAATGATTTTAAGCACGCGATAGAGCAAGACCATTTAGAACTGCATTTCCAACCTAAAATGGATTTGAAATCACAGTTAATCACTCACGTTGAAGCATTAGTGCGCTGGCGCCACCCTTCACTAGGGCTAGTACCGCCTGATAGTTTCATTCCTATTGCAGAGCAAACAGGTCAAATTACCGATTTGACAGTATGGGTGTTTAAAGCAGCGATAGCGCAGCACAAAGCTTGGATCGCACAAGGTATCGATTTAAATATTGCGATTAATATCTCAGCGCAAGATTTGCGAGATCCTCAGTTTTTCAACTTTATATCCAAGCACACCCAAGATAACCTGATCAGCCCTAATAAAATCACCCTTGAAGTGACTGAGAGCGCTGTTGTCGACGACCCTGAGTCCGCTATCCAACTCCTTAACAAGTTTAAAACGCTCGGTTATTACCTCTCAATAGATGATTATGGCACCGGTTATTCTTCTCTCGCACAGCTAAAAAGCTTACCTGTGCACGAACTAAAAATTGATAAATCTTTTGTGCAAAAACTCCAACAAGATGCCGATGATCAAATCATTGTACGCTCGACCATAGAACTCGCCCACAATATGGGGCTAACCCTAGTCGCTGAAGGTATTGAGGATGAGTTCGCATTAAACTGGCTGAGGGATAATCACTGTGAAAAAGCACAGGGCTACTTTATCAGTAAGCCACAGTCTGCACCGCAGTTGACTGACTGGTTATTGCTTAAAAACAATTACCAAAGAGTCGATAATACGTGAAAAAATTAACAGTGATGCAATCCGGGATAGGGATTTTTTTCCTATTCATTTCAACGGGCAGCGCAGCGATAGAGATAAGTACTCACGGCGTTGGAGATGTGCGTTTAACTTATGCTGATACCAATAAAAGTTATTTA
>Ga0209291_1001940_pt1 | contig 17569 bp, 15 predicted proteins | sample GOMGulsemesocosm_FD_184633 | JGI IMG/M metagenome (GOLD analysis project Ga0209291, IMG submission 184633) | Methane-oxidizing microbial communities from mesocosms in the Gulf of Mexico - GOM9B Gulf of Mexico (SPAdes) (version 2) | ecosystem: Environmental > Aquatic > Marine > Cold seeps...
TGCTAATTTCACTGCTCAGCTCCGTCTAGGCACAATACTACAAGATTTTAAATATCAAACTACTTTATATCGAATTAACAACAGCGGCAATCGATTATTTAAATCCACATAACCATGATTGCAGCAACACCAATAAGAATGAGACCTACACCATCCTTAACTTTAATTGACTGTTTAAGCCAAAAAAGTGAGACCAACATGGTAAAAAACACTTCAACTTGCCCTAAGGTTTTCACATAGGGCACACTCTGTAGAGCCATGGCGCTAAACCAGCCAATAGAGCCTAAACAACTAGTGGCACTTGTTAAAAACGTTAGCTTTGGCTTAGACAAAAGCAGACCTATAGTCGCTCTATCTTTTATCGATAAGTAACCTGTTAACAGCAGTGTTTGCAATGTAATAACAAATAATAACACCCAAGCAGCACGATGGGTAATGGGTAAATCTAAGGTCAAACTAGCTTCACGCACCCATAAAGAGGTCAAAGCGAAACAAGTGCCACTCGCTAAGCCAATGAAAAGTGTTTTAAAGGATATCCCTTTTAACCCCTGACGCGAACTCATTAACAAAATGGCCATGGCGCCAACAAGAACACCTACCCATCCAAATGAGCTTAAACTGGTGCCAAAAAACAAGGTACCTAAAATTGCCGCTACTAGCGCTTCACTTTTGGCGAGCCCAGCACCTACGGCAAAATTATTCAATTTAAATAATTTAACCATTAGTGCTGTCGCTAAAATTTGCATTAAAGCAGCGCCTATTACAAATAACGACAGCTTCCATGTCAATTGAGGCCAAGCAGCAGACTCGAATATATATAAGCCGATTAAATATAAACCTGCCAATGGACCTGCCCATAAAAAACGCGCTAGCGTCACGCCTACTACGTTCACATCTTGACTCAATTTACTTTGAAACGCATTGCGCCACGACTGTGAAAATGCCGCCAGCAATGTAAAATATATCCACATAATTTAGGTTTGTTCTTATTTTAACTTATCAGATAATAAACCAACGGTGATTGCATAACTATTGGCGCAGTTATAACGCAATATAGTCCGGAAATTACCGTATGTTAAAAACGCATCCCCCGTCACGCCATCAGGCACAGTTAATGTGGCAGACAAAGCAACGTTAGGTAACTCTTTCGTGTTTAAACGACGCAGGCCTAGATCATTCCATTGAGATAATGGCAGTTTTTGACTATGGCTACGGAGCGCACGGCACCCCTTTTCAGGCGTTTCTACCTTAACTTGGGTCATTAGTGCCTCGGCTTCACCTGGTAATGTTATTTGCCTGCCCCATGTTTGCTTATCATTCCAGCCATAATGTTTTAAGTAATTTGCAATCGAAGCAAAAACATCAGCATGCGTATGCCAAATATCTTTTTTTCCATCGCCATCAAAATCTTGTGCCAGCTGTAAAAAACTTGATGGCATAAACTGTCCTTGCCCCATTGCACCGCTCCAAGAACCTTTCATATCTTTGAGCTCTATATGCCCTTCTTTTAAAATAGTTAACGCATTAAATAATTCAGCTCTAAAATACTTACCACGGCGTTTATCATAAGCCAGTGTGGCTAATGAGCGAATAATGTCATTATTACCAGTATAGGTGCCATAATTAGTTTCTAACCCCCAAAATGCCAAGATAAAACGTGGCTGAACACCGTAAGCTGCTCCCACCTCTTTGAGTAGCTTACGGTGTTCTTTTTTCATTTTTAAGCCGGTGTTGATACGCCACTTTGACAGTCGCTTAGTACTGTAGTTTTTAAAAGTACGTTTAAATTCAGGCTGAGCTCTATCACTTTTAATGGCTTTGGGATAAGGCGTTAAATCATTAAGCGCCTCTTGAATAAGTTGATCACTATAGCCTCTTTCTTTGGCTTCAACTTTTAGGGCGGTTAACCAACTTTTAAAATCAGGCTGCTCATTGGCAACACAAAAATGACTTAGTCCACTTAATGACAATGCGGCAATACTTAATGTAAAACGGGTTAAACGTTTCATAAATCTAAAATGTCCTTACTAAAAAATAAAAAGCTATGGGCGATCAATTTTGTTCATCACCAACATAGTTTGTGAATGAAACTCTCGTTGAAACAGCACAACGACGACAATGGTTGTTGAAAATACAAACGCAACAGGGTGTATGAACCACGCTAACATTGATAATGCGAAATAATATGATCTCAAGCCATAATTATAACTATGTCCGGCGTGATCTATAATCTTTGCTAAATTTTTAATGTAACGATTGTTGTCATCACTGATCGGCTCGTCTTTAGGAGCATTTGGAAAAGCCCCCATCAGCACGGAACAAAAACCATATTGACGCATCGACCATGTAAACGTAAAAAAGGCGTAAATAAAGATAGCGATCATAATAATCAAACGAACCTGAACGTCCAATAACGACGCGGGATAAATACCAGGCACTGAAGAGATAATGCTAAATAGACGCTCCGAGGCTGAAAGAAGTGTTAATAATGCGGCTAAAATTAACATGGTCGTTGACGCAAAAAAGGTCACTTGGCGTTCAAGACTTGCCAATAAAGCAGTATCTGCAATGAGATGTTCACGATGTAGCAAACGTGTCATCCATGAAATTCTATGACGATGCATAACAGACGCTATACAATGTGTTTTCTTGGCCTGTCTTTTAGCAAATGTCGTATAACCAACCCAACATAACCCAAACCATAAAATACTAAGCACCGATACCCACACGTTATACATCAGTTAATAATCCTAAAATTAGTGTCAAACAATAAATAAAAGTGACATCACCAATGGTTCGAGACAGGTACAAGCTGAAATTTGTGATATCAGCACATATTAGCCGTATTAGTGATGCTTAATTAGCGCTAATACTATCGTAATCCATCGTGGGTAGATATAATTAAAAGGGTAAGACAACTTGTTTTTTTAGTACTTTGCCCATATACAAAGACCATCGTTTAATTTGTTACGCACGCCCGACTCAATAAGGTCCAATTATGTCAGTTCAATACGTCGATTCTTGTCGTTTACCTACTCGTTTAGGTGAGTTTACCATGCATGGTTTTACTGAAGTTCAAAGTGACAAAGAGCATATAATTTTAACGTTTGGCAATATCAAACCAGATACCCCCCTCTTAATTCGACTACATTCAGAATGTTTAACGGGTGATTCTTTATTTAGCATGCGTTGTGACTGTGGCTATCAACTTGAACAAGCCATGGCCGAAATTGTCGCTGCCGGTCAAGGAGCATTGCTTTACTTGCGTCAAGAAGGACGCGGCATTGGTTTAATTAACAAAATTCGTGCTTATCATTTACAAGATGAGGGTGCCGATACTGTTGAAGCAAATGAACGTTTGGGCTTTGCTGCAGATTTACGTCAATTTGATATGTGCAAGCCTATGCTGGCCCACTTTGGGATTAATCAGGTTCGCTTGATGACCAATAATCCTAAAAAAGTGAAAGCCCTGGAAGACATAGGTATTAAAGTTACTGAACAAGTTCCGCTTGAAGTTGGACGCAATGAGCACAATCATGAATACCTTAATACTAAAGCGGAAAAAATGGGGCATATGTTTATTCCAAGTTCGCTAAGTGACCTAGGGTAAAATCGACAAGGCAGTTTATTCAAACTGCCTACTCATCAACAAAATACTCCCTAAGTAGTTACTCCTCTTCCATTTTAGTTTATTTACTTTAACGTCCGTTACCGATATAAATACATAATCTTACTGTATTAATGTTATGCGAAAGTTCAGTGAAAGATTAAGAATAATTCACGGGTCCTTACGTTAATTATGAGCAACTTATTTAAAATTCGTATATTATGAAGGGACTGTCGTTGAACCTACAACCACTCAATAAAAAAACAAATTGGCATTCTAAAGTTCGTCGTTGGCACAAATGGTTAAGTTTAATCGTTGGTATCCAAGTCGTTATTTGGGTTTTAAGTGGTTTATTCATGGTCAGTGTGAGCATAGATAATATTCATGGTGATCAATTCGTGGCGGCGCCGCAACCGATTTCCACTGTGGCACTAGCTTCTGTACCTAAAAAATATGTCAGCGCCAAAAGTGTATTACTGACTCAGCAGCTTTCAAAACCTGTATATATAATTGATAACAATGTAATTATTAACGCTCAAACGGGTCAAGAGATTAGTATTACTCGTCAATATATTAAACAACGAGCGATTGAATCCCTTTCGTCTAAATCAGCAATCACAAGTATCAAAAAACTTACACAATACCCTGAAGAATTAGGCGGCCGGCACAGAGAAATATGGCGAGTAGATTTCAACGCAACATTTAATCCAACACTCTATTTCTCACCAACTAATGGCCGCTTAGTTAGCAAACGCAGTGATTTATGGCGGGTATATGATTTTTTATGGTCCCTGCATATTATGGACTATGAGCATGGCGAAGACAGCCACAACACCTTATTATTCATTGCTAGTGCCTTGGCATTTTTAATGGCTTGTTGCGGGTTATGGCTGATGTTTTATGCCCTTAAGCTAAAGGCCCCAGTTGGAAAAGTAGGAGTATTAACGAATATTCATCGGTGGCTGGCTCTACTAGTTAGCCTTCAATTACTGCTGTGGGTGATCGGTGGTTTAGCCTTTAACCTAATGAGCAGCGACAAAATTAAGTCCACTATCACCTTAAATAAAACGCCCACGTTATCGTTCTCTCCACAGCTTATCGACTTTAATCTGATTTTGGCTAAGTATTCCACAATTACCCAAATTAGTATTAGAGCCACCAGCAACGATCCTTTGATTTATATAAGTAATAATCAAAAAATGACACCATTATCGCTGTCATTAACCGATAAACCGTTACTTAAAATCCACATCAAGAACATTGCTCTACAAGCTATAACGACCCAGGTCGCCATAAAATCGATCACGTTGATGGACTCAACCCATACTGAGTCGCGAAAGTTTAAACGGCTAGTGTGGCAGGTGTTGCTCGATAATGACAATGACAGCGCATTGTATATTGACGCTTATAACGGCCGAGTCTTAAAGATCCTTGAAAACGGCTGGCGTATTAAAGATTTCTTTTGGATGCTCCATATTATGGATTATCAAGATCGTAGTAACTTCAATCACCCATTAATAATAATAGCGGCCGGGTTAGCAGCTATGGCGAGCTTAACGGGTTTTATCTTACTATTAATTTCTTTTAAGCGTAAAAAACGAATCAACGTCCCCACTATAGTGACCGTAAAGATAACAAACTTAGACAACCATGATAATCAGGTAGACGTTAAACCAAATCAATCCCTACTACATGCCTTAATTGATACAGATAAGGCATTACCATCTGGGTGCGGTGGTAAAGGAACGTGTGGTCAATGTAGAGTTAAAATTGATGATTATCAGCGGCCCTTAAATACCCAAGAAACGGTAACACTCAATGAACAAGAAAGAACACAAGGTTATCGGTTAGCGTGTCAATGTGTTATTGAACGTGATTTAACTATTTCACTGCCAAGCGTTGCAACTTCATCATCAAAAAGCTCTGCAACAGTTATTAGCAGCCAATTTAAAACACCATTTATTAAAGAACTAACACTTAAACTCAATGACAATATAACCTCAACCTTTCAATCTGGCCAATACATCAATATACATCTGCCGCCTTTATCAATAAATTTCAAACATTGCATTATCCCCCCTCAATTTCAAAAGCCTTGGCAATTAATTAATAAAGAGCAGTTTCAGGTCACCTCCTTAAATTCAAGCCAGCGCAGCTATTCTCTGGCCAGTGCGCCTTCCCATGATGGGTTTATAACTTTGAATGTAAAAATTGCGCTACCAAATCACGGCAATACAATTGGTTTAGGATCCAGTTATTTATTCAATATAAACGTCGGCGAGTCGCTTGAATTCACAGGGCCTTTTGGTAATTTCATTATTGATGATGCCAGTACCAAGGAAGTTATTCTTATTGGTGCAGGGTCGGGTATAGCACCTTTAAAGTCGCTAGCTGAGCAAGCTATTAAAAGACAAAAAAGGCGTGTTTCACTGTGGTATGGCGTACGTGAATTAACGGATATCATTCATCAAAGCTATTTTGATAACTTATCAAAGCAGCATAAAAACTTTCAATGGCGCTTAAGCTTATCACGCCCAGAAACAGACGACTGGCAAGGGTTAACAGGTTATGTACAACATCACTTAATCACAGGATATTTAAGTAAGCATAAGGCGATTAACAATATTGATTTTTATTTATGCGGTCCCCATTCGATGATGGATGAAACACAGCACCTTCTGACAAAATTAGGGGTCAGAGCAAGTCAAATAAAAAGAGACAGTTTTGGGTGATAGGTAGGCATTGCATATAAAAAAGCCGCTTCAACTTGATGCCAGTTGAAGCGGCTTTATTGTGACACCTTAAGGCTTAAATATTAAAACTTGAACCACAACCACAAGTAGCCGTCGCATTTGGATTATCAACTAAGAAACGCGAACCCTCTAAACCTTCAGTAAAATGAACGCGTCCACCCACTAAATATTGTAAGCTCATTGGATCGACAACCATTTTAGCGCCATCAGTTTCTAAGGTCATGTCGCCATCATTCATTTTATCGTCGAATGTAAAACCGTATTGAAAGCCAGAACAACCACCACCTGTAATGTATACACGTAATTTAAGATCTTGATTTTCTTCATCATCTAACAAGAATTTTACGCGCTTTGCAGCAGCTGGTGTAAACTCTAATGGAATACCTGCTTCAACAACTTCAACTGACATACTAACCTCTTAAATATTGTAGCCAAGTATATACCCGACCAATTTGGTCAATTATCTTATAGTGACTGGCTTGGTGCAATGATTAATTGCTAAACAATGGCGCAGTTCACATTCGCCCTTCTTTTATGATGAGGGCAACATTAGAGCAATAGGAGATTTAATCAACTCTTGCCACGGGTATTCTTGAGAAACATCAGCGGCTTTTTGTCCTCGTTGGCGCGGCATTTTAATGGTTACTTTAACGCGTTCAGGTATAAATTTTTGTGGCAGTTCAAATTCGCTTTTTATATGCTGAAAAAATTTAAAGCTCACTTTAAGGTCTTTCTTCGATTTTACCATTGAACTAATGTTCAGTATTTGAGGCTGACCATCTAAGCTACCTATGACTTCCAGTATTACAGTACCTTTAATATAACGTTTGCGCTTTTCAAGCTGAGCAACTAATACTTCAAAGCGAACTAACCGCTTATTCATACCCGCCTCTAGAATAACTTTTTCTATATGTACGCCATTAGCCGTGTCTTCTGGCGCCATAACCTTTTGATAAAAGCGCAATGCAAGCTGTTGCTCAAGAGATTCTGTCTGTAAAGACAATAACGTATTATTCATTTCAATGACTATCTCGCGTTCAATATCCAATGTCATATTCAATTTAGCGAGCGCATTGGTTAGTGCCTGATTATCAGCCTTTAATGTCACTAATTCAGGATCTGGAGGAAGCGGCGGCTGACGCTGCCAAATAATGAGAACAATTAATATGCCGAGTGCCATAGCACCAAACAAACCGACATACCCAAAACGTCTATTTATGAGTGTTTTCAAACTTAACATTAGAACCTTTATCTGTTTCAATGGGATAGTAATTGCCTATTCAGCCTTTCTAATCCAATTCTGTTATGATGTTACTTCACACTAAAATATCATTGATTAATAACCTAGGCTAACTTTCAATCATAATGAACCGACATCAGACTATTAATCATGCGTTATCAAAAGCGGCTACATCGTGGCAACTTGTCGTTCTTGGCGCCATTGTTGGATTAATATCGGCTTGTGCCATTGTACTAATGCGTTTGACCTACGAGCATATCCAGCTTTATCTTAGTTTAGGTCAACATGATTCATTCGATGATAAAGGCCAACTGTTACGCTCTGTTGCCCCATTAGTGGGTGCGATTATCATCTTATTTATCGCCTTTATTAGTCATCAAAAATATCACCGCATGGGTATTCCGTTCGTTTTACATCGCCAGCGCAAATATTACGGATTCATCCCCATTGGCAACACCATCAACCAATTTTTTAGCGCTATAGCCGCACTCGCTAGTGGTTTCTCTGTCGGAAAAGAAGGCCCTGCGGTACATGTTGGCGCAGGTTGTGCCAGTTTTTTATCCCAAAAACTTAATATCCCTCATAATGCGAGTCGTATTTTAACCGCCTGTGGCATGGCGGCAGGCATATCTGCCACATTTAATGCCCCTTTAGCGGCCGTCGTCTTCGTACTCGAAGTTGTGTTGCAACAATTTCGTATTCACCTCTTTTTGCCAGTCATGGTGGCGTCACTCATTGGCAGCGCCATTAGCCAGCAATTTTTCGGTAATGGTCATGAATACGCGCATATTGTTTTTACAACTATCAAACTAGATTCGGTGGCGCCACTCATTGCGCTTGGCGTTATTGTTGGCGTTGCTGCCACCTTATTTAATCGCTCATTGTTAGCCGTCATGCGGGCCTCATCATCACTTAAAATGGGTATTAGATTACCACTTGCCGGTATCATTGTTGGTGTTATCGCTTGGTTTGTCCCTAATGTCGTTGGCACTGAAGCCGGCGCTCTGGACATTGCTTTTAACCAGCAGCCAGAACTGAGTTTTATAGTGATGGTACTAGTGGGGAAGTTTATTGCGACGGTATGCGCATTAGGGCTTGGCATTCCTGGCGGTGTCATTGGTGTTCTTTATGCCTTAGGCGCGCTACTAGGCTCAGTTGTAGTGTGGAGCATCATGCCCTATTTTCCAGAAATATCCCCTTATGCTTCCATGGCGATCATTATATGCATGATCGCATTAATGGCATCGAGCTTAAATGCACCATTGGCAGCCTTAGTCGCTATTTTAGAGATATCAGAACAAGCGGCCATCATCTTTCCAAGTTTGTTGGTAGTGGTGCCAGCCATTTTAGTCGCTCAGCAAGTCTTTGGTCTCAAATCGTTATTCTTAGAGCAATTAGATTTTCAAAAACTAGCTTACAAAACAGCTCCCGTTTATAACACCTTACAAGACACTGGCGTATTGGCACTGTTGCGCCGAAAATACCAATGCGTGGAACAATTCACAGATGATATTGGAACGTACGTATCCAAACCTACAATAATCCAGCCTGATTCAGCTTTAGTATTCTTTGCCCCGCATTCGCTCGAACCCTTACCCATATTGTATACCAACGCCACCTTAGCTGATGTATATCATCAATTAGCACCGAATCGTGATGGTTATGTGCTCATTGTTGATAAAATACAGCAACAGCTTATTGGTTTTGTTACATGGCGCTCACTAAGTAAACATTTACATACAGAATACGAATAGACAATCAATCACGCTTCTTCAGTTGATTTAAAGCAGCCCACAGCGTGATTTCCAATTGGTATGAAAGCGCATTTCTGGTATATTTTGCGCCCAGCAGGAGCCGCTTCTCGGCTCCAAATTATTTTACTGTTTCTTTGAGGATCTTTGCATGGTCGATTTCACCGGAAATCATATTTTATCCGTCAATCAATTGGATCGCGATGCGATCGCCAAGATATTCGAGACGGCCAATATAATGTTGCCATATGCGCAGCGTAAAAAACGCACCCAGGTATTAGATGGTGCCATTTTAGGTAATATGTTTTTTGAAGCAAGTACCAGAACTCGAGTGAGTTTCGGCAGCGCATTTAACTTATTAGGAGGCTTTGTTCGTGAAACTACGGGCATGAGCACATCGGCTTTATCCAAAGGTGAATCATTATTTGATACGGCGCGTGTGTTGAGTAGTTATGCTGATGTTATTGCTATGCGCCACCCACAAGCGGGTTCTGTGAGCGAATTCGCACAGGGATCTTTAGTGCCAGTAATTAACGGCGGTGACGGTGCCAATGAGCATCCGACTCAAGCCCTATTAGATTTATATACCATCGAAAAAGAACTTGCGAGCAGTGCACAGCGCATCGATAACATGCACATTGCTATGGTTGGCGACTTAAAACATGGCAGGACCGTTCACTCCTTATCAAAACTTCTTAGCCAATACGCGAACATTACTTTTAGCCTTATTTCGCCAGCGGCCTTGGCGATGCCTGATGATATTATCTCTATTTTAGAGAATGCGGGTCATAAAGTTATCATTAGTGACAGTATTGAAGGCAATGTAGAAGCTGATATTTTGTATTTAACGCGCATTCAAGAAGAACGCTTTAATGATCAACAAGAGGCAGATTTATACCGTGGTCAATTTAGATTGAATCAACAAATTTATACACAGCACTGTAAGTCTAATACCGTCATTATGCATCCTCTGCCTCGCGATAGTCGCAGTGATGCTAACGAACTTGATACTGATTTAAATCTCAATCCTAATCTTGCCATTTTTAGACAAGTAGAAAATGGTGTCCTAATTCGCATGGCATTATTTGCCTTAACGTTGGGTGTGAGCGATCAAGTCACCAAACACGAAACCGACGTGCAATGGTTTAGCCGAAAATAACCTATCGTTATCATCTAAATTTTATAGTAAGGAACAACAATGAGTCGTTCGCAACAATTATTTGAACAAGCCCAAAAAACTATTCCTGGTGGCGTTAACTCCCCTGTTCGTGCTTTTAAAGGCGTTGGCGGCAGCCCATTATTTATTGAAAAAGCCGACGGCGCTATAGTGACTGATGTCGATGGTAAGGATTACATCGATTACGTAGGTTCTTGGGGACCAATGATTTTAGGTCATAATAACGCGCAAGTTAGACAAGCGGTTATCGATCAAGCGGCATTTGGTTTGAGTTTTGGCGCCCCAACCGCGTTAGAAATAGCCATGGCCGAAAAAGTACATAGCTTGGTACCGTCGATGGAGCAAGTGCGTATGGTGAGCTCAGGCACAGAAGCAACCATGAGTGCTATCCGCTTGGCACGAGGATACACTAAACGCGATAAAATCTTAAAATTTGAAGGGTGTTATCACGGCCACGCTGACTCTTTACTAGTGAAAGCAGGTTCAGGCGCCTTAACACTTGGCCAGCCAAGTTCGCCGGGTATTCCAGCTGATTTTGCCAAGCACACATTAACAGCCACGTTTAATGATATTGACTCTGTTAACGCCTTATTTAACGAACACGGTGCAGACATAGCCTGCATTATTGTTGAGCCTGTTGCTGGCAACATGAACTGTATTCCTCCTCAAGATAACTTCCTACAAAAGCTACGCGTTGTGTGTGACCAGTATGATGCTCTATTGATTATCGATGAAGTTATGACAGGATTTCGTGTTGCTTTAGGCGGCGCGCAGGCTTATTACGATGTGACTCCAGACATAACGACACTAGGTAAAGTCATTGGCGGCGGCATGCCTGTTGGCGCATTTGGCGGCAAAAAAGCAGTGATGCAATATATCGCTCCAACAGGACCCGTCTATCAAGCAGGCACGTTGTCAGGAAACCCGATTGCTATGGCTGCAGGCCTTAAAACATTAGAGTTGTTAGAAGAAGACGGATTACACGCTAAACTTGCGGCAGCGACTGAAAAACTAGCCTTAGGATTTAAAGCAGCGGCTCAAAAGCACAACATTGCATTGTCTGTAAATTATGTTGGCGCTATGTTTGGAATTTTCTTTACCGAACAAGAAAATATCAACTGTTTTGAACAGGTAACACAGTGTGACATTGCACGTTTTAATACGTTCTTTCATCTGATGTTAGCTGAAGGTGTTTATTTAGCACCATCAGCCTATGAAGCAGGTTTTCTATCAACGGCTCATGGCGACAATGAAATTGAAGCGACTTTAATCGCCGCCGATAAATGTTTTGAGAAATTAGCGAGCATGTAATACATACTATTTTCTAAAACAAAAATGCCGTTAACAAGTTAACGGCATTTTTTTGTTAAAAGAACATTACGTCTGGGAGGACAAAATAAATTCCATCTGTTCATTGGACCACTTTACTGCTTCTTGATAGATCTCGGGCACTTTAGATTGATCAATGGCTAACAGTTCCAACTCGGTTTGCACGGTTTCCCAATTAGAGACTTCATAGGCCCTTGCGACATCGAGAACATGAGCTAAAGCACCTTCTCCTGATACTAGTGCATTTTTAATCTCAGGCGAAAGCGGTAACTTCTCCATCGCCTCAGCCATATCTTCACCTAAAATCACATCAATAAGCGATAACATACCCGTTAGAAAAGCAACACTGCTTTCCTCTACCTTTGAACTTTCAATCGCAAGCCCTTCAGCGAATCGTGCCCGCGTTAAGGACATCGCCATCAACTCAGGTGGTTTGTCTGATGACAATTGAGCAGAGAATAAAACCGATAAAAATTTCTGCAATTCTTTCTTACCCAAGGTAACCAAGGCTTGTTTTATCGTCGAGATTTCAGTGCGCCTGCGAAATACTGCGGAATTACTATACCGTAATAATTTGTAAGCAAGATTAACATCGAGCTCAAATACTGAGATTATTTTGGGTAAATCTAAATCGGGTTTACTTGTTTCATATAACAATTCAGCCAAGCTAAATTGCGCTGGCGTTAACGATTTTGCTTCCATCATTTGAGGTCGAGCAAAGAAATACCCTTGGAAATAGGTAAAACCGAGCGCTTTTGCTTGCTCAAACTCCTCATGAGTTTCAATTTTTTCAGCTAATAAATCGATATGTGGGAAATCTTTGATGGCAGAAATTATCTGTTCTATTTGTTCCTGAGTCGTCACTAACCAATCTACTTTTATAATTTTTATAAAAGGAAAAAAGTGGCGCCAAACAGACTCATGAATGTAATCATCTAATGCAACAATATAACCTGCTGCATGTAATTCCTTCACCTCATGTAGCAGTTTCTTGCCCGGTCTTTCAGTTTCTAAAATTTCAATCACGATGTCAGTATTAGGGACAAGTGTCGGGTATTTTTTACTAAGTGTTTCATAAGTAAAATTTATGAATGCCGGTTTATTGCCCGTTAAATCGGTTAACGAAAAGTCGAACTGAGTACCCGCGATAATTTTTGATGTTGCTTCATCACCATCAATTGCAGGAAACGCATTGGTAATTCCATCACGGAACAACAACTCATAAGCAAATAAATTTTGCTCGGCATCGAGAATAGGTTGGCGTGCAGCGTGAAATTTCATGATGAATGAAGCCTTTAATAACAAAAATTAAGCACTTGTGCTTATTTGATCTAACAAACTAGCTCAAAACCCTATGTATTGCAAAAACAACATCAATAAAGAAACACAACGGAGTGAAAAATATACATATCATCATACAATAATATTATTTCATATGCTTAAGCTATTTATTAATGATTGCCATTCTCATCGGTATTCTCAACTCAATGGCATTATTTTATACAAGGGAACATGTGTCATGTATATCAATACTAACTATGACGCGTTCTTTTACGGAATAGAATAGTCAAAATAGCAGCCACAGCTAACAACATAGGATAGAAGACATGAATCGAAACCGTTAAAGGAGACAGCTTAAACATCGCACCAATCATTAACGCTTGAGCGCCATAGGGCAATAGCCCTTGAATACAACAGGCAAAAATATCTAACAAGCTCGCACTACGTTTTGGCTCAACATTGTGAGTTTGAGCTAAATTCTTAGCCACATCACTAGCAACAATAATAGAAACCGTATTATTAGCAATGGCTAAATTCGTTAAGCTCACTACACCTGCTATACCCAACTCTGCTGAAGCGGTACTTACTTTGCCTTTATTACTCATTATTGCTAAAAATTTATCAATAAACTTAACGATAAATGCAAGGCCTCCTTGCTGGCTCATTACTGCGCCAAGCCCACCAATTAGCATGGCTAGGATCAATATTTCCTGCATATCGCTAAAACCCTTGTAGATATCTTTAGCCCAAACCATTAACCCGTAATCAGGTGTTTGCATTAACCCAACCAAACCAGCCATTACAACACCACTGCCCAGTACAACAAATACGTTGACGCCTGCTATAGCTAAAACCAAAATGGCTATATAAGGTAAAACTTTAATCCAATCAATTGCTCCGACTTCTGGCAACGGCGCATCATTACCTAAAAAGGCCAATACGATTAAGACACCAATGGCTGCAGGTAGTGCAATACGTAAGTTCTCTTTAAATTTATCTCTCATTTCACAGCCCTGAGAGCGCGTAGCAGCAATGGTAGTATCAGATATAATAGATAAATTATCACCAAACATTGCACCACTTATAACCGCGCCGCCCATAACGGCAATATCAATGCCTGCGGTTTGCGCTACGCCAAGTGCAATCGGTGCTACAGCACCAAGAGTCCCCATAGATGTTCCCATAGCCGTTGCAATGAAAGCACTGATCAAGAAAAATCCGGGTAGTAAAAACCATGAAGGGATTAAACTAAGACCTAAATTAACGGTAGACTCAACGCCACCCGTTGCACTGGCTACAGCTGCGAACGCCCCTGCCAACAAGTAAATCATACACATAGCAATAACGTTGCTATCACCGACCCCTTTGGTGAATTGCTCAATCGTCTCATTAACCGTATCACGAGATAAAATAATGGCTAGAACTATGGCAGGCAAGACAGCGACAGGCGCAGGCACTTGATAAAAAGCAAAATCTACACCTTCTAACGTAAGGTAGATGCCTGTCCCTAAAAATAGGCATAAAAATAACATCAGTGGGAGCAGTGCTATACCACGTGGAACGATTGTTGATGAAGAACCGGAGGTCATGTTCAAATCCTTATTTATTATAATTATTATAAAGTATTGTGAAAGTACTCAATCTAATCGGACAAGTCAAGATAGACGTCTATACATCTAGACGTAAATTACATTTACTGACGTTGTTTTTTTATTTTTTCATAAGCTGCTTGAATATCTTGTGCTTTTTGATTGGCAATTTCTAACATTTCTGGTGGTAGTCCTTTTGCCGCAAGCTTGTCAGGATGATGCTGTGACATCATTTTTCGCCATGCTTTCTTAATGGTTTGATCATCATCTTCAGATTTCACCCCTAAAATATCATAAGCAGCATCTATTGATGGTCCACTTTCATTTGTCGATGCTTGCTGTCGGTGATAATTCATTTGCGCTTCTAGCTGCTGTAATAATTTATCAATATCTCGCGCTGAAAAACCAAGTATTTTCGCTACCGTGTGCAATATTACCCGCTCTTTAGAATGAAGCGAGCCGTCAGCAAATGCCGCTTGCAATTGGACCTCTAAAAACAACTGTAGAATATCTCGCTGACCAAATGAACTCTGCTTAAATTCTTTAAGAGTTTCTTCTAATGGAAAGTCATTGGATTTGCCTTCACTAAAAGCCGCTTGAGCTTCGCGTCGTTTATCACCTGTTAATCCCATCTTATCCATCAATGCAGTGGCCGCATCAATTTCCTGCGCCGTGACTTTGCCACTCGCTTTGGCAATGTGACCATAGACAGAGAATACCGCGTGGAAAAATACAGCCTGGTTTGTAAAAGAATCTTTATTGACAAAAAACTTTGAAAAACCACCTTGATTCGAGAAATTTTGACTCATACTTCGGTCAAAACGATGGCCGATATAAAGGCCCAATAATGCACCTGCCCATTTCCCAAACATGAACCCAAACATGAACCCTAAAACTTTGCCCCAGATTTTCAAAACATACTCACTTATATATTATTAATTTTTGGTAACTTAGATATCACTCACGAAGCATACTATCTAATTGCTTCAACCGTTCTGGTGTACCAATATCAAACCAATGGCCGCGATAGAATTCACCGGTCACTTGCCGTTTTTTAATATGCTCACGAATAATTGGCCCCAACGCAACGCTTCCTTCATTAAGGCCTTCGAAGAAACGTCGATGATAAACAGCTATTCCAGAAAAGGTAAACTTTTCTTCACCCTCATTTTGTAACCAATGTTTATTCAAGGCAAAGTCACCACGCTGATGTTGAGGCGGATTTTCAACCAACACAAGATGTGCTAACACACCATCATCTAATTTTTTGGGCAACGTTGAGAAATCAAAATCTGTCCAAATATCCCCATTTACAACCATGAAATAATCATCATTAATAATAGATAATGCTTTTTTTATTCCACCAGCGGTTTCTAAGGCGCACGCCTTCTCATCACTATAATTAATGGCTAGCCCCCAACGGTTACCATCACCTAACGCTTGTGGGATCAGGTGTCCCAGCCATGCATGATTAATAACAACATCAGTAATTTGTGTCTGTCTAAATTGCTCTAGATGATATTCAATCAGTGATTTGTCGTTGACACATAATAATGGTTTTGGGCAATGATCGGTTAAAGGTCGCATACGTTCACCACGTCCTGCTGCTAAGATCATGGCAAACATGCATCAATCCTTGTCGTTAAGATAGGTAGAATCGTCTCATCAAATAACGCCTTAAACGGTCCTAATACATCATATTGATCGCATACTTCCGAAATATACTCAGCGACAAGTGGTAAATCATTCAAATAATATGATTTATTATCGCGTAAATGCAATCGACTAAAAATACCACACACTTTTAAGTGGCGCTGTAGCCCCATTAAATCGAACCAGTACTTATATTGCTCATAGTTACAGGTTATTGCATGACTGTGCTGAAATTGTTCAAACGATTGAACCACCAGATCATCTCGCTCAGCCTGGCTGAGTTTAAAATAACAATCTTTGAGCAGTGAAACAGCGTCGTAAGTTAATGGTCCTGTGACAGTATCTTGAAAGTCGATAATAGATAACGATTTGTTATCTCGCACCATAATGTTGCGTGCATGAAAATCACGATGGACACTCACTTGTGGTTGTTCAATGGCATTATTAATCAATAAATTAAAGCATTCATCAATCACAGTTTGTTGTGATGAAGAAAAATCAACATTCATTAAATCACGGCAAAACCAGTCACTAAACAAACGTAATTCTAATTGAAAAAATTCAGCATTATAACGTCCTTGATCAGCAATAGGTTTAACCTTGGCAACATGGGGTAGTAATGCGACAGCTTTTTGATACCACTTTTGCTCTTTATCGCTTTCTATTAGTGGTAATAACGTTTGGTTACCAAGGTCTGTTAAGCACATGAATCCTTTATCAACATCGCTAAATAAAACGCGTGGGACATCTAATCCCGCCGCCGCATATTTCAAAGCGAATGCAATAAACTCATTGTTTTTTTCAGTGGCCGGCGGCGCGTCAACTAGCACGTAACTAACACTTTCGTCCCGCACTCTAAAATAGCGCCTAAAACTTGCGTCGGCACTCACCACACTTAACTCCCTAGAAGAGCCTCCTAAAAGTGTATTAAACCACAAGCCTAATTGTTCTTTGCGATTATCGATGTGACCCCCTCAATTCGTTCCACTATTATTCAATTTACAAGTAGTTCGGCATAATACGTTACTTTATGTACCTACTATTAGCTCTAGGCTAAGATTTACGATATTATACCCATTTATTTTTCCCATCGAAAAGCTTCTATTTTCAAAGCATTGATTATGAAGCGTTTAGACAATTTTTACTATTTGAGTATACCTAACCTTAAAATGCGCTTAATTACTTTATT
>Ga0209291_1001942_pt1 | contig 17559 bp, 15 predicted proteins | sample GOMGulsemesocosm_FD_184633 | JGI IMG/M metagenome (GOLD analysis project Ga0209291, IMG submission 184633) | Methane-oxidizing microbial communities from mesocosms in the Gulf of Mexico - GOM9B Gulf of Mexico (SPAdes) (version 2) | ecosystem: Environmental > Aquatic > Marine > Cold seeps...
TTAGCGTAATGGGCTTAACGTTTGAAAAGCTTCAACAGCAATTAAGCGCACAAATTAATGAGCAACACATCGGTGTTAAAAGTAACATAAGCCTTGGTGAACTCCGTTCTATCAGAATTATCATTGCTGGAGAAGCCTACAAGCCAGGTTCCTATACCATCAGTTCATTGGCTACCATCACCCAAGCATTATTTGTTTCTGGTGGCGTCACTGATATCGCGTCATTGCGTAACATTGAGTTAAAACGCGCAGGTAAAACCGTCACCACATTTGATCTATACGACCTTCTTATGAAAGGGGATGCTAGCAACGACGTGCGACTTCGCTCGGGCGACGTGATCTTTATCCCAACAGTCGGTGCCAGAGTTCACGTTAAAGGTGAAGTGAAGCGTCCTGCAATTTACGAATTAAAGGGCCAACAAACAATCGCCGATGTTGTTAAATTAGCGGCTGGTACTAAACCAAATTCATACCCGAAGGCGAGTGTGCTAGAAAGCCACAGTAGCAATAATTTACCAACCTTAATTAATATTGATTTGACCACAACACAGGGCCGTCAATACGTTGTTAGTGACGGTGACGTCTTAGTCGTTCAATCAACCACTGAAAAAATACAAGACCAGATCATCCTCGCTGGTGCATTAACCCGGCCGGGTTATTACCAATGGCGCAGTGGATTGAAAGTCAGTGACTTAATTCAATCACAATGGAGTGATTTAAAGGGCGCAGTTGACCTACAATACTCATTAATCGCCAGAGAAATAAACCTACAAGGCGATATCGAAATATTACAGTTTAGCCTCGCGAATATATTCGGCGACCTCAACAGCCGAGACAACATTGAATTAGCAGCGCGCGATACATTAATTGTCTTTAGTCAGCATGAAGAGTTAAAAATTGAGTCTAGAGAAGAAGGCCGAGACAACAACCTGATTGAGGATGACCAAAGCGAAAGTCTTTCCAATTTATACAGCGACAAACGATTGATCGCGAAAAGTGGTGACTACACCCGCCGCGAGTTACTAGGACCTATTTTAGCTAAATTAAAGGGCCAAGAATTGTATAATGGCACCGTTAATGTTGCGTCTATCTCAGGCCAAGTAAGATTTCCTGGTGAGTATCCAATCTCACAAAACACTCGGTTAAAAAGCTTGATCGTCGCTGCCGGTGGCCTAAAGGAAAGTGCCTATATTAAGCAAGCCGAACTAACAAGCTTAGTGATTGACCCAACACTTGGGGCTAGCGTTCGTCACACTAATATCGACTTAGAAGCCGCGCTTAATGGCGATAGCACAGCAAATTTAGCGATTGTTAGTAAAGATCAGGTGAGTATCCTTAAGATCCCTTCGTGGCAAGAAAACATTTCAGTATCACTAAGTGGCGAAGTGCGCTTTCCTGGCATCTATTCAGTGCGTCAAGGTGAAACATTGGAAAGCGTCGTATTCCGTGCAGGTGGCTACACCGAACAAGCCTTCCTCTCTGGCGCAGTGTTTACGCGTGAATCGGTTAAAGAACAAGAACTGGCCCAAATAGCTAAGCTAGCCGACCAACTCCGATTAGATGTTGCTGCCAAAGGGCTAAGCGGTGATGGTTCAAATGTATCCTTTGCTGAAGCATCATTAATGTTAAAAGAACTAGAAAACTTAAAAGCAGTTGGACGAATGGTGATTGAACTCGAGCACCAGGACAACGCTAAAAACAATAGCAGCTTAGCGATTGAAGATGGTGACCAGCTATTTATTCCTTCACAAAAACAAATAGTAACCGTTGTCGGCGAAGTGCAACACGCCTCTACACATTTTTATAATGAAGGGCTTGATATAGAAGAATATCTCAAATTGGCCGGCGGCATAAAACATCGCGCGGATGATGAGCGAATCTATATTATTAGAGCGAATGGGTCAGTGATGATCCCAGAATCAAGCTATTGGTTTAATGGAAACCAACAGATTAAAGCAGGAGATACGATTGTTGTGCCATTAGATACTGAATATAAAGATAATCTAACATTGTGGTCTCAGGTTACCGGGATTATTTATAATGCCGCTGTTGCTGTTGCTGCTGTTAATGGAATATAAAAATGAGCGATAAAACACCCCTAGACACCAATCAACTAATTCAGCAGCTAGCATTAAGCCAATCTCAACAACAAGCCGAAGATGAAATTGATTTGGCTGAATTATGGCGTGCTATTTGGGCAGGAAAGTGGCTGATTATAGCGATGACGAGTCTTTTTGCCGTAGCATCTGTCGCCTATGCATTATCGCTTCCCAACATATACAAATCCGAAGCGTTACTAGCACCAGCCTCTCAAGAGGAAGGTGGCATGGGCGCACTGACGTCTCAGTTTGGCGGATTAGCAAGCTTAGCAGGCGTTAGCTTAGGCGGCGGTGGTGGTATTGATAAAACCACTCTAGCACTTGAAATTATGAAGTCTCGTGAATTTATCGGAAAAGTTATCGACGATAACGAACTACTGGTACCTCTTATGGCGGTAAAGAATTGGTCAATGATTAATAACGAATTAATTTATGATCCTGAGCTTTACGATACTGAAAAACGAAAGTGGGTGCGTGATGTAAAGTTCCCTAAAGAAGAAAAACCATCTTCTCAAGAAGCATTTAAAGAGTTTAGTGAAATATTTTCAGTTTCGCGAGACGAAACCAGCTCGATGATTTCATTCAAGGTAGAGCACTACTCCCCTGTAATAGCAAAGCAATGGGTGGACTTATTGACGGACGCCATCAATCAAGAAATGAAAGAACGGGACTTATCTGAGGCAAAAGATAGCATTGCATATCTCGAAGAGCAATTAAATAAAACACGAGTAAGTGGCTTACAAGACGTTCTTTATCAGCTTGTAGAAGAACAGACTAAAACAATAATGTTTGCGAATGTTCGAGAGCAGTATGCATTTAAAACGATCGATTCGGCAATAGTACCAGAAATTAAGGCGGGTCCTAAACGTGCGCTGATTTGTGTACTGGGGGTGTTAGTTGGCGGTATGCTTGCTGTTATGGTCGTGCTGATAAGGTACTTCTCTCAGAAGTCGAACGATAATGAGTAGTTTTAAAACAGCAAAGTTATTTGAACAGGTATTCTTATGGAAATTATAGCACCGTTAATCTTTACATTTCTGACGTCATTTGTTTGCATTCGCTTTGGTAAACCGATAGCTGTCCGTTTAGGGTTAGTCGATACGCCAACCGCTCGTAAAGCGCATACAGGTTCAATACCCCTTGTTGGTGGTATTAGTATCTTTATCGGTGTTCTAATGGCGTCAATGGTATTTATCCCTCAAAGCCAAGAGCTGAACTTATATTTAATCGCAGCTGCTTTAATTGTGTTCATCGGTGTGTTGGACGATTTTTATGACCTCCCAGTTAAGCCAAGAATTGTTGCCCAAATATTAGTCGCGAGCATGATGATTTTTGGCGCGAACTTATATTTAGATAATCTTGGAGATTTGTTTGGTCTTGGGGATGTTCGACTCGGTATGTTCGGTACTGTGTTTACAATCATTGCAGTTGTGGGAGCTATTAATGCATTTAATATGGTTGATGGAATTGATGGCTTAGCTGGAATGTTATCTATGATTACATTTAGTTCATTAGCATTATTGTTGAGCTTAAGTCATAATCAATGGTATTTGCTTCCAGTATTATTCATTGCTGCAACACTGGCTTATCTAATGTTTAACTTAGAATGGCCAAGCTCAAAATTTAAGAAGATATTCATGGGCGATGCAGGGAGTATGCTGATTGGATTAACCGTTGTTTGGTTACTAGTCGTAGGCACACAATCAGAGATTCAAGCATTTAAACCAGTAACAGCGTTGTGGATTATCGCCGTGCCATTAATGGATATGGCAGCGATAATGGTTCGCCGGATAAGAAAAGGGCAATCGCCATTTAAACCTGATCGAGACCATTTACATCACATTTTCTTAAGGGCTGGTTTTTCTTCGAGACAAACATTGGCGTTAATCAGCTTGATCGCAATTTTTCTTACGTTGTCTGGTGTAGCCCTGGAGTCATTTAACGTTCCTGAGTGGATTATCTTAATTTTGTTTATCTGTGTATTTGGTGTTTATACTTATGCTATAAACCACATTTGGCGTTTACTAACGCTTTTTAGAAGATTAGCTCGTTCTAAATGAACTCAAGCCTTTAATTTCCCTATAGAGTATAAGAATGAAAGTTTTAACCGTGTTTGGGACTCGTCCCGAAGCCATAAAGATGGCACCATTAGTACATGCTTTAGAAAAGGACAGCTATTTCAATTCGAAAGTATGTGTCACAGCGCAGCACCGAGAAATGTTAGATCAAGTATTAGATCTATTTGAGATCACCCCAGAATATGATCTTGATTTAATGAAGGCTGGGCAATCGTTAAATCAAGTTACTGCTCGGATTCTTTTAGAGCTAAAACCAATACTTGAAGAGTTTAAACCTGATATTGTTTTGGTGCACGGCGATACAGCGACAACATTTACAGCCAGCCTAGCTGCCTATTATGAACAAATCCCTGTTGGGCATGTTGAAGCCGGTCTTAGAACAGGTAATATTTATTCACCTTGGCCCGAAGAAGGAAATCGTAGGCTCACTGGCTCATTAAGTAAATACCACTTCGCACCAACAACAACATCAAAGCAGAACCTTCTGAAAGAAAATTACTCTTCAGAATCAATTTGTGTAACTGGGAATACTGTTATTGATGCGCTTCTGATGATCCAAGACAAAATAACGAAAGATAAAGGAATTAAGGATAAGCTTGATTCACAATTCTCGTTCTTAGACCGTGATAAAAAACTAATATTAGTTACTGGGCATCGCCGAGAAAGCTTCGGAGCTGGTTTTGAACGTATATGCCAAGCGCTAGCAATCACTGCGAAGAAATACCCTGAAGCTCAAATATTATACCCAATGCACTTGAATCCTCAGGTGCGTGAGCCTGTTAACCGAATATTGAAAAACATCGATAATGTATTATTGATTGAACCTCAACAGTATTTACCGTTCATCTATTTAATGACACGTGCTCATATTATCTTAACAGACTCTGGTGGGATTCAAGAAGAGGCCCCTTCATTAGGAAAACCAGTACTTGTTATGCGGAACACTACAGAGCGACCAGAAGCAGTCGCCGCTGGCACTGTAAAGCTCGTCGGAACGCAAATTGACGATATGATGACTGGAATCGGAGAGTTGATGGATTGTGAAACAGCTTACGAAGCAATGAGTTTTGCTCATAATCCTTACGGTGATGGCAACGCAAGTCAGAAAATACTTGAGTTTCTAAAAAATAATTAATAACGGAATTTAAATGAAAAATATTAGCGATGCAAAAATTGCGGTTATCGGATTAGGTTATGTTGGCTTACCACTCGCAGTGGAGTTCGGTCGTAAGCGGAATGTTATAGGCTTTGATATTGACACGGACAGAGTGCAGGAGTTAAAGAACGGTTATGACAGAACCCTTGAGATAGAAGGGGATTCATTAAAAGAAATTGATAACTTGATATTTTCTTCAAATGTTGATGATTTATTAGTATCCGATATATACATTGTTACGGTACCAACACCAATTGATAAAGAGAACAAACCTGATTTATCGCCTCTAATAAAAGCAAGTGAAATGCTAGGGAGGGTTTTATCTAAAGGTAATATCGTTATCTACGAGTCCACTGTTTATCCTGGTGCGACTGAAGATGATTGTGTCCCTATTTTAGAGAGAAATTCTGGACTCACTTTTAATCAAGACTTTTTTGCTGGTTATAGCCCAGAACGAATAAACCCTGGTGACAAAATCAATAGATTGCCTAATATAATGAAAGTTACTTCAGGATCCACTCCTGAGATTGCTAACATTGTCGACGCTTTATATCGTGAAATAATTACGGCTGGAACCCATAAAGCACCATCTATAAAAGTCGCCGAAGGAGCCAAAATTATTGAAAACATACAGCGTGATGTAAATATTGCGTTGGTAAATGAGCTATATCAAATTTTTGATAAGATGGGTGTCGATACTAATCAGGTTATCGAAGCAGCGTCTACTAAATGGAATTTCATGAAGCTCAAGCCTGGACTGGTTGGTGGGCATTGTATCAGCGTTGACCCTTACTATTTGCTTCATAAATCACAGTCGTGTGGTTACATTCCTGATTTGATGCGTAGAGCAAGGGAGATCAACAATGGAATGGCAGATTACGTTGCTAATAGTTTTTTAAAGAAATTAGTGAAAAATAGCATTAACCCAGTCAACCTTAGCGTCTTGATTTTAGGGTTTTCATTTAAAGCCGATTGTCCTGACATACGTAATACAAAAGTTTTTGAGCTATATAATTCGTTAGTTGACTTAGGCTTTAATGTGGATGTTTACGACCCCGTAATTGATATTGCAGAAGCAAAATCAGAATACGGCCTAGATATATTGAGTACACTTGATATTAGTTATGATGCCGGTATTTTGGCGGTAGAACACGAATCAATATTACACGACTTACTCAATGGTTCTTTGAGCTTTAAGGAAGATTACATTTATGACTTTAAAGGTTTACTAAATGTTGAGTAATATCCTTAACTGGAATTGCAAAAGGAAGATACAACAGCATAATCCTGATGTGGAGTTTCTCAAAGTCGAAAGTCGGAATATTAGTGGGCTAGAAAAATTTAAAATAGGTAATGGCTGTAGAATCGGTCCCGGTTGTATGATCAATGCTGCTGGCGGTTTAACCATAGGTCACAATGTGATTCTTGCACCTAATATAGTTATTTGGACTCAGAATCATCGGTTTAAGAACGCCTCAATGTTGCCTTATGATAGTGGAGTTATAAACAAACCTGTCATTATTGGCAATAATTGTTGGCTGGGAGAGGGCGTAAAAATAGCGCCTGGTGTAGTTGTCGGTGAGGGGGTTATTTTAGCAATGGGAAGTGTTGTTTTTGATGATATACCTGACTTTTCAATCGTTGCGGGTAATCCAGCCCTTGTAATCGCGACGAGGAAAGATATAGAGCATTATAGAGACTTAGATACTCAAGCTGATAGTTATCTAATTAATAAAATTAAGGGATAGTGTTGTGCGGAACAAAATGTTTCTTGGAGCTATCAAATTAATTTCTATTGCCACTGGAGTACTAACAAGTCTATTTTTAGCTTCAATGATGGGGAAAAACGACTTTGGCCAATTAAGTGCACTTATTAGTCTATTTTCGGTGTGTCTGGTGTTTAGTAATATTGGGATTAGCTTCTCTGTGGTTGATATATTTCCCAAGTTAACCGCTAATAGGGATATGTTTTTTGTTATTAAAAAGATAAACATATACTCCTTAGTGACGTCTTTATTAGTTGGAGGAGTTGCTTTCTCTTATGCGAAATATATCGAACTTATTGATTCTACGCAGTGGTATGTTTTAGTCATTTTTGTTGCTATTATTTTAGCTCAGAACTTTCATTCTTCGAATATAGCGATCTTAAGGTCTTTGCAGTCATATAAATCGGCGCTAATCGCAGAAAGTTTATTATTTAATATTGCATTAGTCTCTTTTATTTATTTTCTCTATATCCACCTACAATTCGCAATATACATTCCGTTATTAATTTCAGTACTGTTATCTTTGTCCATCTCTTTCATCTCCAGTCGCAATAAAATATATAGCCTACCTGAAAATGAAAACCAAGCTATTGAGCCTTTAAATTCTAAATCTGAAGGCTTTAATTTGAAGAAACTGTTACCGTTTTTTTTATTAGGCGTCGTTGAGGTTATTACTACAAATCTTGACACCCTCATTATTAATCAATTTTTTGGTAATGCTGAAACCGCTAACTACTTTATCGCTAAAAAGACCCTCATAGTGTTTACGTTTTTTTGGTTTATTTATAATTTTATTTACGCGCCAAAATTATCTAGAGTTTTTTCAAACTCTATAGAAGACGTTGATAAAGAATCCGTAGTTCGAATATTGAAAATGAAATGGTCTATCTTAGGTGTCTCGATGATTGTAGCCTTAAGTCTATCCTTTTATTTCAAAGCGATTATGGGGCTAATTGGTTTGCCTGAGTACGCGGAAGCGCAAGATTATATTATTGGATTTGCGGTTTTTGCGATGATTCACATCGTAACGGGGCCAGTCATTAGTTTTCTGAACGTAACAGGGATGGGGCAATATTCCTTTAAAGTGGTTGGCGTTGGGGCCGCTGTATTTTTATTAGTTTTCTATCCCCTGATTGTGCATCTAGGACCAATAGGAATGGTTGTTGCGTTAAACTTAAGCCTTATTAGCTGGAAGATATGTGGAATCGTTTTGATTAAAAATAAAACTGGCTTTAATTTATTTGTAGGAAGTTATAAGAAATGAGCGATATTGTAATTAAAGGTGGCTACGGCTTAAGAAACTTTGGCGATGACGCATTGATGTATTATCTTGTTAGAAGTATTGCAAGTAGATACCCAGAGCTGAAAATTGCGTTGGACTGTACAAGAGCGAATTATATAAAAAAATGGTTACCCCAGATTAAATTTGCAGCACCTTATGAGCTACCGAATGTAGTCTACATATATGGCGGGGGAACATTATATTATTCTTTTCCTAAAAAAATTGCAGGGAAGAGCATTGTCGATAAAATTTTTCTTGCGTTAAAAGAGCCTAGTCTGGTAGTTAATAAATTGATGCTGCGCAAGCGTTATCAAAAATTTAACAATGCTAATGTTCCTAAAGTAATGTTTGGCTTAGGTTTCGGCCCTTTCCATCAAGAAGATCAACAATATTTTGGTGCTATTGAAGACGTTAAAAGTACTGATCGGGTCTGTGTTAGGGATTCCGTTTCATTTGATTTTGTAACCCAACATTCTGATAATACTTTTAGAGGTACGGATATCTGTTTTGCTAAAAGTGTAGTTGATAATTCACATCCAAACTCTGCCGATAAAGTTAAGAAAATCGGCGTAATAGTTCGTGATTGGAATTATGGAACAGTAGAAGATAACTACGCTGAAAATTTAGTTAAGTCAGTTGATGTATTACGTGAGTCAGGCTTTAAAGTACAGTTTATAGTATTTAGTGACTTGAGAGATAAAGACTGGCTAATAAGATTATCAAATGACGGTGAAGATATTCTAATGTGGAATCCTGACATTCAAACGATTGATGGGTTTATGAGTGATTTAGAAGCATATGATTTATTCATATCAGCCAGATTTCACGGAGTTATTTTCAGTACTTTATTGAATAAGCCGGCTATCTCGATTGCTTTAGAGCCAAAGTTAGAATTAGTGAAAGAAAATGCTGTATGTGAGGTTTGGCATCCTATTAATGATTCTAGTGAGGAGCTATTAACATTAGTTAATAATATCGATGAAGGCTATCGAGACTATGTTGACCGTTGTGCCGTTTTAACAACGGAAAAATCAGCTGTTTACGAATCAATGTTAGATTTTGCAATTGCGGAGTACTTATGAAGATTGGAATTGTGACAACATGGTTTGAGCGTGGAGCAGCTTATGTTAGCAAACAGTTCATGGAAACCCTTGAAGCATTAGGGCATGAAGTCTATATTTATGCGCGTGGTGGAGAGGAGTTTGCTAAAGGGAATCCGAAATGGGATCTAGATAATGTTACTTGGAATAGGTTCCTATTTAGCCCCGTTCCGACAGATATATGTCGGAAGCAGTATGAGTCATGGCTAGATGAAAAAGAGATTGAAGTAGTTATTTTTAATGAACAACAGTTTTGGCAACCTATATTATGGACCAAAGATAAATCTATATTGACAGTTGCTTATATTGATTATTATACCGTTAACAGCATTGGCCTGTTTGAACTATATGATCAACTTTGGTGTAATACTAAACGGCACGCATCGGCTTTTGAATGGCATGATGGTATGAGGTATTTGCCTTGGGGAACAAACATCGATTTGTTTAAACCTCAGAGTATTAAGGAGCGTGTAGATAATAAATTGCTAACATTTTTTCATTCCGCAGGGCTAAATCCGTATCGAAAAGGAACTGATTTAGTTATTTCGGCCGTTAAGGAATTATTAAAACGTGGCGTTGTAGATTTTAAAGTCGTTATTCATATTCAGACTAATTTAGTCAATTTTTTTCCTGAGCTAAAAGACGAAATAGAAAAACTAATTGAGCAAGGGTATCTAGAGGTAATTGAGAAAACAGTATCTGCGCCTGGCTTGTACCATTTAGGTGATGTATATGTATACCCAAGTCGGCTAGAAGGTATTGGTCTGACAATTGCTGAAGCCATTTCTTGTGGATTGCCTGCCATTGTTACTGATGAAGCACCGATGAATGAATTTATTGAAGCAAGCTCTTGTCGCGCTGTGAAGGTGAACGGAAGAGAACAGAGAAAAGACGGATACTATTGGGATATGGCCTTTGTGGATATCTTTAAGTTAGCTGATGCAATGAATGAATATATTAGCGATAGTGATTTCTTACTGGAGTCAAAGATAAAAGTTCGTCAACATGCTGTTGAACATCTTAATTTCGAAAAAAACAAATCTGAAATTGAAAAAGTGTTGGTTGATTTAAAGCCTCGAGTTTTAGGCTCAAATATTAGGACCGCTATAGATAGTGAAGATTCTAAATATACTCGCTTCTATCGTGATGTTCCTAATTTGTATAGAACTCTCTTTTCATTTGCGAAAACCTTAAAAAGGAAAATGTCGCTTTGAAAAATGTACTTTTTATAACGCACGAAAACCTAAGTAAGACTGCTGTTAGTAAAGCCATGTTTGAAGATGTTGCTCATGTTGTAAAAAATGATGGCATAACTGTATCTATTCTGTCAGCAGGTGATCAAAACTCTAGTTTCAAGCTTGACGATGTGAATTATTATACGTTTAAACGTAGCTCTTACGGTGATGTCTCTATCTCTGCATTTTTATCATTAGTTAGTGCTTTTTTTATATTTTTAAAATTGCTGTTTAAGAATGACGTATTCCTTTTTCGCTCTTACCCCTCAATGATGATGTTTGGGTGGGTAGTATGGCTGTTCGGTAAGAAAAGCATCTTTGATACTAGAGGGCTTTTTTTTGATGAACTATTTGATTCAGGTAAGATATCTAATCAAAGATTGAAGCGTATTTTTTACATGTTAGAGAATATGTTATTACGAGTCTCGCATAAGGTCATTTCAGTAACTGATGCTCAAGCTGAGCACTATATAAGTCGGGTTTCTTCGACAAAGAGTAAGAGTATAGTCATTCCTAACGGTGCGCCACGATGTGAGATTATTAAATCTAAAACTGAGAGCGATATCCTTCAGTTAGTCTATGTCGGTTCATTAGTAAAATGGCACTCTCCAGAGTTAGTTAGAGACGTTTGTTTAGAATTAAAATTACATGGCATCTCCTTTCATTTAACTGTCCTTACAAGAGATTTAGATACTGCAGTAGAGGTTTTTTCTGCACTAGATACTAGCGTCTCAATTGAAACACATGACTACCGCAACAAGCCTATCAGATTTCACTATGGCTTCTGCTTTATTTCAGGCGGCGTATCTAAAGAAGTATGTTTTCCAGTAAAATACTTAGAATATATCCAAAGTGGTACTAAAGTCATCTCCTCTTCAAACGTAAAGGTTACACATCATTTAACAACATCACTTAATCTAGGGGTGAGTGTTGATATCACGAACCATTTAGACACTGTAGTAGCAGAAATACTGGACGAAATTCATTCTAATAAAAACAACATTGTTTCCCTTCCTGAAGAGTTAACATTTGAAAGTCAAAGTAACGCCGTGAAAAATATAATAACGAGTTTTAAGTGATTTACTACTTAACCGTTCTTCTATACATATATCTGGTAATTTTAAAGTTTAGAAAGCTGCCATTATCAATTATTTTTGTTTTCATGATGCCAGTGATGATGTTTGCTTCGTTACGTGGTAGCTCGGGCAAGGATACTAAATTATATTTAAACAGGTTTGATGGAATGAGCAGCGATGGTGTGGCTGTATCATTTGACTCTGAACCAATTTTGAATAGTCTGATTTATATCTCTAAAATCCTTATGGGAGGAGGACATGAGCTCTTTTTCTTTTTACATGCTGTTTTAGTCTGTTTTTTATTTTCGCTGATCATTAAAAAATATGAAAGAGCTAGGGTATATTTATTAACTATAGGGCCAATGTTTCTGATTGATGGTTTGACTAACGGCATGCGTATTACCATTGCTTATCACCTCTTTGTTGTTGCTGTACTGTACCGTAAACAACTAATGTTGGGAGGCGGAGTTTTTCTTGCTCATGTATCAGGTTTGCTAATGTACTTTTTTAAGGTGTGCCTTGATAGCAGTAAAGTCTCTACTGTTAGGAAGATAATACTTTTAGTCTTGTGCTCGTTATTAATATATATATTGTCAATTTATTTAGACCGTCTTCTATTGTTAATTCCACGTGTCGCTGGGAAATTTAGTAAATATAGCGAAATGGTTTTACCAACTAAATATAGTGGCGTAGTTGATATATTTGTAATGGTATCAATTTTCACGCTATCGGTTTGGACACGTGTTAATCGTAGACGAGATTTGATTTATGGCAGCGGTATAGCATTGTTTATAGGCATTACGTTCTATGTACTAAACCAAAACTCATTAGCATTTATCCGTGTAGGAAAACTGTTTATCGTTGCTCTTTGCGTTTCCGAATTTGCAACCCGAGCAGAGCGAGCAATACCTTTTTATCCGTTATTTGTTATTGGTATTCTGTATAATTTGAATTTTTTACGTCAGATCATTTTTGGTCATGGCTTTTTGCCTTATCCAGGCATTGTGAATTAAAGGAATTAACATTGATTTATATTGCAATCGTTTCGCACGGTCATTTTGAGTTAATCAGAAAAAATTTAGATTTAGTGAAGATAGCTAAACTAGATTTTGTTTCCGTTATTGTTAAAGATAATGTTGGGGATGATAGCCTGAAGTCGTATTGTTTAAAGCATGATTTAACTTATATAGATGATAACTTAGGGTTAGGTTTTGGTGAGAACAATAATTATATTTATAATTTTATTTCTTCAAGTTTTTTGGTTCAATCAGATGACCATTTTGTTGTAATGAATCCCGATTTATACATCAGCTATGAAAATTTTCTAACATTTAGCGATTCAATTTTAGTGAATCCTATTGAGATCTGTACCGTAGACCTTTTTAAGGATGATAAACTCTCTGTAAGAGACCCATTTATTCGCAAATTCCCGAGATTAATTGATTTTTTCCAATCTTTTATTTTCAAAAAAAATAATACGATTATTGATAGGACTCATGGGGTAGGTTCTATTGATTGGTGTGCTGGGTCATTTATGTGTTTTAAGTGGGAGGTTTATCTAGCGCTAAAGGGCTTCGATGAAGGCTATTTTATGTACTGTGAAGATATTGATATTTGTTATAGAGCAAATATATTAAATTATTCCATATCATACCTCGGAAATGTTCAAGCTTTACATTACGCACAACATACCAATAGGGCGCTATTCTCAAAACATTTTTTCTGGCATATTAAAAGTATTGCTAGATTCTTAATCGTTAAAAATCTTTCGCAATATTCGCTTAAGTTTTTTATTAAACAAAAATCAATTATAAAGTAGCCATTATGAGAAAAGGAATAATATTAGCAGGGGGGAGCGGAACTCGCTTATACCCTCTTACCAAAGTTGTTAGTAAACAACTAATGCCAATTTATGACAAGCCGATGGTTTATTATCCGCTAGCAACTCTTATGCAAGCCGGCATTCAGGAGATACTCTTGATTTCTACCCCAGAAGAGATTCAGCGTTATGAAGATCTGTTGGGCAATGGCGACAATTTTGGTGTTAGTATTTCATACAAAGTGCAGCCTAATCCGGATGGTTTGGCACAAGCATTCCTTTTGGCTGAAGAATTCCTTGCCGGCAGTGCTGCTGCTTTAGTGCTAGGCGATAATATGTTTTATGGCCATGACTTAGTTAAATCTCTTAAGAGTGCTAATGCGCAAGGGAGCGGGGGAACGGTATTTGGATATCATGTCGCTAATCCTCGCGCTTATGGTGTTGTAGAATTCGATAATGATGGTAATGCAGTGTCTATTGAAGAAAAGCCTTTAGAGCCTAAATCAAATTATGCAGTGCCAGGTTTATATTTCTTTGACGACAGAGTTGTAGAGTTTGCTAAAAATGTTAAACCGTCGGCACGGGGCGAACTTGAGATAACTGACGTCATTGATCAGTACTTAAAGCTCGGAGAATTAAAAGTTGAAATTATGGGGCGTGGGACTGCTTGGCTAGATACGGGGACGCATGACGACCTTTTGGCAGCAGCGCAGTTTATTGCAACTATCGATAAGCGTCAGGGTTTAAAAGTTAACTGCCCAGAAGAAGTCGCTTTTAGAAATGGTTGGATAACCCCAGAACGGTTAAAGTTAATTGCCGAACCTTTACGAAAAAGCGGTTACGGTGAATACTTATTGAATCTGTTAGAGGAGAGAGTCTTTTCATGAAATATATTGAAACGGCGATAAGTGACGTAAAAATTATCGAGCCTAATATATTTGGTGATGAACGTGGTTTCTTCATGGAGACTTTTCGCGTCGATGAATTTAATGAAAAATGTGTTGAGCGGAGCTTTGTACAGGAAAATCATAGTAAGTCTGAACATGGGATTCTTCGTGGATTGCATTATCAGTTAAAAAACACCCAAGGAAAGCTTGTGCGTGTTACTTCCGGCGAAGTATATGATGTTGCCGTTGACATGCGAAAATCTTCTCCGACTTACGGTCAGCATATCGGTGTCGTCCTATCTGCTGAAAATAAACGACAATTATGGGTTCCTGAAGGCTTTGCTCATGGCTTTTATGTAATGAGTGATTCAGCTGAATTTGTTTATAAATGCACTGATTATTATGCTCCTGAGCATGAAGTGTCTTTGCTTTGGAACGATCCAGTTTTAAATATTAAATGGCCGTTAGTAAATGGCTCTCAACCATCGCTTTCAATTAAAGATAATGAAGGTTTATTATTTGCTGATGCTCCATCATTCGAGTAGATAATCTATAAGGTTTTCACACATTCTATGAAGATAATTGTAATTGGTCGTAACGGACAATTAGCCTGGGAATTGGCTAGACTGAATAGTGATACGCATCAAATATTATGCTTAGGGCGAGACGACATCGATTTATCGAATGAAGAGTCAATTCTTCATTCTTTGATTGAAAATAGTGCTGATGCGGTCATCAATACTGCTGCATATACGGCCGTCGATATGGCCGAAACGGATATCGATGATGCCTATTTACTAAATAAGGATGCTGTAGGCATGCTAGCGAATGCATGCTCTAAGTTGTCCATTCATTTAGTACAAGTCTCTACAGATTTTGTTTTTTCAGGGGAAAAGTCTACTCCGTATTTAACTACTGACAGTGTAAAACCAATGAGTGTTTATGGTGCTAGTAAAGCGGCCGGTGAGCAGCTGTTGCTAGATATATTACCTAATGAAAGTTGCATTATTCGTACATCTTGGGTTTATTCGGTACACGGTAATAATTTTGTGAAGACAATGCTGCGCTTAATGAGTGAAAAATCTGAACTTGGTATCATTAGTGATCAGATAGGAAGCCCTACATCAGCAACGCCGTTGGCAAAAGCTTGCCTTCATGCATCAGTAAACCGAATCAAAGGAATACATCATTGGACTGATGCCGGTGTTGCTAGTTGGTATGACTTTGCCGTTGCGATACAACAAATTGCGGTATCACAGAAGCTACTGATATCTGATACTTCCATTAAACCTATATCTACAGATGAGTATCCGACACCAGCGCATCGCCCAAGCTACAGTGTGCTTAATAAAAGCAGTTTATCAGAGAATTTTTCTTGCGTAGATAATAGACATTGGCGGCTAGAACTTGAAGCGATGTTGATAAACTTGAAACCTTAGACATTGTTTAATGTAAATTAAAATATAAGATTATATAACTATGAAAACATTATTAATAACAGGCGGCGCTGGGTTTATCGGCGCTAATTTTGTGAATTATTGGCTGGAAAAATACTCTGCGGATAAATTAGTAGTGCTTGATGCTCTAACTTACGCTGGGAATTTATCTAATTTGATTAGCGCTAGTGCCAATGAACGCTTTACTTTTATCAAAGGTAATATTTGCGACCAAAATCTAGTTGAATCTTTATTGACGAAATATCAGGTAGACACGTTAGTTCATTTTGCAGCTGAGTCTCATGTCGACCGTTCTATTACTGGACCTGATGAGTTTATTGAAACCAATATTATCGGTACGTATACGTTATTAAAAGCCGCGAAAAACATTTGGATTGATCAGCCCAAAGCACAGGGAAATGAACCCTTACAGCATCGCTTCCATCACGTGTCTACAGATGAAGTTTATGGAACTCTTTCAGCAACTGATCCTGCATTTACGGAAGATACTGCTTATGCGCCTAACTCACCATATTCTGCAAGTAAAGCTGCAAGTGATCATTTAGTTCGCGCTTATCACCATACCTTTGGCTTAAACATTACAACAAGTAACTGTTCTAATAATTATGGTCCTCTACATTTTCCTGAAAAACTAATCCCTTTAGTTATAACCAACGTATTGCATAATAAAGAACTACCAATCTATGGTGATGGTATGCAAATTCGAGATTGGTTATATGTCGATGATCATGCTTATGGTATTGATTTAGTGCTAAGTAAGGGCATTAACGGTGAAAACTATAATATCGGTGGAAATAATGAATGGGCTAATATCGATATCGTGAAAGAGGTTTGTGCGTTGTTAGAGAAAGCTTTTAGTCGAGACTCTTCATTAGCTGAAAAATATCCACTGGCTATAGCTGCTATAGCTGGTAATACTGAATCATTAATTACATATGTGCAAGATCGCCCAGGGCATGATCGCCGATACGCCATTGATGCGACGAAAACGCGCGATGAATTAGGGTATGAGCCTAGAGAGTCGTTTGAGAGTGGAATTGAGAAAACCGTTCATTGGTATCTCGAGAATGAAAAATGGTGGCAGTCTGTTATGGATGGCTCGTATCAAGAATGGGTGAGTCAACAATATTCTTAGTGTTATAAATCTGTAACGGGGGAAGTAATGGGAAAACGTAGAATATTTAAAGCAGTGATCCCCGTTGCAGGTCTTGGTACGCGTATGCTACCTGCAACAAAAGCTATTCCAAAAGAGATGCTACCAATAGTGGATAAGCCACTCATTCAATATATTGTGAGTGAGTGTATTGCCGCTGGTATTAAAGAAATTATTTTAGTTACTCATTCTTCAAAGAATGCAGTAGAAAACCATTTTGATAAATCATTTGAATTAGAAACTACATTAGGGAAGCGCGTTCAACGTCAGCTCCTTGATGAGGTTAAATCGATTTGTCCGAAAGGCGTTACTATTATTCAAGTACGCCAAGGGGAAGCTAAAGGGCTTGGTCATGCAGTGCTAAAGGCACGCCCTATTATTGGTGAATCGCCATTTGTCGTCGTATTACCCGATGTTATTCTCGATGAAGCCGCTGCTGACTTGAAAACAG
>Ga0209291_1001943_pt1 | contig 17554 bp, 15 predicted proteins | sample GOMGulsemesocosm_FD_184633 | JGI IMG/M metagenome (GOLD analysis project Ga0209291, IMG submission 184633) | Methane-oxidizing microbial communities from mesocosms in the Gulf of Mexico - GOM9B Gulf of Mexico (SPAdes) (version 2) | ecosystem: Environmental > Aquatic > Marine > Cold seeps...
CCTACGGCTTAGAAGGCCGTTGCTCTATCCAACTGAGCTAAGGGGTCGTGGTCGGTGATAGAGGATTCGAACCTCTGACCCCCTGGTCCCAAACCAGGTGCGCTACCAAGCTGCGCTAATCACCGAAAGTGTTGAAGACTACGTCTGTCAACGAGGGTGGATATTACAGAGTTGCTCTGTTCTCGTCAAATAGTTTATCTAAGTGAAGAAGCAACTGCCTAATAGTTATACACCAAGCGAGATTATAACAACAATATGCATAGTTTCGATGCTAATTGCAGAATTTTTATTAAATAGTAACGCAAATCAATAACAAAGCAGGTTTCAATTAACCTGCTTATCGACGTTCTAATCTGCTTATACTAGCTCTGCTACCACAGTTTCGGACCATGACTCTAAGTTTAGCTTTGCTAATTCGTCCGCCGCTAAAAAGCCCGCTAAGTTCAACGCGTCTTCTTTGCTCGTTACAACAAGGTCTGCATGTACTTCAGCAACTAATACAATACCTAGATGTACTTCATCAACCGGTGTTACGTCTTTAGAAAGATAACCTATTGTTGTCATCCCTAAGAAGTCGCTTTCTTTTAAACCTAACTCTTCATGTAATTCACGATACATACCAGTGCGTAACGTATCTGCTAGTTGGAATACACCTTTTTCATCATAAACCGCATCAACAGCATCAACGTGACCACCAATACCAATACTGAATAAGTTATGTAAGCGAGATTCACCACCTGATACAGAACGTTCGTATGCTAAGTATTTGTCACCCTGCTTTACAACCACATAAGGAATAAGCTGGCGAAATTTAGGATTTGTTTCTAACAGTGCGCGCTGCATAATAACAACATCTTTACTTTCGATATTTACAGTTGAACTGTCAATTAAACGGGTTGAGGGTGCTGCTACGTCTGCAAAAACGGAAATAATATGCTCTTGATGTTTCACTGTTATCTACCTAAGTAATTTAAAGCATCTTTATAACCAAATAGACCTTCTTTGTCACTCTAATTAGATGATTATTTATCCTAAGAATTGCTGACAAAGTCACATTTTAGTGCGAAAATGGCGCAACTTTCTAACCAAGAGATGAATATAACTCAATGACAGCTCAAATCATTAATGGAAAAAATATTTCTCAGCAAGTTCGCCAGAAAGTTGCTGAAGAAGTGGCTACGCGTACTGCACAAGGATTACGCGCCCCGGGTCTTGCTGTGATTTTAGTGGGTGCCGATCCGGCATCACAAGTATATGTTGGGAGTAAACGTCGTGCCTGTGAAGAAGTAGGCTTCGTTTCTAAATCTTACGATCTTGAAAGAGATAGCTCACAAGAAGCTTTATTAGCATTAATTGATGAGTTAAACGCAGATACCACGATTGATGGAATATTAGTGCAACTGCCTTTACCTGCGCATATTGATACAACCCTTGTGTTGGAACATATTCGCCCAGACAAAGATGTTGATGGTTTTCATCCATATAACGTAGGTCGTTTATCACAACGCATCCCTGCATTACGTCCTTGCACACCAAAAGGTATTATTACGCTACTTGAATCAACAGGTGTTGACCTACATGGTCTAGATGCTGTTGTTGTTGGCGCGTCGAATATTGTTGGTCGTCCAATGACGCTTGAATTATTACTTGCAGGTTGTACAACGACAACATGTCACCGCTTCACTAAAAACTTAGAAGAGCATGTACGCCGTGCCGATTTAGTTGTAGTAGCAGTTGGTCGTCCTAACTTTATTCCAGGTGAATGGATCAAGAAAGGCGCAATGGTGATCGATGTTGGTATTAACCGTTTAGAAAATGGTAAACTTGTTGGTGATGTTGGCTTTGAAGTAGCAAAAGAAAATGCTTCTTTCATTACCCCTGTACCAGGTGGTGTTGGTCCAATGACAGTTGCAAGCTTGATCGAGAATACTCTAATCTCTTGCCGTGATTACCATTCAAAGTAATCGATAAGCAATCAGTTACAAATAGTACGTAATAAACCATCACGTATTATAAATAATAAAAGCCGCATCACCTTTTGGTCATGCGGCTTTTTTGTAAGCTAAGCTCTGCGCTTAAACCTTAATTAGGCATTTATTTGAAACTTAACAGTTCCACTTCAAAGATCAGTGTTGAACCAGGTTGGATACTACCAGCACCTCGGTTGCCATACGCTAGATTGCTGGGAATAAAGAAGCGACGTTTCTCACCCACTACCATCAACTGTACACCTTCGGTCCAACCGGGGATCACTTGATTTAAACCAAATGTAATCGGCTCGCCGCGCTGTACCGAGCTATCAAACACAGTACCGTCTAATAATGTACCGTGATAATGAACTGTTACTTTAGAACGACCGGTTGGATGTTCAGTGCCAGTACCTTCAGTAAGTACTTTCGATTGTAGGCCTGACGCAGTTACTTCAACACCTTCTTTTTCTAAATTCGCGGCTAAGAACTCTTTACCTAATTCTATATTTTCAGCGGCTTGTTTTTTATTCCCCCCCATGCGCTGCATAAGGAAAAAAATCAACGCACAACCGATGATCACTGAAATAATTTTAAACATGATTAATCCCTATCTAGTAAAAAAACGCCGATGACGGCTTAAATTCAACACATTCAGTCATCAACATTTAAAGTTAATTCAATTTTATTTACAGCGCCAACTTTACTTACGACGCCAAGTAGTACCGTTAGCACCATCTTCCAATACAATACCCAACGCATTTAACTTGTCACGAGCATCATCCGCCATGCCCCAATCTTTACTTGCACGAGCATCGTTACGTTGTTTAATAAGCGCTTCGATTTCAGCCACTTCATCATCTTCACCTGCATCACCTTGTAAGAAGGCTTCAGGTTCTTGTGACAGTAGACCAAGTACATTACCAAATGAAATTAACTGTGCGGCTAATTCACCTGCGCGTTTCGCATCAGTATCTTTAATACGGTTAATTTCTTTTGCCAGTTCAAACAACACTGGAAATGCTTCTGGTGTATTAAAGTCATCATCCATTGCCGCTTTAAACGTTTCAACGTACGCTTCACAACCAGGAACTAGACCATCAACGTCGGCAACTGTCACACCACGTAATGCGGTATATAAACGCTCTAAGCTTGAACGTGCTTGTTTTAAATTTTCTTCTGAGTAATTTAACTGGCTGCGGTAGTGACCTGAAAGTAAGAAATAACGAACAGATTCACCGTCGTACTCTTCCAATACATCACGGATAGTAAAAAAGTTATTAAGTGACTTAGACATTTTTACTTTGTCGATTTGCACCATGCCAGAATGCATCCAAGTATTAACGTACTCGCCATTATGTGCGCAGCATGATTGTGCCACTTCATTTTCGTGGTGTGGGAACATCAAATCAGAGCCGCCACCATGAATATCAAATACTTCACCCAGTAGTTTGTTATTCATTGCTGAACATTCAATATGCCAACCTGGACGCCCTTCACCCCAAGGTGAAGCCCAGCTTGGTTCACCTGGTTTCGCCATTTTCCATAACACGAAGTCCATCGGGTTACGTTTATTTGATTCAACTTCAACGCGCGCGCCCGCTTGTAACATATCTAAGTCTTGGCCACTTAACTTACCGTAGTCAGCAAACGTCTTCACTTCAAATAATACATCGCCACTATCAGCAACATAAGCGTGGCCTTTTGCGACTAATTTTTCGATAATCTCGATAATATCTGGCATGTGGCCCGTTACCGTCGGTTCGATATCAGGACGGATCATATGTAGTGCATCAAAATCGTCGTGCATGGCTTGGGTAAATCGCGTAGTTAACTGATCGCAAGTTTCGCCGTTTTCATTTGCACGTTTAATGATCTTGTCATCAACATCTGTAATGTTACGGATAAATTTAACCGCATAACCGCGATGGCGAAGATAACGCACCACAGTATCAAACGCCACAAAAGTACGACCGTGACCTATATGACAGTAATCATAGATAGTCACACCACATACGTACATACCGATTTCACCTTCGGTGATAGGTTTAAATTCTTCTTTTTGGCGAGTCAGTGTGTTGTAAATCTTCAGCATCGAATAGTGATCCTTGCGCAAACAGTAAAATGCAATTAATTGACTGATTTTACCATTAGCATTAATGATTACTAGCTTTGCAACAGCATAAAAGGTCGAAATTTAACTGAACAACGAAAAAAGTGTATAAATCAGCCAAATGAAAGCACAAAAATAAGCCCTTCCTACCCCTTCACTATCGAAAAGCTTTGCCATTGCTAACCTTTAGGATAGAATTTACCCGTTAACTAACTAAAGGATCATTAAAATGATAACTCTACATACAGATTTCGGTGATATCAAAATCGAACTTAACTTTGAAAGTGCACCAAAAACAGCAGCTAACTTCCTAGAGTACGCAGAAAGCGGCTTCTACGAAGGTACTATCTTTCACCGTGTAATCGATGGCTTCATGGTTCAAGGTGGCGGCATGCTTCCTGGTATGGAAGAGAAAAACTCAAATGCACCTATCGAAAATGAAGCAGACAATGGTCTGTCTAATAAACGTGGTACATTAGCAATGGCACGTACTATGGACCCGCATTCAGCAAGTTCACAGTTCTTCATCAACGTGAAAGACAACAACTTCCTAGACTTCACAAGCAAGACTTCTCAAGGTTGGGGTTACTGCGTATTCGGTGAAGTTGTTGAAGGTATGGACGTGATTGAAAAGATCAAGAAGGTACCAACCTGTAACCGCCGTGGCCATGGTGACGTACCATCAGATGACATCATCATCACAAAAGTAACGGTAGAAGAAGCATAATTGCTTACTCTATTTATTAAAATTGATACACTGCTTCGGTAGTGTATTTTTTTATTCCCCACAAGGATGAAACCATCACATGACAACGTTTTTTATTTCAGATCTGCACCTTGATGAACGCCGTCCGCAAATAACCGAATTATTTTTACACTTTCTTGCGACCGAAGCACGCGAAGCTAACGCGCTCTACATTTTAGGCGACCTATTTGAATTCTGGTCTGGTGATGATATTAGTAATCCACTTAACGACAGCGTTCAAGATGGGCTTAAAGCGTTAACCGACAGTGGTGTGAAATGTTTCTTAGTGAAAGGTAATCGTGACTTCTTGGTGAGTAAGCGTTTTGCTAAACGTACAGGCATAACAATCCTCGGAGATTACACAGCGATTAATCTTGACGGCCAAAAGGTACTCATTGCACATGGCGATACCTTCTGTACGCTAGATGAAAAATACCAAGCATTTCGTGCAGCCGTTAATATCCCATGGCGTCAGAAATTATTCACCTGTTTACCTATCTTTGTCCGCGAAGCGATTGCCGATAAAATTCGAGGAAAAAGCCAACAAGGTAATCAACAAAAAAGTATGACGATCATGGATGTAACAGAATCTGAAGTTGTCGATAAAATGCAAGAATATAACTGCCAGATATTAATTCATGGTCATACCCACAAACCGAATATTCACGATGTGCTATTACCGGGTGATAAAATTGGTAAACGTATTGTGTTAGGTGATTGGTTTGATCAAGGTAGCGTACTTATTTGGCATGATGGCCAATATGATCTGCAACAGCGTGCATTTTTAAAAAATGCATAAAAATAGCGCAGCTGGAAAAATGGAAGATCTAAAAAAGGAGCATTACGCTCCTTTTTAAATCAATCGACTAAATTATTTAGCTCACATTAAAGATTACGCACCTTCATTGTGGATCTCTAAATTAGCTATTTCTTCCTTTTGTTCTTTGACTGTTTTAGCATCATCGCTACGGACATCATTAAGACGCTGTAAGTAAGCCCCATCAATATCGCCAGTAACATATTCACCACTAAACACAGATGTTTCGAACTTTTTAATCTCAGGATTACATCTTGAAACAGCAGCGACCAAATCACCTAGGTCTTGGAAGATAAGCGCATCAGCACCAATGATAGTGGCAATTTCATCAACACTGCGGTCATGAGCAATCAATTCTTCTGAACTCGGCATATCAATACCGTATACGTTTGGATAACGTACTTCAGGGGCTGCGGAAGCTAAATAAACTTTATTTGCGCCAGCTTCACGTGCCATTTCAATGATCTGTTCTGATGTTGTACCACGTACAATAGAGTCATCAACTAGTAGTACATTTTTACCTATAAACTCAGATGAAATTGCATTCAATTTACGACGTACAGACTTACGACGCAAAGTTTGTCCAGGCATGATAAACGTACGACCAATATAACGGTTTTTAACAAAACCTTGGCGATATGGTAAATCTAATACTTTTGCAATTTCTAACGCACTATCACATGACGTTTCAGGAATTGGGATCACAACATCAATGTCAATATCAGCCCATTCACGCTTAATTTTATGACCGAGTTTCTCGCCCATTGCAAGACGTGATTCGTAAACCGATACCTTATCAATGGTTGAGTCTGGACGTGCAAAGTAAACAAATTCAAAAATACATGGGTTATGCTTTGCATTTTCAGCACAGTGCGCGCTAAATAGCTCACCTTCATCAGTAATATAAACAGCTTCACCTGGTTCAATATCACGTACAAAGTTAAAACCTACTGCATCAAGTGCAACAGATTCAGAAGCTACCATATATTCTTTTCGTTCATCTTCAGTTCTCACACCTAATACTAACGGGCGAATACCGTTAGGATCACGGAAAGCAACAAGACCATGATTAATAATCAGTGATACCACAGCATAAGCACCGCGTGCTTGCTTGTGTACAGCTTTAATTGCAGTAAAAATATCTTCTGCAGTCAAATGTAAACTTGGGCATTTATCTAATTCATGCGCCATAACATTAAGTAATACTTCTGAATCAGACGTGGTATTAATGTGACGACGGGCTTTATGAAATTGCTCTTCTTTTAATTCGGCGGCGTTGGTTAGATTTCCGTTATGAGCAAGGGAAATACCGAACGGAGAGTTAACATAGAAAGGTTGAGCCTCAGCGGCGCTCGAGCTTCCTGCCGTAGGGTATCGAACATGACCGATACCAATATTACCTTTCAAACGCTGCATATGTTTAGCTTCGAATACATCGCTCACTAAACCATTTGCTTTGCGCTGCCTAAAGTTTCCATCACTTAAGGTTACAATCCCAGCAGCATCCTGTCCACGATGCTGTAATACTGTTAATGCGTCATAGATAGACTGATTAACAGGGGTTGTAGAAACAATGCCAACAATTCCACACATAACCTAAATTCCTCGTTTACTGTGCTTTCGATAAAATGCTATTTATAACGTTTCGCTTGTCATAAACCCTGCATGTTGTCCCATGCAGAAGCTTGATGTTCAAAAAACCATTTAATGAGTGGTTTTAACTCAGCTATTAGTGGCGAATCCTGCCACCAAGCCGTTTCCGGGAAACTGGTGAATAACTGTAAAAATAACAGTAATACGCACACCACTAATACTCCTCGGGCAATACCAAAGCATACACCGAGCAATCTATCCGTACCTGATAAACCAGTTTTATCCACTAATTGACCAAGTATGTAATTTAGCAAAGCCCCTAACATAAGGGTCGAAATAAATAATAGCGCTATCGCAACGCCATTTTTAACTAACTGTTCGCTGAATGCAGCACTAAATGCATCGAAATTTTCTAAGTAGGCAGCAATATCTTGATAATAATAGCGAGATATAAAGAAGGCACAAAACCAAGTGCAAAGAGAGAACGCTTCCTTGACAAAACCACGCACTAAACTTATCACTGAAGATAAACCAACAATACCTAAGATAAGGTAATCAATCCATGCCATTTTTTGTTCCACTCGTTTGAAATTCGCGTCATTGTAACAAGTTAAATACGAGATTGATAATAGTTATAAACAAAAAAAACCGACATAAATGTCGGCTTTTTAATTACTTGTCTCGAGGGTCAAATTTCTCAATTACACCTTTCAAACCGGTGATTTTTTGTAATTTTGGCAATAAACGTTTTAGCTCATTTTTATTTACGTTTGGCCCTACATATAATCGATTTAACTGGCCGGCCTGTTTATGGCGCGGTAATCGATAAGCATCAAAGCCTGCTTTTCTAATTTTTTCAACCAATTCATCAACTGCGACTGAATTCTTGAAGGTACCTAAACGAATATTCCAACTATTACCAACTGGCGGTATTACTTTTGTAGTTTCGACAGGTTTAGCTAGTGGGATAAGTTTCGGTGCTTTAGTGATAGGTTTAGGTGTGTATACTGCTGGTTCCGCTTTTTTAGCCGCCGTTAAATTAATTGTGGGGGCGGGTTCAATGAGTAATTCCGCCACTTCATTATCAAATGAATCAAAGTTAACGGGCTCAGCAAGTTCAACTAACGCAGGGCGCAAGGGAATGCTCGCAGCATTCTCACGATACGTGACCTTCTGACCATCTAGTAAGTCAGGTAAAAATATGATACCAATCGCCACTAGAATAATAGTGCCGACTAAACGATGTTGAAATGTCGATGCCACGTTTATTTAACCACTTATATGTTGGATAATTTCCGCTACCGTGAAAAACGAGCCGAAACCAATAATAATATCATTACAATCAGCACTTTGATTTGCTGATTGCCAAGCTTGCGCTATTGTATCATGACTCATAGGCTGCTGGCTAAGGCTATCACGGCTTTTCCCACTCTGTTGCATTGCATCCACTAATCCCTGCTCGATTTGCTGACAAGGTGCAGCGCGTTCGCCCTGTAATGCAGCTAAGTGCCAACAATCAATAACATCTGTTAAAGCTGCCAAACTTGCTGCAATATCTTTATCTTTGAGCATGCCTACAACAGCAATAATCTTAACTGGCAAATGAGCCTGTTGCTTGAAACGTGCGAGTTGTGTTGCGAGGTAACCCGCTGACTCAGGATTATGTGCAACATCCAAGAATTGTTGTGGCGAGGTACCTAATCGTTGCATACGACCTGGTAACATAGCATTCGCAACACCACTTCGAATGGCAGATTCAGGTACAGCCAACCCTAACGCTTGAATTGCGGCAATTGCCGTAGCGGCATTTTGCAAAGGTAACTGGGGAATAGTCAGGCCAGAAAACACAGAACCAATATTAGCTTGTTGTTCTGTTGAACTCACTTGCCAATCCCAACTTTCAGCATGCTGCGTGTAATAATAGTCACGATTAACAGCAACCAGTTCAGCACCGACTTCGTCTGCATACTCAGCAATGGTAGGTGGCGGATTAATCACACCACAAATAGCTTTTTTATTGGCGCGGAAAATACCCGATTTTTCACGTGCAATAACGGCTTTATCTGTACCAAGCCAATCAGCATGATCAATATCAATCGTAGTGACAACCGCAACATCAGCAGAAACAATATTTGAAGCATCTAAACGACCACCTAATCCAACTTCAAGGATCACAACATCTAATGTTGCATCTTGAAATAATTTCAATGCGGATAATGTCGTAAATTCAAAATAAGTTAATGTGGTGTCACCGCGTCCTGCTTCAATAAAGGCAAATGAATCAGCATGCGCTTGTGCGCAGAGCATTTCACCGTTAACGCGAACACGCTCTCGGTAATCTTGAATATGGGGAGAACTGGTGACACCAACATTGTACCCAGCATCAAGTAGAATTCGTTCTAAAAATGCGCAGGTAGACCCCTTACCATTTGTACCTGCAACGGTAATGACTTTGGCATCAAATGTGGTTAATGCTAAATCAGCAGCAACGCGTCCTATGCGACCTAATCCCATTTCAATATTAACAGGATGAATACTTTCTAAATAGCAAAGCCAGTCTGCGAGAGACTGGCTTTTATTAATACTGTTCAACATCGGTAATAGTTACTCGTTAGTGTTTACTCGTTAATGTTTTGAGCGTCACTTGGAGTCTTAATTTCATCCGCTGCAGGTACAACTACTGGCGTTTCTTCTGTACTTGCTGGTGCAGTCGCGATGTTATCAGACGTTTCCAAGTTCATCATCTTCGCTAATAAGCCTGCAAGTTTATCACGCATTTGGCGACGATCAATAATCATATCGATCGCACCTTTCTCCAATAAGAACTCACTACGTTGGAAACCTTCAGGTAACTTCTCACGTACTGTTTGCTCAATAACACGTGGTCCAGCAAAACCAATCAACGCTTTTGGTTCAGCAACATTAATGTCACCTAGCATAGCCAAACTTGCAGACACACCACCCATTGTTGGGTCTGTAAGCACAGAAATGTAAGGTAAACCTTTTGCTGATAGCTTCGCTAACGCCGCACTCGTCTTCGCCATTTGCATTAATGAGAATAATGCTTCCTGCATACGCGCACCGCCACTTGCAGAAAAACAAATTAACGCACGATTTTCAGCCATACACTCATTTATTGCAGCAACAAAACGAGCACCAACAACGGTAGCCATTGAACCGCCCATAAATGAGAATTCAAATGCACAAACAGCAACTGGAATACCTTTAATCGTCCCTTTTTCTACGATTAGCGCATCTTTTTCGCCTGTTTTCTTTTGCGCGCTGGATAAACGATCTTTATATTTTTTGGTATCGCGAAACTTTAATTTATCACTTGGTTCGAATTCTGCACCAATTTCAATGCGGCCATCTTTATCAAGTAATTTATTAAGACGTTCACGTGCATTCACACGCATGTGGTGATCACACTTAGGACAAACGCCTAAATTACGCTCAAGTTCTGCATGATATAAAACCTGGTCACAAGAGGTACACTTAGTCCACACACCTTCAGGAATATTACGACGCGCTGTTGCGCTCTTGCTTTTTGGTAGTATTTTTTCAATCCAGCTCATGAACCCTACTTATAATTTGTTCTAATTAATTGAAGTATAAGATGTTAAATGCGTTGTTAATACGATAATGATACAAAAATTCAAAACCAATTAACAAAAATTAATGCGTTAAGTCGATATCTGTCGAACTTAACAATACTCCACATTTATCGTGTGACACAATTAAATCACAGATTATCCAATAAGTTTATCTAAAACTGGTCATACCCTTGTGACTTACCGTCAGAAATCAATAAAAAATGATAAAGCGACATAAATAATAACAGCTTATAATCGCTTCCTCACGCTCTTAGCAATGATAAGTCACCTTTCACCAATTAGTATTTTATTGTCATTAAATCAAACAATTAAAAGCTTTCAGGTAAAAATAATGGCCCGACTGCAGGTCTTGGAATATTAAATTCGCTTGGATAGTCCACTTCAATCATGTACAGACCTTCAGCTTTACTTGTTGCCGCTGCGACAGAACGATCTCTACCGGCCAATAATTCACCAATCCACGTAACGGGCTTATTACCCTTACCGACTTCCATTAATGAACCGGCTAGGTTTCTCACCATATGGTGTAAGAATGCATTCGCTTTCACATCAATAATAATATACGCATTTTGACGGATCACTTTAATATGCAGCATAGTCTTAACGGGACTTTTGGCTTGGCAATGCTTAGCTCGGAAAGAAGTGAAATCATGTTCTCCCACTAATTGCTGTGCCGCTTCATGCATTAATTCAGCATCAATATCACCATGGTAATAACTCACACCAGAACCTAAAATTGCAGGACGTAGATTATTGTTATAAATAATATAGCGATAACGTCTTGCTGTTGCACTAAAGCGAGCATGAAACTCTTCATCAACTTCCTGCGCCCAACGAACTGCTATGTCATCAGGTAAATTAGCATTGACACCCAGCGTCCATGCCACATCTTTACGGATAGAGTCAGTATCAAAATGCACAACTTGACCAGTACCATGAACACCAGAATCGGTACGTCCAGCGCAATGAACTCTCACAGGGTGATTCGCAACGCGTGACAATGCATCTTCCAGTTTCTCTTGAACACTAATCACGTCCATTTGTCGCTGCCAGCCGTAATATTTACTACCGTCATATTCTATACCGAGTGCAATTCGCATTTATCTTCCAACTTTAGACTTTCATTAATTTAAAAAACAAAAAGCGGTGACTTTCGCCACCGCTTTACTAATTATTACACAATAATTATATCGCTCAATTATACCGCTTCAGCTTACAAGTTGAAAGTAGCTAAAGTTCAATAATCCCACTAATGTTTTACACTACTAACTGTTAGTAAAGAATCATAATCGACTCAAAAGCTTATTCACTTCCGCTTGCTGCACCGCATCACCGGTACCCGTCAATGGTTCTAGAATAGATTTAGCACCATCTTTATCTTCAATTTCAAGATAGGCACGCGCAAGGTCTAATTGCGCACCAAAGCGGTTATTATCATCATCAATATCAACCGCGTTACTATCAGGTAAGCGGTTAGTGTATTCATCAAGGCCTACATCTAATTTTACTTTATCATAAGGTTCATCTTCGATATTAGCAGGCTCTGGCGATGATTCATTTAACAATTTATCGATATCAATAAACTCTTCTGCTTGTGCTGCTGCAACATCAATCGGAGGCTGTTCGCTTGGCGCAGCACTAAATGCATTAGGACTGAATTCTGCCAACATAGCTTCAATATCATCTAACGGCTCATCAGCATTATCAGATTTTTTTATAGTTTCAGGGGCTTCACTCACAGTCACATCAAGTTCAGCTAACATTTCATCAACAGTCTGACCTTGGGCTTTTGGTAAATTGACTTCAACGCCTGCTTCAGCTAAAAGACTATCGATATCGTCCATATCGACGACTTGCTGAGTTTCTATTTTCGGTGCAATATTGTCAGCTTGAGCAATATCATCTAAACCAGCTTCCGCTAAAAGCTTGTCAATATCGTCCATATCAACAACTTGGTTCACATCTGGAACAGATGATGTGTTACTTGGCACAACGTCACCCGCTTGCGCTATCGCTTCTAATTCAGCTTCAGCTAAGATACTGTCAATATCGTCCATATTCACAAATTCATCAGTTACTACTGGTGGTGATTCTGTAACGGGTTCAGAAGCTGGAGCGCCAGTAGTCTGTGAGTTACTGAGTTTAAACTGTTCTAACATTGAATCGACTTCAGCTAAATCAGCATCCAATGTATTTTTATTATTTTTCGGATCGTCTGGGATCAAACTAGGTTCGTCTAGCTCTTCACGCCAGCTTAGATCAGGTGCCACACTATCATTTTCAAAGCTTGTACTTTCGTCATCTAATGTTAGGTCAATATCACTAAAATCATTATCATTTAACTCTGGTATGACAGGCGCTTGATCTATAATTTCCGGCATAATAGGCGCTGCAGGTTTAGTAATAATAGAGTCTATTGGCAAATCATTAGGTTCATCTAAAAATACAGTATCTTCCGCGTCGAGCTCTAAATTAAAATCTGGCACTTCTAAGTTGGCCGCTTCAAATGTGCTTATCTTATCAGCAGGCTTTCCTGCGGGTGCTTTAACCTCTTCAGGCGTAGACATCGCACTATCAGATGTAAAGCTTTCAGTATTAAGGTAATCACTGAGTTCATCAACGGTATTATCCGCATCAAACATCACGCTATCTTCAATATTATTCTTCTGATCATTTCTATTTTTTAACCATAGCCCTAACCAAACTAAAAACAGTAATGAAAACACACCAGAGACACCACCAATTAACCACCAATTGTTATAGCTTTCAGCTTCCATCACCGCTTTTTTCTTGGCATCATCTATCGTAACTTGCTGTTCAGAAATACGTGTATTTTGCTGTTCGATTAATGCTTTTAAATCCGCTTTCAATGCATTATCAATCGCCATTTGCTCTTTAAGTTCCGCTAATTCCATACGAATACTTTCGAGCTGTAATTTCAGGCGTCGATTAGTTTCACTTGATAATAAAAGATGTTCATTGCTTTCTGTTAGCTCACCTTGTAATAAAGCAAGTTTATCACGTTGAATTTTATTGCTGACAATCACCTTCGTGCTTGGTTTAGCAGTATTGCCCGGTGGGGTTGATTTCGTTTTAGCAACTGATTTTTTCGTGAGCGCATTTTTTAGGGCTGAACCGTCTGTTGCTTGTATCTCAGCGGCACTGGGGATCTTAAGCAAACTACCATCAATCATTTTATTGATGTCACCACCTAAAAATGCATGAGGGTTAAGCGCAAAAATGGCGGTCATCGTTTTGTATAAACTTAAGCGGCTATCTGGCCTCGTGGCGGTTGCAACTGACCATAACGTATCAGCCTTCACAATTGGTCCGTAACTATTAGGCGAAGAAGGCGTGTACACTTCAGGGCCTTTTAATTGAAGAACAAATCCATTTGAATTCGCAGCAATACCCGCCATAGGAATCAGCAGAAATAAAACAATCCATTTTAACTTCGATAAACCCGATATCATTGTTAACCCTTACTATGAAACAACACCAACACACTTAAAATTAATATAACATATCCAAAATTTCAGTATACACATGAATTTACTGGTATCTTCTACTTAACTATTCTAATGGTTAATTTCAATAAAAAAAATTTGTGAATTGAAACTATGATATAAATCAGAAAAATAAAATACAAATAAAAAAATAGCACCCAATATTGGGTGCTAAATATGCAATTCAAATAAATTCATCGCCAAGGGCTAAAATTTACCCTTACAGGTAATCGCGAATTAATACTTCAGCAATTTGTACACTGTTTGTTGCAGCACCCTTACGGATGTTATCGCCTACAACCCACATATTAATCCCACTTGCGTGTGAGATATCTTCACGAATACGGCCAACAAACACGTCATCGTGACCAGCAGAGTCAGAAATAGGTGTTGGATAGTCTTCTTCATTTTCAATCAGTTTAACACCAGGCGCATGACGCATGAGTGAGCGTACTTCTTCGGCACTGATTGGTGTACGAGTTTCTAAATGGATCGCTTCAGAGTGACCATAAAATACAGGTACGCGTACTGCTGTTGGATTAACCATGATGTACTCATCACCAAAAATTTTCTGTGTTTCCCACACCATTTTCATTTCTTCTTTGGTGTAACCATTTTCAGTAAACACATCAATCTGTGGGATCACGTTAAATGCGATCTGCTTTGGATATACTTTTGTTTCGACTTCACGTGCATTTAATAAACTTGCCGTTTGACCAGCTAGTTCATCAATTGCGCTTTTACCAGAGCCCGATACGGCTTGGTATGTTGCAACATTAATACGTGAAATACCCACAGCATCATGGATTGGTTTTAATGCAACTAACATTTGAATTGTTGAGCAATTTGGATTCGCGATAATGCCACGGTTTGTATATTGCGCAATTGCTTCTGGGTTGACTTCTGGTACAACTAATGGAATATCTTCGTCATAACGGAAGTGTGATGTGTTATCAATAACAACGACACCCGCATCGGCTGCGATTGGCGCCCATTTTTCTGATACCGAACCACCAGCAGAGAACAAACCGATTTGAACTTGTGTCCAATCGAAATTATCAACATCTAATACTTCAACTTGTTTATTATTGAAGGTAATTTTACCACCCGCACTACGGCTACTTGCTAATGGATAAATATTACCGATTGGAAATTTACGTTCCTGTAAGATTTCCAACATCATTTGCCCTACGGCACCTGTTGCTCCTAGTACTGCAACATCATATAGTTGACTCATCAACGACTCCTAAAAAATTATTTGGCAAACCCAAGTTGATACAACGACTCTACCGCATATTGAGACTCATTTACTAGCCTCAATGAGGAAAATTCTCTTCTTTCTAGGTAATTTTTACGCATTTCATCAAAACTACCCGTTTTCATTATGTTTTTTCTAAAAATAGCGTCATCTCGGCGAACATCGTATACCAAATGAACCAGATTTTTAGCGAATGTTTGATCTGCACTTTGGTTAATATCAATGCGACTGACTGCAGGCACAGGCAAGATATCACTAATACTTCGGTCTGCTTTCTGGCCTAAGAACTGTGCGTACGCCTGATAAATCATCTCCGTACCACGCGCTTTACCTTCTAAGCTGTACCCCGCAATATGTGGTGTAGCAATAGCAACATAAGGGATCAACTCAAGTAATGGCGTTGGTTCATTTTCCCATACATCCAGTACGAGCGTCATTGCATGCCCTGCTTGTTTTAATTCCAGCAGTGCCTGATTATCAATCACATCGCCACGACCGCTATTAATCAGGATCGCGTCTGGTGCTATACCCGCCAGTAATTCAGCCGTTAATAGATGCTTGGTTTGATTATGGCCAGTTTTCACTAATGGCACGTGTAAGCAAATGATATCCGCTTGTAATGCTTGTTCTAAGCTAACAAACCCTGTCAGTCCTTCTTTCTCTACGCGAGGAGGATCGCATAGCATCACTTGAGCACCGAGAGCCGTTAGTCGACTGACCGTTTGCGAACCTGTATTACCAACACCAATAACGGCGATTTTTTTATCCGCTAATACAAAACTTTGCTGTTCAGCTAACACTAATAATGCGCTGCAAACATAATCACCAACAGATACCGCATTACAACCAGGCGCATTAGTATATTCAATATTTCGTTGCTGTAAGCATGCTTGGTCTAAATGATCGATACCAATCGTTGCTGTACCCACAAACGCTAGTTTATTGGCTTTAGCAAGTAATTCGCTGTTCACTTGCGTGACGGAACGTACCATCAAGGCATCTACATCACGTAAATCCTCAGCTTGAATTGTACGGCCAGATAAAGGAACTACTTCACCAAACTGAGAAAACAATTCGGTTGCATAAGGCATATTTTCATCAACTACGATCTTCATTTAAGTATTCCCTTAATAATACGACTAGGGTTATTTTGCGCGTTGTGAAGATAAAAAAAAAGCCCATTTATCAATAATCTGATAAATGGGCTTACATTGTCTTCATCAAGGAAGAATGAACCGTCACTTAAACGTTTTTATTTAAGCGCTTTAATACACTATTATTTAGTAAATTTACTAAATACTAGCGTCGCATTCGTACCACCGAAACCAAAGCTATTCGACATTACGTTAGTTAGCTCTGCATCAATAGCTTGACCAGAAACGATGTCCAGACCTTCTGCTTTTTCATCAAGGTCTTGAATGTTAGCACTTGCTGTAATAAAACTGTTTTCCATCATGATTAATGAATAAATGGCTTCATGTACACCCGCAGCGCCTAACGCGTGACCAGTCAATGCTTTAGTTGCACTGATTTTAGGTGACTTATGACCAAATACAGCTTGAATCGCTTCAAGTTCTTTTGTATCACCTACAGGTGTAGATGTACCGTGTGTATTTAGATAATCAATTTCGCCGTCTACTGTTTCTAGCGCTTGTTGCATACAACGCACTGCACCTTCACCCGACGGTGCTACCATGTCATAGCCATCTGATGTTGCACCGTAACCGGTAATTTCTGCATAGATAGTTGCGCCACGAGCAAGTGCATGCTCAAGTTCTTCAACAACAACCATACCGCCACCACCAGATATAACGAAACCATCACGGTTTGCGTCATATGTACGAGATGCTTGTTGTGGAGTTTCGTTATACTTAGTTGATAATGCGCCCATTGCATCGAACTCTAAAGCTAAAGTCCAATCAATTTCTTCACCGCCACCAG
>Ga0209291_1001945_pt1 | contig 17543 bp, 14 predicted proteins | sample GOMGulsemesocosm_FD_184633 | JGI IMG/M metagenome (GOLD analysis project Ga0209291, IMG submission 184633) | Methane-oxidizing microbial communities from mesocosms in the Gulf of Mexico - GOM9B Gulf of Mexico (SPAdes) (version 2) | ecosystem: Environmental > Aquatic > Marine > Cold seeps...
GCATGCTCTTATTTATATGTTTCTTTTTTGGTTTATCAATTGGCAGTGCAGCATAGAAATAGAGGTAATGGTATCCGATAAAAATGGTTAGTCCCAGCGAGAGTGGTTTTGTCAATATTGATGATCGTGGTCTGTGTTTAGGTTGTGCACATAAAGACCAAAGTTTACGTAGTGTTTTATCAATAGTGATATAAATTTTAGATTAGCCTAAGCATAGCAGCGAGTATTTCTAGAGCTACACCAAAGACCTAGTGCCAAATGAATTAAGACTTACTTCTATTGGGTTCGCACCCTTTATAGTGAGGTAAGTGGTCATCAAATTGATCCCAGCAAGCTCTGGAGGTGACAAAATTATGTGAGCTAGGGCGCTCAATAATGTCGCTATCCAATACCCCTAATCTCAAACGCACTCGCAGGGGATCTTGGCTGTTCTCACTGTAAATAGGCGATGCGCAGTTGCTGCAAAAATACTTGCGGGTGTGCTCGCTTGCCTGATAAAAATTAAGGGTTTGGGTACCTTGTAGCAGTGTTAATGTCTCTTTAGAAACATAGCCATTGGTGGCGAAAGCGGTGCCTGTCGACTTGCGGCACCGTGAACAATGACAGTGAATAATATCAGTGATGGTCCCATCTATGAGTATTTTTACTTGGCCGCAAAGGCAGCTAGCTTGGTACATGTAACCTCCCTATATAAAGCTTGCAGTTATAATCAAAGTTGATTAGTCCATCTTGGCTGTATTCGTCAAACAACCGCTCAAGCGCTTGTGATAGCTCGCTAAAATCAGTGCTATCTTCATGGGGGCAGTATGAGCAAGATTTAATTCTGCCAATCAACCCATTTAAATCAAATTGCTGAGCGTTAGTGAAATCAAAAGTATGCATCTCTCCTGGGGCAAAAAAACGCGCTATTTGAGCTTGCGGCATGTTCATATGATTAATGTTTTGATAATCAGTCGCATATTTTACGAGAAGGGAGTCATACTGGTTTTGAAATGGATGCTGCTCTTCACGCTGGTTCCAAATTAGCGCGATATAACCGAAAGGTTTTAGCACCCTTTTGAATTCAACGAGGGTTTTATCTTGATTAAACCAGTGGAAGGCTTGGGCGACGCAGATTAAATCAACGGATCGTGCCGTCAGGCCGGTTTGTTCGGCGCTATTATTTAAATAGCGAAAATCTGGATTGCTTGATAGTGTCTCTTTGGCTGCACCGAGCATGTATCGATTAGGCTCAATAGCTGTCACACTTAAACTATTATCGAGTAGTAATTTGCTAAAAATACCGGTGCCAGCGCCGATATCCGCAATTGAAGAGGCAATATTGACACCGGTGCGTTCAATGATTTTATCAAGCAGTGCCTGCGGGTAATCTGGTCGGTAGCGAATATAATTGGCGACAGTACGGGTAAACCTTTGCGTTGAATCTATCATTAAATGCCTCTTTTGGGTTTGTTTTCCTTGGAATGAGCGTGAACGATATTTTGAAACAGCAAACAGTTGATTATAAATCATACATAAAAAGGTACTGGAATGGCAATTAGGATAAAAAGGGTAGAAAATAATTTTGAGGATTGGCAACGTTTATTAAGCCTTTTGCAAACTGCTTTTGAGTATCAGCATACACGTATAAACCCACCTTCTTCGCTCAATCGACTTACCTTAGATAACATTACTGAAAAATCAGAGAGTGAAATATTATTACTCGCTTATAGTGAGCAGGTGTTAGTTGGCTGTGTGTTTTTACGAGCGCAACCTCATGCTCTTTATGTCGGTAAACTAGCGGTATTACCTAACGCACAAGGACAAGGAATAGGCAAAAAATTATTGAAGTTTACTCAAAAAATTGCGCGTCAGTTAGCGTATTCTCAGCTTGAATTACAAGTACGAATAGAACTTATAGAAAATCAAGCGGCTTTTTCGGCGATGGGCTTCGTGAAAAGTGGTGAAACATCGCACCCAGGTTTTAATAGAGCGACTTCAATAACGATGCAAAAAAATCTCTAAAATTAGTCTATGCTAAATGAGATGTTTAGCCATTTATAACGGTATAGATTGTCCGTTAGTTTAAATAAATAGACTTTTAACTATCGGCAATTATCTATCATAAACTCTGCCTAACAAAAACTATTAAATTGATACAATTGTTTGATTTTTATATTTAAAAAATTTATAGTTTATTCTAAATATAGTCACTCTTTTGTTTTTTTTGTTTATCTCCTTCTCTTTCTCAATACTAAGGGAGGAATGTGCACCACGTGAATTGGTGTAGAATGTATGGATACATATGACTGAAAAAATATTATTACAGCCAGGTATCCGTCGATGTAGACAATGTATTGTCTTCCTTGGCAGAAATTAAACAAGGTGGATAAAATATTGCTAATTCTTATTGTTGAAGATGACGAAGTTGATTATTTAAATGTTAAGCGTTTGCTTGGTAAAGCCTTTAGTTCTCAAAAAGTAGAGACAACTTGGGTTCGTGACCCTCTAGAAGTAGATATGAGCGCTGAACTTGCCGCGCATGATATTTGTTTTATTGATCAAAATATTGGTCAAGTACTGGGCATTGATGTCATTCGTAGAGCGAATGAATATGGAAGTTTAACCCCGATGGTTTTATTGACAGGGGTAGATGATCAAAAAATTGACAAGCAAGCCTCTGAATATGGTGCTAGCGATTACCTGACTAAAAACGAGCTAACGCCTGAGTTACTTAATCGAGTGGTGCGCTTTAGCATTGCGCAAAAAGAACACGCCAAGAAATTAACCAAACTTGCCTATACTGATGGTTTAACCGGTCTTGCTAATAGACTCAAATTTGATCTCTCTCTCTCTCAAGCGCTAGTGGTTGCTAATCGTACCAAAACATTTCTTGCTCTAGTGATTATCGATTTAGATGGCTTCAAAGGTATCAATGATAATTACGGGCACGGGGCGGGTGATACAGTACTGATTGAAGTGTCCAAACGCCTTACAGCGGCAGTGCGTGACTCTGATGTTGTGGCGAGATTAGGTGGTGATGAATTTGCGGTTATTTTCACTTGCTGTAAGCAAAGTAGTGACTTTTTAGAGCTCTCCAATAATTTGCGACAAATTTTTCAGCAGCCCATTAGCTACGAGCATCAAAATTTATATTGTTATGCTTCGATGGGCGTTTCTGTTTACTCACCGAATGAGGAAGTTCCTGATATTTCTAGCGTGATCCGCGAGGCGGATGACGCACTTTATCAAATAAAGAAACAAGGTAAAAATAATTATCTAGTCTTTAATCCATTGATGAGAGAACGCTTAGAAAAAAGTGTTTTTCTTCAGCGGAAATTATCTCAAGCAGTTGAAAATAATGAATTTCATTTGAATTTTCAGCCTAAAATTTCTGTTTTTGATAATAAAGTTAGCGGTGTCGAAGTGTTATTAAGATGGCGCACTCAAGAGGGGGAAGATGTTCCGCCGGATCTTTTTATCCCTATCGCAGAGCGCTCAGGTTACATTCTGCAAATAGGTCGCTGGGTGGTTGAGCAAAGCTGCAAACAGATGCGCGAATGGCTTGATCAGGGGATAGAAGTCCCACCCATCGCGGTTAATATTTCTGCAATGCAATTAGAAGAGTACGGGTTCACTGCGCATATTAGTGAAATGCTGGAGAAGTACCAACTAAACCCAACCATGCTGGAACTTGAAATCACTGAAACGGTGTTGATGGAAAGCTTAGATAAGGTCACTCCTGTGATGGTGGCTCTGGCGAAATTAGGCTGTTGCTGGTCAATTGATGATTTTGGTACGGGGTATTCTTCTCTTAGTCGGATAAATGAACTTCCGATTACCAAAATTAAAATCGATCGCTCCTTTATTGAACAAATAGAAACTTCAAAATCTTGTCAAAAGCTCTGTAATAGTATTATTTCTCTAGCCAGCGCCCTAGATCTAACGGTAGTTGTTGAAGGCTTGGAGTCTCAAGGCCAACGAATGATGCTGACGCTGACCCCAAGCGATGAATTACAAGGTTACTTGTTTTCAAAACCCCTTGGTCCTGTTGCACTGATCGATTTCTTGCAAAAAGTACAACGCAGTGAATTGCTGCTCCCGCTAAAGAAAATTTAGTTATTAATAGTGCGATATTGATTGATGGTCGCTTATTTGAGGATTGTTAGATGCGATTCAGGCTTTTTTATACCCCGCTTTTTATACTGATTACCGGTGCTGTGCTCGCAGTGTTTTTATACGATTACGTAAAGGAATCACAAGCCCTTCAGGCTGAAAATCGTTTTAATAAGCAAGCTGCTAGTTATGTTAAAACCATTGAAGCGGGGCTGGGAAATAGTCGAGAGTTACTGGTATCACTGAAAAGTTTTATAGCGAATAGTGATGCAATAACCCGTGATCAATTTGACCAATACGCGAAGGACTTACTCAAAGAACGTAAATATATTCAAGCTTTAGAATGGATCCCTAAAGTGGGTCACGGCATGCGTAAAGAGTTTGAAAATTATGCCTCAGAGCAGGGCCTCAAAGACTATTTTATAAAATATAAGCGTGATGGGAAAATGCTGCAATCTCCTTTCCAGCCAGAGTATTTCCCGGTTTATTACGTCTATCCGTTAGCCGGAAATGAAACGGCTATCGGTTATAATTTATCTTCCAATAGCGCGAGATTGAAAGCATTGGTGTTGGCACGTGATACCAATAGTACGGTGATGAGCCAAGGTATCAAGTTAGTCCAAGAAAAAAAACAGCAATCTGCCGTGTTAATGTTCTTACCCGTTTATCGCTCTAATGCCACCCCTGAAGCGGTAAGTGAGCGCAGACGTCACTTACAAGGTTTTGCGTTGTTAGTGTTGCGCATTCCTGATTTAATCGAAGATGTGAGTAAGGATTTTCCAGCGCGCTTCAATCTGCAAATCACCGATATGAGTGACGGGCAAATATTGTATTCTAATGTCTCTGACACCGTTCAAAAGGGCATTAATAATTTGCAGAGCCAGCTTGGCTTTTCCCATAGGCACTGGAAAATTAACTTGTCCGATTTGCACGATAGCAGTGAGGGGCTTAATTGGATCGCGCTTTTAGCGGCGATAGGTACGCTATGCATCGCATCTTTAGCCAGTTTGTATCTTTACAGTCTCAGTAATACTAACCATAAAATAAAGATAGAAGTTGAAAAGCAAACCAAAGCATTGAAAATCAGTGAACAGCGTTTTTCATTAGCGGTACAAGGCTCGAGTGTCGGTATTTGGGATTGGCAGATAGTTGAAGAAAATGAGTATTGGTCACCGCAATATTTTAAGTTAATTGGTTATGAAAATAATGAAATCACTCCTAATAAGAACACTTTTTTGGACATGGTGTACCCAGAGCATAAAGAGCGACTAGCCCGTGCTTTTAAACAACATATTATCGAGCGGAAACCTTATCAGGTGGAATTTATGTTGCAAGTGAAATCTGGTGAGTATCAATGGTTCTTTGCCACTGGTCAGGCTTCGTGGAACAGCAAAGGGGAGGCACAGCGAATGGTTGGTTCGATACAAAAAATTGATGAACGAAAAAAAGCTGAAATAGCGATCATCAAATATGCCGAAGAATTACAACGCTCCAACAAAGATTTGGAGCAATTTGCCTATGTAGCCTCCCATGATTTAAAAGCGCCATTAAGAGGTATTAGTAATCTAGCTACGTGGATAGAAGAAAGTGTAGAGGAGCATTTAGACGATGAAAACCGCTCCTATATGAATTTATTACAAGGGCGAATTTCGCGTTTGGAAAGTTTATTGGATGGGTTATTACAATACTCGCGAGCGGGCACAGAGAAATTACAAATAGAAATGGTTGATGTTGGTGCCTTGGTGATTGATATCAGTGATTTACTGGGTGCCTCAGAAAAAGGTTTTAAGGTTGAAAGTATGCCTTTTAACGTAAAGACCGATAAGACCGTTATTAATCAAGTACTGCACAACCTTATTAACAATAGTATTAAGCATCATCATTTAGCGGAGGGTTCTATCAATATTACCCATCGAGAAACAGATAAAGAGCATCTTATCAGTGTGTGTGACGACGGCCCCGGAATTGATCCTAAGATGTACGATAAAGTCTTCCAAATGTTTCAAACTTTGCGTCCAAGGGATGAAGTAGAAGGCAGTGGTATGGGGCTTGCGATTGTCAAAAAGTTGATTGAACGAAATAAAGGGCGAATCTGGATCGAATCCCATGAAGAGGTACCGGGCTGTAGTATTTGTTTTTCAATGCCTAAAGCCTAGCTGATAAAGTAGACCGATCGAGTATCGCTGAACATAAATGATAGATTTAAGGGGAAGAGAATGAATGCAGAAGCGCACATCTTATTAGTTGAAGATGACGAAGTGGATATAATGGGGATGAAACGTGCCCTTAAAGCGTTAAAAATCGCCAATACATTGCATATCGCTAATGATGGCATACAAGCTTTAGAATTACTGCGTGGACAATCTGACAAGCAAAAAATTGAGTTTCCTTTCATTATATTGTTAGATCTCAATATGCCGCGTATGGGTGGGTTAGAGTTTTTAGAAGAAATACGCAATGATTCTGAGCTAAACAATAGTATTGTCTTTGTGATGACAACCTCATCTGATGAGCAGGATATTTGTGCCGCTTATAAGAAGAATATTGCCGGTTATATTGTAAAATCAAACGCCCAAGAAAGTTTTTCTAAAGCACTTGGTCTGATTGAGCACTATTGGCGCGTTATTGAATTACCACCAAAATCTTAGCCAAGACAGACATGACTGACTATGCTTGTCGCTAAACTAAAGCAGGTGATAACATTCACAAACTAAAGTGTCAGTGACCTTTCGTGCCAATTAAGGCCTGCATAATTTGAATCAAAGATTCCCAGTTCTATAAAACTATGACGGGCATATAAATCGATGTGGGCTGTCTCACACATTAGGTGGATTTCATTTTTTTTAGAGATTTTTTGTAGGCTCTATAAAATTTTTGAGCATTATATTTACGATACCTTGGCGCAGATAGCACGGGAGAACAACTACCGACATAATGGCGGTTTTGTCACCGAGAGAGTCATGCCCGATCATCTGTTTAAAGTCATCATCAGCTAGTTGCACAGCAAAACATGCGCCTGCATTGATAAGGCCAATGATCTGGTTCTTTTTCAAGGACGATGAAATCTTGTGCTTAAGTGTTGATACGCTTGAGTATTTTTTCTTTACTGGCTGCTTGAAGGCATTATAAGCACTTGTCTTAATAGCAAAGCAACGATCGGTCTCTTGCTCTGTCGCCTGCCTGACATGTATTTGCTCACGTTATTTATCCAACTTAGCGGTTGTTTGGTACCGTTTCTGTATCATTGATCACACAATCGATACAGTCTAGCTCAGGGTTTTTATCTGATTGCATTACTTCTTCAAGTTGTTGTGCAATGCTTTTTGCCAATTCAATGTACTGCGCGTTATGGCTGTTTTTGACATCAGCACGCCACACTTGTGCCATTTCCAAGATCGCTTGTTTATCGTGTTCTACAAATCTCTGCATACGCAGTTTAGCTTGTTGTTCACTGTCTCCTAAGGCTTGTAATGCGTAAGTGGAGGCCCGCACACTTGAATCAAACAGCTCGCGCACAATATCACTAGCCCCTGCACTGTAAAGCTTATAAACCTGATCACGATCACTGGCACGCGCAATAATATGCAATAGCGGGCAGGTTTTTCGCGCGTATTTCACTAAGCTGATTGCTTGTTCGGGATCATCAATTGCTACGACTAATAATTTCGCCTCTTCAAGCCCCGCTGCGTGAATAAGATCAGGTCTTGATGCATCGCCGTAAAACACTTGTACGCCAAATCTGCGTGTGCCATCAATGAGCTGTGCGTGCTGATCAATCACGACAGTTTTATAGCCACTGGCGAGCAAGGCGCGATTAATGATTTGGCCGAAACGACCATGGCCGGCAATAATGATAGGAGCAGATTCAGTAATGTCATCATCGGTACGCTTTTGTTCCGAATTCACTTTAGGCAGCACTATTTTATCAAAGACAATGAACAGTATTGGTGTCAAGAGCATAGAGATGGCTACCACCAGTAATAATTTATCGGCAATGGGTGCGGGAAGTACCGCGTTTTGCACGCTAAAAGCTAACAGCACAAAGCCAAACTCACCCGCTTGTGCAAGTGCTAATGAGAACAGCCATTTATCCATCAGGGGCATCTTAAAAATCTTTGCAATGATCAGTAAGACAGCACTCTTTAACAGCATTAACCCTATTGTTAAGCCGATTATAAGACCGATCTCGTCAATCAGTAGTGCAAAGTTAATACCTGCGCCCACCGTGATAAAGAAAAGGCCCAGTAATAGACCTTTAAACGGCTCTATTGAACTTTCTAACTCATGGCGAAATTCACTGTTAGCTAAAACAACACCGGCTAAAAAAGTACCCAGTGCCGGCGATAAACCGACTAAGCTCATCAGTATAGCGATGCCGATGACGAGCATAAGTGCAGCGGCGGTAAAAACTTCACGCAACTTAGCCGCGGCAATAAAGGAAAATAGTGGTCTGGAGAGATAGTGCCCGCCCACAATGACCGCCGCTACCGCCGCGATAGTGACAAGTGCTGTCTGCCAGGAACTTAAGCCTTCTATTAAGCTGAGGCTGTGATGAGCATCAGTTTGGTTTTTAGCCATTGCTTGCTGTAGTTCGGGGATCGCCAGTAACGGCACTAACGCTAACATGGCAATAACCGCGATATCCTGAAACAACAGCACCGAAAAACTGTTTTGCCCACCATCGGATTTCATCAAACCTTTTTCACTTAAGGTTTGCAACACGATGGCTGTCGATGACAGTGAAAAAACTAAGCCTATCGCCAGCGCTATATTCCAGCTTAAACCAAATAGCATAGCGATTAACATCACTGCTAGACAGGTGCCTATCACTTGCATTGAGCCAAACCCGAGAAGCTTGCTACGCATGCGCCATAAGTTCTTTGGCTCAAGTTCAAGGCCAACCAAAAATAGCATCATTACGACACCAAATTCAGCAAAATGTTGAATCGCTTGCGTTTCTGCGCCCACTAAATGCGTGGCAGGGCCTATGATAATCCCGGCAATTAAATAACCTAGAACAGAGCCAAGACCTAAGCGTTTGGCAATCGGCACGGCAATAACCGCTGCACACAAATAAATAAAAGCCTGAAGTAATAGTCCTGTCATAGGCTGTTTTATCCTTTACATTAAATCATTTAAATCTTTTACGTGCTCTTTATTTAAACTGCTTACGGAGCATGCGCCATACTGATTTGAATGGGAAAAGTTGCTGTTTATACATGCCGTTAGGTACGTAGTCACCTACTACACCATAGTGCTCTGGCCATTGAGTTTGACCTTTTACAGCGGTGCCAAATAGGTAGTCTAAAAACGCAAAGTGGGCAGCGTAGTTACGGTCAATGGCAGCGTCATCTGAGGAGTGGTGCCAGTGATGAAATTGGGGTGTGACAATAATGTACTTCAGCCAGCCAAATTTGAGTTGTACATTAGCGTGGTTAAAAACGGCTTGCAAACCCACTATGATGACATAGATATCGATAACGTCTTTGGAAAAGCCCAATAGAAAAATCGGTGTTAACACCAGCGAGCGAGTGACAATCAACTCTAATATATGCTGTCTTGAACCTGCGAGCCAATCCATGTGCTTGGCGCTGTGATGTACTGCGTGAAAACGCCATAGCACGGGTACTTCATGATACAGACGGTGCGTAACATATTGGGCGAGATCAGCGATCAAAACAATGCAAAACAGCTGTGCAATAAAAGGCATTTGATTGATAAAAGCTTGTACGTCTTCATACACTGCCCAGGCGAAGGTTTTGTGAATAAAGACATTGGTAATGAGTAAAACAATGCCGACTAACAAGTGATTGACAAAAAAGTGATTTAAATCTCCCTGCCACTGAGGACGTAAAATAGCTTGTTTTTTGCGGTGGGGAATCAGTTTTTCAATAAAAATGAAAATTAAAGTAGAACCCAGCAAGTCCAAAATAAACCAATCCATGCCTAAATAGTAAGTGGTATCTTCAAAATCCAGCACTTCTACCCGGTGCCCGCCTAAGGCAATAGTGATAATGATAAAAAACCACGCAAATGCTCCCATGCGTTTATTTTTGTTGCGTACAAAATTGAGTAACCCAAGGGAGCCGGCAATGACCAAGCTGACAAACATCAGTTGGCGTAAAAATTCGACGTTGTAATTAACTCTTAATTCCGGCGTTGTTAAATACTGTGGAAAGTGAAAAGACAGCACTCCGAAAAAACATAAAACAGCAAGCATGCAAGCTATATAGCCACTGATAGCTCCCTCGCCGAAGTGAAAATTCTGTTCACGGAAAATCTTTTTCAACATGTCCTTATCCTTAGATAAAAATGAATTAGGTGCAGCCTAAATCATAAAACTGATTATTAGCCTAGTAGGGCATTAGCTTATTTATAAGCGCTTTTCTCAACGGTCAATTTTTGAAGGTATTGTAAAGAGATCGGTTATGAATGCAAAGAGACTCGCTTTAGAAACACTTTCTACAGTGTCCTAAAAGCTGAATAGGTCATATTCTCAAGATGAGGTGTCGAGTAAATTGTCTATCAAATACTCTTGAGTGAATATCGGGTGATTAAAAGAGAACACCGTTGACGAAAGTCGATGCACCAGAGTGAGGCCTCCATCCTGTGTTTTAGAACGATAATGAGGAAGAATATATGCTAGTTTAGGGTTTTATTTTAGTGAGTAGCAGGTGTTTTAGGATGTCTTGTATACGCTTTATACTTTGGTTAAATCTTATACTTTGTTATGCTTACGCAGTCTTTTTTTATGGGGAATACCATGGCAGGTGCGAGTTTATTAACCCTTTTAGATGATATTGCAACTGTATTGGATGACGTTGCTATATTAAGTAAGGTTGCTGTAAAAAAAACCGCCGGAGTACTGGGCGATGATTTGGCGCTAAATGCAGAGCAAGTAGCTGGAGTTAAAGCGGAACGCGAGATTCCGGTGGTGATGGCTGTCGCTAAAGGCTCATTCAAAAATAAATTTATTTTGGTGCCTGCAGCCCTTTTAATTAGTGCGTTTGTCCCCTGGCTGATTACTCCACTACTGATGCTTGGCGGCGCTTTCTTGTGTTATGAAGGGTTTGAAAAAGTATGGCACAGTATCCGTCATTCAGGCAGTAACAACGATGAGCATGAAGCTGAACTTGAACGGCTGAAGGCGATGGACGACACAGAACTTGAAGCCTTAGAAGCGCAAAAAATAAAAGGCGCTATTCGCACCGACTTTATTCTTTCCGCTGAAATTATTGTGATTGCATTAGGCTCCGTACAAGAGGCGGTGTTTAGTACGCAAATATTGGTTGTTTCACTGGTGGCTTTAATGATCACATTTGTGGTGTACGGACTCGTTGCATTGATTGTTAAAATGGATGATGCTGGATTGCACTTGATGAATAAAAAAGGGCAGGGAACTTGGCTTAAAATTCAAAATATTACAGGCTCAGGATTGCTGTCTTTTGCGCCTAAGCTGATGAAATCTTTGACTTACATTGGCACGGTTGCAATGTTTTTAGTGGGCGGTGGGATTATGGTGCACGGTTTGCCAGCGCTTACTTCATTGGATCATCACTTAGTCGAAGCCATTGCGCAACTAAGTGCTATTGGTGAGTATGTATCTTGGCTACTGCCATCACTTTTTGCAGGGATTGTCGGTATTGTACTGGGCGGATTTTTAGTCCTAATGCACAGCGTTTTTGACCAGTTAAAAGCCAGGGTTTTGTCGGGCTAGATGCCAGTCTGCGCTTTACTGTATCAGTAGGTCGAGCTATCGGCAGCGGGTTTAAAAAAAGTGGCAGAAGTTTATTCTTCTGCCAGTTCTTGTAATCGCTGTTGACGCTCTTGTTCTTCTACCATAATTGCTTTAATTTCATCCATGATCGAGTCAACATCCGCGCTTTTGCTTGGCTGCTTAAACTTACCCGTCAACGGTGTATCGCTTTGTAATTGACCGTTCTCGTACAGCTCCCACATCTCCTGCGCGTAATAGCTGTCTAGCAACTTTGGTTCAAACAAACCGTAGTAGTTGGTCATGTTAGCGACATCGCGTATCAGCATTGATTTAGCGTGGTTATTAGCAGCGGCATCCACCGCTTGCGGTAGGTCGATGATGACAGGACCATACTGATCGACTAACACGTTAAACTCCGATAAATCGCCATGCACAATACCGGCGCAAAGCATACGCGCAATGTATATCATCATCAGCGCGTGATCTTCAATGGCTTGTTCACTAGACATAGTTACATCACCTAAACGCGGTGCAACATCTCCTTCGTGATCGACAATCAGTTCCATTAGCAGTACGCCATCTAAACAGCCATAGGTTTGCGGCACTCGTACATCGGCTTGCGCAAGTTTGGCAAGCGCGTCAATTTCAGCGTTTTGCCAGCTTTCCTCCTGTTGTTTTCTGCCGTATTTAGAGCCTTTTTCCATCGCTCGTCCACGGCGAGTGTTACGTACTTTGCGCCCCTCTTGGTAATTGACTGCTTTCTTGAAGCTGCGTTGTGCCGCTTCTTTGTACACTTTTGCGCAGCGTATTTCGCCGTGAGCACGCACGACATAAACATCTGCTTCTTTGCCGCTCATTAAACGTGAAAGGACTTCATCAACTAAACCGTCGTTGACAAGGGGTTGTATGCGTTTTGGTGTTTTCATGGCGCCTTAAACTGTCTCTCTGTAAACAATGGGATGTATATTTGCCGCTATTATAAAGCTATCAATGATTAAATAAAGCCCAGTGACTCTGCATGGGCGTATTTATGGAAGTAGCGAATAAATCCAAGAATCTTCCCTGTGGATGACTAAGGGGTTAAATCCGCGAAAAAATGGACCTAAATGGTGAGTCCGTTACAAACGATTTGACAAAGGAACTAGATGAAATATGATTTCATCTCTGTTGATCGCTTAGCTTTTTTTACAATGTAAACACCCTTCGGAGTGTCTGGGACTTGTTCGCTGCTTTCCTAATAAGCATAGTCTTCTTTTTGCGCTTGATGGATTAAATGTTGCAATTTTTGCAATGACTTAGCGCTAGAGCTCAATAGCTTGCTATTAAAGAAAAAGGCAGGAACTTTACCTTGCGGGTCTAGCCACGCTTGGTAGTCTACCTTGACGGCATTAACTGCCGTTTGTGTGATAGTCCAGTGGGCTGTAGCGCGCTCAACGCGTACATATTCTCTTGAAATAGGGTGTTTCTCTGAACAACTGTTAATTTTAATATCGATGGCGCTTTTGCTAAATGCAGTGTTGACACAAGTGATGAGTTCACGTGGCTTAAAGGGCCAAGGGCTATCAATGATAGAGCGCAATAAAAATTGTTTGTTGTCAATTTTTTTTAGTACCTCAATACTGGTTAATCCATCAAACCACTGTGGTGTTAGCGCAATATTGGAAATAACTAAGTAGGTTAATTGTAAAGATTGGCGGACGGAAAAACTTGACTCAAGTTGTTGAAAAGCACTGTCGGGGTGGTTCTTTAACATCAATTTTAGATCGTTTACTGGGTGATAAGGGTTAGCCGGGATTGTTTTAAATAGACTGCACGCACTTAGCATTAAGCTAGTTGCGAGTATTAATAAGTAACGTACATTACCAAAATTTATCATTGTGAGTACTAAGCGTTATTGTGTGAGCGGCCATTGTACTTAATTACGTAAAAAGATTGGGATAAAAATGCAATGGCTGTTAAGTTGTTTAAAAAAGCTTGCTGGAGCACAGTACATGGATGTTGGTAAAAGTATTATAGCGACTACATTTAGAGCGAGCGTCAGTCGTTTGCGCAATTCAGCACCGTTAATCTGTTTAGGGTTAGTGCTGTCCATTTTGGTGGGTTGTGGGTCTGATCAAGCTTGGATGCACGAGAGTGGAAGTGCGGCTTCAGTTCCTGCAAATAAAAATTTAGCGTTTGAGCGTTATGCCAGCGAAAGCCGAGAAAACATAGAAGCAGTGATCAATAAAATACACTTCAATGGCAATAAATCCCCCTTTATTGGTGGTTACAGTGCGCGTGAAGTAGCCGCTATGCGTGGTCCTTTTCAGATTCCGTTAGACAGTCGCAAGCTGTGTCTTGATCAGAAGCAAGGCGCGGGTAAAGGCTTTTTATTGGTGCATGGTTTAACAGATTCTCCCTATCTGCTTAAAAATATGGCTGATAGCTTATCTGCTGCTTACCCTTGTGCCTTGATTCGCGCTGTACTGCTTCCTGGGCACGGTACTGTGCCGGGTGATACTTTAAGCATGAAATACCAAGATTGGATGGCAATAACTGATTACGGTGTGCGCAGCTTACAAGCGATGGATAATATTGAAGATATCTATTTAGTGGGGTTTTCCACCGGGACTGCTCTGGCTATTAAGCATTTAAAAGAGGGGAGTTCAAGTGCCAAAATAAAAGGCTTAGTACTGCTTTCAACGGCGCTCAAAGCGTCCAGTGATTTTGCCTGGTTAACCAATTATTTGAAAGTATTTAAAAATTGGCTAAATGAAAATATCGAGCGCGATGCAGTGAGATACTCATCATTTTCAACCAACGCCGGATCGCAATTTTATCAATTAACTAAAGGTATGATTGATGAAAAGTATCAGGTAGATATCCCAGTGTTCATGGCACTAAGTGCAGATGATGCGACAATTAACCCCAGTGCCGCGAGAGATTTTTATTGCCAATATGTCAGCTCAAAACGTAAGTTGATGTTTTGGTACAAAGGTTTCGATGAACAAAAGCAAGCACAGTGTGATGGAGTCGTTGAAGTTGAGAAAGCGCCGCTTGCGCAATCTTTTAACGGTATTGATTATAACTTTGCAAATTACGCTCATACAGGAATTTCCGGTAGCCCTGCAGATGAGCATTACGGTGTTAGTGGTGTTTATCGCGACTGTAAGGCCTATGAGAAAAAAGAAGATGGCAGTCAGTGGGATCTGTGTGTTAAAGACAGTGCTGATAAAGTGTTTGCAGAAAAGAATGTGGCGAATATGAGTGATATATTAAAAGGGGGTATGTGGCGTAGGGGCACGTTTAACAAAGATTATGAAGAGTTATCGCAAGCTGTGATCTGCTTTGTCGATCAAAGCTGTGATTTGGCAAAGTTCGCTGAATAGTATTGCCTACTCACTGGCCGTGATGCCAGCCATTTGAATCTTATTGCTAATCGAGTATGCTGGGCAATTTTTGAGGTTTGTCATGCCTGAGTTACCTGAAGTAGAAACAACTTGTCGCGGTATTGAACCGCACATTTTAGGTGCTAGTGTTAAGGCTGTCACTATTAGGAAGGCGCAGTTGAGATGGTTGATACCAGAACATCTACCTCGAGAATTGCCTGGCTTATCCCTGTTAGCGGTCGATCGGCGCTCCAAATACATTCTACTGCGTTTTAAAACCGGTGTGTTAATTATCCATTTAGGCATGTCAGGCAGTTTAAGGGTCTTGTTAGGTGCTGAGCCGGTACAAAAACACGACCACTTTGACATAAGCTTTTTAAATGGTGTCACATTGCGCTTAACTGACCCGCGCCGCTTTGGTGCTGTGTTATGGCAGAATGGGGTGCAAGAGCATAAATTACTGGTAAATTTAGGGCCAGAGCCGCTCACAGATGCGTTTGATCACGAGACCTTTATAAACGCCGCTGTTAATCGTAAGGTCGCCGTTAAGCAGTTCATCATGGATAACAAAGTCGTTGTAGGCGTAGGAAATATCTATGCTGCTGAAGCTTTGTTTGCAGCGGCCATTCATCCGCAAACGCCTGTTAACAAAATATCTAAGCCTAAATTTATCAAGTTAGTTGCAGCGATAAAATATATTTTAGGCGTCGCTATAGAACGTGGTGGTACCACCTTAAAAGACTTCGTTGGCGGTGATGGTAAACCTGGTTACTTCGCGCAAGAATTACAGGTTTACGGGAGAAAAGGGCAGGGCTGTAATTTGTGTCAAAAACAATTACAAGAGATTCGTCTCGGTCAGCGCTCAACGGTTTTTTGTGCAAGTTGCCAGCGCTTACCAAGAGGGGTAAAGGTAAAGAGCTAAGATAAACTAAAGATCAATGTCATAAAGCGCTAGGTCTTTGAACTAGCGCTTGTTCTCTTCTTCTTCAGCTTCTATTCTCGCGCGTTCTTCTTCAGCGGCTTTTTGCTCTTCAATCACAGTTTTGAGTTGTTCCATTAACTTGTGGATCTCAAAGATTTGCGCATCAAGTGCCTCAGATTGGTTGAGGTTACTAAGAGATCTTAGGGCAATAGTGAATTTATGGAAGCCCGCCTTTTCACCGTGTTTATGCAGTGTTTCCTGAGCGTCGAATATTTCAATATCGCATGAGACTCGGTCGTAGAAATCTTTCACCAGCCAACCTAGTTCGTTAAAGGTGCTTTCAGGGATTTGTTTGCTTTTACTCAACCCTCCTAGCCAGCGTGTGGTTTCTTTCAATAAGCCTAAGGTGTGGTAAACCTGTCCTTCCTCTTGATAAACCGTCATAGACCCCTGTGGTAACTGTTGAGTGATGACTCGGTTTTTTATGCGCTCTTGAAAAGTATTTAATGAGCGCAAGCTGTCTTGGGTTGTATCTATTTCGTGCAGTTTGCTCCACTTTCTTAGAATGTAGCGGCTGATGAAATCATGCAATTCTAATGTCATAATGACATCAGGTAGAGATTTGTAGATGTTGAGCGCGTCTCTTATTTGACCTTTATAAGATAATACCAGTCGTTTACGTGCTTGCTTTCGCTCTTCCATTGTTTGAATAGTAAAAGCAATAGTGCCTAAAGTAACAATGATTCCTACAATTAAAATGATGCTTTCGGTTTGACCCATAGGTTGCTCGCTTAAGTTTGATTATACTTACTGAGGATCAAATCCGTGTAGATGCCTCTCATAATTATGACGATTATTGCCTTCACTGAATAAATATTACCTTAAAGTCTAATAGATAGCACATGATGCGCAATATTGACTCAATGAAATCCTTTTTATATTCAGCTTTAAAGCATGCTCGCTACGTAGTCGGTGTAACGCAGAGAGTATTGAAACTTTTATTTGAGTTAATAATACCTTAAGGCTGCTTGATTGAAGCAGCAGTTTGTTTGAAATTGTTTAAAAAGCAGTCCTGTAAGTGTAAATACTGTACGATTGGTCCGAGTGATTTATCAAGAACATGTTTATCCTATTTATTATTGTAAAAGCACTTGACGGTCTCTCGGTTCTCGATATAAAATTCGCCCCGCATTTGAGAGCACAGCTCTTATGCAGTGTTGTCCCATTCGTCTAGTGGTCTAGGACACCGCCCTTTCACGGCGGTAACAGGGGTTCGAACCCCCTATGGGACGCCATTTTAATTAGTGGTTAGTCAACGATTAATTATTAATGTGCGGGAATAGCTCAGTTGGTAGAGCGCGACCTTGCCAAGGTCGAGGTCGCCGGTTCGAACCCGGTTTCCCGCTCCAAAATACAGATTATCTGTATATGTGTCCCATTC
>Ga0209291_1001946_pt1 | contig 17537 bp, 12 predicted proteins | sample GOMGulsemesocosm_FD_184633 | JGI IMG/M metagenome (GOLD analysis project Ga0209291, IMG submission 184633) | Methane-oxidizing microbial communities from mesocosms in the Gulf of Mexico - GOM9B Gulf of Mexico (SPAdes) (version 2) | ecosystem: Environmental > Aquatic > Marine > Cold seeps...
ATCTATAAACAATTGAGTTAAGCTTTCAAGTAAGTATTCATCTCGTTCATAACCACTGTCAGCATTATTAAGAAAACGTCGTAAACGATCATTTTCACTAATCACGGCAAACACAGTTCCGTATTCATCATAAAGTGATAACAATGTAGCTAAAGCAACAGCCTTGCCTTTTACTTTAAGTGATTCATCAATATTTATGTCGTTGTCGCGTAACCAACAACCGTGCCTTGCTGCGGTGGCCAAAATGGGTCGCATTAACTCAATTTCTTTGTTAATGGCTTGGCTTAATATATCGATTAACTGCGGCGAAAAAGGGACATCTTGCTCTGTATATGCCGTTAATCTAGTTAAATTAGCGGTAACTTTTTCACGAAAAACTAAGCTGCGTTCAATATTATGATGAAGTTGATAAATCGTTAAATTCATCTTGGCATCTGCCTCTTCAAGAGATAATTGATAATATTGCTTACATTGCTTTTCGGGTTTTTCTCCCTTAAAAAAAGTCGTTGGGTTGAAATTTACCCCTGTTGAACAGCCTGAAAGCATCAAGGTGAAAATTAGCAGCTTCATCAATACTATGGGGTTACGTTGCGTATCGAATATTGTTTTTAGCAATATGTATAACAAGGTCATCACGCTCTGTTAAAGTTGAGATTCAATAGGAAGAATTGAATAAACACTTAAATTAAATCGTCGCCACCAACTGGTTTCTGGTTGTACATCATGAATAATAACTTCACCGTCAATGTTATCTAACCACACTACTTCGCCATCATGGAGAGCCAGCTTATAAGCAGCTTCTTTAATGTTTTTATCGAACAATTCAGTAGCGATAAATTCAGCCATTTCAGGAATTTCACATACGACGCCAAGTTCAGTATTAATTTTGGCTGAGCGTGGGTCAAAATTAAACGAGCCTATATAGACTTCTTTACGATCAAAAATATAGGTTTTCGCATGCAATGCACTTTTGGCTTCTGCGCTGCGACTTAATGACCGACTTGCCTTAGATCTAGCCTTAGGTTTTAGTTCATATAACTCAATGCCTCCTTTCAATAAATTATAACGCTGCCTTGCATAACCTGATTGCGCCATAATGCCATCGGTAGAAGCCAGTGAATTAGTAATAACTCTTACCTTAATTCCTTTTTCGACCAGCGCTGTTAAATGTTCAGTGCCTTCATCACCAGGAACAAAATAAGGTGAGATGAGTTCAAGTGAATGGCTTATTTTATCTACGTGAGGCCGTAACATTGAGAGCATATAAGTCGTTTCTATCTCTGACTTACCTAAAGTTTTATCTGGATCATCATAAATAACATGGGCTTTACCTTGATAGATTCTCTCCTTATTATCGCCAGCTAAGCCACTCTCAATACGCTGGTACATGGCTGAATTTTTTAAGTCTTGTGCGTAATCCGAATGTTCAACAGATAAGACATAAGCTGCCAATGATTTTTTCACCGCAGCCAAGCTATCTCGCTGAAACTTATGATCATCGAATACATAGCTAGGTATTGCTAACGGGCTATTAAAATAAATATCAAACTGCTCGTTTACCTCTGCTACAACTGGGCCGACAGCAATAATATCTAAATCGGCGTAATTACTACGCTTATTGGCTGAAAAATAGTTCTCTTCAATATTCCTACCGCCAACTATGGTGTATTGGCTATCAACGGTGAATGATTTGTTATGCATGCGACGATTAATTCGCGATGTATCTGTTAACGCCGCAGGCGCTTTATAACCCGTAGAGGAAAATGGATTATAAATACGTACTTCGATAAATTCATGATGATCCATAGCAAAGAGTATTTTTTTGGTTTTACTATCAAGAGTTAAATCATCAAGTAATAACCTAACGCGCACACCTTTCTCTGCTACTTCGAGCATTTTATGCATCAGTAACTTACCAATAATGTCAGCTTTCCAAATAAAGTACTGCACATCAACCGAACGCTCAGCTTTTGATAACAACGCCATACGCGTTAGAAAAGCATCGGTTCCTTCCGCAACTAAATACATGGTTGAATGTTCACTATTTTTTGCTTGAAGTTGACTGGCAGTTTCACCCAACCAAGTCTGCTCTGTATTGGTATAAGCTTTACTTTCTACTTGCTCAAAATTTGTTGGTAACATGGAACAAGCAGTTAACGATGGTAGTAAGATACAGAGAAAAATGGTCGTTATAAAGCGCATATATTTCATTAAAAACCTTTAAAATCAGCAAGCCTAGATTCAATTGTTGCTGTTAAGATTAAACCACATATTTAGCTCTTATCATCAAGATGACTAATATGATCTATATTATTAAAACAAGAGTAACCCAATGTATCTATTTGACCAGTAAAATATTCTTCTGAATCAAAGCTATGTCAACTTATCAGAGCAAGACAATAACAAAGGAAAGTGATGAAAATAAAAATGACTAACTTCATTACAGCATGGAAAGTTCTGGCTTTAATAGGCATCACTGTAGCTGTGTTGCCTATTAGTCAGGCACACGAGAGCGCAGAGCAAGCCCCTGACAAAATAGTACAAAAAATAGTTATTCAAAACGTCACCTTTGTCGATCCAGATAATGATGGTAAAAGCACTACCGCCAATTTAGTTATCACCAATAAATTATTTGATTTCGTCAGCCAAAATGACATTGAAGTGACTCATCGCGATATTATTTTCGATGCGCAAAATGGCTTCATTTTAGGTTCACTTGAGTCAGGCAAGATCGCTAATTTTATCATTTTAGATGCTGACCCTCATAATGATGTTGAAGCACTACTCGATACCAAAAAACATATTTTACTCGCTATTCATAATGGCGTAATTATTCGAAATAATCTAAAGCAAGAAAGTAATATTTCAGCTTTCGCTGAACAACAAAGAACAAAAACCAAACGTGCTGGCTGGTTGTCTTATACCCCTCCCCCTATTGTATTACCCAGTAACTATAAAGATGCTGACTGGATAAAATTTGATAATGATTATTTTTCTAGCATATTAATCGGAGCACTTGCGCTAGATAGACAAAGCTGGCAATCACAAAATGACAGCAGCTTAGCGCAAGTGGGCGATTTAGAAAGTTACAATGGCGGTGAAATTCGCGCTTTACGTTTTGGCCTCGCTGGAGCGATTAAGTTTGATAAACCCTGGGTTTATATGATCACTGGTGCAACCAATACCTTTGATAAGGGGTTTGACACTAATACCACAGATAATGTCAGCTTTATGGATTGGCGACTCGATATACCAACCCTCTATAACACCACCTTAAGCATTGGTAAGCAAAAAGAACCTATTTCTATGGAGCGACTGATGAGTATGACCTTTTTACCTATGCAAGAGCGCACCGTGGTTTCTGATGCTCTGCTGCCGTCACGAAATTTTGGCGCCGTGCTTAGCGGTAATGCGCTTAATCAACAAGTGACCTGGGCTGGTGGTATATTTAACGATTGGATGGAAGACTCTGGTTCAATAAGCGAAAACTCAACACAATTAGTTGGCCGAACAACTTGGTTACCTTATTTATCACAAAATAAAGAGGAATTAATTCACTTAGCTTTGGGGTTGCGTTATAGCGATACCAAAGAAGCCCTAAGATACGCTTCAGAGCCTGAATTTAACAAATCAGCGAGCTTTGTTGATACCGGTGAAATTAATGCCGATTCTAGCCTTACCTACAATATTGAAGCTTCTTGGCGCAAGGGCCCTGTCTGGCTTATTGGTGAATACACCAAGAATAAAATTGACGCCAATTATTTACAAAATCCAGAACTGTCTGGCTATCATGTCAGTGCCGTTTATTCTGTTACAGGAGAAATGCGCGAGTACAATAAAAAAAGCGGTACTTTCTCACCGCTATTAGTTGCCCGTAGTGTTGAACAAGGTGGTTGGGGCGCCTTAGAACTTAGTACACGCTGGTCGGTATTTGATGGTAGCGATGGTGGTTTATCTGCTGGCGATACCTCAATATTTTCTGTTGGTTTAGCATGGTGGTTGACGCCAAAATTTAACATAAACTTCAACTACCGCTGGATTGACTTAGACCGTTGTAGTTTTATTTCAGAGGCTTGTGATTTACAAGGTAAAAGTAACGGTTTTAATACCCGCTTAGTGTTATTTCTTTAGAGCTGATATTCATGTGGTAATGCAACCTTGGGCTAAACAGACATATACTTAATTAACATAGCAAAACACATAAATACCACCAGATAGCGTAAATAATTAACTGGTATTTTGAACAAACAATGTGAGCCTAACCAAGCACCAATGAATTGCCCAAACATCATAGTTAAACCAACCAGCCAGATCACTTGCCCAGCAAAGATGAAAACAATCAACGAAGCTATATTGGTAGAGAAGTTTAAGGTTTTTGCGATAGCTGTTGCTTCAAGAAATTTCTGTGCACGTAAGGCTCGGCCAGCCAAGGTAAAGAAAGATCCTGTGCCCGGGCCAAAAATCCCGTCATAACAGCCAATGATTGGTACAACCAAGTTTTTATAACGTGATGGCGAGACTTTGGCGGGTTTATCTTCTTCATCAATACTCGGTGTGATTAAAAAGTAGATGCCAATAATACTGATAACAATTGGGATAATAACCGTCAACATTTCAGTATTCACAAACTGAATAATAACAGTGCCTATTGCTGAGCCAATAAAGGCAGATAACATTAAGTGCTTCACCTGATGCCAACGTACTCGCCTACCACGTAACATCATAACGCTCGCAGTTGCAGTACCCATGCATGATTGCAACTTATTAGTACCCAATGCAACCAATGGCGGCATACCACTCATCATTAAGGCTGGCAGCGTTAATAAGCCACCACCGCCCGCTAAGGTATCAAGAAAACCCGCGACAATGGCCACGGCGAATAGAAATAATGCAATCTCAATGGTTAAGCTGGCAAATTCCAAGATATATCCTCAGCATAGAATTATTGAATAAAGGTGCTATTAACAAGTAAACGAGACTGTAATTAACTGTCGCACAATTAGCAAGACATCAAGGGGATTATCAATTTCATAGAGATAAATGGAACGACAACATTCCATATACCAACTCACACTAATCATTTGATGCTTCAAATATTTATTATTACTTTATCTCAAGAAACTTGCTGTCATTGTGATTATTTCTATCTGGACAATTGGCAAGAAAAAGCAAGGCATATTATTTTTGAGATTAGGTAATAGTAGCTTTAATCACACCGCCATAGTGGTGATAGCCTGTAGGTATGTTTAGGTAATTTTCAAAACCACACAGTTTCTACACCTTTGGTATGTAGACTACCAGCACCAAACACAAAAACAATATTGTTATTGTGTATCAGCTCAATAACGATAGGTAGAGAATAATTACATGAGAACAATATTAACGATAATGACAATGCTTTTTGCCATGCAAGCTAATGCAGGCCTGATAACATATAATTTTATCGAAGATGGCACAATTGGTAATACGGTGAGCCGCGACACCCGAATAAATAACTTATTATCATTTGGAGTAATAGGTAAACGCGGTATTAAAGTTGCCTTATATGACCAAATTGATGGAGGTAGTAGTAGCCCTAAATGGTATGATACAACCAATTACCTGATGGACTCACATAGAAAAACTTATGCCGTGAATGATAACTTTACCTTCTATTTTAATATCCGTGAGCTTGATGATGAACCAGTAACGTATACAAGTAATGATTTTATTGGCTATCAACATACAGACACTGCGGTAAGGTTCAATATAACTAATGATTACTTTAACGGATATGTTGATGTTAGTAACGTAATACTAAGTAATAGCGTAGACGTTCCAGAGCCACCGACAATGCTATTAATACTGTTGGTTATTGGCTTTCTTTTAATGAGAAAGAGCGACCAACATAACTGTTAATATCATAGTGTCATTATAAAAAACGACTAATTCCATGCCGATTAACTAACATCGCACTTATTCAAAGCACTAGATTATTTAGTCCTGTGCTTTTTACTACTGAAATATTTTCCTAGAATAATTTTACTCTGTTTTAATATAGTGTGCAGATAACAGCTATTAATCATTAAATTTAGTTTATAAATATTCCGATACTTGCGATTAACGGCATAATCACAGCTAGTGGAGGGACAATTTTCGCTCGATAGGTTAATAATAATATCAGTAATAAAATTGCTATAGTGAGAGCACCAAAGAACAGTGCCGGACCAATAGACCAACCATACATATCAACACTTAAATAGCCGGTAAACAACAATAATAGCCAAGCAAATGGTCTAAAGAATCGAACTGTAAGACTAGATATTTCATCTTCTAATACCTGCTTCCTATGTTTAGTCATAGCTAAACAAAAAAGCATCATGGCAGCGAAACTAAAGCTGATTAACACTAACATTAGCACTGATCCTTATTCACTTGCTGTAACGGTAATAGGCTTTCATTCATTGCTTGCACACACTGCTTTTCTACTTTCTTAATAGCTTGCTTACTTGGCCGTATATTTACCTGTAACGCTCTAAATTTATAGGCAGCAAAGGCAAAGCAGCCGCCAACGACCAATAAGGTTAAATCAAAACCAGCTAGGTTCCAGTCTTGTTGAAGTAAACTATTACCTAAGTGCTTATTCGTTGTAAGTACATTCACTAAAGGTAATGCAAAGTATACCAGTGCCGCTAAAGTTAATTGCTCATACCATGCTTTATTGGCTGGCCGAAAAATGGGGTAAATTAGTAACATTGCCCAACTGATGAACATCACATTAGCCTCCCAGTTAACACGATTGGCCATGTCTACAGGTAATAAACGATTAGCATAAAAGTACATAGCAATGGCGATAGGTAAACCGACTATTGTGCCAATATTAAGTTGCTCAACAAGGCGATAACCAAAATCAGGTCCATTGGGGTTTTTCAATTGTTTGGGTTTACGTTTGGTTGTCCAAAGGATCAATCCTGACGCTATCATGGCCGAACCAATAAGTCCGGTAAAAAAGTAAATCCAACGAGCGATGGAACCAGCAAAATGTCCCTCATGTAACGAAAAAAAGCCATTATGAATCATACTCGTAACGGTATACTCTTTCGGTTTTTGTAAGATGAGTTCGCCAGTAACTGCATTCACCATCACTTCATCTTCAGGGTTATAGGTAATATCAGTTTCATGACGAACAAAAAGTACGTGCGCGTTAACATCATTAGCAGCAAACATTTCAACATAACTTAATTCATCGGCCTGCCAGGTAGTTTTTGCCTGCTGGTATAAGATTGAAATATCTAACATCTTCGCGGCTTGGTTTGCTTTTTCTAAATGTGCGGTACGCGGATATATTTCATCAAGCATGGCATCTAATTCATCTTCATTAGTTTGTAAATTAGTACTTAAAACCATATAAGTAAAAAGGAAGAAGAGTAAACCGCTATAGGTGATCATAAAGTGAAATGGCAAGGCAATAACGCTTAATACATTATGAATATCTAGCCAGCCTAATAAACCTTTTTTTGCTCTAAAGGTAAAAAAGTCAGTAAATATTTTTTTATGAATAACCACACCAGTAATAACAGCTAACAGCATTAACATGGAACAGAATCCAACGATCCAATAGCTAATTTCGGTTGGTAAATAATGAAAACGATAGTGCATTCTGTAGAGTAAGCGGCCACCTCCTGTTGCCCTGCGCTCAATTTCATCTCCGGTATTTGCATCCAACACTTTTATTTTATATTTGCCACGCTTTTTACCCGCCTCTGCTGGATGACGCCAACCAACACGTAAGTTTTGATCTCGTACGCTTGGTAACATGATATCCCATTCATCAACCCCTTGAGCATTATTAATAAGGTAAGCTTGAGCAATATCAAGTAACCTTTCGTTGCTGATGTTGTGCTCAATAAAGGGTCTTTCAGGCTCCATCCAACGGGTGATTTCTTGATAAAAGTAACCTAGCGTTCCTGTTAGAAACATAAAAAACAACACCCAACCAACAATTAAGCCGACCCAAGTATGAAACCACTTCATTGACTGCCTAAAGCTATCTTTCATTAATTAGCCACACCTGTAATTTTCGCTAATAGCCAAGTTAATGCTAGGCAAAAAAATATACTTTTTAGTAAACCTATCCATGCTTTTTTAGCTGTTTTTACTGAAAAAACCCACATAGCTGCACAAACATAAACGAGAAAGGTTAATATTAAACCGATATGAATAGCTTGGTATTTCCCAGTGACATGCACCAATAATTGGCTTATTAATAATGAGCTTGCGATTGCAAGTGCATAACCGCCAAAGGTAGCGGCAAGTACTCGTGAAAACACAGGCCAACGAGGGCTAGAGAAGTTTATATAATCGATGAGATTAGACACGATAGTTCCATGTTGCTTTTTAAAGGGTAGCTATTGGGTTCGCGAGCGAAGAACACTCCATTTCTATTGAAGTAAACATAATACAACACATGATAATAAAAATCATTATCATTAAGCTGTAATAATTAAAAACCTGATCTAGATAACTTTATTTAAGAATATTTATTTTTTATAAAAAAAAGCCACATAAAATGTGGCTCAAAGAAACAAACAAAATGTGCGAGCATCGTTTGTTTTAGTGTTCGTGTTCTTCTTCAGCACCTACACCTAACCATGCAGCTTTACCTGGCGTAAAGTCTAAGTCAAAATGACCAACAACTTCACCTTCATGTAAATCAACCGTTGTTACTTCTTGACTGTTAATAATATAAACAAGCTCATGTGCTTTTGAAGCAATAATTAATGGTCTAACATCGTCAGCAAGCGATTCAAGTACTGGAATTGTCTTTTCAAGCTCCCAATCATGCTCCGCACTGTACACGTTTAAAGCGCCATTTTTATCAAGTAATAATAAGTGTTCATGATGAGCATCGAACGCATAACGAGGGAAGTAAGCATTCTCTTCTGCACTGCGTTCTAAATGGCTAATGGTGCTTGTCACAGGATCAATCACAAAAATACCGCGAGGTGTTAAACCTAACATTGTTGTACTGTGCTCACTGCCCTTAACAGTATAAATTCTATCGCTTTCAGGCACGTCTACTGGATAAGCAATTTTATTGGCGGTAAAAGTAGAGCCTTGCTGTTCAATACTTAAAATACCATCTTCACAAGCAAACATGATGTGGTCTTCATTTTGAAAACTACCATGTAGCTCTGGGCAAGCAAGGTCAAACACTTGTTCTTGATGAAAGTGATCGTCGTGTAATTCAAATACCGCAACTTGACCAGGTAATGTGCCCTCAGCGTCAGGTTCACGTAAGGTGGTTAAGACAAACTCACCACGAATTTCAGCAGTGCCATGCATGTTAGTAGTAAAGTCATGATGTGCAATCATTTTTTCAGCAGCAATACTCTCATCACTCAATAAGTATAAAGACGCATTTTCAGCAGTCTCAGCATTGCCATCAAAAAATAAGGCAGCTTGTTCTTCACGAGGGACAAAGTGGGCAGGTTTAACACCTTGAATAGTGAAACTTGATAAAATAGGTGCATCGTTATGCTGATCATAATGATCACCATGTAATTCTTGCCATAATCCACCATCAACAAACTCAACCGCACCTTGTTCTTTTTGAATAGCAACGGCATAGCGATTTTCAGGGCTTGCATAAACTGCTGACGCTGGGTTAGTTAAATTAACTGTTTCTAGCAGACTATTGTCTTCAAGGTCATAAATGCGCATAACGGGTTGGTCTAATTCAGCAATAGCAAGACGCCCTTTGCCCAGTTCTTCGTCATGACCATGATCATCATCATCATCGACAACCGTAGGCTCTTTTTCAGTAATGTTAGTTTCACTCGTATTACAGCCAACTAAAAGCGAGGCAGCGCAAACGAGCACTATGTTAGATAGTGAATTAATTTTCATGATAATCCTTGTTAAATAAATACTAAATTATGGGTATACAATGGTTGCTGCCATTAAAACGAACCGCGAATTCCTAGCGCGAAAGATCGTCCTGCCAGTGGCGTTAAATCTTTTAAGAACGAGGTGTGAACATTTGCATATTCATCAGTTAAGTTGCTGCCTTTGAGGTAAACGGCTAACGCTTGCTCAGCAAAGTTAAAGTGGTAATTAATATTTGCATCCACCATCAAATAACCATCCGTTGTTGTTTCGTTTACAGCAACATGAGTTTGCTCAAAGTTTTGGCTAACAAATAAATCAGCCGAAATGCTCTCACCTTGGTAACTCAATTCTGTCGCTAATCTTGCTGGCGGTGTACGTGGCAACTCTTCGCCTGATGTTAAACGAGCACGAATAACATCTCCTTGTACTTTCCAGGTAAAATTATCAGCAAACTGCCAAGTTACTTGTGCTTCCATACCGTGCAATTCAACATCTTGTGCCGTAAAAATATAAAGCGGTAAGCTGTGCGAAACTTCGTCATCGGAGCCATGGTCATGGCCACTATGGTCGTGACCGTCACCTGCTGATAAACCAGTATTTTCTTGATAGTAATAATCATCAATTTGGTTATAAAATACATTAAAGATAAAGCCAAAATCACCTTTAAATTTACGAAGACTTAAATCAATATTATGGGCTGTTTCCATGACAATATTGTCATCAGTTAATCCAATGCTAGTACCGTGATGTTCATCTTCGAATCTTTCAAATAATGCGCCTACTTCATAAGTACCTGTGCCAATGTGTGGACCAAATGATAATAATTCAGAGGACGATGGCGCACGTTGGGACTGCGACAATGACAAGCCAAGATTGTAGCCATCGGTGAAATCCCACACTATGCCGGCAGAAAAACTCACCGGCTTAAATACATGAGACACTTCAAAATTTCGTATCACTTCTTCATGGCTGTCATGGCTATCATGATGTTTACCTTCATGGCCGCCCATTAAGGTAATATCAGGTAATCTGACTTTATTGGCGCTAATTTCGGTATGCTCAATACGAGTGCCTAATTGCAATAAGAAATTACCAAAGTGGCGTTCTTCCATCCAGGCTAACGCTATAGAGTCTGTCGTAGAAGGTGGAGTAAATGCTTCTATACCAACCGCTTTAAAATCACTTTCTTTGTAATGTACGCTGAAACCACCGCGCCACTCCCAGAAATCTTGATGCAAAAGTTCTACTCGTGCTTCTAATGATTCATTATTAAACGTTGTACCTGGTATGCCTAACTCAACCTCGTGATGTTTATAATCAGTATAAGCGACCTTAGTGTTAAGTGATTTTATCACATTATTATTTAAATGGAGTTCACTGAGTAATTGCCAACGGTGCTGAGTTAAGTCTGCGAGTACCGCAATATCTTCATCACCATGACTATGACCAGGAATACCATATTCTTGCTGTAAGTTTTGATAAGACAAACCAATAAAGCCTTGTTCAAGCAAATAACTTGTGCCTAAGGTAAAACCTTTCGATTCTGAGGCTGAATTTTCTACTTTATCAACACCATTTTTTTCAGGTATAGTGTAGTTATCAGCTTCGCGCCAAAAAACATCTGCATGAAATGCAATATTATCAATACCTGTATTTACACTACCTGAGACTTGCTCTTGACCATTACCACTGTTTGCCTCAACTAACCATTCCCCCTTAGTTTCAATGCTAGTTGGTACACGCTCATCAACAACATTTACTACTCCACCTATGGCACCACTGCCATAAAACAATGTCGCTGGCCCACGTAAAACCTCAATACGTTCGCTGGTTGAGGTTTCGGTAGATACCGCATGATCAGGGCCGACACGTGAGGCATCACCAGCATCTAAACCATTTTGAGTTATCAGTACTCTTGGTCCATCTAAGCCACGGATAATTGGCGTCGAAGCAACACCGCCATGAAAGTTACTGTGCACACCCACTTCTTTAGCCAGAGTGTCGCCTAGTGTATTGGCTTGGCGCATTCTTAATGATTCACCGTGTAATACTGTAATAGGTAAAGCTGACTCTATATTTGAGCTATGAAAAGGTGTCGCAGTCACATCAACTATTTCAATTGCTGACTTATCTAATTTGATTGATAAGTCAGGGTTTTTCGAATCACTTACAGCGACCGTAATATTTTTATGAACATATGCCCGTGCGGTAATATGTAACTCGTAATCTCCTGGTTTTACGTTAAGTGTAAAGCTACCTGTATTATCTGTTTTAGTGGTGTTATTGGTACCCATAATTTTAACAATAACATCACTTAATAATTGCCCTTTATCATTAGCAACTTGGCCAGTGATTTGCTCTGCTAATACTTGTGTACCTGAAATAGCGAGGGCAATAGCACTCGCTAACAATGTCAACTTCTTCATAGAATCCACTCAAAATATAATGTGATAACATAACAATTTCGATAATGTTATATTATCACATTACCAAAAGCAACATGTGTTCACATACTTTTAACAAGTAGTCACTAAACCCTAACTTTTTCATCATTAATATTAGGCTAAACGTGCAATATTACATATTGACATACACATAAATACAAATGATAATTGAACTCATTACTATTACCATTACTGTTTCGGCTAGGTGTGCAAAATTATGTGAACCTATGCTGCCACTCCTTATTAGGAGTTATCGGAGTTTCCTTGCTTTTCCCCACACCTACTCATGACTCTCGAGTAATTAGTCACGCTGGTTACGCGTTATTACTTAGCATACTGTTGCCAAACAGTGCATTTTCAGCTGATCGAAGTAATAAGACTGATATAAATATAAGTGCTACTCATGACATTGAAAAAATTGAGGTAGTAGGTCGTGATTCGACAAAAGCGATAGTTTCATCTGGTTTTAAAGTGGATGTATTGCTTACCGAAGAATTTAAAAACTCAAACTATAATTTACTACAAATATTGCAAAGCTCACCTGGCATTAATGTTAGGCAAAGTGGCGGTTTAGGCGCTGAATTTAATTTATCTCTTAATGGTCTTTCGGGTAATCAAGTACGTTACTTTATTGACGGTATTCCCATGGAAGATTTTGGCTCCGCGTTAACTTTTCCCGCTAACTTAGCCGAACAAATTGAAGTCTATAAAGGTGTAGTACCTATTTCTCTTGGCGCTGATGCCTTGGGTGGTGCCATTAATATTATTACCCCCTCTTTTGATCAGGACTTGCTTGATCTTTCGTACACTTATGGCTCTTTCAATACACACAAGGCAAGTATTTTCGCTAATAAAATTTTCGACAATGATGTCTTTATACGTGTTTCAAGTAATGTTGAACATTCTGATAATGATTATCAAATGAATAACGTTAATAGCACTGACGAGTTAGGTAATATTACCGGCAGTATGAGCGCCAAGCGTTTTCATGACGAATACTCGGCAGCAATGATCAACGTTAAATTTGGTGTGATAAATAAATGGTTTGCTGATGAGTTATCAATTGGTATTACTGGCGCAAAAAACCGTAATAACGAGCAACATACAACCACTTCAATAAATAATGTTTTTGGCAAGCTTAACAGTGAAACAGATACGCAACTTGTATCTGCCATTTACAAAAAGAGCTTCGATGCCCTAGCTATCTCAGCTTACGTACTTACCGGTAAAAATGAGCAACTGATTAACGACACCTATAATCGAGATTACAATTGGATGGGTGAGTACACTCTTAAGGCTGATGAATTACAAGGAGAGCTAGGTACAAAATCTTTATTTACTGTTACTGATGACATATTTCGAGCAAATATTTCTGCACAATATCAACTGAGCAGTGACAGTATAATTCAGCTTAGCCATAGTAATAATTACTTAAAAAAAACCGGTAATGATGAAGTAAATTTAAATAATACGGTTTTTAGTTTACCCAATTGGATAAGAAAATCCGTTACTGGTTTAGCTTTTGATAGCAAAGCACTAGACAAAAAATTGCAGTGGAATGTTTTTGCAAAATATTACGATTTTCAAGGTGAAATTAATGCTGAGCAATCGATAGACTACAATATTCAAAATGTAAAAAGTGAAGTCGACTTAAGTGAGATGGGCTATGGCACATCAATCAGCTACCAAGTTCAGCCAAATTGGTTAGTAAAAACATCGTATGAACTTGCTTATCGCATGCCTGAAGCAGAAGAAATTTTAGGTACTGGTAAATATGTACGACCAAACCCTTATTTGAAACCAGAAGAAAGCCACAATCTGAATATTGGCTTATTAACTGACTTTAGCTCACTAAATACCGTCCACCGCATTGAAGCGAATGTTTTTTATCGAAACTCCAGTGATTTTATTAGATACCTGCCAGATCGCATTATTTACGGCATATATTCTAATTTGCAGGAAGTTGAAACTACAGGTATTGAAGGCTCGTATTACCTGCAATTTTTTGAGAATTATTCACTGAAAATTAATGGTACCTATCAAGATTTAATCAACAAATCACAAGTAGATTATGAAGGTGTTGAGGATCTTAATTACGGAAAACGTATGCCTAATGAACCCTACCTATTTGCAAATGCCCGTTTAGCAGCAAATTTTGAAATTGCCAATAATGACCAATTATCCCTTTTTTGGACGACCTCTTTTGTCTATGAGTTCTTCTTAAACTGGGAAGGCAATGGTGATGAAGATCATAAGTTAAACATTCCATCACAGCTCACTCATGACCTCGATATTGAATATAGCTTTTCCGATGGCAGTTACAGCGTGTCGTTATCTGCACGCAATATATTTGATGCCGAAGTTTTCGATAATTTCAAGATTGAAAAACCTGGTAGAGCCTTCTACCTAAAATTACGATACCTTTATTAACCTTTAAGGACACTCATGTTTAAATTAAAAACTGTAGGCTTGCTCATGGCAACCTTAACTTTAACAGCCTGTGGCAGTAGCGACAGTAACGAAAAAGAAGAAGAAGTAATTCTTCCGCCTGTCGCTGTAGAGCCGGGCCCATTTACTTTTGCTTTTAAAACGACAGGAGATAAAGAACCTGAGTATTTAGTTACTCAAGATTCAATTACAACAGAGGCTTTAACCGCTGATAATAAAGGTATAGAGCAACAAGGCTGGAACTATTTCTTCCCTGTTGGTAATACCTTATTCACTGTCGGTTATGAAAACAATGAAGCAACATCATACAAAGTTGATGCTAATAATGAAGTAGCCAAATTGTCTTCTTTTGAATTCACTAATACTTTAGAAATGTTTGGCTCAGTGGATGATAAGATTTTACTCGCCACCGATGCACCAAGAGATGGTAATCATACTAAACGTACCCTCTACAGTGTAGATGCTGAAACAGGCTTGGTCACCAGTAAAGTAAGCTATAGCATTCATGATGTAGATACTGGCACCAAAGGCGAAGGAACTGTCGGTTATCCAACAGCGTTAATTCAACGTGGTGATCTACTATTTATCTCTTTTCATAAAATGGATGATGCCGGTAGTTGGGGAACACCTGAAGCTGATAGTGCTTTTGTTGCTATTTACGATTACCCACTAACTGAAGGCGCAACACCAAAAGCGATTATTGCCGATGATAGAACCAGTAACATTGGTGTAAATGGTAATATTGGCTTAATTAAAACAGATAGTGGCGACTTATATAGCATGTCTAACGGCTCAGCTGCTGTTGGTTTTACCCCTGCTTCGACTAAACCCTCAGCTATTTTACGTATTAACAATAATGAAGAAGTTTTTGATGCTAACTACTTTTTCGATATAGAAGCAGCGACCAATGGCGGAAAAATATTCTGGTTTGATTATGTTGGTGACAATAAAGCGATAGCCCGTATTATTACTGATGACACAGAAGCCGCAGTATGGGGTGCTTATACTAAAAACCAGATTAACCACAAACTTGTCATTATAGATTTAGTTGCTCAAACAGTCACTGATATTGACGGTGTACCTTTACATCATAAACGCTGGACATCACCCGTTGAAATAATGGATGGTAAAGTTTATGTCAGTGTTGAAACAGCTGACTCTGCATTTGTTTATGAAGTTGATATTAATAGTGCTACCGCAACTAAAGGCGTAGAAATTAAAGGTAAAACAATTAAAGGATTCTACGACTTATATCACTAGTCTCCACTTTAATACGGTAAAAATACCCGTTAGCTTTCAAGGTGCTAAGATGAAAGGTTGATTATTCAGGGGAGTGTGATCCTACATTCTCTAATAATCTACATCCGCATAGCACCTTTGTAAATTTCAGTAACGATTAAACCCTTAACGTGACCGTCATCATATTAAGGGTTTTTCTACCTAATATTTCATGAAAAAAATAGCCTTAATACTATGAAAAAAAAATTACACCAATGGCATTCTTATAGCGCACTTATCGCTATGATACCTTTGTTTCTCATCTCTATTACAGGCAGTATTTTGGTATTTAAAGTCGAGTTAGACACTTTATTAATGCCAGAAAAAATGTCTATTCCCTATGACTCTCCTTCAACAAGAATTTCATTAGATACCTTAATGGCTACAGTAAAAAGGACTTATCCTGAACATGAAATAGGTAGCTGGGAAATATTTACCGATCACCAAAGAACAGATACCGCAAATATCATCGCTCACCAAACAAATGAATGGTCTAAGCTCTATTTAAACCAATATACGGGGGAACTATTATCAGATCCCGTTGGCCTTTCTGATAATTTAACCGACTGGTTATTAGACTTACACTTTAAGTTATTACTTGATGCCAACGGCATATTTTTAGGCGCTCTTGTGTCTATGCTTTTATTGTTTCTTGGTATTAGTGGCATTATTTTATACCGTAAATTTTGGTTATACTTTTTTACCTTAAGAGTAAAAGCAGCCACTCGAATATTCTTTAGTGATATCCATAAAATGATTGGTATTGCCAGCTCACCAATTATCATCATATTAGCGTTTACCGGTGCTTATTGGAATATTGCTGAAGTTATTCACGAAGTAGAAGAACATGTAATAAAAACACCCCATATCGTGACGAAATCACTACATAATCAAGATATTTCGCTACAAACTCTTTATGAAAAAACTAGTACTACCATTAATGACTTCGAGGCTACTTACTTGCTAATGCCTTATGATCCTGAAATGCATATTACCTTCTATGGTAAATTGAATACCAGCAACCCGTTAAATAGTAACTATGCCAGTAGCATTAATTATGACAAAAATTCTGCTGAAGTTGTTAGCTCACAAGATGTCAGAAATGCCAGTGTTGTCCACGTTGTGGTTGATAGTTTTCGTAAGTTACACTTTGGCCATTTTGCCGGTTTAACCAGTAAATTGATTTGGTGCATACTCGGCTTGAGCCCCATTATTCTAGCTTGCACCGGGCTATACCTTTTTTGGTTTCGTAATCGCCAAACTATTGCAAAAGCGAGACAACGACAACTTGCCGCCGCAGTTCTTTGAAATAGGGGGCGATATATATATCCGTTACCATTCAAGATGCATGTTTCAGAGTGTTTGAGCAATTTCAATTCAAGGCATATCAATGTAGCAATGGTTATTCCATTACAAATTGATGTAACGATGAAGTGATGTTGCTCAAGCACTTCTGCGATGGGTTTTAAATGACTTTATGGGGCGTTAAAGAACAAA
>Ga0209291_1001947_pt1 | contig 17536 bp, 14 predicted proteins | sample GOMGulsemesocosm_FD_184633 | JGI IMG/M metagenome (GOLD analysis project Ga0209291, IMG submission 184633) | Methane-oxidizing microbial communities from mesocosms in the Gulf of Mexico - GOM9B Gulf of Mexico (SPAdes) (version 2) | ecosystem: Environmental > Aquatic > Marine > Cold seeps...
AAATAGCATGAGTTTTTCCTGGCTCAGAATATTGTCTATCAGTTCTTCCCCCTTGTCTATTTATGTCTATTTCTGGAATAGATGCCCAAGTTCGTAATGTTTTAAAAGAATTATTATTGATAATTACATCTGCTTCTTCACCATGGCTTTCATGTTCAATGATTAATTTCCCTTCAATTGAATCTTCTGTATCACTATAAATCCCTCCGAAAACACCTTGGATGTCGATAAAATCATCTCCTAAAAGTCTAAAATAAGAATTACTTACAGTAGGCCCTTGCGAATCATTAAAACCTAATTCCCAACGATATAACCCTGATTGGTTTAAATCTGTAATTTTCCTAGCTGGTATAATTCCTGATGGCCAAAAAATAGCATCACTTGCAGTTGAAGTGTACATTTGTTGACTTCCAATTGCTAATGCTCTTTTCCCAATTTCTGAACCTACAGAATATGTTTGATTTTGCATTAAATCACGAGTAAAAGGACCTGAGGAGTCAAATGTTAAACCATCAAATGAATTATAAGGATTTGCTCCTTGATATGGACCTGAAAGGTTTGTTCCATTATATAAACCATGATAATCATTAATTATTGGTTTACTGGCACCGTACTGAAGATTATCCCAATCTTGTATCGTTTTAAATTCTCCTGGCGTATTGTTTAATTGATGTGTCCATGCCCACTTTTCAGTACTAACAGCTCCTGCATCAATTTCTGTTGCACCAGCCATGTCAGATGATGTCCACTTCCACTCTAAACCATTTTGGTGAGTTTCCATAAAAAACAATCTATTATCTTGAGTAAAGGATTGCCATCCTAAACTTGTAAATGTTAACATAAAAACTTTCTTCTCAACATCAGTATCACAATCCAGTATTTTCTGATTATTAATCCATTCTTTTACTGGTGTTCTTTCTACCTCTGTAGTAACTGTTTCAAAAATATCTACTACTAAATCTCTATTAGGGATTAAAGTATGATCCGCATTCAACCTGTTATAATACTCAGTATTAAACTTTTTAAAAACATCAGGATCTTCTATATACATTTTTCTAAAAGCTGTAGCTCCTGTACCGTAACGCAACCAATGACTCCCTGTAGCTATATCACTACTAAAATAATCTCTATTACGAACTTGTTCATGATTTTGAAAATCATAATCCCATGAAAACGGCATCCCTCTAGAATGATTCCAATGAATTTTAAATTCATCTCCTGCAAAAAAACCTGGATATAAATCTATAAACTTATCCATTACAATAATTGCAACAGCCTCTGCCATCCCCTCCTCAAAACCATTTAAATCTGGCTCATAATGCCATTCAGAATTACTTGAAACCCCAACATTATCTCTATAAGCATGTATCAATTCATGAATCATTAAACGTGGTTGATCTAAATCTCCATCAGCATTTGTATTAAAAGTGGAACTTATTTGATTAGGACCATTATAATAAATATTAACTCCCTGTGCATAAGCATCATTCACAACATGGACATCATGATTTCTAGAAGGTGCCCCAAAAACATCTTTTATAATTGGGTTTACCAAATCATAAAACGCCTTCATTTTTATTTCTTGCCAACCTGCAAATGGCCCATACCCTCCATCACCATAATTAGTTTCAATATTAATAGTTACATTATTAGCTACATTACCTAAATTTTCCCAATTAAAAGCTAATGCTGGAGAAACCCATTCAGAACCTAAACCATTATCCATGGTAATATAAAAAGTATCACCTATATTAAATGTAGTACCTAAAGCTGACGCTTCCTGTCTTAACTCTTCATAACTATGACCTCCTGTATGTTTCGAAGCTGCGCTTAACCCTTGCCCCCATCTAATATCTTGTAAACCTGGGGCTGTACCAATTCTAAAACTACTATAACTCCCCATTTGCCATTTAACAATTACATTATGTATACTTTGAGTATAGGCTTCAGTTCCTGTAGCCAGAATAGCATAACTTTCAGTTGTTTTATTTAATAAATCTTTTCTAATTGAACGATCTATCGTTGGTGGATAGCATACATGTGGTTTTTTACTTTCTTGTGCATTACTCACATAAATTATTAGTACAAAAACAATTAGACAGCTAAGTTTTAATTTCATAACATTTTAATTTTGACAGGGTTATAAGTAAATAATCCATTATACATCTGTCTAATTAAGTAATTAGTATGTAGTGTAGCACTATTAGAGTTAATATAGTATCGTATATTGTTAAATAACCAGCTTAAAGCAATATTTATTAACAAAAATTTATTTTTTTAACCAAAAAGAGCCAGCTAATAACTGGCCTTTTTTTTAGTGAAATTTTATCATATTTATAATAACTTTACTCTGAAATAAAGTAAAATACATGAATAATTCTACACCACCTTCTATGTATAATTATGATAGACTCATTTGTCTCCTATAATCTGTTGGAGTGGCACTTTTTATACTTTTAAATTTTCTATTATAATTTGAAATATTTTTAAATCCGCACTGATAAGCAATTTCTGCTATAGATAACTCATTATTTCTTGAAAGTAATTTGCATGAATTTTCTATTCTAATTTCAGTTAAAAACTGAACAAATGTTTTATTTGTACGTTGTTTAAAATATCTACAGAATGCATTAGGGGTCATCGTAGCTATATTTGACACCTCATCTAAAGATATATCTCTATGAAAATTATTAAGTGCTAACTCAAATACCGCACTCATCCTTTTCCCTTCATTATCAGAATACAATTTCTTTTTTGAAAAAGAAGCTATAGTTTCATATTCTGATCCAATTAGAATTTCAATAATTTCAAGAAAAGTTATAAATCGCTTTAGCTTATTTTCATTTGCAATTGAAATAAACTTATCCTTAAGTTGTTGCTGATTATTATTAAGTTTAATGCCTAACTCAGCTTTTGATAAAAAGTACTTTGTTTTTTGAAACTCCGGTAATTCAAAAAAACCACTTCCATAACTATCTATTGAAAAAAATAATGAAATCATCTTAGATGACGAACTTGTTTCTTCGTCACTCTTCAATACATGAGGCACATTACTTCCAAATATCAAAATATCGTTTGGCTCATAATTCTTAATTGTATCACCTACAATAAATGTACCTTTTCCAGATACAATATATGACAATTGAATTTCTTGATGTTGATGCAATTTATCATAAAAAGCATCACCTTCATCTTGTTCTATAATTAAGGTATCTGATGATGATTTTGGGATTTTAAACGGTAGTACTTTCATCTTTTTGGGTTTAATTTTTTAGTTTCATTTTTTGGGTTCCGGGTATTAATCAACACCAATAATGAGTCAATATTAATCAATATAACACATAACAACCAATTTTAAGGTAATATAGTACCAATACATGGTAATCTTCATGATTTATATTGAGGAATTGACTAGTATCTTTGTCCCATCAAAAACAACGATAAATATGACTATTAATTGGAAAGGTGTAATGCCAGCAGTAACGACTAAATTCACTAACGAGGATACGTTAGATTTAGAAATGTTCAACGTAAATATTGATGCACAACTGGAAGCAGGTGTTCACGGTATTATACTCGGTGGTACTTTAGGAGAAGCGAGTACCTTAACTGATAATGAAAAAAGGGTATTAGTTCGTAAAACAGTAAAAATAGTTGAAGGAAAGGTTCCTGTTATAATTAATATAGCTGAACAAACTACTAAAGCTGCAATTGAATCTGCTCGGAAAGCAAAAGAAGATGGTGCTAGTGGATTAATGATGTTGCCTCCTATGCGATATAAAGCAGATGATAGAGAAACAGTAACCTATTTTAAAGCTGTAGCTGATAGTACAGAGCTTCCAATAATGATTTACAACAACCCTGTAGATTACGGTATTGAAGTTACCTTAGATATGTTTGATGAATTATTACGCGATTGTCCAAACATCCAAGCGGTAAAAGAATCTACTCGTGATATTTCAAACATTACTCGTATGAAAAATCGGTTTGGAGATAGGTTAGCAATCTTAAGTGGTGTTGACACTTTAGCGCTAGAAAGCTTACTTTTAGGCGCAGACGGTTGGGTTGCTGGATTAGTTGACGCATTCCCTGCTGAAACAGTAGCGATTTACACTTTAGCTAAAGCAGGAAGATTTGCAGAAGCTTTAGAAATTTACAGATGGTTTTTACCAGTATTAGAGTTAGACATCAATTCAAAACTAGTACAGAATATTAAATTGGCAGAAGTTGCTACTGGTATTGGTACTGAAAATGTAAGAGCGCCACGTTTACCTTTAATTGGAGAAGAACGACAAAATGTTTTAGCAATTATAAATGTTGCTTTAGAAACACGTCCAGTACTTCCTGAGTATAAAACAATAAATACGATGGTTTAAGTATCTTTGTAATATGCTGAAAATAAGACCTAATTGTGAACATTATAATAAAGATTTGCCTTTTGATTCAGAAGAAGCAATGATTTGTACTTTTGAATGCACTTTCTGTTCAGACTGTGTTACTAATGTGTTGCATCAGGTATGTCCAAATTGCAGAGGGAAATTTTCCCAGCGACCAATAAGTCCAGCACATTTATTAGAGAAACACCCCGTTTCAACAGAACGAATTTACAAGCCTGTTGATAAAGTTGAGCATACAAAAAGAATAAGAAACACCCCTTAACCATTACCATAAACCTTAGAAGTATAACGCTTCTAAGGTTTATGGGTTATAACATAAAATTATTAGCATGATAACAGGAAAAAATTTTATTGGAAATAAATTATCTGCAAATGGAACAGATACTCACAAAACATTTAACCCAAAATTAAATGTAGAAAATTCGTGTAATTTTTATGCAGCTACTATTAACGAAGTTGATGAAGCAGTACAATTAGCAAGTCAAGCTTTTAAAGAATATCGAAAGATTTCAGGAAAAAAACGTGCTGAATTTTTAAATGCAATAGCAGATGAAATTTTAGCTTTAGGTGATGATCTTGTTCAAACATACATGTCAGAAAGTGGGCTACCAGAAGGTAGAGCTATGGGAGAACGTGGTAGAACAATTTTTCAATTACAAAGTTTTGCTAATTTAGTAGAAAATGAAAATTGGAAACAAAACACTATTGACGAAGCTATTCCAGACAGACAACCAATGCCTAAAGATGATCTTAGAAAAACTTCTATTCCATTAGGTCCAGTTGTTGTATTTGCTGCAAGTAACTTCCCTTTAGCATTCTCTACTGCTGGTGGAGATACTGCAAGTGCATTAGCGTCTGGTTGCCCAGTAATTGTAAAATCTCACTCTATGCATTCTGGAACTGGTGAACTAGTAGCATCAGCTATTATAAAAGCAGCAGAAAAAACTGGTATGCCAAATGGAGTATTTTCTAATATTACAGGAAGCGGTAAAATAGTTGGTGCAGCCTTAGTAAGGCACCCAAAAGTAAAAGCTGTAGGTTTTACAGGAAGTATTTCTGGTGGTAGAGCATTATTTGATATCGCAGCTAAACGTCCTGAACCTATTCCTGTTTTTGCTGAAATGGGAAGTATCAATCCAGTAATTATTACAGAAAACAGCATCGCTAAAAAATCAGCAGAAATAGCATCTACATATGCTGGATCTATTACTATGGGTACAGGTCAATTTTGTACTAACCCAGGTCTAATTTTAACTATAGATAACGAAAACACAAATGGATTTATAAAAGATTTAGCTGAAAAAGCTACAGCTATAGCTCCACAATGTATGTTACATCCAAATATTAAAAGAGATTTTATAAATAATGGAGCTTCTGTTTCATCACAATCTGGAGTAAATGTAGTAGCAGTTATCGAAGACGAAGTTGAAGCAAATTTTGCACCAACACAAATATCTACAGTTTCTGGAACTGACTTTTTAATCAACCCAAAAATGCACCAAGAAGTTTTTGGCCCTTTTTCATTAGTAGTTAGATGCAAAGATGAGGATGAACTAGTTGAAATCATTGAAGGCTTAGAAGGGCAATTAACTGGAACTATTTTAGCAGAAAAAGAAGACTATGCTAATCTTTCTGAAATTGTTGATGCATTACAAAACAGAGTAGGTAGGATTATATTTAATGGAGTTCCAACTGGAGTTGAAGTATGTGATTCTATGACTCATGGTGGACCTTATCCAGCTTCTTCAGATTCGCGTTTTACTGCAGTAGGAACTGGTTCAATAAAACGTTGGGTAAGACCTTTTTCTTTCCAAGCTTTCCCTAAAGAATTATTACCTCAATCATTAAAATAATATGGCGGTAGACAAAACATTTTTTTGTGTAGATGCTCATACGTGTGGGAATCCTGTTAGGGTTGTTGCAGGTGGAGGGCCGAACTTAGATGGGGATAATATGTCTGAAAAAAGACAGCATTTCTTAAAAGAATATGATTGGATTCGTAAAGGGTTAATGTTTGAACCTAGAGGTCATGATATGATGTCTGGGAGTATTCTATTTCCACCTAGTAATCCTGAAAACGATTTTGGTATTTTATTTATTGAAACATCTGGTTGTTTACCTATGTGTGGTCATGGAACTATTGGAACAGTAACTATTGCTATTGAGGAAGGCTTAGTTACTCCTAAAACACCTGGGATAATTAAAATGGAAGCACCAGCTGGATTGGTACATATTGAATACCAACAAACCGGTAAAAAAGTAGACTGGGTAAGGTTAACGAATGTAAAAAGTTATTTAGCTGCTGAAGGGTTAACCATAGATTGCCCGGAATTAGGAGAAATCACTTTTGATGTTTCTTACGGAGGAAATTACTACGCTATTGTAGATCCACAACAAAACTTTTCGGGTATTCAAGATTTTACCGCTAGCAAAATTATACAGTACAGTCAGGAAGTACGTAAGCGTATCAATGAAAAATATCCTGATATGTTTATCCATCCTGAGAATGACACCATCCGTGATGTGAGTCATATGTTATGGACAGGAACACCTCTAGATCCTACATCATCTGGTCGTAATGCAGTTTTTTATGGTGATAAAGCTATCGACAGAAGCCCTTGTGGTACAGGAACCTCTGCACGAATTGCACAATTACACGCTAAAGGAAAACTTCAAAAAGGTGAAGAATTTATCCATGAAAGTTATATAGGAAGTAAGTTCATTGGTCGTGTTGAAGAAGAAACTACACTAGACGGAAAAAAAGCCATTATACCAAGTATTCAAGGATGGGCGAAAGTATATGGATATAATACCATTAAAATAGATGAAGATGATGATCCGTATGCATTCGGATTTCAAGTTATATAGCAATTTATGAAAAAAGTAAGTATCATCGGTGGCGGAATTATAGGTTTATGTTCTGCATATTATCTAGCAAAAGAAGGGTTTCAGGTTAGCGTTTTCGATAAAAGTGATATGATGGACGGTTGCTCCTATGGTAACGCCGGAATGATAGTGCCTTCTCATATTATCCCATTGGCACAACCCGGAATGATTGCACAAGGAATGAAATGGATGTTTGACAGTCAAAGTCCGTTTTATGTAAAACCTCGCTTAAGTACTGATTTGGTAAAATGGGGCTTACAATTTTACAAACATGCCAATAAAAAACATGTAGAAAAGGCAATGCCGGCATTACGTGATTTGTCACTATTGAGCAAAGAACTATATCAAGATTTCGCCAAAGAGAATAATTCCTTTTTTTATGATGAAAAAGGACTATTGATGCTTTTTAAAACCGAAAAGGCGGCTGAAGAAATGCATCATGAAGGTAAATTGGCAGAAAACTTAGGATTAGGAGTAAATTACCTCTCTAAGGAAGAAGTTTTACAATTAGAGTCGGGAACAAAAACTGATGTTATTGGAGGTGTTCATTATACCTCAGATGCTCATTTATATCCGCAAAAATTTATGCAGTTTATAAAAGCACAACTGAATAAATTAGGTGTTGAAGTTCACAAAAACACAACTGTAACCGATTTTAAAATTAGTAACAATACCGTTTCTGAAGTAATAACCTCTAAAGGGAATTTTACTACCGATGAAGTCGTTTTAGCAACTGGATCATGGAGTCCGGAAATAGCAAAGAAACTACATACAGGCATTTCTATGTTGCCAGGAAAAGGCTATAGTTTTACTTTAAAAGAGAAAATACAAAAGCCAAGCATCCCAAGTATTTTATGTGAAGGTAAAGTAGCAGTGACACCGATGGCAAATGATATTCGTTTTGGTGGAACTATGGAAATTACACATAATAACGACACTAAAATAAACAAGAACCGATTACAAGGAATTATCAATTCAGTAAATGATTTTTATCCAGATTTAGATATAGGAATTCCGAAAGTAGAAGATACTTGGTATGGTTTCAGACCCTGTACTCCATCAGGAATGCCAATTATAACTAAATCCAATAAAATAAGCAATCTAACGCTAGCAACTGGTCATGCCATGATGGGTTTGAGTTTAGCACCAGCAACAGGAAAAGTAGTTACCGAATTAATTTTAGGTAAAACAACTTCTGTAGCTACTAATATGTTTCAATTGTAATATGAAATACTCCCCTATCCCATCGAGTTTATTTGTAAAGAATAGAGCTAGTTTTATAGCCAAAATGAAAGAGAATACCATTGCTATACTTACATCAAATGATGTAAAGCATAACAATGCCGATGATATTATGGGCTTTACTCAAAACAACGATTTATTTTATCTATCTGGAATTGATCAAGAAGAAACTATTTTAATATTGTATCCAGATGCTTATAAAAAAGAAAATAGAGCTATACTTTTTGTAAAGAAAACCAACGAGCATATAAAAATTTGGGATGGTGATAAAATTTCTAAAAAACAGGCTACGGAAATTTCTGGATTAGCACGAGTAGAATGGATTCATGATTTTGAAAAGGCACTACAATTAATGGCATTTGAAGCTGATGGCCTTTATTTGGGACATAACGAACATATTAAACGGGTAACCTTTGATCAAGAAACTCAACAGGACAGAATGATTGCTTGGTGTAAAAAGAAATATCCGTTACATGAATATTATCGAGTAGCAAAAATTACACGCGAATTACGACCTATAAAATCAAATGAAGAAATAGCACTCATGCAAAAAGCTGCCGACATTAGTGTTGTTTCTTTTAAACGAGTACTTCAAGCTTGTAAACCCGATATAAATGAATATGAGTTAGAAGCAGAGTTAACTTACAATTTGGTGAAGTCTGGCGCTACTCGTCATGCTTTTCACCCCATAGTAGCCTCTGGTAAAAATGCATGTGCTCTACATTATAATACTAATGATGACATCTGTAATGATGGCGAAATGATCTTGCTTGATTTCGGAGTTTGTTACGCTAATTATAATAGTGATACTACGCGTTGTTTCCCTGTTAATGGTACTTTTTCTATAAGACAGAAAGAAGTATATAATGCTGTATTGTATTGTTTAAAAGAAGGAAGTAAATTACTAATACCAGGAACTTTACCTTCAGTTTATGAACAACAAATGGCTATTTTAGTAGAAGATCAATTAATACAACTTGGTTTGTTGAATACAAGCGAAGTTGCACAACAAAATCCAGATAAACCATTATATAAAAAATATTTTATGCATGGAACAGCACACCATATTGGCTTAGATGTACATGATATTGGTTTGTATTCACGTCCGTTAGAAGCTGGTATGGTGCTTACTTGTGAACCTGGTATTTATATCCCTGAAGAAGGAATTGGCTGCCGATTAGAAAATGATTACTTAATTACCGAAAACGGAAATATTAATTTAACCGCAGCAATGCCTATTGAAATTGAGGAGATAGAAGCTATAATGGCTTCAAAAAATGATGCAACATTTGCATAGTGCAAAGAATTACGGTAATTAAAATACAACTTTTGATGTCACAATGAGCTTATCAAAGTGCTCTCTTTAAAGTTTTAAAATATAAATTATGGAAACATTAGGAATAGGAGGCTCAACAATTGAAGCAGAATTAGCTGCAATAGAACCTATAGCTCATTTAGCTAAACCAATAGAAACACAAGAATTTAAAACAAGGGTCACTAATGCAATTTCTTTAATGAAAAAAGAAAGAGTTACAGCTTTATATGTTCATGCAGGAACAAACCTATTTTATTTTACTGGAACAAAGTGGAACTCTTCTGAACGTATGGTTGGTGCCTTAATATTGCCGAATGGAAAGGCACATTATATTGCCCCTGAATTTGAAAGAGGAACCATCTTAGATTTCATGGGAGTAGAAGGGATTATTGAAGGTTGGGAGGAGCATGAAAATCCTTATGAACTGTTCGTTTCTATTTTAAAAGAAAATGGAATTACGGACGGGAATATAGCCGTAGACGAAGCAACTCCATTTTTTATAGTTGATGGAATTAATACCCTAAATACTGAATTGAATTTAGTAAATGCAAAAACCATAACTGCTGGTTGCAGAATGATTAAGTCGCAAGCTGAAATAGATATTATTCAAATTGCCATGGACATCACTATGAAAGTACAACAAGCGGCTGCTCGTATTTTACACATAGGGATTAGCGCTCAAGAAGTCACTGACTTTATTCATGAAGCACATATTCGTTATGGAGCACCAAACGGTTCATACTTCTGTATTGTCTTATTTGGTGTAGATTCTTCTTTTCCACATGGCGTAAAAGCTCCTAATAATTTAAAAGAAAACGATGTGGTGTTAATTGATACAGGTTGTTCACTACATAATTACATTTCGGATATTACCCGAACTTACGTCTTCGGGAAACCAAATGAAGAGCAAACAAAAATTTGGAATATAGAAAAAGAAACACAATTAGCTGCTTTTGAAGCCGCACAATTAGGTAATAGCTGCGAGGAAATAGACAACGCTTCAAGGAAAATATTAGAAGCAAGCGGATTAGGACCTGATTATAAATTACCTGGATTACCACATAGAACAGGGCATGGTTTAGGCTTAGACATTCATGAATGGCCGTATATTGTACGAAATGACAATACGTTATTAGCATCAGGAATGATATTTAGTATAGAACCTATGATTTGTATCCCTAACAAGTTTGGTATCCGATTGGAAGACCATGTTTGCATGACTGATGACGGACCAACATGGTTTACTCTACCTGCCTATAGTATTGAAGACCCTTTTGGGGTAGCTATTGAAATAATAACCTAACATAATTAGAACAATATTTTTAAGAGCTCCTTAATAGGAGTTTTTTTTATGACCAATGTTTTATAAAAAATACCTGATACTAATCATTTTATAAACCAACACAATTGATTAAATTTTATACCTTAGTCATATAATAGATATAAACGTAATTACGTTTATATAATTGTTAGCAGTAATTAGAAACTAATGGACTATTTCGATATACAAAATGAGAAATTTTATGACTTTTTATATCAGACTTTTGATTTAAAAAAGTGTAAAACTTGGGATGACGTAGCTAAAAACATAACACAACTTAAAGTTAAAAGAACTTATCGAGTATTCGCAGAGTTATTCCCTAGGAATTTTGATTACACAAGTGAATTAAAAAATTTAAAAAGTTCATTTTCTAGTATTCATTATTCTACATTGAAAGCTAATAAAATTATAGATGAAATTGTTAGGTTTTCTCTTTACTCAGATAAAATCATAGTTTTTCATCCTCTGCAAAACCCCTCTGTAACGAATCAAAATATTGACCCACGGAGAAATCCAAAAAGGTGGTTACCTGACTTTTTAGATGCTCTTTACTTTTATATAATAATTCAAAAATGGGTGAAATCTGGTATTGTCAAACTTGTTATTAACCCTTGTGAATATGATTTAGACTTAAGAACTAAAATCGATAAACAAATTAAAGAAAGAGCTTTAAATTCTAATCCTGAAGATATTTTTGAAATTGGAAAGGAATCCGCCGAAAATCATTTAGCTGAACAATTTGCAATTTATTCCAAAAACAAAAGTAAAGATGAAATCATTCAGGATGTACTTTCATTAGAAAACCCAATATTCACACATAATGAGGCTATTGGTTTTGCCGACAAGATTATTAATCATATTTCGAAAATAAACCCTTTATGGGCGAAAATAGATAAAAGTAATTTTAATAGAGGCGGGATGATTGTGCCATCGAAAAGCGGAGGTTCAATTGAGTCTATGCTATATTTCTCAAAAATAACTGGAGGAAATATCTATACTCCTTCCGAAATGTCTTGGTTTCAAATGAAACAGTTAGGAGTTAATGATTTTTGGACGAAAACTAATCACCTTTATTCACAAATGCCTTTAACTTTTTTAAATAATGTTGATACCGCTTTTGCTTTAAAAATACGAGAAGAAGATAGATTAGCAGGCGTTAGACAAGAATTAAAAAAAATATATGGCGAACTTGGTAAAACTGATATTAATGAATTAGATGAAGGAAAAATTAGGCTCCTTCAAGAAGGTTTTAATGAAGAGATAAAAAAAGCTGAATCTGAATGGAAATATATAAACAATCAAGCAAATGTTTCTAGAAAATATTGGGCTTCAACAAGTATTGGATTACCAATGATAACAAATGACATTTCCATTTTACCTATAGCATTAGGCTCTTTAGCTTGGCTATATAAAAATGAAAAAACTGTTAAGGATAAAAAAGACAACTTTAGAATTCAAAAACCGATATCGGTTTACGTTGATTTAAAAAACAATAAACAAGACTTTTTAACCGAATTAAAAAACTGTTTGTTGTAAAAACTACTGCCAACAACACCTATAAAATAATACGGGTTTTCGTGTTTAATCCAAAGGTTTGTGTAAATTTACAATAATCGCCAAATCTTTTAATTTGGCTTTTATATAACTAAAAAATAAAAACAATATCAAAAAGCTTATGGCTTGTGATGATACGAAAATCTTCGGATTTTCTGCCCCGTACGATTCATAGCTAAACGTTGGCAAACATAATGATCCACGAACAAAAATTTAAAACAAAAAATGGATATTGTCATATTCTTGATGATAAAATTTTACTTACTCATAAGGATTTCCTTTCCAATATTGATGATATTAAAACTGAAAACAATATTCAGAGAACACTATTCATTTATTCAGTTTTTGGACTAATTTGTTTTTTAAATGTTTACTTTAAAGCTATAGATAAAGACTGGTTCTTTTTTTCATTTTATCTAATTGGTGGAGTTATACTAACTTATTCTATATTCAGAAGTTTAAAGCTAACTGACTCACCAACTATTGAGAGAGACAAAATAAAAAACATCACTTTTGTTCCTGCAAAAAAGTACTTAACTAGAAGTTTCTTTAAAATCGATTTTGAACAGAATACAGGGAAAATAAAAACTAGACTTGTAATGCTTCCAGGCTCACTTAATGACGGCAGTAAGGAAACCGATAAAGCTCTTGAAATAATGAGAAATACTGGACTTTTAAAGCAATAATGAACATATCTCAATTAATTGGACTTACAATAACTGAAATTCGATATACATATACCTATCAGAATGAATATGACATGCAAGAGTTTTATTCTTATCTCAAATTGTCAAATGGCTTGATAATCGAAATTCCACAATTTTCAGATGTAGAGCTTAATGAAAATACTGAATTAAATGAAATTTTCGAAAATGCCAAAAAGCCAAATAATGAATGTAAAAAACGAATTGAAAATCAAAAAATTACTGACATACATTTTTGTTTCTACGAACAAGAACCAGATGAAGAAAGCAAAGCATATTTGGAATTAGAAAACGGAATCTACTTTACGGAAGAAAATAGAGGGCCAATGGGATTGACCACAGTTGATATAGAAATATTGAATAAATCGGAATTTGAAGAGCGAAAAACGGAGTTGGAAGAGAATTTTGAAATAAAATCTTTTTCAAATAATTAAAAAACGTATGCTAACAACACCTATAAACAATACTGGTTTTGGTATTTAATCCAAGAAGTAATTTTATATTTACAATATCGCCAAAACTTTTAATTTGGTCTTTAATAACAAAAAATAAAAACAAAACCGAAAAGCTTATGGCTTGTGTCGACACGAAAATCCGCGGATTTTCTGCCCCGAAATATTCATAGCTAAACGTTACCCATTATTAAAAAAGACCTATGAAATTAATTTTATCTATTTTTTTCTTTTTAACATTTGCAACTTTAAACGCACAAGATTCTGAATGTAGTTGTTCTGACAGTATTGATTTTATGTTATTAGAATTGGATAATTCAAGTCCATCGTACAAACTTTTGGATGATAAATCTGGATTTAAAAAAAGAGCTGATTCTATAAAAAATATTGCGATTATTGACAAAAATAAATTCAATTGCCTTCAATACTTAAATATGATTTTACGACCAATTCAAGATGGTCATTTAGGTGTTTTTTCAAAAGGAAAAGTTGATTTTAAAGACGAGAAAGCAGTGAATCAATTCTTAAAATCAAAAAAATTCAATAGTGTCAAAATAATTAAATTGGACATTGATAATTTAAATAAAAAAGATTTCTATTATTCTTATGTAGATAAAATTAAAATATTAATACAAGAATACAAACCCAATAACTTTAGAGGTATTGTTATAGACAGTACATCTAAGTATTGGAGAAAAGGAGAGTTAGTTTTAGATTTCAAAAAAATAAACGGCTCTTTTGAAGGTGTACGTTACTCAATTACAAAAGACCCTTTTTTTTATAAAACTAAAACTTTAAAAAGACTTTTGAAAAAGTTTAAGGTAAGTCAATTCAAAAGAGAAGAACTTAATATTTTCAACAAAATCGAAGAGAAACTCTCAATTAAAATAATAGACGATAAGATTTTGTATGTCTCAATCAAAAGTTTTAAAAATGTAACAACTGAGGATCATGAAGGGTTTCGACATTTTTTCAGCCAAATTGTTTTTCCTAATTATAAAAAGTATGATAATATAATCTTTGATGTAAGAGACAATTCTGGAGGAGCTATGGCTTATGGGTCTTTTCTTAGAGATTTAAGGAAAAGTAAATTAAATAAACACATTCTTATTCTTCAAAATAGGAACACAGCAAGTGCTGCTGAATTATTTATTTTACATTTAAAAGCAATTAAGCCTATTACTACCTTTGGTGAAAACACAGCAGGAATGACAGCTTTCAGGCATATTAAAGCTGTTAATTTCCCTTGCTACAATTACTTGCTATGGCAACCTATTAAAAAGATAGATAGACGATACAAAGACTATTTAAAGTATGAATATGAGGGTCTTAAAGCAGATATTGAATTAAGTGAGACAGAAGATTGGATGAAAAGAGTCTTAAATAAAATAAACAATTGGTAACAACACCTATAAATAATACGGGTTTTGGCGTTTTCTCCAGAGGTTTGTGTACTTTTACGAATATCGCCAAATCTTTTAATTTGGTGTTTAAGAACAAAAAAAATAAAAACAAAACCGAAAAGCTTATGGCTTGTGTCGACACGAAAATTCGCTGATTTTCTGTACCGTACTATTCATAGCTAAACGTTAGCATTAATAAAAATATGACGATAACAGAATCATTCTCAAACTTAGCTTCTAAACAAAATGGCAATTTTCAGAAAAAAGATGGTAAGTACCACATAGGTGATGGTTCTTTTTTACACAATACAAATTATTCTACATCATTCAATTATAAAGACTCTGAAGTAATTGTAAAAAATGAGTTAGGACATCAGAACTTAGGATTCGCAGAATGTATTATCCCTTTACAACCTAACAATTCAGAATTTGAAATTACTACTAGAAGTACCATTAGTCAAATATTTAATAGAAAAAAAGCACCACTAATAGTATCCTGTAATGACTTACGATTAAAAGATTACATAGAAAAAAGTGAAGCCTTTTTAAATCTTTGTTTACACGCTAAAAAGGAAAAGTTTGAACCAACTATAACTGGAAAAAACAATACTAATAATAATTTCACTATTCTTTGCGAGTATAGTGCTCTATTTAGAAATAAAGAATTAGTACTTGAACCAATAAGTGAGTTTTTGAAATCTATAGTCGATTTCTTTGAATAAAAACTAATGCTAACAACACCTATAAATAATACGGATTTTTGTCTATAATTCGAGACGTAAGTGTATATTTACATTCATCGCCAAATCTTTTAATTTGGCTTTTTAAAACGACAAAATTAAAAACAAAACCTAAAAACTTATGGCTTGTGTCGATACGAAAATCCGCGGATTTTCTGCCACGTACTATTCATAGCTAAACGTTATGCACAAGCAGAAAAAAAATTGAAATACATTTTAATAATTCTAACTACTTTTTTATTTGCGTGCAATAGGAAACCTAAAGAGAAAACCCAAAGTGTTTCTATTGAAGAAAAGGTAAAAAAAGAAGTTTCTACAACTCCTATAATTACACCCTTTGAAATAAAAAAGACAAATTCAACCTTTCCAAAATGGGTTAGTAATCTTTATAATAAAACAGAAGGAACTGAGTATTATAAAAATACACATGAGATTATACAATTTAATAAATTAAATGACTCTCTATCATCAAGTATTATTATTTCAAATGATGGTATATGTGCAAAATATTTTTTAGCTACCCAGCTTTCAAAAAAAGAAATTGATTTTATTGAAATAGCTGAAGAATGTGATCATGAACAGTCCATTCCAGAATACACATGGTCTGAATATAAAATAATTAATTCCCGAAAGGTTAACACGACGGAGTACAATGAATTTATTCCTGACTCATTACTTATTAATGGAGAAATAGCAATAGATAAAAGCATTGAAGATTATGAATCTATAAAAACAAGAAGGTGTTTTGAATACAAAATCTTAAAAAATGGTGAGATTGAAAAACAAGAATTAAAGCAAAATAAAACTGTCTCTATTGATACGACTTATCAAGAATATCTAGGAGATAGACTTAAACCAATTGTGGAAAATAATAAGCGAATAAAAAACGTTAAAGAATGGACTGCAATTGACAAAAGAGCTTTATCAGACTCGACAGAAGGAGGAGTTGCTACATATTATTTCCTTAAAAAGAATGTAGAAAAAATTGTTGCAATGCACTTTGGAAAAACTAATAAAGTCGTACAAGAATTTTACACAATGAATGAACAATTATCATTTGTTTTTGAAAAGACTTATTATTACGGTAAGCTGATAACTTGGAACCCAACAAATATGAAAGAAAACAAAGATAACTTGACTTATATTAATGAAAATTCAGAAATCATTGAAGAAAGAAGTTATTTTGAAAATCAAATATTGATTAGACAGATTAACAATCAAGATTGTGGGTCACCTTCTGCTCAAGATTATTTGAAAGAAGAGGAAATAAGGCTCATAAATGAATTTGAAAAGCTCATTAACCGCGTGAAAAAATAAAACTTGTGCTAACAACACCTATAAATAATACGGTTTTCGGTGTTTAATCCCAAAGCTTGTGTATATTTACATACATCGCCAAATCTTTTAATTTGGCTTTTTTAAAACGACAAACTAAAAACAAAACAAAAAGCTTATGGCTTATGTCGACACGAAAATCCGTGGATTTTCTGCCCCGTACTATTCATAGCTAAACGTTGTAGCC
>Ga0209291_1001948_pt1 | contig 17535 bp, 15 predicted proteins | sample GOMGulsemesocosm_FD_184633 | JGI IMG/M metagenome (GOLD analysis project Ga0209291, IMG submission 184633) | Methane-oxidizing microbial communities from mesocosms in the Gulf of Mexico - GOM9B Gulf of Mexico (SPAdes) (version 2) | ecosystem: Environmental > Aquatic > Marine > Cold seeps...
CAATAGTGACTTTACAAACTTAGCGTCAGTGGTTGTTAATGGCTTTGGCGCACAAGATAGAAATAGTTTCAGTGTCGATAATATTCAACTTAGTTCTGTGGTTGTTTCAGAGCCAGCAACAATTGTTTTACTCTTGATCGCTTTGTTGTTCGCTGCTGGATACCGTTTTACCTCTTTGAAATCACAGTAATACCGTCTTTAAAGGTTCATGGAAGAGCCGTCTCAACACCACAAAAGCTGGTGGTTAGCTTTCCGTTTATCATTACTATGAGACTTCCCAAAATACACTTTCTTTCTATTCAATATGGAAATGGTAAAATAGCCGTTTTGTAGGGGGAATTGCTTTATTTTAAGTATTTCTTAAGCAAGAAGTGAAGGGAAGCACTGAGTAATGATGCTCATATAACTATTTAGATGGTATCAACTCCTGAACCAACGATAGATGGGGATGTCGATGATCCTGAGCACACAACAGTTAATAAGGCGGAAAATACCACTGGTTGGGATGGTGAGCGGACTTGCCCCATCAGCGACCATAATTGAAGGTGGTTTAAATTATTCACATTTTAAATAAATATTAATTTTCAGTTTTGTTTTTAAATTCACATAAATCTTCAATAATACAAGAGCCACAACGTGGTGTTCTAGCAACGCAAGTGTATCGGCCATGAAGAATGAACCAATGATGCAAGTTAAAAAAGAACTCTGTTTTTCTTGGTGTGTTTTTCACAATGTTTTTTTCGGTTTCTTCAACTGTTTTACCTTTTGCATAACCCGTGCGATTTGCTAATCGTTGAATATGGGTATCTACAGCGATAAAATAATTGCCTTCGTTATCTTTTAGCTGACCAAATGCCGTATTTAAAACAACATTAGCGGTTTTTCTGCCAACACCGGGTAAAGCCTCTAGTGCAGTTCTATCTTCTGGTACTTCGCCCCCATGTAAGTCAACCAACATTTTACAAGTTTTCAGCGTATTTGCGGCTTTAGTATTAAATAAACCAATGGTTTTTATATAAGACTTTAAACCATCGAGCCCTAAATCAAGAATGGCTTGAGGAGTGTTAGCAACAGGGTAAAGTTTCGCTGTTGCTTTATTAACGCCTACATCTGTAGATTGTGCGGAAAGTAATACGGCAATTAACAATTCAAAAGGAGAAGAAAAGTTGAGCTCTGTGGTTGGCTGCGGATTATCGTCACGTAACCGGGTCAGTATTTCTATGCGTTTTTCTTTATTCATAGGAGTTTTCTTAATTGTTATTATTTTTCATCAAAATTAACACGAACCCGTGAAATTTCTTGTTTTATAATTTTAGGCTTAGCTGCTGCAATTCGATCGTCAATAGCATTTTTCAAGGCAATAAATAAACCCATCACGATGAAAGCACCAGGAGGGAGTATGGCGAGTAAAAATTGACTGTCGAGCTTATATACTTCAACACGCAATACACTTGCCCATTCACCGAGTAATAAATTAGCACCATCAAACAATGTACCTTGGCCGAGTATTTCTCTTACAGACCCAAGCAACATGAGTATTAATAAAAAGCCTAACCCCATCATTAAACCGTCAAAACTCGCTTGTTTAATCGGATTTTTTGATGCATAAGCTTCTGCTCTGCCTATAATCGCGCAGTTAGTAACAATTAAGGGTAAAAATATGCCGAGTGATTGATACAAGCCAAATGTGTAGGCATTCATTAATAATTGCACGCAAGTGACGAAAGAAGCGATGATCAAAACAAAAATAGGGATCCTTATCTCTTTTGGTACCCAATGGCGTATTGCTGAAACCGTAGCATTTGAACAGATAAGAACAAACAGGGTTGCTAAGCCTAATCCAATTGCATTTGTTAACGTTGAGGTTACCGCCAGTAATGGACACAAACCTAATAATTGCACAATGCCAGGATTGTTTTTCCACAACCCTTGCCAAGCTAATTCTTTATATTCATCAGTTAACTTCATGGTTATAGGGTTTCCTTCGCAGAATTTTTACTTGGGCAATTACTGCTACCTTCAAACAATTCACTTTTATGTGCGTTAAAATAAATACCGGTGCTTTTTACCGCTTTTACTACAGCTCGGGGCGTGATCGTTGCGCCGGTGAATTGATCAAACATACCGCCATCTTTCTTAACCAACCAACGGTTATCATTATCATTGGCTAATATTTTGTTGGTAAAGCTTTTTATCCAATCACTTTTCTTAACTTCTATTTTGTCACCAAGACCAGGAGTTTCTTGATGTTTTAATGTTCTTACACCACTTACGCTGCCATTCATATTGATGGCAACAAGTAACTCAATATTGCCATTGTAGCCATCTGGTGCAACAGTGGTAATTGCTGCTGCAACTGGCTGATTATTGTATCTGGCGCGATACACCTTTTGGGAGGTATTGGTGTTCAATGCGTCGCTAGGCAATACCATACAGTCTTGATAAATTATATTGTTATACTTATCTTCAGCAATAATGCTATTTAAATTTCGTAATAATTCTTGTTGCTGTTGAAAGATAATTTGATCTTTCGTGAGCAAGTGAACTAACCCAACAATCGCAGTACAAACAATGGCAAATAAAGCCAGGATTTTAGCGTTTGTACTAACCGCTTTAGAGAGTGAAAGAACCATTATTCATTTCCTTCGTTACTAGGCTTTATATTGTGTCCGTATGTACGAGGGCGAGTGTATTGATCTATCAGGGGTGCAGCCATATTACAAATTAGCACAGCGAATGCTATTGCATCGGGGTAACCACCGTATTTTCTAATAATGAAAACTAAAAAACCGGCCAGTGCGCCAAACACTAAACGGCCTTTTACACTTGTCGCACCAGAAACAGGGTCTGTTAAAATAAAGAATGCGCCTAGCATACAAGCACCATTAAACCAGTGAAACATGGTTGAAGCGTTACTGTCTTGACTGTACAAAAAGGCAATTAACGAGCAAACAAATAAACTGGTTAAAAAACTAAAAGGAGTCGCCCAATGAATGGCTTTTTTAGTTAACAAAAATAAACCACCAAGTAAAAATGCGGCGTTAATCCATTCCCAACCTAAACCGAAATTTTCACCAATGATTGGGCTTTCCATACTTTCTGAAATGGTTAAGCCAAGAGTTAAGTTGGTTTTTACAGTATCTAGTGGTGTTGCCATCGTATAACCGTCGATATGCATCCTTAACTGCTCTACAGAATACCCATCAATAGTAAACCCACTGACAATTACCGACAATGTGTCCATGAAACTTAACGGTATGGTCATCAATTCAAGCGGTGGTTGCCATGATGTCATTTGAAGAGGAAATGAAATTAACAGCATTACATATGCAGCCATAGCCGGGTTGAAAGGATTATGCCCTAATCCGCCATAGAGTTGTTTAACAATAATAATGGCAAATGTTGCGCCAATTACAGAAATCCACCATGGTGCTATTGCGGGTAGACTTATCCCAATTAATACCGCTGTTAGTATTGCGCTACCATCAAATAATTGCGCTTTGATGTTTTTTTCTCGTAAAGACAAAATGGTAAACTCAGCAACTAAGGCGGTAATAATGGCGAGTGAAATATGAATTAAATTTCCCCAACCGAAAAAATACCACTGTGCAATAATTCCAGGGATGGTGGCATAAATCACTAAACGCATTATTGCCGAAGTTTCATTTTGTACGTGACTATGTGGTGAGCTTGCTATCCAAAAGGCCATAATATTATGTCGACTCTGATTTCGGTGGTTTGTTTGCTATATCATTATTAGTAGCAGCGTCTAATGTCGCTTTTTTCGCCGCGAGTTTTTTGGCTTTAGCTTTTGCAACAGCTGCTGCGATTTTGATTTTTTTATCATCTTCAGATTTTTTAATCGTACTCGATGGTTCAATAACTTGATCATTAACGCTTTCGTTTATGGATACTGCTTCATTATTTGCTTTATCAGCGAGTTTCTTCGCTTTTGCTTTGGCAACTGCAGCAGCGATTTTAGCTTTTTTATTGTCTGCAGCTTTTATAGACTCGCTTACATTGCTTGTAGGTGCGGGGACTTCAACGGATGGATTTTGTTGTGCAGCAAGTTTTTTTGCTTTAGCTCTTGCTATAGCTTCAGCAACTTGACTCTTTTGATCAACAATAACTGAAGGCTCTTGTGCTTCAATCGCACCATCATCAACAGCCTGAGGTTTTTGAGCAGCAAGCTTTTTGGCTTTGGCTCTTGCTATAGCTGCGGCAACTTGACTTTTTTGCTCTGTAATTTCAGGTGACGAATCAGTTTTACTAACCGATTTATCTGCAGGCTGAATTTGTTGTGCCTTTTTAGCTTTTACTCGAGCTAAAGCAGCAGCTACAGCAGATTTTTCAGTTTTTGCCTCAGCTGTACCTGAATTCATGCGTGCTTTACGAGCAGCAGCAGCAGCTTTATGTTTTTCTTCTCGAGCTATTTTATCTCGAGCTAATCGCTCTTTGCGAGCTTCAAATCTTATTTTTGCGTGTTCCGCTTTGATATCTAATTGCTTTTGTTGGCGAATTTCAGATTTTGCAACGCGGTAGTAATGCACCAATGGAATTTGGCTCGGGCAAACATAAGCACAAGCACCACATTCAATACAATCGAATAGATTTAATTTATCAAGCTGTTGCTGATCTTTGGCTTTTGCGCTCCATTGCAATTCTTGTGGTAATAATTGACTAGGGCAAACATCGCTACATTGTCCACATCTAATGCATTCTACTTCACCGGTTCCTGTTGAATAAGGTGTCGATATCTCTTTTTCACTAGGGGCAAGTATACAGTTCGTTGTTTTCACAACAGGAACTTGATCTGTCGGTAAGCTATAGCCCATCATCGGGCCACCCATAATAATATGTTTTTTACTTTTATTATTATAGCCACATTGATTAAGTAAAAAACCAACTGGAGTGCCCAGTAATGACCATACATTTTGAGGTTTTTTTAGCGCTTGTCCACTAACCGTAACCACTCTTTTTATTAAAGGTATATCGTTTATTACAGCATCTGCTATAGCAAAACAGGTCGCTATATTTTGCATCACGATACCGAGTGAACTTGGCAAAACACCTGAAGGCACTTCTTGCCCGGTTAATACTTGAATTAATTGTTTTTCACCGCCAGTTGGATATTTTGTCGGCAGTACACACACTTGAATTTTATCATTCTTGGCTGTTGCTTGTTGCAGCACTTTTATTGCTTGTGGTTTGTTATCTTCAATGCCGATAAGAATGCGAGTGGGGGAAAGAATGTTATCGAGAATATTAATACCATCAAGTATTGACGGGCTATGTTCACGAATTAATAAGTCGTCAGCAGTGATGTACGGTTCACACTCTGAAGCATTAATTATTAGGAATTGTATTTTCTCTCGAGTACTCACTTTTATTTGTGTTGGAAAGCCTGCGCCTCCCATCCCCGAGATGCCTGCAGATGAAATTTTTTCAATTAATTCGTTAGGCGTTAGTTTGTTGAAGTCGGTACAGATATGACGTTGTTTCCACTTATCTTCACCGTCAGGAATGATAAACAAACATAATTCACTCAAACCTGAAGGATGAGCAATAACAGAATTTTTAATTGCGCTAATGGTGCCACTGGTGGGTGCATGAATAGGCACAGCCATAGGATGTGAACTTTGAGTCAGCGCTTGGCCCTTTGATACTTTATCACCGACATTTACCAATAAATCAGCAGGAATGCCTATGTGTTGCTGTAATGGTAATATCAATTGTTCAGGTATACTAACCGCTCTGATTGGCTTATCAGTGGTTAAGAACTTTTGTTGTGGTGGATGAATACCACCGTGAAAAGTCCAAAAATGTCCCCGCTTTATGCGTTCAATTACTGATCCCACGTATCCTCACCTAATCAAGCTGTACTACTGGTATATTATTAAGATCCCATTGCCAATTTTGTGGCGTTTTCGCAATAGGGATCATTTCAATGCAATCGACCGGACAAGGCTCTACACATAAATCACAGCCAGTACATTCATCGGCGATTATGGTGTGCATCTGTTTAGTTGTTCCTAAAATTGCGTCAACAGGGCAGGCTTGTATGCACTTAGTACAACCAATACAGTCTTCTTCGATAATAAAAGCGACTTTAGGAGAGTTATCTACTTCATGGTTTTCATTGAGTGGCTGGACATCGACGCCCATTAAATCCGCTATTTTTTTTATGGTATCTTCACCGCCAGGCGCACATTTATTTATTGCTTCACCGTTTGCGACTGCTTCAGCATAAGGTTTACAACCAGGATAGCCACATTGTCCACATTGGGTTTGTGGCAACAAAGCGTCAAGCTGTTCAGCTAGGGGATCGCCTTCAACATGAAACTTAACGGAGGCAAAACCGAGTATGGCGCCAAATAACAATGCCATAGAACCCAATACTAATATGGCCGTTAACGTGGTGATAAGTACACTCATTATAACTTCACCAAGCCAGTAAAGCCCATAAAGGCAAGTGACATTAGCCCTGCGGTGATCATGGCTATGGCTGAACCTTTGAACGGCTTAGGGACATCAGCATTGGCAAGTTTTTCACGCATGGCTGAAAACATAATAAGAACAAGAGAAAAACCAACGGCTGCGCCAAAACCATAAACAATGGACTCTAGGAAATTATGCTGCTCATAAATATTCAGTAAAGCAACACCTAAAACCGCACAGTTAGTGGTAATTAAGGGTAAGAAAATGCCGAGTAGACGATATAGATTAGCACTGGTTTTATGAACCACCATTTCTGTAAATTGTACTACTACAGCAATGACTAAAATAAACATCATTGTGGTTAAATACTCTAACCCCAGTGGAGCTAGAATATAAGTATTAACAATGTAGCTAAGCAATGAAGCGATTGTCATTACAAAAGTGGTGGCAAATGACATGCCGATGGCAGTTTCTGTACGAGAAGACACACCCATAAATGGGCATAAACCTAAGAACTTTACCAGCACAAAGTTATTTACTAATACTGTGCCAACTAACAGCAGTAGATAATCTGTCATTTGAAAATTAATTTTATGAGATAATTCACGCTATTATCCGACTTTATTAGTCAGATGACAACTGCTCAATGGCCTAATTTTTATTGCAATTGCAATATCTCATCAAAGCAGTTGTACATTATTGTTATTAATTATTTACGCTTTAGGTATCAATATTCAAATTTCTGTAGGTTTCCCTAAATAGAAACCTTGGCAACCGTCGATAAATAATTTTTCTAAAGTAAACTTTTCTTCTTGGCTTTCAACACTTTCAGCTAAAACGGTGATGCTTAACCTATGTGCAAGATCGACCATTAACCGTATAAAGTATTGGTTGTTCTTATCATCATCAATATCACGAGTGTAGGTACTGTCCATCTTAATAAAGTCAGGCTTTAGATCTCGGAAAAACTTAAATGACGTTAAACCAACCCCAAAACGCTCAACGGTAATACGAGAGCCGACACGGTGTATCATATCGATAAAACGGCTACTGGTTTTAATGTTTTGTTGTAAACCATGTTCGGTAATTTCAAAAACCAGTTTAGAAGCAATCGTGGGTTCTTTTAATAATCTACGCTCAAGCCATATTAAAAAATGTTCGTCATGAATACTGCGGGCGCTAATATTGATACCGAAGGATTGATCATGGAGATTTTTGAGTTTTATTTCACTTATTACTTTTTCGGTAATCATTTTGTCGACGGCAACAATTTTGTCGAGTTTTTCTGCCATAGCGATAAAAGAAGCCGTTGGCAGCATTTCATTGGTTGCACTTAAAAAGCGGGCAAGAACTTCCCCATACACTTTATTGTTCCGGCTATTGGGTTTAATCGGTTGAACGAGTAATTTTATACGTTGATTTTCTAATACGTTGTCTATTTCTTGTCGCCAATTTTGGTTACCATAACTAGCGCTAGAGCTTTGCAAAATATCAGAGTCAGTTTGAGAAAACCAAGAATTCAATTTATTAGTTTGGGCAACACTGATGCCCGTATCGGCAAGGGCGAGCAATTCCCCAAGAGGTTTGTCTTTATCGAAATAAACTAATCCAGTATAACCGACAGAGTCTAAGTCTGATGAGTGTTGATATTCATTAAATTTACTGGTGATTAGATCCGCAGCATTTTCTGCTTCTTTTAACGTTACGTTTGGTAGTAACGTGGCAAAGTCAGAACTGTTAAGCCGATAAATATTCGCTCCACGGTAGCTGGTAGTAATGCCTTTGATAATATCCGCTACGCGACAAATATATTTATCACCCTCGTTAAATCCATGTATCTGATTAATTGTTTGTAATTCTGAACAACGTGTTATTGCAAGCACCCCAAAATCGACCTTGTTATCGTCATTAGCAAAGAATTGAACAAATCGATTTCGATTTTCAAGCTTTGTTAAATAGTCAATGTATGCTTCTTTTTCAAGTGCTGAAGTTTCATTAGCATGGGATAAAATCAGAGCATTAACCTTTTTTAGACCCGTTGCTAATTCAGGGATATCAAGTACTTCATCGGTAGGTGTGAGTTCATCCGTTGATATTAATTGCGCTATACCGTGTTTTATTTGCTTATTCGCTATTAAAACAAGCTTTTTATAGTGTTTGTCGCTCAGCGAACTTGCAATGAATACAATGAATAAGCTTGCCGCAACTGACATTAATATTATTTTGAAGAATAACGACGTGACATCATTACTATTAATTTGATAAGTAACAGTAGAGTTAAGTTTAGTTTTAAAAACAGTTGGCTCAGGGACGAAAAGAGAAACGATGATGCTAGGGTTAGCAATGTGATAATTCAGTAATTCGTCAGAACCTTTATTTAAAGAAAGTAATCGGAAATTAGATAGGTTAACCAATTTTTTAAGGTCATCAATTTGGTTGTTTTTTTCTGAAATATCGACAATAGCGGAAAGTGAACTTTGCATGTCTATTTGCTTGTTCGACAGGGTAGCAACAAAAAGGTAACCCACCACTGTAGCGAGAAGAATATTAAAATAAACCCCTAAAATGACGTTGCGGGTTAACAATTGAGTATAGCTATACATAATAAATTGATTTACTACAAAATTTGAGATTAATACAATTTATAACATGCCTGATAAAAAAATACTAACTCGCTGTTATATAGAACGATATGTAGTATGAAGAGTAATCATCTTTATTAGTTCAGCTTTTATTGATTATCCTACTAAATAGGCTTGCGATTCGCTTGCACTGTCTATATAATTCGCACAGCTTAAATATAACAATATTTCACTGAAATTGATTTATAACTTTTACTTAAACTATTACGTAAAGTAAAGGATAAAATAATTTTATATTGTTGTATCGATTTGACGGCTTATTTTATAAGTCACTAGGTTAAATCAACATCGTGGGTTCAGTGAAATAAGCCCCGCGGAATGGGGCTTTTTTGTGTCTGGAATATTTTTCAGCACTAAAAGTTTTAAGAATTGCTGGGCTATAAGCCCTTTTTTTGTACCTGAATGTAGGTACCAAAAAACAAAGTAAGATTATATTTGGAGAAAATGATTGGCTAAGTTTGAACATAAATTAACAGACATGTTACGTCCTGCTGTAGAAGAAGTTGGCAAGGAATTATTAGGTATTGAATATATTAGCGCAGGAAATAATTCAGTATTACGTTTATTTATCGACCATGAAAATGGCATTGATGTTGATGACTGTGCAGAAGTTAGCCGTCAGGTAGGAGCCATTCTTGATGTTGAAGATCCTATCAGCAGTGAGTTTAATTTAGAGGTTTCATCACCAGGTTTAGACAGACCTTTATTTGATAAACCACATTATGAAGCTGTAATAGGTGAAGTAATTGAAGTAAAACTTTCTATACCTCTAAATGGTCGCCGCAAGTTTAAAGGTTGCTTAGTTGCTATTGAAAACGACACTTTAGTTGTGACCGTCGACAGTGAAGACTATGAGTTAGTACTAGGTAATATTGTTAAAGCTAATTTAGTCTTTAACCATAATAAAAAGAAATAAACCCAAAATAAAATTAATTAAATTTTAAATACGTAGTTGTTCAACATATTAGTGTTAAGGCACAAGTTGAACTGTTCAGGAAACGATTAAAAAGGCTAAGTAGCATGAGTAAGGAAATATTACTGGTTGTAGATGCCGTATCTAACGAAAAAGCATTACCACGTGAAAGTATTTTTGAAGCAATGGAAACCGCTTTAGAAACAGCAACAAAGAAAAAATATGAAGGCGACATTATCGTACGTGTTGCGATTGACCGTGCAAACGGTGAATTTGATACTTTTCGTCGTTGGTTAGTTGTAGCGGATGATGCTGAAACAGAAAACCCATTTGCAGAAATGAGTTTGTCAGCAGCGCAATACGACAATGAAGAGTTACAGTTAGGTGATTACATTGAAGATCAAATTGAATCAGTTAAATTTGACCGTGTAACTACACAAACTGCAAAACAAGTCATCGTACAAAAAATTCGCGAAGCGGAACGTGCTCTTATTGTAGAAGCTTACCAAGAACAAATAGGTGAGCTTGTTACTGGTGTCGTCAAAAAAGCAAGTCGTGATAGCATCATCATTGATTTAGGCAATAATGCTGAAGCTGTTATTTATCGTGATGATATGTTGCCTCGTGAAACATTCCGTCCAGGCGATCGTGTTCGTGGCTTATTGTACGAAATAAAAACAGAAACTCGTGGCGCACAGTTATTAGTTACTCGTTCTAAACCTGAAATGTTGATTGAACTTTTCCGTGTTGAAGTGCCAGAAATTGGTGAAGAAATGCTAGAAATCAAAGGAGCAGCTCGCGATCCGGGTTCACGCGCTAAGATTTCAGTTAAATCTAACGACAAACGTATCGACCCTGTTGGTGCTTGTGTTGGTATGCGTGGTTCACGTGTTCAGGCCGTATCAAACGAACTTGGCGGCGAACGTGTAGACATCGTTTTGTATGATGATAACTCAGCACAATATGTAATCAATGCAATGGCACCAGCTGAAGTCGCTTCAATTATTGTTGATGAAGACAAAGGTACAATGGATATCGCTGTTGAAGAAGGTAATTTAGCGATGGCCATCGGTCGTAGTGGTCAGAATATTCGTTTAGCTAGCCAATTAACTGGCTGGGAATTAAACGTGATGACTGTTGCTGACATGAACGAAAAGCATCAAGCTGAAAACGATAAAGTTATTTCTTTATTTACTGACAACTTAGATATTGATGACGACTTTGCTAGTTTATTAGCAGAAGAAGGTTTTGCTACGTTAGAAGAAATTGCTTATGTACCGGCTGCAGAAATGCTCGAAATTGACGGCATGGACGAAGATACGGTTGAAGAGCTTCGTGAACGTGCAAAAGCCGCATTAACGACACAAGCATTAGCAAGTGAAGAGTCTCTAGAAAATGCAGAACCAGCGGCTGACTTGTTAGCTTTAGATGGTTTAGAACGTCACTTAGCGTTTGTTTTAGCAAGTCGTGGTGTAATCACCCTTGAAGATTTAGCTGAGCAAGGCGTTGACGAAATTGCCGATATTGAAGAATTAGATGAAACCAAAGCGGGCGAGTTAATTATGGCTGCGCGTAATATTTGTTGGTTTAACGAAGAATAATCCCCGGGAGAATATAATAGATGTCTAACACAACTGTAGCAGAACTTGCTCAAGAAATTGGTACACCGGTGGATCGCTTAGTTAGCCAATTAGCTGACTCTGGCGTGAACAAATCGGCAACCGATTCTGTATCTCAAGAAGAAAAAGAATCTTTGCTAGAACATTTGAAAAAACAACACGGTGACGACTCAACAGCGGCACCGAAAAAGATGACACTTAACCGTAAATCTAAATCAACGTTAACTATGGGACATGGCAGTAAAGCTAAGTCTATTAACGTTGAAGTTCGTAAAAAGCGTACTTATGTTAAGCGTAGCGAAGTAGAAGAGCAGCAACAAGCTGAAGAAGAAGCTCGATTAGCTGCAGAAGCTGAATTAGCGGCTAAAGCAATTGCAGAAGCGAAAGCTATCGCAGATGCCAAAGAAGCTGAAAATGCAAAAGCAGTAGCAGCAGCTAAAGCTGAAGCAGAAGTGGAGCGTAAAGCACTAGCAAAAGCTGAAGCAGAAACTAAAGCTAAGCAAGCTGCAGTAGCGAAAGCAAAAATTGCTGAAGAAGCTCCTGTTAAAGTTGCAGAAAGCGAAGAAGCTAAAAAAATTCGTCTTGCTCAAGAAGCTGAAACAAAAGCTAAACTTGAAGAAGAAGCTAAAGAAGCAACAGCAGCAGCTAAAAAACTTGCTGAAGAAAATGAATCTCGCTGGAAAGAGCAAGAAGCTGAACGTAAAGCTAAAGAGAAAGAAGTGGTACATTTAACTTCTTCTAAATACGCTCAAGAAGCTGAAGACAAAAGTGACTCGGCTGATGAAAGTGGTCGCCGCCGTAAGAAGAAAAAAGCGCCAGCAGATCGCAATGCTCGTGGCCGTAATAATGGTCGAGGTAAGGGCAAAACATTATCTTCACCAGAAAGTTTAAAGCATGGTTTTACAAAACCTGTTGAAACGAAACTACAAGATATCCGCATTGGCGAAACTATTTCAGTAGCTGAACTTGCTAATAAAATGGCGAAAAAAGGTGCTGAAGTTGTAAAAGCTATGTTCAAAATGGGTGCAATGGCAACCATTAACCAAGTAATTGACCAAGAAACAGCGGCTTTAGTTGCTGAAGAAATGGGCTTTGAAGTAGTTCTTGTTAAAGAGAATGCTTTAGAAGAAGCAATACTTGCTGATCGTAGTCAAGCAGGAGAAGGCATTACTCGTGCGCCTGTTGTTACTATTATGGGTCACGTTGATCATGGTAAAACTTCATTACTTGATCACATTCGTGAAGCAAAAGTCGCTGATGGCGAAGCGGGTGGTATTACTCAGCATATTGGTGCTTATCACGTAGAAACCGGTCATGGTATGATCACTTTCTTAGATACTCCTGGTCATGCTGCTTTTACTGCAATGCGTTCTCGTGGTGCTAAAGCAACCGATATTGTTATCATTGTTGTAGCCGCAGATGATGGTGTAATGCCACAAACGATTGAAGCGATTCAACATGCAAAAGCATCTGAAGCGCCAATTATCATTGCGGTAAACAAGATGGATAAAGAAGGTGCAGATCCAGACCGTGTTAAGAGTGAATTATCTCAACATGATGTACTTTCTGAAGAGTGGGGCGGAGATGTTCAATTCTGTCACGTTTCAGCTAAGACGGGCTTAGGTATCGATGATCTTCTAGATTCAATTTTACTTCAATCGGAAGTTTTAGAACTAACCGCTGTTGTTGACACCATGGCAAGTGGTGTTGTGGTTGAGTCTAAACTAGATAAAGGTCGTGGCCCAGTTGCAACTGTATTGGTACAAGAAGGTACATTGAACCAAGGTGATATCGTACTTTGTGGTTTAGAATACGGCCGTGTTCGTGCAATGCGTGATGAAAATGGCAGAACGATTCAATCTGCAGGCCCATCAATTCCAGTTGAAATTATTGGCTTAAGTGGTGTACCTCAGTCAGGTGATGAAGCGACTGTTGTTAAAGATGAAAAGAAAGCACGTGAAGTTGCTTTATTCCGTCAAGGTAAATTCCGTGATGTGAAACTAGCTCGTCAACAAAAAGCTAAACTTGAAAATATGTTTGCTAGCATGGCGCAAGGCGATATCTCAGAAGTAAATGTTGTTATAAAGTCTGATGTTCAAGGTTCACTTGAAGCAATTAGCGACTCATTACTTAAGTTATCGACTGAAGAAGTTAAAGTTAAAATCATCGGTTCAGGTGTTGGTGCTATTACAGAAACTGATGCTACGTTAGCAGCTGCTTCAAATGCCATCGTTGTTGGTTTTAACGTTCGTGCTGATGCGTCTGCCCGTAAAGTGATTGAATCAGAAAACATCGATTTACGTTACTACAGTGTTATTTATGCATTGATTGATGAAGTTAAACAAGCCATGAGCGGCATGTTAGCACCAGAATTCAAACAAGAAATTATTGGTCTAGCACAAGTTCGTGATGTGTTTAAATCACCTAAAATTGGCGCAATTGCTGGTTGTATGGTTACTGAAGGTATCATCAAGCGTAGCGCACCAATTCGTGTATTACGTGAAAACGTAGTTATTTACGAAGGTGAGCTTGAGTCACTTCGTCGCTTTAAAGACGACGTACAAGAAGTTCGTAACGGTACAGAATGTGGTATCGGTGTTAAGAACTACAACGATGTAAGAGTTGGCGACCAGATTGAAGTATTTGAAACAGTAGAAATTAAACGTACTCTGTAACTTTATATTATCGTTAATGGGTTAACTGCGATGTTGACCTATTAGCATCAATATAAAACAGTATGTACTGACTGTTTTTAAAGATACTAAATGGGGGCTTTGCCTCCATTTTTGTTCATTATATTAAAGGTTTTAAGGTTAAAGTCCTTTTAACTAAGTTAGGAGAATTTCCTATGGCAAGAGAATTTGCCCGTACCGACCGTGTCGGACAAGAAATACAAAAAGAAATAGCAACTATCTTAATGCGTGAAGTGAAAGATCCACGTTTGGCGATGACAACCGTTTCCGCGGTAGAATTAACGCGAGACTTAGCTTACGCCAAAATATTTGTAACTTTTTTTACGAATGAAGACTCAGAAATAAAAAGCTCTATCGAAGTATTAAATGATGCGGCTGGTTTTATTCGTTCGTTACTAGCTAAAAAATTACGTGCTCGTATCATGCCGCATTTACGCTTTGTATATGATAGCTCAATGTCTGAAGGGGTTCGCATGAGCTCATTAGTTGATAAAGCGGTGGCAAGTGACAAGCATGTAGATGAAAACTCAGCGCCAGACGCGGCTACTGATGAGTCTTCAGACGTAGCTTCTGATTTAGATAATGACAAAAACTCATAGGGTCTCGAGTTAATGGCTAAACGCAGAAAAGGTCGCCCAATTAATGGTGTGATCCTACTAGACAAACCTTATGAAATGTCTTCAAATAGCGCTTTACAAAAAGTTAAGCGCATTTTTTTCGCTCAAAAAGCAGGACACACTGGTGCATTAGATCCTCTTGCAACGGGTATGCTGCCAATTTGTTTGGGTGAAGCAACTAAATTTTCTCAGTTTTTACTTGATACCGATAAAACATATCAGGTAACGGCAAAACTTGGCATTCGCACAACAACGAGTGATGCTGATGGTGAGATTGTTTCAGAGAAGAATGTAAATATTTCTAACGAACAGTTAGCGCTCGCATTGGATTCATTTCGCGGTACCACACAACAAGTTCCTTCAATGTACTCAGCTTTAAAATATCAAGGTCAGCCATTATATAAATATGCGCGTGAAGGTATTGAAGTACCTCGTGAGTCACGAGATATTACCGTTTTTCGTTTAGATTTATTAAGATTTGAAGGCGATGAAGTTGATTTAGATATTCATGTTTCTAAGGGAACATATATCCGCACAATTGTTGATGATTTAGGTGAATTACTGGGATGTGGCGCGCATGTTGCTGATTTGCGTCGTAGTGCCGTAGGGAATTATCCAACGAGTAGAATGGTGACACTTGAGCAATTACAAGCATTAGTCGACCAGGCGAAAGAACAAGAACGTTCACCTTCAGACCTTCTTGACCCTCTATTACTACCTATGACTACAGCTTGTGACGGTATACCCGAAGTATTTATTGATGATATGTCTGCAAACTTTCTTCGTCACGGTAACCCAGTACAGGCATCAAACATGCCTAATGAAGGCTTAGTGCAAGTTTTTGTAGGTGATAATGTTGATGACGGTGATTTTATCGGTATTGGACAAGTGGATGATGATGGCTTAGTCGCACCTAAACGTATTGTTGTTTTAGACGAGTTCTTGAAAACACTGTGATCAAGTTGTTGTCATTAATGCTCAATGAACTAAATACGATGTATGTTTGTTAATTAGCTAAAAACAAACCAATACAAATATCAGTTGCAATTTCATCTTGTGCTGATAGAATACGCGCTCTTTTGTCACCTTCGCTGAATTAGTGTTTGGCGCGGTGAGAATTTTAAGTACTTACGGGTACATTACACTAAGGATTTATTATGTCTTTAAATGCTACAGAAAAAGCTGCAATCGTTGCAGAATATGCTCAAAAAGAAGGTGACACTGGTTCACCAGAAGTTCAAGTTGCTTTGTTAACTACACAAATCAACCACTTACAAGGTCACTTCAAAGAGCACATCCATGATCACCATTCACGTCGTGGTTTATTACGTATGGTTGCTCAACGTCGTAAATTACTTGATTACTTAAAAGGCAAAAACGTTGAACGTTACACGTCTTTAATTGGTAAATTAGCTTTACGTCGTTAAGACTAGCTAAAGAATCATATGAAAAGGAACCTATCGGTTCCTTTTTTTTTGCCTGAAATAATGTTGTGCCCTAATACCAAATTGGTTCATTATCACATGATAGTTAATCAATTATTTCGTTAAATAAAGAGATTGTTTTTGTGTATCCACCGAATTTACATACTAAAATTGGAAAGTCGTTATATCGAACTTATCTAAGTGGTGAATTATTAGAAGTCAGGGAAGAATATAATTACCGTTGGTTTCATTATGGTGGTGATAAGGTTCAAGCGGTTATTGATACTGCTAATCCTGAAAATATCTTATTACCTGTTCCACAATCAATGTTGATATTTTTGTTATGGCAAAAACCGCCGTTTCATGTGCTGAATTTAGGGATGGGAGCGGGAACAATAGAAAACGCTTTAAGTAAATTATTGTGTGTTGAAGTAACGTCTGTAGAAGCTGAATTAGCAATTATTAAAATAGCAAAACGTTACTTTTTATCCTCTAAAAACAGTAATGTCATTCATCACAAAGCCGAAGAATTTCTGCAAGTTACAGCTCCGCATTACGATATAATTTTATGCGATATATTTTTTCAACAGCAAAGCCCAAAGTGTCTTTACCGTTCAACATATTATCAAAACTTAAAGAAAAAATTGAGGCGTTCGGGCACCGTATTTATAAACTTGTTTCCTGAAAATGAAGAAAACTTACTGCATATAATGTCTGTCTCGAGGCCGTACTTTAAACATGCTGCTCTGATAGAATTTGACGATTATCAAAATATTGTTCTGATACTGAGCCAAGTGTCTCTGCCGACTAAAGAGCAACTTACATCATGGGATAACTTGCCTGGCAAGCTCACCAATATCAGTTTTAAAGAACATATCAACAACCTGCATTACGTTCCGGTAAAAGCTAATTCACGATGATTTTATATATATAAGCAATATATGAGTAGATTCAAGGTGAAATAATCATATTATTGATACTAATATCGTTTTTTGAGGCGTTTTCATCTAGTAAAAACTGCGTAGCCAAGTATAATGTGCGTGCAAAATTTAGAATTCACTTAATCTTGCAAAACTAATCAATCCAAACTGTATAATTTTTTGTTCAACTTAAGCTGTTAAAAGTTTGCTATAAGTGAATAAATAATTGTACAGATTGGTTAATTTAAGAAAATATACTTTAACTATAA